>Ga0310914_10002570_pt1 | contig 12301 bp, 9 predicted proteins | sample GREbulkMGAN108_FD_203450 | JGI IMG/M metagenome (GOLD analysis project Ga0310914, IMG submission 203450) | Lab enrichment of tropical soil microbial communities from Luquillo Experimental Forest, Puerto Rico - GRE.bulkMG.AN108 | ecosystem: Environmental > Terrestrial > Soil > Tropical forest >...
TCACGTGACGATGGCGTACGCCTTGCTCCGCAAGAACGGCATCGATCTCGGCAAGCGCGATTTCCTTGGCCCGATACAGTGAGCGAACGCTGCGCCGGATACCTTCAGAGACATTGCGGTCGGTCGAAAGCAGACCGGGAGTCGAAAGCTCGGGGCGAAGTTTATTATCCGCAGCATGCGCAACGCCGGAACCGAGCTCGAGCTTTCAATACCAAGGACAGTAGCGTGCGGTTCACGCGGCGCGCGCTGGCACCGGCCGTGGATTGGACATCCTGGTTCCGGAACCCCGCTCTAGAAAAAACGGGGACTTAATCATGAGACGACGGGGAGAAGTACGGCGCCGTCCTGCCAGCGCGAAGACGAGCACAAGGATGAGGAAGGCGGGAACCGCGATCAGCAAAGCCGCCACGATGCGAAACAGAACGCTCGATGCGTGCTTCGCGTTAGGAAACAACATTCGCGGGGCCGGTGCCATGTCAGCACTCTTGGGTCGCTTGTCTGAAAGTCACTTCGAAATTGGCTTGACCGTGTAATAGAGGAAGGGAGCGGTCACGTCCTTGAACCAATGTGGGGTGTGCGGCGGCACGACCATGACGTCGCCGGGCTTCAGCGTATAACTCGTCCCGCCGATGATGCCCTTGCCGCGGATCTCGCCGAACGCGGTCTCTCTTGGATCGATGATGCTGCCGCCGACGATGAAGGTGGACGAGCCTTTCAGTACGCGGATCACATCGGTCTCGTACAGATGCGCTTCGGCCAAGCCCGGCGTGTCGCGACGGCTGGCATGCACCTTAAATGAGTTTGTTTCGAGAATCGGTTCACCTTTGGAGAATGCGGTATCCACCGACGACGCAGGGAAATAGCGTTCTATGCGCGGCGCTTCAATCGCGGCTAGTCCGGCGGCGGCTATGTCTTCGTCCTCCTGTGGCGTGTTACCGGAGGCTGAGATCGCGCCTATTACGACACCGTCGACTTTGATCGGCAGTCCCCCTTGCAACGGCACGCCTCCGGCCAGCGCGAGCGCTGAGACCCTCCCGTTTTTCACTTGCTCCTCGAAGTCTTTGCTCGGACGGCGATATATCGCCGCGGTCCGTGCCTTGTCGATACCCACTTGAACGCTGGCCACCTGCGTGTTGTCGAGGCGACGCAGGACGATCGGGTAGCCGCCGTCGTCCACGACGGTGATGACGACGGTTGCGTTGCGTTTTTCTGCCTCAGCCTGGGCGGCGTCGGCCAGTTGATTGGCAACTTGTAGCGTGAGTTCCTTCTTGACTGGCAATTCCGGCGCGGCTGACGCCGGGCTGCAGACCATGGATACCAGAATCATGACAGCAGCCAAGGCTCCGACCAGCAGCGGCGGCGTGGGGGAAGTTCTGACCGCACCTTCGGCGGGCACGGTCGCTGCTGAGTCGGACTCGAGCGATGCGCGCCTTGCAAGGGTCGACGTTGGCTTGCGGGTATTCATTGAGGAACTCCGGGCAGAACTGTCGAGGACACGTGGCCACCGCTGAGGCGTGCAACGTCCGTGCCACGGTGTGCGAGCCACGTAAGGTCATGCGGGCGCACCGAAACTTAGGCATTAGGAGTGTCGCCGGAATCGAAGATTGCTCACCAGCCGCGGCCTGTCGCGGACCCGCAGCCGATTGCGGCATCTAGGTAGAGTGCAGAGCGATCGCCAAGGCGAGGCCACGTGCTGTCTCGAGGCCCTGAATTTGCCACGGACGTAGGTATGCCGTGCGACGGCGTCACGAAGTCCGTGCACTTCGTACTCTTTTGAGCTGAAGCCCAGCCGCGTTGGCACGCGATGTGCAGCAGCATGGATGCCATCTGAACTTACCCGTAAGGAGTCAACATGAAACCGACGCGCAGATCAGGTCCGCTGAGGTTTTCCGCATTGTCGCTGCTAGCGACCGTTTCGCTGACAGGCAACCCTGTCACTGCCGCTGAGCCTAAGAGCGACGCACAGCAACAAGCGAGGGAGGTCCTCTCGGGCATGCGACAAGCCAGCGAGCTCCTCTCGCGCACACGCCGAGACCTGACGGCCCGTAGTGTTCCCGTGGCTGTTATCGCCGCAACACCAACAGACTGACGAGGAAGATCCGGGTCCGAAAGGCCATGGAAATCACATAATTGATTGATTCCAAACTTCTGTTTGGAATCTGCCTCCAAATTACCCACTGATTTACCCCTTGCCAGCATGGTGCTTGAAACGACGGTTTGGGCGGCACGGTAGCGGGTGACTCTGCTGCTTGCGGACATCCGCTGTAACGCGTTACGACGTAACGCGTTACATTAAGGGAATTTCGATGCAAGCAGCGGAGCGAATGCAGGCTATGCGCGAACGGCGGCGAGAGCGCGGTTTGCGCGAACTGCGCTTGATCGTTCCAGACGCGCGCTCTAGGGCGGTTCGACGACGGGTGGCTCGAGAGGTCGCAGCCCTAGACCAATCTCGTGAGCACGACGCGCTCAAGTGGATTGAAGCGGTCGCCGAGTTTGATGATCAATGAGGCGGGGAGACGTCGTTACCGTCGCAGCTGCCGGAGACTATGGCAAACCGCGGCCGGCAGTGGTTGTGCAGACGGACGCGCTACCGTTGGGCCATGCATCGGTAGTAGTTTGCCAGATGACTTCTGATGGCGATGACGCTCCCGACTTTCGTGTATTAGTCGAGCCCACGCCGCGGAATGGCCTGCGAACGAGGTCGCACGTGATGGCTGACAAGCCCGTTACGATCCGGCGCTCGCGTGTTGGCCGCAAGATCGGTCATCTAGATGACAGCGACATCGCACGCCTGAATGTTGCTTTGGCTTTCGTAATGGGATTGGCAGATTAGTCAGTGGCAACGGCCGGTGTCCAGCCATTCCAAGTGCGTTGGCGACTTGGAATTCCAAGGCGCCATCACCACCCAGCCGGTCGCGATAATTCCGCACCAAGTGGTCGCTGGTTCAATTCGATCGCGACCGGTACATCGTCCGCCGCAGCAACGGGCGGTCCTAAGGTATCTGCATCTCAAACTCGTATTTCGGCGCGGTGCGCAGCGTGACGAGAGCTGGATGGCAATTCACGCCCGCCAGGCTCACGTGCACGGTCGTGGTGAATGTCTGCTGAGCGGTGTCATCCCACTGATTGTCGAGCAGCTCCGCCACAATCTGGTGGTTACCCTCGTTACCGAGCTTGCGGCAGGTGCCCCACTGCACTGAGAACTGGTGGTTGGGATTGCTACCGTCGTAGGTCATCGTGGCGACAAGCTCGTTCCTGCCCGGGTCGAATTCAACCGAGGAGAAGGTTGCCGCTTGCACCGCAGGTGCGATCAACCCGCACAGCACGACAGCACGGCCATACATGCGCGCCGCACGGTTGCCACTCCGTCTGACCACGACTGATCGATGACGATTAATCGCTGGCTGTGTCATTTTGCGTCCATCCTCGCGTTGCACCGTGTGCGCCAGAGCCCGCTTATTTTCAGGTGGCCGCTGGATCGCGTTAATGTGGTATATACTCTAGATTATAGTTCAGGTCAGGGCCGCACTCGTCATCGGAGAACCGCTCCCTACGGTTTGTGAGTTGGCGAGCTACGGCTCAAAGTTCCACGCCCTCTTGGGCATTGATCTCACAAGCTTTCTCACCGGCAGATTCGACTGTGCGGCTAGATGGCGGAACGCTCTTCCGCCCAAAATATAGTCGTTGCCAAACGCGGGGGCGAACCGCCCGTACAGGCGCGTCCCTGTGCCACTGTCAACGGCTCCCCCCTTGACGAATGCGCCACCCTCGCTGTGAATGACCCCTGCAGTCATCGCGATGAGCTGGACGGCGATGCCACGCGCTCGATGTCGACGGCCTACATAGAGGTCGAGAATATGACCGCCGCTCAGACAATGGTGGAGGTCGTAGGATTTCTCCCATGCCAGGAGGCCCACCGCCTCGTTTGCGTGCACCGCAATTAGTGCGCGGAAGCGCGCGCCGAACCCGTCCTGAAGCAGCCCATTGACGCTGCCTCGCCACTTGTCGTCGTGGGTTTCGAGCATGTATTCCCGCAGGAGGGCGGCAATGGCATGCACGTCGTCGGGGCTGGCTTCTCTGATGGCGTACATTTAGACGCTAACGCCTCGTCTCGCCAGCTAACTACAGGGTAAAGCCGGCCTCACTCGCCGCCCACAGAGTTATTGCCCCGCATGTGCGCCTCGAGCATCGCGATGCTGCCGGCAGTGAGCGGCGTCCCACTCAACTTTGCTGCCTGCAGCGCCGCGCCAGCGTCCGGGGGAAGGCGGGCGCCGAGAAAACGGTACTTCCGGGGCGTGCCCGTGAGTGCGGCCTGCAGCGGAGTAAGCAGCAGGTCACCTAGCTGGAACAGCCCTCCCGAGTACGACACTGCCAGCTCCGTCGCCTGCGGCACCTGCAGTTGATCTCGCACGGCATCAACGATCTCCGCGAGCTCGTGCGCCGCCCGCCCGAAGAGCGCGGCCGCCTGCTCATCGCCGGCGCTCGCCGCTTCGGTCACGAGCTTCGAGAGCTGCGCGAACTGGCTGCGTTGCGCTGCGCTCTTGCCGTAGAGGGCGCCGCACAGATCCAGATCGTTCTGCAGGCCAAACTGTTGCCGCACTAGCTCATACAGCGCGCCGCGCGGAGTGCGTCCGTCGCTCATGCGCGAGAAGAGCCGTAGTCCTTCGCGCGCCAGCCAGTAGGCAGAGCCCTCATCGCTGAATAGCTCGCCCCAGCCGCCGGCGCGCGCACTGCGCCCCTGGTACTCGCCATAGGCGATCGAGCCCGTGCCCGCCACGACGTTGATACCGTCCTCACCGGCGAGCGCGCCGGCCCAGCCACACACCATGTCATTGCCGACACGATAGCGGGCCGCCGGCAGCGCGCGGGAGGGCGCCGCATCCAGCAGCGGCACTGCGGCCCGGTCCTCGCCGTAGGCGGGTAGTCCCAGGAACGCGAAGGTCAGATGTGATGCGGCGACTCCACCTCGCCGCAGAGTGGTCTTAATGCCTTGCCCAAGCATCGACCGGAGCGCCTCAGCTCCGATCTCGACGTGATAGGCGGGTCCCTCGGTATGGGCGGCGAGCACCGTGCCCGTCTCGTCAAGAAGCAGGAACCGCGTCTTGGTGCCACCACCATCGACCCCAAGATACGTTCTCACCGCGCCTTGCCGTACGGGTAGATGGAGACGCCTTGTACCACACGGTTGACGGTCCCAGCGAAGTTGGGCCTGTCAGGTGAGAGGCCCAGCGACAACGAGCGCAGCATCGCGAGCGACTGTGCGAACACCGCATAGGGTAGGCACAGCTCCAGATCGCTGAGCGCCGCCGGCGCCTGATGCTTGCCAGGGTCCTCGGCGCTGGCGTCGAACCCGTCCGCGCCGGTTCCGTGCGCGGCACTATGACTATCGGTATGTTTGCGGTCGTTGGCGCCGCCGTCACCGAGGACCACTGTATCGGGGTGGCTATCATGCGCCTGGGCTGAAAACGCGATCACACGGCCCGCGACGCAATCGCGCCGCAGCTCCGCGAGAAGATCGAGATCGTAGCGGCGCGTGTGTGCATCATTGCTGAGGAACACGACGACCAGCGTGCTGCCGTTCACTACGGTCTTCGGTCCGTGACGGAATCCGAGCGGCGCTTCTGCGAGCGATACTACACGGCCGTCGGTCAGCTCGAGCATCTTTAGCGCCGCCTCACGCGCGAGCCCCTTGAGCTCATTACTTCCCAGGTACACCACTCGCTCGAACTGCGCACGCACCAGGCTCGTGATGACGGGCAGGCACGATGTCAGGACGTGAATGGCGAGTGGGCTGAGGCGCGCACTGCGCGTGCCGTCCGTCGGCATCAGTCTCAGCGCCCCGGCGGCGGCGAGCAGCATGCTGGTGAAACTCGACGTCATGGCGAAGCTCTGATCGTTACTCGCTTCCGGCAGGAGCAACACGTGGGCGTTGCGCATGGTGCCCGCGCGCCGGTACAAGTTGCCTTCCGCGTTGCAAGTCACGATGAGATGCGCACACCGCTCCACGCGGTGCTCGCCCAGCTCGAGCGCCGCCACACTTTCCGGGCTGTTGCCCGAGCGCGCGAAATGCACCATCAGGGTCGGTATGGACGGCGCCAGTGAGCTCGCGGGGCAGGAGACGATGTCGGTGCTCGCGATGGCGGCGGCGCGCCGCGCGCCGCTGCGCGTCAGCGCCGGGGCCAGGCACTCGCCGATGAAGGAGGAGGTGCCGGCTCCGGTGAGCACTACGCGCAGCTCCGGGTTCGCGAGCAGCGGCGCGAGAAAGCTAGCGAGCTGCGCATCAGCCGTGACGCGCCGCTCCACTTCGGGCCACACCTGGGGCTGCTGGGCGATCTCGCGCGCCGTCCAGTACGCACCGCCGGCCTGAATCTGTGCTGCGGTCAGTCCCAACGTTTCCATGGGCTATGTCACACCGATTGCCGCCTAGTAACGATACGCGACACCGAGCACGTAGGTCCGTCCGTACGCGGTGTATCCGGCACCCACGCCGCTCTCGCTCGCGCCGACGCTCTGGCCTGGCGCCCAGGGCAGGTATGGGTTGCTGTTGAGGTACGAACGCACGATCGAGTTGGTGAGGTTCTTGCCCTGCACGTAGACCTCGAACCCTCCCCAAAAGTTGTAATGCACGCTCGCCGTGACCCAGTCGAACGCATCCGAGATCGCGGGCCACCCCGGAACCTCGGTGCACTGGTTGCAGGCCAAGGTGTAGCTCGACTGGTGGTCCCAGGTGACGTCGGCGCTGAACGGTCCTTTTTCGTAGAGCAGGCTGATCGAGAATGTGGTGGGGGGCGCGGCGTTGATGGCGCCGACGAAGTTACCGAACTGGTCGTAGCTGCGGGTCTTGGTATAGGTGTACTGCATACGAGTCCCGAAGCCGTTCTCCATGATGTGCTGCCAGGTGAGCTCGATGCCGGAGAAAGTGCTCTCCACGCCATTGGCCGGCGCGGTGACTGTCCAGGGGAATGGTACCCCCGGCACAGTGCCCGGTGGGCCGCCGGTGTACTGCAGCGTGCCGAGATCGACGTTCGACTGCACGGCCGAATAGATGTCGTCATTGAGCTTCTTGTAGAACAGCGCTGCCGTGAAAGCGGAATGCGGGCCGTAGTACCACTCGATCGAGAGGTCGGCCTGTTTCGCCTTGATGGGTTTTAGTCCCGCCGTGCCGTTGTAGAAGAGCTGCGGCGTGCCATTGATGGCGTTGTTGGAGGAAGTCGGCGCCAGCTCACTCAGGTTGGGGCGAGCCATGGTCTCGGCGAGCCCAAGACGCGCCTGCAGCGCCTGCGGCACGACCCAGTAGGCGAGGTTCAGGGACGGCAGTGCGAGCGTGTAGTCGCCGTTCGCCCCGAACGGCTGTGAATTGCCGTAGACGACGGTCCACGTCGGGGTGCTGCTCGCGAGCTGGGCCTGCGTTGCCCACACGGCCGTGGGCGCCGCCGAGGCGGTGGCGGCGGTGGTCTGCGTACGCACCACCCGCACCCCGAGGTTCCCGGACCAGTTGCTCGCAGCAAAGGTCTGTTCGACGTAGAAGTTGGTAGTCTTCTCCGTCACGGAGTAGGAGTTGTAGGGATTCACCTGCGGCAGCGTGAGGGAGAAGTCGAAGGGCGCGAAGTCCGAGGGTTGGGCGCAGACGTTGTTGAGGCAGGCCCCGGGGTTCGGCTTGCCATTCAGGCTCTGCAGGAAGGCGAGCAGCTGAGAGGCGTTGAGCTGCGGCAGTATCTTCGGGTAGGAGCCGCCGGCGCCCTGCATGAAGTGCGGTATGTTCACCATCGAGATGACGTTGAACCCCTGCGAGGCGAACGAGTACGGGTATGGCTGCACCGGGGGACCTGCGGTCTGATACAGAGTGCCGTACTGGCCAGAGCCGTTGGTCCAGTCGTTGCTGCTGTCGTCGCGGGTCTTCTTGCGATCGGTGTAGCCCACACCGAACAGCAACCGCTCGAAGACCCCCTTGTTGACCTCCCAGGCGCCGTCCAGATTGATGCCTGTGATCTGGTCGTGGACCGAATAGCCGTTGAGCCCGACGTAGTGTGTCGACCAGTACTTGTTGTTGTTCAGGTAGCCGGAGTTCATGAGCGCCGTGTAGGAGCACATGCCGGCGTTGGTGGTGCTGGCAGAGCCCGGTGGGCAGGCGTTGAGTCCCAGCTGGCTGGGCGGCACGACCACGTTGATATCGGGCAGGCTGTGCGGCACGTTGGAAAAATTGAGTATATCCACTGCGGTGGGCAGATCATTCACCAGACCCGCCGTCACGAAGGTGTCCGCGCCTGCTTCGGGCCGGCTGGCCGTTGAGCGGTAGCCATCGAGAGTGAAACCCAGCCGCTCGAGCGGCTTCCAGCTGGCGTTGAGTCCGTAGAGATATGTGTCGACCTTGCGGTTCGTGGTGTTGTTCACCATCTCGGGCTGGAACTGGTTGACCGATAGCGAGTTGATCACCCCGTTCTGCACCACCACGTTGTTCGCCCAGGGGGTCACGCCATCGCTGTAGAAACCCGTGGCGTCTGGCGCCGCGAAGTAATACGACTGGTTGTAGCCGATCTGTGGGTCGTCGAGGTGCGTCCACAGCCCGTCTGCCTTGAGAGCGAAGGTTGAATTCGGGCGCCACTCGAGGGAGCCGGACAGGGCGGAGCGCTTCTTATCGTCGAATATGGAGCCGAAGGTGATGCAGCAGGGTGTGGCCGTTAACGCTACGGAACCGGGTCCACCGGCGAACGGATAGGTAGTCGGGCCGTAGATGTTCTGGTTGTAGGCATTCAGCGAGTCGGTGCGGGTGTTGGCATTGGAATATACCCCGCCGAGCACGAACCCCAGCGTCTGCGCAGAGTTGGTGTTCTCGATGAACGCCGAGTAGCGGCCGCCTTTCAGCTCGGACATGTCATTGTAGTTGCCCTCAGCGCGCGCACCGGCGTGGAAGCCCGGGTTATCGAACGCGCTCGCCGTGCGCAGGTTAACCGTGCCGCCGATGCTGCCCTCCACGGCTGAGGCCTGCGGTGACTTCAGCACGTCGGCCCCCGTAATCAGCTCGGCCGGCAGCACGTCGAAAGCGAGGTCGCGGCCATCGTCATCGCTGGCCAGGATGCGATTGTTGAGAGTGACGATGTTGTATTGGGAGGTGAGGCCGCGTACGGTGATCTTCTGGCCTTCGCCGCCGGTGGTCCGGTCGATAGTGATGCCGGGAAGGTGACTGAGCGAGTCGGCGACGTCGTTATCCGGGAACCGGCCGAGCTCGGTGGAATTGATCGAATCCATCACGACCGGAGCCAGCTTCTTGATGTCTAGCGACTTTTCCAGGTTTGCGGTCATGCCGTACACCACCACTTCCTGCAGCTCCTCTTTCTGCTTCGGTGCCGGGGCATTCTGCGTCGTATCAGCAGACGCAGTTGCGTTCGACGCTGCAGTTGCATCCGCTGCGGTCGTCGCCCCGTCTGCGTGCGCCGTCAGGACGCCCAGCTGCAACACGAGGAGCAGCAGCCATGTTGTGTATCCGACCCTCGAACAAAGTTGCGTTTTCATCGTGTGGATCCTCTGTCCCGCGCTGCAGCGCTGTCGCAAGCCCTGGAGTATTCGGCGAGGACCTGCCTGATCTGGTGTACGACGAGGGCTCGGGCGCTCGACTCGATCTCACCGCGCCGCAAGGCGGCGTGCGCCGCGGGCAGGTATTGGTGCAGCAGCGCCATGGGCGGCGTACCGTTGTCGAACGCCGCTTCGAGGTGTGCCAGCGCCTGCGCGACCGCCGGCGTGGGCCAGTAGTAGCGGCTGCGGTCGCTCAGGCTGTACTCGAGCTGCAGTTCGAGCGTGCGGCCGTTGCCGCTGTAGTATTTCCGCCAATGCGCAGGGTCGCTGCGCATGGTGCTGAGGATCACGTCTCGCACGTGCGAGCTGTTCTCTTCTCCGAGCCACTCGCGCTCGATCCGATCCAGCGCCCATACCGCTTCGCGCAGCGCAAAGGTGAGCGCCGGGCCGACCTTCAGAATCGCGAAGTGATCGCGCACCAGTGCTTCGAGAGCCTCGCGCGGCTGGTAGTCCGTCGAGTGCGCCTCGAACACCAGATGCGGTCCCGCCTGCTCCAGGCAGCCGCTCAGCTGCCGGGCTTTGGCCGGGACATACTCGACGACGTTGTCCTGGTCGAATTCGACACCCGGCTGTACCACGAGTCCGATCACGCGGTCCCACGCGTCGTCGAGCCCGTGCCGGCTGAATGCCGCGCGATGCGCCGCTACCGTGGCAAGTGCGGCCTGCGGCTCGGTCACGCTGAGCTCGTGCAGCGTCTCCTGCGCGCCGCCGGGGACCGGCACTTCTGTGCCAATGACGTACACGGGTGGCTCGCCACCAACGCTCTCCCACGCGTTCTCGGCCCGGGCACAGAGCAGGGCGGCGCGCTCGGCGACGATCTCGTCGGACAGTGTGCGGGGGTCATCGCTGCACGACATGGAACAGTCGAGATGGATCTTGCCAAAGCCCGCCGTCACATACTCCGCGACCAGGACGCCGGCGCGCTGCATCGCGACCTGCGTGGGCTGCGTCTGCCAGCAGTTGGGGCCGAGATGGTCCCCGCCCAGGAGCACCCGGTCAGGGGGGAGGCCAATCTCATCAGCCAAGCGCCACACAAGATCACGGAACCCGGCGGGGCGGACGCCCGTGTAGCCGCCATCCTGGTTGACCTGGTTGGAGGTTGCCTCGATCAGCACTCGGCTGCCGGTGGACAGTGCGTGTTGCAGCGTAGCGCGCAGGACGAGTGGATGCGCCGAGCACACCGAGTAGATGCCGACGGCTTCGCCGCCGCGGTGGCGTCGCACCAGGTCGAGAAGCGCCCTCACGTCCGCTCCTCCGGCTCGATGGCCAGAAGTGTCGCAGCCGCGAAGGCCAGCAGGATGCCGAGGATCTTGAGTGGTTGCGGCACGATGCCGAGCAGAGCCAGCGCGATGAGCGCGGTGATGAGCGGGGCGCCGGCATTGGTGAGCGGCGACACCACCATCGCCTTGCCATAACGGAACGCGTAGACAAGGGTCAGCGCGCCGACCGAGTTCAGAATCTGCGTTACGGCCGCCAGCCATGGACCGCCAAGCCCGTAGTTGATCGGCTGTGCGAAGTCGGTCATGTAGAGAGCCACGGGTATGAGAGCGATCCCCATGAGCGCCATGTAGAAGAAGATGCTCTCGGCACTCATGCTCCGATTGGCGAGCTTGATGAAGAAAGCCTGCACCCCCCAGGCGCCGAGGATGATGAGCGCGTAGAAGAACCAGGCAACGCCATGGCCACCGGCCCTCTCTCCGGGCGCGTAGTCGAACAGCGGTAGCGAAGCGAGCGCCAGCACAATGCCGAGGCCGCCGATCCACGTCACACGCTCCCGGAGCCACGCGATCGACATGGCAATGGTGACGATCGGCGACAAAGCGATCAGCGGAAATATCAGATAGGTTGGTCCGGTGCGGACTGCGTGGAACAGGAGCATCTGACCACCCGCGCCGAGCAGTCCGATGAGCGAGCCGTAGAGTATCGATCGCCCGTCGTGCTCCAGCTTCCAACCGACCCGAGCGAGCGCGTAGAGCGCCGGCGGAATCATCGTCAGCGACCATACGACGTAGACGAGAGTCTCGGGAAAGCCGTTGTCCGCTGGGCGACCGGCGAACGCGCCCCAAACGCCCCAGAACCCAGTCGTCACCAGGGCAAAAATCAGCCCGGTGTGCTGGGTTCTGGCCTGAACCCCCGCCGCCGTCTGCTCCTGGCCGGAAGCCGGCGACGCTCGCTCACCCACTAGCAAGGAGCGATCCCATGGGCTTAGCACTCCGGACCGGTTGTACGCTGGCCAAGCATGGCTGCTGGTCCTCCCCCTGTAATTCGAAATAAAGCGAAAGCCATATCACCGCGTTGATTTTTCGATTTGTTTCCTACACTATTTCGAACACTTTCGAATATGTCAAGATTTTTTGGCTAGACTCGACGACCCCAACACAGGGCATCAGGGCGTGACTCACGCTTCGACCACCCGACGCCGATTCATTCTGCTGGTTGCCGGCACGGGTGTGGCTTCGCGCGCAGCGCTCGCCGCCACGGGCTCTTCCGTCTCACAGGAGGACGATCGGTCTGGCGCAGCGGTCTCGCTTGGCGACAGCAAACTCCTGCTGGAATTCGACCGGTCGATGCGCTCACGTGCCTGGCATGTGCGCTCCCAGGCAAGCGGGCAGTCGAAGCAACCGCTCACGCCGTGGGCCGCGACCGAGTATCTGCTGCTCTCCGATGGTACGAGCCTGCAGCGATTCGGACTTCAACACGCCGAGCGCGAGTCCGTTGACGGCCCTCATGG
>Ga0310914_10002578_pt1 | contig 12285 bp, 9 predicted proteins | sample GREbulkMGAN108_FD_203450 | JGI IMG/M metagenome (GOLD analysis project Ga0310914, IMG submission 203450) | Lab enrichment of tropical soil microbial communities from Luquillo Experimental Forest, Puerto Rico - GRE.bulkMG.AN108 | ecosystem: Environmental > Terrestrial > Soil > Tropical forest >...
TCATGGCCGAGTTGATCTTGGCCATCCGAGGAGGGCTGATCATCAACGATGCCGCGCCGGCCTTCTTGGCGCGGCGACTGTACTCGATGCACGTTCGCAATCCGTCGGCGGTGGTCCCCGCGACTACCGGCGCGCGGCCGCACACATGGGTCAGCACGGTGTCGAGCACGACATCGCGCTCCCGGTCCGTCAAGCGCGCGACCTCGCTGGTCACGCCGAGCGCCGTGAACCCGGTGACGCCGTCGGCGAGAAAGAGGTCGATGACGCGCCGAAGACTGTCGGGATCGAAATCGCCGCGGGCGTCGAATGGAGTAGGAAGGACCGAGAAAACGCTCATCTGAAATAGGTGTCCGTCCTGTCGATCCAGTCCTGCCGGACGGGGCTGAAGACATCGATCACTTCGGCGTCTTCGATGACGGTCACACTATGCTCGGCCCATGACGGAATCTGCAGCGCCTCGCCGGTCCGAACAACGATCTCTTCTCCCGCGACGAGGAAGCGCACGGCACCCGACACGACGTAGCTGACCTGCTCGTTGTCATGGGCGTGCGCAGGCACGATGGCGCCGCGCGAGAGGCTGAAGCGCGCCAGCGTCATGCGCTCGGCTGTCAGGTACCGCCGGCGGACGCCCGGCGCGAGCTGCTCGGTCGGGACATCGTCCCATCGGTGGAGGATGGCCATGGCGAACCATTCTATTGCGGATTGGGATTGCGGTCGGCGCGGAACAGAGAAATGGCTGACGGCTAACGGCTGATGGACAAACTATCGGACCATCCGCCAATGAGCCATCAGCCATGACGCATTCTCAACCGTTGTGCGACGGTTTCACGGTCACGAACACGTCGCCGACACCCTCGCGACTGATGAGGAGCAGCGTGGGCTTGTCGGTCGACTTGCGAACCGCGGCGCGCAACTCGTCAACCGTTTTCACCGGTTGACGATTGACCTCCTGGATCACATCGCCGGCGCGGATCCCCGCATCGGCCGCGCGGCCGTCGGGGTCCACGTCCTGCACGACGAGACCCTTCTTGTCGGAAGTGACCGAGATACCCAGCGCGGCCTTGTCCGAGCTGCCCTGATCGCCGTCGCTGCGGCCGTCACGCGCGGCATGGTCGGGGTTATGCTCGTCGAGCTTCACCGAGACGTGTTTCTCCGCGCCATCGCGAACGATTGCAACGTCGGCGGTCGAGCCCGGGCCCGCATCCGCAACCCGGTTCCGGAGCGCGTTCATGTCACGCACTGCCTGGCCGTTGAACGACGTGATCACGTCACCGCGCTTCAGGCCGGCGCGCTCCGCCGCACTGCCCTCTCCCACAGAACTGACGATCACGCCGTTGGTCTGTTTCAGTCCGAGGCTGGTCGCCATGTCCGCCGTCAGGCCCTGCACCGTGACGCCGAGCTGCGCGCGGGTGACCTTGCCCTTCGTCCGAAGGTCGTTCATCACGTGCTTGGCCATGTTGACCGGTATCGCGAACCCGATGCCGATGTTGCCGCCCGATTCAGACAGAATCTGCGAATTGATGCCGACGAGCTCGCCTTTGGTGTTCACCAGAGCGCCACCCGAGTTTCCGTGGTTGATCGGCGCATCCGTCTGCAGGAAGTCCTCGTAGCTGCCGTCGCCAACGCTCGTCGACCGGCCCTTCGCGCTGATGATCCCCATCGTCACGGTCTGCCCGACATTGAGCGGGTTGCCGACCGCCAACACGACGTCGCCGACCCTCACGGCGTCGGAGTTGCCGAGTGCCACGGCCTTGAAGCCCGACCCGTTCACCTTGAGCAGCGCCAGATCGCTCGGCTTGTCGGTACCAATGATCTTGGCCGGCAGCGTCCGCCCGTCCGTGAAGTCGACGCTGACCTCTTCCGCCCCGTCGACAACGTGGTTGTTGGTCAGGACGTAGCCGTCGGTCGTGACCACAACACCTGACCCGAGGGCGTTCTGCTTGGGCATCCTCGGCATCTGCCGCTCACCACGTCGGCCACGCGGATTCTCGCCCGGGTTCCGGAAGAACTGGCCAAAGAACTCGTCGTCTGGAGACTGAAACCGGGTTGGTGACACGCGCGCGCGCCCTTGCGCGTGGACGGTCACGACGGCAGGAGACACGACGTCGACGACGTCGGCGTACGAGTCGCGGCCGCCGGCAATCGTTTGCGCTAGTGGAGTGCTGGTTGTAGCGGCCTGGACGATCGCGGGACGGGTGCCCGCGAGGCCGTGCCAGGCGGCGCCCGACGCGATGAACAAGGCCGCGACAACGGCCAGGAGCGCGCGGGTTGTTCGCTTCGAGAGTGAGTAACGTTTGTTCATGGCTGTACAGCTGTCCTCTCTGATGACGGGCCTCCCCAAGCATTTCCGGGGGCTTGCCCGCTATTCGCTTGACTCTATGGACTTAGACGGCGGGCCTCCTTGCGGGGCTGTTTCAGAATCATTACAAGAGTGAAAGGTGGGTCAATGGGGCCGGGACGTGGAGTCGACTGGAAGAGAGACGGTAAACGTGGAGCCCCTGGCGACTTCCGTCCGCACGGCGACTGTGCCGTTGTGAGCTTCGACTATAGCCTTAACGAGGCTCAGACCCAGGCCCAGGCCGCGCTCCGCCCGGCTCGCATCCCCACGAAACAAGCGATCCCAGATGCGGGGCGCCTCGTCAGGCGGGATGCCCGGTCCGGTATCGGACACGCGGAGGATGGCACGGCCGGCGTCCTGCCGGATCTGCACATCGATCCGCCCGCCGGGCGGCGTGTACTTGACCGCGTTGTCGATGAGGTTGGCGGCAACCTGCTCCAGCCGCGTTCTGTCGCCGGAGATTGAAACATGATCCGACGATGTGAGCTCGAGCGTGATGCCTTTGCCTTCCGCCACCTCTCTGTACAGGTCCACCGCGCGAGCGGCGATGTCAGCCAGCCGCACCGGTTCTGGACGCAACTGCATCGTGCCGCTCTCGGCCTCTGAAATGTCCATCAACGTGTTCAGCATGACGAGCACCCGGTCGCTCTCTTCGACGCAGTCCGCAAGAGCTTCACGGTAGCGCTCGAGGTCGGGCGCGCCGGCCAGCGCCATTTCGGCAGTGCCGCGCAACCGCGTCAACGGGGTCCGCAGGTCGTGGGACACGTTGTCCAGCGCTCCACGCATCGCTGTGACGAGACCCTCGATCTTGTCGAGCATTGCGTTGAACAAGACCGTGAGCTCGTCGATGGCGTCACCCGTCCCCGGGTCATCAACGCCACCCAGGCGCCCTTCCACCGGCACGCGCTCATCGGTGCGGCCCGTCCGGATAATCCGCCGGACCGCCTGGATCAAGCGGCGGATCGGATACGTGGCCGATTGCGTGGCCAGCCAGCCGCCGCTCAGCGCCACGATCACAACCAGGAGCGTGACGAGCCCGAGCGCCGCACGAAACCGGCGGAGCAGGTCCTCGCGCGCCTCCGTGCTCTTGCCGACTTGCACCAGCGTCCCGTCGTCGAGGCGGGCGGAGACCGTCTCCAGCTTCGACGCGTCCCACCCTTCAGGGTTGCTCAACACGACCGCTTCCACGCCGCGATCGATGACGCGGACGAACAAGCGCTCCGGGGCTGCGGCCTGCTCCGCGCGGACCTTTGCCGTGAGGACGCCGACCCCGCCGCGCAGGTAAGCCGCCGCGTAATCGCCGAGCTTCTGGCGGATGATCTGCTGATCGCGCTGGGCGAGCGAGGCCGCCGTCAGGTAATAGGTGAGCGACACGATGACGATGGCCCCGAGCACGAACAGCGTCGCGTACCAGAGCGCGATCCGCAGCCCGAAGGCGTTCGCGACCAAAGGCCGCAGGCCGCGGCCCTCGCTCTCAGACACGGAGGACATACCCGACGCCACGGACCGTGTGCAGCAGCTTCTGGTCGAACGGCCGATCGATCCGCTCTCGCAGCCGGCTCACGAGGACGTCCACGATGTTCGTTTGCGGATCGAAGCTGTACTCCCAGACATGCGAGAGGATCATCGTCTTTGACACCACCTTGCCGGTATTGCGCAGCAAGTATTCGAGCAACGCGAACTCGCGGGGCCGGAGATCGATCGGCTTCCCGCCCCTTGTCACGCGTCGCGACAGCAGGTCGAGCTCCAAATCGCCGGCCGTCAGCGTCGTCGGCTCGGCGGGGCGGGTCGATCGCCGCACCAGCGCCTGCACGCGTGCGAGCAGCTCGGTGAACGCAAAGGGTTTCGTGAGGTAGTCGTCGCCGCCGCTCTGAAGGCCTCGAACGCGGTCATCGACGGACCGCCGCGCGCTCAAGATCAGCACTGGCGTGGCGATCCGCTTACTTCTGAGCGCCTCGATCAACGACAGCCCGTCGCGCTTGGGCAACATCAGGTCGACGATGGCGACGTCGTACGACTGTTTGAGCGCAGAGGACAGCCCGGCCTCTCCGTCGCCGGCGCGATCGACGGCAAACCCCGCCTCGCGCAGGCCGCGCGCCACGAAGTCCGCGATGGTGTTGTCGTCTTCGACGAGGAGCGCTCTCACGGCGGCTGCTCTCTACGTCTTGGCGCGCGCTGCGCCCTCATCCGCTGCGGCGCTCACCCCGCGGTCCCCGCTGCGCAGTCTTGGCGCGGTCGGGTAAAACTCGGAGGCGCTCTGCCCCCGGCGCGTGGTTCCGGGTGGCGCGGCTCGCAAGTACTGCGACGGCCACGGCATCGGATGTCCCACCTCCAGGGCGGCGTGCATCGCCCAATAGGGGTCGCGGAGCAATTGCCGCGCGATGAGAACGCAATCTGCGTCTTCGTTCCGCACGATCGCGTCGGCTTGGCGGGCGTCGGTAATCAGCCCCACAGCGCCGGTGAGGATGCGCGCGTCGCGTCGAATGCGCGCAGCGAACGGCACCTGGTAGCCGGGCGTCAGGGGAACGACCGCGTCGGGGACGGCGCCGCCCGACGAGCAATCAACGAGATCGACGCCGCGGACCTGCAACCGTTTGGCGAGCTCCACAGACTGCTCGATGTCCCACCCACCACTCTTCCAGTCGCTGGCTGAAATCCGGACGAACATCGGCAGCTCGTCGGGCCAGACGCGTCGTACGGCTTCCACGACCTCGAGACACAGCCGGACCCGATTATCGTACGAGCCGCCGTAGGCGTCGGTTCGCGTGTTGACGAGCGGCGACATGAACTGGTGAAGGAGATAGCCGTGAGCTGCGTGAATCTCAACCACGTCGAAGCCGGCGTTCCGCGCGCGCCGCGCGGCCTCGCGAAAGGCGTTGACGATAGTTGCGGTCTCATCCAGACGAAGCGCGCGCGGAACGCGAAGGGTCTCCGAAAACGGCGCCGCGGTCGGACCGATCACCTCCCAGCCCTCGTGATCGGTTGTCCCGGGGCTCCCTGCCCTCCGGTCGACGCCGAGACCACGGCCGCCCTCCCACGGCCGCGCGGTGCTCCCCTTCCGCCCCGCATGGGCCAGCTGGATCCCGGCCACGGCGCCTTGGTCGTGAATGAAGCGCACGATGCGTGCAAGTCCCTCGACGTGTGCGTCCTGCCAGATGCCGAGGTCATGCGGACTGATGCGCCCCTCGGGCGTCACGGCGGCCGCTTCGGTGAACACCAGCGCGGCGCCGCCGACTGCGCGGCTACCCAGATGAACCAGGTGCCAGTCGTTCGAGAAACCATGCTCGCTCGAGTACTGACACATCGGTGACACGATCAGCCTGTGCGCGAGCGTGACCGAACGTAGGGGAAGGGGATCGAACAGAGACGGCATGGCCTCTATTCTGCACCGCGGCCAAGGGGGCACCGGTCGGTCGGGTCGGGCGGGTTTTATGAGGTCGACAGGCACGCGCCCGAAGTATGGAGCCAGCACGACGGCGAGTGGTCGTGGATGTCGAGACGAAAGCGCTTCAATAACGGAAATGGGTTGGCTCTCAAGGCCTGTCCCAGCTGGTCGTTGAGCGCCGTGTCACGGACGCCGATCGCCGTGTAGATCGCCACGAAACCCACCACACGCGCGTCGAAGCTCTGGGGATCCGTGGTCCGGGTCAAGAGCACCATCAGCCCCTTGCCAATCGTCGGCGCCATGGCTGCCGTGATCGGCAGAATCATCCGCCCGCCCGCCTCCAGCGCGTGGATCCAGCCCGCCAGCGGATGCGTCACGCCGGCGTTGACCAGGATGGCGTCGAACGAATGTCCGAGCAGGCCGCGGCCGTCGCCATGACGCACGTCGACCCACGGCATGAACCGCAGGTTGGCGCCCGCTTCGTCCGCCAACGGCTCGTCGACTTCGAGGGCCACGACGCGGCCGGATGGCCCAACGCAGTGAGCGATGAGCGCCGTGTAGTAGCCGGTGCCGCAGCCAATGTGGAGGACCCGATTGCCGGATCGGAGCGACAGGTGATCGATTGCCATCGCCACGACACCGGGCGCGCCGTTGAACAGCTGGCGGGCCGGGTCGATCGCGATGGCCAGGTTGTGATACACGTGGCGCGGATCGGCATCCGGCGTCTGTCGCGGCCCCTGCTGAAAGTCAGCCTCGCCTCGAACCGTCCACGGTCCGGGTCGAAGGAAGCGCTCACGTGGGACGGTTGCCAGCGCCTCGACCACGGAGGCGTTCTTCAGGTTGGCCGTCGCCTCGATCTCTTCGGCATAAAACCGCCGCCGATCGATCAGGTCCATCACTCGTTACTCGTCGCTCGTGACTGGTAGCTCGTCAGTCACTTAAGTGTTTTCCAGCTTCTTTTTTCCCCGTGCCTGCTTCGGAGCCTGGACGTGGAAGATGCCTGTCTGCCTCAGCGACTCTGCCCGCTCCTTGGTGATCGCAACCGACGTGATCCCGTAGTTCCAGATGTACGCGTATTTCCTCGCGCCTGATTGCCCCGCACCTTTTGTGACGGCTCGAATCTCGCCTGCGTCGTTCAGCCGTTTCAGGATCGTGTGAATGGCGGCCAGCTCGTTGGAGTAGATGGACAGATCGACGCCAATCGCAAGGAGCCGATCGCGCACCTCCAGCGGCGTTAGGGGCAGACCCGCGCCGCGCAGCGCGAGACGGCAGGCGTCGGTCAGCCCCATCGGAACGGTGGGCGTCAATCCCAACAGCTTTGTCAACGTCCCCATCGTCTGCGCGAGCTGGGCGAGGCGATCGTCAATTTCGCGGCGCTGCCGGCCGAGCGCTTCGTATTCCTTGGTCGCCGCGTCGAGGGCGCGCCGGTAGTCCTGGTTTGTCACACATCGATTTATACATGGCGTACAAAAGTATGTCAAACCTGACCGCGGGCAGGTCTGGTCTGCCCGTGGCGGTCGGCCGCCTGCATCGTGCGGGTGGGAATGGACCGGCCAAGTGGACTCGGTCAGGCAGGTCGAGTCAGCGCTGGAAGGCGTACGACAGCTTTACGAAAAACTGCCGATCCAAGGGTGCGAGCGAACGGACGTCGGTCAGCTCGCGATCGTCGCCGTACCCCACGAACGCGACCGACTGCCAGTTCAGCTTGTACGCAAAGAGCAGTGACCCTGTGAAGTCGCCGGACCGCGGTGCAACGGTGGTGTCCAGGAACAGCAGCGGATCGCGGTCGGTCGAGACGTACTGCCCGATTGCGCGGAGGAACACGCGCGGCGTGAAGTTGTAGGTGGCCTTGACTCGCGAGATGTGCTCGCTCAGGAGCCGCTCCGCCTGCGCCGCCGGACCATCGATGTTCAGCCAGCGCTGATCCCTCAACATCACCAGCTCGAGATGGTCGGTCGGATGCACGGTCGCGCTCAGGTTGATGGTGACCCCCGTGGCCGGCCGCGAGTTGGTGAAATCGATGTCGCGACCGGCCGTGCCGTCGAGCGAGATCTGGGAAATGCGACGCGACGGGCTGAACTGCGCGATGTATCCGAACAAATGGCGCGGCAGGATACGGACGCCGGTGCGAATCTGCTCGTCGATGTACCGATACTGCATGAACCCGCTCATACGAGTGTCCATCCCGACGCCGGGCATCACCTGGCGGCTCACGAGCACACCATCCGTGCCCATCTGCCGGTCCAGGTTCAGAAACGTTCTCACGCGCGAAAAGAAGTTCGTGGGCCTGACGGTCCATCCGCTCGAGCCGGACACTTCCTGGTAGCCCACCTGCGGAATGAAGCCGGTATTCGCGCGAAATCCGGAGCTGACATCCCTGTACAGAGCGAACCAGTCGAGGTGGGTCGTGTTGTGGCCCCATTGCGCGACGGCGGCATGGCCGCCCAGCGACTGGCCGGTCCACTCGGCGGCCAGGTCCGGACGATTCGGCGTTCGCGTCTCGCTGTAGAGCCACTGCCCCGCCACCACGTCGGTGCCCGATGGGCGCCATTGAAAGTCAGGGCCGGCAACCCGGTTGTGCCCGTCTCCGGCGTGGTTCTCGCGATCGGTTACGAGCGCGCCGATGAACGACAGCCCGATGTCGCGCTTCAGCCGCCCGATGGCGACAGTGGAGCCGAAGTTCTGGTCCACGAGCGACGACCCGGTCCGGCCCGGGAGCACGGCCTTTCCACCGCCATCGTCGTCGGTCACCAGAACGGTGTACCGGATGCCGGCGTCCTTCCCGGTCGCCCGCGCGCCCCAACGCGGCGAGAGGATTGTCCGCGTGTATACGGCTTGGAGGGGCGTCGCAAAGAGATCGACGCTTTCGAGAAAGAACGGGCGCTTCTCAGGAAAGAACAGCGCGAACCGCTCGTTCACGGCGATCTGCGCCGTATCCGATTCGACCTGCGAGAAGTCGGGGTTCACGGCAATGTCGATGGCGTTGTCAGCGCTCGGCAGCCACTTCAGATCGAGCCCGACCGCGCCCTTGACTTGGGCAGGGACGAGGTCGGTCCCAAGGTCGCTCTGTGGGTGCGCGTTGCTCGTGCCCGTCACGAATGGCGCGGCGACGAGGTGACCGGCGGTCGGCAGGTGCTCGAGCCCCCCGAGCGGATTGCTGTGACAAACGAAGCAATTGCTGCCGCGCGGCAGACGCGCTGAGAAGATCTGATACCGAAAGTCGCGCGGCATGTTGCGATACAACAGGATGCCCCACGTCTGGGGATCGACGTTCCGGTAGCGGAGCGACGAGAACGGCACGCGGATCTCGAGCGTCCATCCGCGCTCAGTGATGCGCGCGGCAGCGTCCCAGAAGAAGTCCGGCGACGGATCCTCGCCGGACGAATCGTCAGTGATCGCGTCGTACTGAATGCCGCGGGGATTGGCCAGCAACAGCACCGCGCGCTGGCCGTCGCCGAGCGTGTCAAGGATCACCCCGCCGTAGTCCGTGAAGCTCGGCACGTTGTCGCGATCGCCAAACGGCGCCCGAATGGCCGTCGGGTCGGGGTCGTCGAACTCGAAGCCGGCGTAGAAGAACTGATCGTCGTAGGTCAGGTAGGCGACGTTCCGCACCTTGGGCTCGGTGTTGTCGCCCGGATTGGTTTCGTACCACTTCTCGACGCGCGTGGCGGTCAACCACCCTTCGTCCGTCAGGTCGCCGTCGATGATGATGGGGCCAGTTCGCCGACTCATCTGGATGCGCTCGCCTGCCAGGGAGGACGAGGGAGCCTGCGCCGCGGATCCGGAAGGGCTGACACCAAGCAGGACCATGGCGAGCAGACACACGATAACGAAGCGCACCGAGATGCTCGCGGTCTTAGACGCTTCGCTCATTCGCATGGTTGGTGGAGGGCACGGCGCGTAGTACGATGCTGGTTTCGAACGCCACGTCCAGCCCGCCTCGACCCGGCCCGCTTCCCTGTAGCGCCTCTTCTGTCGAGCCTCTGGCCGGGCGGGAAAGGGTCTTCGTGAAAGCCGCTCCAGTTCTGTCGCTCACGGCCTTTCTGGCGGTTTTGGCGCCGCTTCCAGCGCGGGCGCAGGTACCGGGGGCAACCAGCGTTACGCAATCGTCATCACCCGCGCCTTTGCAGCCGACGGCGAGCGCCGGCCCCACGAGCCCTTTCCTGGGAGGTGTGCCGGCTGGTGTTGCCACGAAGGAACCGCTCAAGCTGACCATCATCGACGCAATCCTGCGGGCGCTCGACCACAACCTCGGTGTGTTGACGGCTGAGGACGCGCTCGGACGCGCGCAGGGCGCTCGAAAGATTGCCCTGAGCCAGTTGCTGCCGAACGTGAGCGGTCGCGTGTCCGAAACCCGACAGGTGATCAACCTTCAGGCGTTCGGGTTTGGCTCTCCCGGGGGCCCGTCCTTTCCCGGCCTGCCCGTGATTGTCGGTCCATTCAACGTCTTCGACGCCCGCGCGTTCGTCACGCAGACCGTGTTCGATCTCGAAGCCCAGAATAACGCGCGGTCAGAGGCCCACGCCCTCGACTCCGCGCGCCTCTCACGACAGAGCGCTCGCGATTTCGTGATTCACGTGGCGGGGACGGTGTACATCGATGCGCTCGCCGCTTCCGCGCGCGTCGACGCGGCGCGCGCTCAGCTGGAGACTGCCGAGGCACTCTACCAGCAAGCCTTGAGCCTCCGTCAAGGCGGCATCATCGCAGGCGTTGACGTTCTCCGGGCCCAGGTCCAGCTGAGCGTCCAACAGCAGCGCTCGACGGCTTCTGTCAACGATTTCGAGAAGGTGAAGCTGAGCCTGGCGCGGGTGGTCGGCCTGCCGCTGGGGCAGGCCTTCGTCATCGATCCGAACCTTCCGGACGTTCCCGTGCCGACCGCCTCGGTCGACGATCTCATTGACCTCGCCGTCAAGACGCGCCCCGATTATCAGGCGGCGCTCGCCCGCGTCCACGCCGCCGAATCGACCCGCGCAGCAATTGCGGGCTCAGCGATGCCGTCGGTGCATGTCAGCGGCGACGTCGGCCCGATCGGATTGAGCGTCAGCGACGCCAAGAACACCTACTCGGTCGCCGCATCGTTGAACGTGCCGATCTTCAACGGCAACCGGACGCACGGACGGCTCCTCCAAGCCGATGCGGACCTCCGCACGCGGCAGAATGAAGCGGCGGACATGAAGGCCGGCATCGACTACGAGATTCGCGCCGCGTTTCTCGATCTGCAAGCCACCTCCGAGCAGCTCCGCGTGGCGACCACCGCCCGCGATCTCGCCGCGCAGCAGTTGACGCAGGCGCGCGACCGGTTCGCCGCCGGCGTCGTGAGCAATGTCGAAGTGATTCAGGCCCAGGAGGCCGTCGCTCTCGCGACCGAACAGTTCATTTCCTCCCAGTACGGATATGACCTTGCCAAGGGTGCCCTGGTGCGGGGCACCGGAACGTCGGAGCAAGTGTTGCGTCAAATTATCGGAGGCTCACGCTGATGGCTTTGCTGCAAAACTTGCGCGTCCGCGCCATTGCGGCCGCCGTCCTCGCCATGGTCGCGAGCATCGGCATCTGGTTGTGGGTGACTGCCGGACGCGAGTCGACCGACGATGCGCAAATCGATGCGCACGTGACGCAGATTGCCGCCCGCGTAGGTGGAACGGTCCAGGCCGTCTACGTCGACGACAACCGGCGGGTCGATGCGGGAACCACGCTCGTCGAGATCGACCCACGCGATTATCAGGTTGCCGTGGAGAAGGCGCGGGCGGCGCTGGCCGACGCCGAGGCCGCGGCGGCAGCCGCCCAAAGCGGCGTCCCGATCACCACGCAGTCCGCGACCAGCAATCTGACAAGCGCGCGCGGTAGCGTCGAGCAGGCGACGAGCGCGGTCGCGTCGGCGCAGAAACAGGTGGAGGCGGCGCACGCGCGCGTGGCGTCGGCACAGGCCAAGCTCCGCGAGCAGGAAGCGACCTCCGCGAAGGCGGCGCGGGACGTCGAGCGGCTGCGAGGGCTGTTGGCCAAGGATGAAATCTCCCAGCAACAGTTCGATGCGGCGTCGGCCGCCGCTGACGCCGCGCGCGCCGCGGCCGATTCAGCCCGGGCACAGGTCACCGAAGCTGAGGCGGGCGTCCTGGTGTCGGAAAGCGCGCTCGCACAGGCGCGCGCCGGACATCAGCAGGCGGACGCCGTGCTGCGGGCGGCGCTGACCGCGCCCGATCAGGTGAAGCAGATCAGCGCGCGCGCCGCCGCCGCCGACGCTCAAGCCAAGCAGGCGAAGGCCACCCTCGACCAAGCGGAGCTGAATATGCAGTACGCCACCATCAAAGCACCGGTCGCGGGCATCGTCAGCCGCAAGTCGGTCGAAGTGGGTCAGGTGGTACAAGCCGGCCAGCCATTGATGGCGATCATTCCGCTCGAGAATGTGTGGGTGACCGCGAACTTCAAGGAGACGCAGCTCCAGAACATGCGTCCCGGCCAGCGGGCGACCATCAAAGTAGATGCCTACGGCGGCAAATCATTTGCGGGGAAGGTCGACAGCATCGCGGCTGCAACCGGCGCACGCTTCAGCATGCTGCCCCCGGAG
>Ga0310914_10002587_pt1 | contig 12273 bp, 12 predicted proteins | sample GREbulkMGAN108_FD_203450 | JGI IMG/M metagenome (GOLD analysis project Ga0310914, IMG submission 203450) | Lab enrichment of tropical soil microbial communities from Luquillo Experimental Forest, Puerto Rico - GRE.bulkMG.AN108 | ecosystem: Environmental > Terrestrial > Soil > Tropical forest >...
ACCCGGCAGGGTCTTGCGGGTATCGCGGACCTTGGCGTTGGTGCCCCGCACCGCGTCGACCCAGGCCGCGGTCGTGGTGGCGATCCCGGACAGGTGGCAGATCAGGTTCAGCATCGTCCGCTCCGCGGTCAACAGGCCACGGGTCTTCGCGCGCACCGTCAACAGCGACTGACCCGGCTGTAGCCGGGCACCGTCCTCGACGCGATCGAGCACCCGATAGGCGCCGGACCCGAGCACCTCGTCGAGTACCAACAGCGCGACGTCCAACCCGGCGATCACGCCCGGCTCGCGGGGCACCATCGACGCCGTGGCGACCGCACCATCGGCCACCGTGGCCAGCGTGGTGACGTCGGGACCGTAGCGCAGATCCTCTTGCAGGCCGCGCCGAATGGTGTCGCGAGCGGCGTCGAGCTCGCAGTCGGACAGCATCGTCAACCCACCGCCGCCAGCGCCTCCACCAGCACCGAGTTGTGGTCGTCGGCCAGCCGCAGCACGCTGCTCCGCGCCTGCTCCGGCGGGGCCCCCGGATACTCGGCGCGATGGTGGCAGCCCCGGCTTTCGTTGCGCGCCAACGCCGCCGCGGTCACCGCCCGGGCCGTCAGCGTCAACGCGACGTCCTCGAAATCGCGTCGGCCGGCCACGTTGCGGACACGCGCCCCGGACAGCGTGCCGGACAACCGGTTCAGGCCGGCGGCATCGCGCACCACGGAGGCATCCCGGCTCATCGCGCGTTGCAGTTGGCGGCGCTTCAGTGCGGTGTGCATGATTGTTTCCCGCACCGTCGCGCGCGGACGCCCAGCCGCCGCGGCATGTGCGATCGCGGCCTTTCCGGCGCGCCCACCGACCACCAAACCCTCCAGCAAGCTGTTGGACGCCAAGCGGTTGGCGCCGTGCATTCCGGTGCGGGCCACCTCGCCCGCGGCGAACAGCCCAGGCAGTTCGGTCTGGCCGTACACATCGGTGACGATGCCGCCGCAGCTGTAGTGCGCCCCCGGAACGACCGGAATGGGTTGACGGTTGGGATCGATGCCGGCGGCCCGGCAGGCGGCGGTGACGGTGGGGAACCGCGCCTCGAAGCCCTCGATGCCGCGCGCGTCGAGGAAGACGCACGGATCGCCGGTGGCCTTCAGCCGCGCATCGATGGCCCCCGCGACGACGTCGCGCGGCGCCAGGTCGCCCATGGGGTGAACGCCCGCGGTTACCGAATTACCTTGCCTGTCAAGCAATACCGCACCCTCACCACGGATGGCCTCGGTGACCAGCGGACGCCGTCCGCCGGTTCGGCCGCCGAACAGCATCGTGGGGTGGAACTGGATGAACTCGAGATCGCTGACCGCGACACCGGCCCACAGCGCCAACGCGATCCCGTCGCCGGTGGAACCGTCGGGATTGGTGGTAGCGCCGTACAGGTGCCCGAGGCCGCCCGAAGCCAGGATCACCGAGGGCGCGCTGACGATCCCGTACCCGTCCTGGTTGCCCACCAGCACCCCGGTCACTGAGGCACCGTCGTGCAGCACCCGCAGGGCGACGTGGCCGGTGCGGATGTCGAGCATGGTGGCGGCGTGGTCGAGCGCGCGCTGGACCTCGGCGCCGGTGGCGTCGCCACCGGCATGCACGATGCGTCGCCGAGAGTGTCCGCCTTCGCGTGTCAAATCCCAACCGCCGGAAACTGATTCGTCAAACCGCGCCCCGTGACCGACCAAGTCGGACACCGCGCGGTAGCCGTCGGCGACGATCGAGCAGACCGCGTCGGGATCGCACAGGCCCGCGCCCGCGGCGAGGGTGTCGGCGACATGGGCGTCGACGGAGTCGTCGTTGCCGGGCAACACGACGGCGATGCCGCCCTGCGCGTAGTGCGTCGCGGTCGCCCCTCGCGCCTGGTCCGCCTTCGACAGCACGACGACATTGCGGCCGGCGCGATGGGCGGCCAGCGCGGCGGCCAATCCCGCTACGCCCGTGCCGATTACGACGACGTCGGCGGTATCGGCCCAATCGGGATGGGTCATCATTCGCCGCCGCCCGGCTGCCCGATTTCGATCATGCGCTGCACACTGCGCCGGCCCGCCGCCGCGATCTCCGGGTTGACGTGAACTTCGTCCGCGCCCTCGACCAGGCAACGCAACAGCGCGGCCGGGGTGATCATTTTCATGTACTTGCACGACGCGCGTTCGTTCACCGCGCGGAAGTCGACTTGGGGCGCCGCCCGGCGAAGCTGATACAACATGCCGACCTCGGTGGCCACCAGAACCTTGCGTGCCTGGGTCCGGTTGGCGGCCTCGAGCATGCCGCCCGTGGACAAGATCCGCACCCGGTCCGCCGGGAAGGCACCCTCGCCGGCGAGGTACAAGGCCGAAGTGGCACAACCGCATTCGGGATGCACGAAGAGTTCGGCGTCGGGGTTTGCGCGGGCCTGGTCGGTGAGCTCGTCGCCGTTGATGCCGGCGTGCACGTGGCATTCACCGGCCCACACGTGCAGGTTCTTGCGACCGGTCACCCGACGCACGTGGGCGCCCAGGAACTGATCGGGGCAAAACAGCACCTCGCGGTCCGGGTCGATGGACTCGACCACGTCGACCGCGTTGGACGAGGTGCAGCAGACGTCGGTGAGCGCCTTCACGGCCGCCGTGGTGTTCACGTAGGAGACGACGACGGCGCCCGGGTGTTCGTCCTTCCACGCACGCAGGTCGTCGGGGGTGATCGAATCGGCCAGCGAACAGCCGGCCCGCTGATCCGGAATGAGCACGGTCTTGTCTGGACTCAGGATCTTGGCGGTCTCGGCCATGAAGTGCACGCCGCAGAACACGATGGTGTCCTCGGGCGCGTCGGCGGCGATCCGCGACAGCGCCAGCGAGTCGCCGACGTGATCGGCGACATCCTGGATGGCGGGCAGCTGGTAGTTGTGCGCGAGCAGGGTCGCGCCGCGCAACTTCGCCAGTCGGCGAATCTCGTCGGCCCACTGCTCATCGGGGTCCAGGCCGGCGTAGCCGCCGGGCGTGTCCGTGATGCGGGCAGCCATGTCATCCGCGAGCGTGTCCATGCGATTCAAAACCGTCATGGGGGCTCCTTTTCGTCCCGGGAAGGTTTTCGACTTACAATCGAAAACATGGCCAATGGTAGCACCGCCCACGAAGTGCTCGCGGTCGTGTTCCAGGTTCGCCAGGTTACGGCGGCCCCCCGAACAGAAAAACCGCAGCTTAACGTGCTGTTATGGCAGCGTGCCCGGGATCCGCAGAAGGGCGCCTGGTCGCTGCCGGGTGGCCGGCTGCGCAATGACGAGGACCTGACCACGTCGGTGCGGCGCCAACTGGCCGAAAAGGTCGATTTACGAGAGCTGGCTCACTTGGAGCAGCTTGCTGTGTTCTCCGACCCGAACCGGGTGCCGGGCACCCGGGTGATCGCGTCGACCTTCCTGGGGCTGGTGCCCTCCCCCGCCACCCCCGAGCTGCCGCCCGACACCCGCTGGCATCCGGTGAACGCGCTGCCGCAGATGGCGTTCGATCACGGCCCGATGGTGACCCACGCCAGCACCAGGCTGGTCGCCAAGATGTCGTACACCAACATCGGATTCGCCTTGGCACCAAAGGAATTCGCACTGTCCTCCCTCCGCGACATCTACGGCGCCGCGCTGGGCTACCAGGTCGACGCGACGAATCTGCAACGGGTTTTGGCCCGACGCGGAGTCATCACCCAAACCGGCACCGTCGCGCAGTCCGGCCGCAGCGGCGGGCGGCCGGCGGCGCTCTACCACTTCACCGATTCTCAGCTGCGGGTCACCGACGAATTCGCCGCGTTTCGGCCACCGGGCCAGCTTTGAGCGGGTTTGATTTCCGTCAGCTGGGCCAATGGGTTCCACAGACGAGAACTGGCTCACAATGCGGCGATTACGTTTTGGCTACCGCCCGTTCATACGCGAGAATGCCGGGTGGCCAAGAAGGGATCCTCAATGGTTGAACTCGGCAATTTGGCAGGGGAACGCGGCGCGCTGTGGATCGGCCGGCCGCCGCACGAGGAGCTGCGGCGCAAGGTGCGGCCGCTGCTGCCCTCCGACGACCCCTTCTACCAGCCGCCGCCCGGCTTTCAGCACGCCGAGCCGGGGAGGGTGTTGCGCTCGCGCGACGTCGAGCTGGCGTTCCTGGGCCTGATACCGCAGCCCGTCAGCGCCGTCCAGCTGCTCTACCGGACGATGGACATGAACGGCGAGCCCGAGGCGACGGTCACCACGGTGATCGCTCCGGCCGGCCTTGCTCCGGGGCAGACCTGCCCGCTGCTGTCATACCAGTGCGCGATCGACGCCATGACGTCGCGCTGCTTTCCGTCGTATGCGCTGCGGCGCAGGGCGAAGGCCCTCGGGTCACTGACCCAGTTCGAGTTTTTGCTGATCAACGCCGCCGTCGCCGAAGGTTGGGCCGTCTCGGTGCCCGACCACGAAGGTTTCCGCGGTTCGTGGGGGGCGCCGTATGAGCCCGGCTACCGCGTCCTGGACGGGATCCGGGCCACTCTGAGCTCGGAACGGATCGGGTTGTCGCCCTCGGCGCCCATCGGGCTGTGGGGTTACTCCGGCGGTGGGCTGGCCAGCGCGTGGGCCGCCGAAATGTGCGGCGAATACGCACCGGAATTGGACATCGTGGGGGCGGTGCTGGGGTCACCCGTGGGCGACCTCGGCAACACCTTTCGCCGGCTCAACGGCAGCCTGCTCGCCGGTCTGCCCGCCTTGGTGGTGTCCGCGCTCACGCACATCTACCCGGACCTGGATCGCATCATCAAGCAACACACCAACGAAGAGGGACGCGCCCTGCTCGACGCGCTCGAGAATATGACGACCATCGAGGCGGTCCTCCGGATGGCGGGCAAGGACCTGGGCGACTACCTCGACGAGCCGCTCGAGGACATCCTTTCGACGCCCGAGGTCACCTACGTCTTCGACAGCATCAAGCTGGGCGCGGCGGTGCCGACGCCGCCGGTGTTGATCGTGCAGGCCGTGCACGACTACCTCATCGACGTGCACGACATCGACGAGCTCGCCGACGCCTATTCGGCCGGCGGCGCCCGAGTCACCTACCACCGCGACGCGTTCAACGAACACATCGTTCTACACCCGCTGTCCGCCCCGATGACGCTGCGCTGGCTCACGGACCGGTTCGGCGACCGACCCCTGACCGAGCACCTGATCAGGACCACGTGGCCGACGCTGTTCCACCCGATGACCTACGTCGGCATGGCGCGACTGGCCAAGATCGCGGCCAAGGTCATCACCGGTAGGAAGGTCCCCCACCGCCCGTTGTAAGTCCGCTATGACACCGCGGCTTCCGGGGCCTCCGGCTCCATCGGCAGCGGATGCGCAGGCTGAGCGGCCAGCGGAACTGCCCCCAGGTCGTCGCGGGCATCCGCGGCCGCCAGCAGGGCATAGACCAGCGCGGCGACGGCGGCGGGCCACATGAGGGTCATCGCCACCTGCAACGGCCCCTGGGACAAAAACACCGGCGGGGCCTGGATGACATAGGCCACCGACGGCTTTCCCGACAGCGGTACCGCGTCGAAGTTCAACGCGCCGTAGCTCCAGCGAACCAATCCCGCCCCCGTCGCCGAAGCCGCGGCGGCAGCGATCGCCATGCCGATCGACAGCCCGATGACCATCCCCGGCCCCCGGTGCTCCCGCCACTGCCACACCAGCACCGCCCCCACCACCGCCAGCGCGGTCAACAAACCCAACAGCATGCAGGGCGCGTCGAAGAAGTGCGCGGATTCGGCGCCCAGGTAGTCATGAACGCGCTCACCCGAGCGAGTGATCGCCACCACCGCGCGGATCGGTGGCGCGATAAACGCCCACACCCCGCCGACCACCACACCGTTCACCGCCACGCCCAGCGTCGCGATGACGACCGCGCGCACCCGCGACGTGCGGGGGACGCCGGCCGGCGCGGAGACCTCGGGCACCGCGTCCTCCGTCACCGCTGTGCCTCCATGTCCGCAGAGTCCACCCGTCCGTGCCGCGAGCACTGCGCCCGCCAGCCGTCGGGACGAACCTGGACCACCATCCGGCGTCCGCATTCGGCACAGAACCGAGGCGGCTCAAGGCCCAATTGTGCCGTTGTCGGCACGGCGGTTCCCCCCAACTCCCCGGTGTAGACGTTGTAGACGCCGGCGCTGACCGGAGCGCCCAGTTCCCAAGCCACGCTTCCCAGTGTCTTACAAGCTGGCGTTGAGCGCCTTGATCGGCATCTGCAGATTTGCCAGCAGCTCCAGGTCGGCTTCGGCGGGGCGGCCGAGGGTGGTCAGGTAGTTCCCGACGATCACGGCGTTGATGCCGCCCAGGATGCCCTGCCTGGCGCCGAGGTCACCCAGGGTGATCTCGCGGCCCCCGGCAAAGCGCAATATCGTGCGGGGCAACGCCAGCCGGAAGGCGGCCACCGACTTCAATGCCTCGGTGGCCGACATCACCTCCAGGTCACCGAACGGGGTGCCCGGCCTCGGGTTGAGGAAGTTCAGCGGCACCTCGTCGGGCCCCAGTTCGGCCAGGTCAGCGGTGAACTCCGCGCGCTGCTCCAAGGTCTCGCCCATGCCGAGAATGCCGCCGCAGCACACCTCCATGCCGGCGTCGCGCACCATCGACAACGTCTGCCAGCGCTCTTCCCAGGTGTGGGTGGTGACGACGTTGGGGAAAAACGAGCGGGCCGTCTCGAGGTTGTGGTTGTAGCGGTGCACGCCCATCGCCGAGAGCTCGTCGACCTGCTCAGGGGTGAGCATCCCCAGCGAGCAGGCGATGTTGATGTCGACCTCGTTGCGAATCGCCTCGATGCCGGCCGCGACCTGGGCCATCAACCGCTCGTCGGGGCCGCGCACCGCGGCCACGATGCAGAACTCGGTGGCACCCGACTTGGCGGTCTGTTTGGCGGCCTCGACCAGGCTGGGAATGTCGAGCCGGGCACTGCGCACCGGCGACGCGAACAGCCCGGATTGAGAGCAGAAATGGCAGTCCTCCGGGCAACCGCCGGTCTTCAGGCTGATGATGCCCTCGACCTCGACCTCGGGGCCGCACCAGCGCATTCGCACCTCGTGGGCCAGCGCCAGCAGTTCATCGAGCCGGTCGTCGGGCAACTGCAGCACCTGCAGCACCTGGTCCCGGCTCAGTCCCTCGCCGCTCTCCAGCACCTGCTGCCGGGCCACCGCAAGGATGTCCGCGTCGTCGTCGGCTTCGGCTGTCGGTCGAGTCGCCGCTTGAGTCACCAAGTACTCCCCTGCATCTTTGTCCATATCTGTCCGAGCCGAGCGTCGGAACGCATCAGCGCACATCCGCCACGTCGTCGTGGCAGCCTGAATGAAACGGTGTTCAAAGTAGGGTAACGGCCGCACAACATTGGACCTGCGGGGTATGCCACCACAATGACCAACGCGCACGTCGAATACCTGAACCACCACGGGATACTGCTGGCGGTCCCGGCGTTCTTACCCGCGATCGTCGTCGTCGCCGTGGTCCTGTACGTCGCGCTGCGCGACCGCCGATCCGGCGGCAAACAGCCAGACACCGGCCAGCGAAGCGACGCGGCCGAGGAAAACCGTGATTGACCGTTCGTTGATTGGGGCATTCCGGTCAAGCAAGCTGGATCGGTAATCAGGTCTTCCGGGACGGCCCGGCGGGTGTTGGGAGCCATGACAATGAAGTCGACGGAACTGACATTTGTTGCCGACGCACCAGCGCGCGGTGCGGGACTGAACCAGGTGATCGGGCTGTCGGTCGCCGCGGTGGTGCTAGCGGTGGTGCTGCTGTGGGTGGGCTATGCGCATCGCACTCACCGCATCGAGTGGCTGACCAAGATCGCGGACAAGGTGGGCGAGAAATTTCACCGCCCCAACTGGGTGGCCCTGCCGGTGCTGGTGTTCACCTCGTCGATCATCTGCGCCCTGTTCGGGTTCATCTGGGACGTCAGCTGGCATATCGGCAATGGCCGCGACCCTGGACCGCTGGCCAACCCGGCGCACTACTTCATCATCATCGGCCTTTTCGGGGTGTTCCTCGGAGGGATGCTGGCGATCGTGCTGCCGTTCGGCAAACCCGGCCCGGCGGCGGTGCGCATCACGCGTGACTGGTATGCCCCGGTCGGCGGCGTGCTGATGGCGGGCTGCGGGCTGTACGCGATGATCGGGTTCCCGCTCGACGACATCTGGCACCGGATCTTCGGCCAAGATGTCACTCTTTGGGGCCCAACGCATTTGATGCTGATCGGCGGGGCCTGCTTTTCCCTGTTCGCGGTGCTGATGCTGGAGCGCGAAGGCGAGGCGGCGCAGGCCGAGGAGGTCGCCTTCGGCGCATTCATCACATTCCTGCGCTACCTGTCCTTCGGTGGAATGTTCATCGGCTTGTCGGTCTACCAGATCGAGTACGACTTCGGTGTCGAACAATTCCGCCTCGTGTTGCAGCCGATGATGATCGCCGCGGCGGCCGCGCTCGCGGCGGTCGCGGCCCGCATCACGATGGGACGGGGAGCCGCGATCCTGGCGGCCTTGTTCGCGATCGCTCTGCGGGGCGGGGTCGCGCTGCTGGTCGGGCCCGTCCTGGGAGCCGCGATCAACTGGTTCCCGCTGTATCTGAGCCCCGCGCTGGCCGTCGAGCTGGTCGCGCTGACCCCATTGTTCAAGCGCCCCATCGCTTTTGGCGCCGTCTCCGGCCTCGCCGTGGGAACCGTCGGGCTATCGCTGGAGTCGCTGTGGATCGGGGCGGTGTACCACTACCCCTGGCCGACGAAGATGTGGGGCGAGGCGCTGGCGATGGCCGTGCCCGTGGCGGTGCTGACCGGGGTGTGCGGCGCGCTGTTCGGAATGGTGCTCACCGGCGAGCGCCTCCCGGGCCGGCGGATCGGCGTCTCCGCCGTCGCGCTGACAGTGTTGGTGATCGGCGTCGCCGTGGCCAACGGGCTGCACATCACCGTGCCGCGACAAAACACCGCCACAATCACGTTGACGGACCTGCCCAGCCCCGCCGGGCAGCGCATGGTGTCGGCGGACGTGCTGCTCACACCGCCCAACATGGTCGGCGACCACCCGGAGTGGCTGACGATCCTGTCCTGGCAGGGGCGAATGGAGAACAACCGCGGCCTGGTGATCGACCGGCTCGATCGGGTCGGACCGGGGCACTACCGTTCCACCCATCCGGTTCCGGTCTGGGGCTCGTGGAAGACACTGCTGCGGGTGCAGGACGGTTACACGATGACGGCGGTGCCGATCTATGAGCCGGCGGACGACGCCATTCCGGCGCCCGAGGTTCCCGCCCTCGCGTCGAGCACCCGCCCGTTCGTTCAGGAAATCACGATCCTGCAGCGCGAACGCGACCAGAACGCGCCGGGCTGGCTGTTCACCGCCGGCTCGATTGCGGTGCTGTTCCTGACGCTCATGGTTATCACCGCCCTGGCCTGGGGTGCGGGCCGCATCAACAACGCCCTCACCGAGCCGGAGCCGGTCGAGGAGAAGCGGCCGATTCCACGGGCGGCGTGAGGCGATGACGGTTCGCGGCGCTCTCGCTGCGGTGTGGTTGGCGGCGCTGATGGGCAGCCTGGTCGCCTGCGGTGGTTCGCCCAGCGCGCCCCCCGCCGCGGGCCCGACCGTCGATGTCACCATCGCCAAGGGGCAGGTCACTCCGGTCAACGCCAGCCTGCAGGCCAAGGTGCACCAGCAAATCACCCTCCGGGTCACCAGCGACGCCACCGACGAGTTGCACGTGCACTCGACGCCCGATCACAAGTTCCAGGTGGCGGCCGCGCCCAATCAAACCTTTCAGTTCAGCGTCGACGTTCCCGGCAACGTCGAGGTGGAGTTGCATCTTCTGGATCGCACGGTAGCGACGATTCAAGTCCAGCCGTGAGCGCCGATGGCGCGACGGTGGTGCTCGCGCACGGTCTTGGCGGCTCGGGTGATCTTCCCGTCCCGTACCTCTACGCGATGGTCGGGGCGGCATGGGCGTTGACGTTCACCTTCGCGCTGGTCGCCTTCGCGTGGCGGCGGCCGAGGTTTGATCCGCTCAGGCCGGGCCACCCGTTGCCGGCCGCAGTGACGAAGCTGGTCGACGCCCGCGCGACCCGCTGGACGGCGGCGGGGCTGGCGTTGGTTTTCGCGCTGTGGGTGGTGGCGGCCGGGGTGTGGGGCCCCCAATCGGAGTCGAACGCTCTGCTCGGGGTGTTCTACGTGCTGCTGTGGGTCGGGCTGGTGGCGGCGTCGTTGGCTTTCGGACCGGTCTGGCGGGTGATCTCCCCGATGCGCACGGTTTATGTGCTGCTACGGCGCGTCACGCCGCAACGACTCGGTCGGCCGCGCCGGTCCTATCCCGAGGGCTGGGGATATCGCCCGGCCGCGGTGGGCCTGTTCGCCTTCGTCTGGATGGAATTGGCCAGCCCGAACTCCGCGTCGCTGCCGTGGGTCGAGGTGTGGCTGCTGACTTACGCCGTGCTGATGCTGGGCGGGGCGTGGCTGTGCGGGCAGCGCTGGTTGGCCCGGGCCGACCCGTTCGGCGTCTACAGCATGGCGGTGTCGCGGCTCTCACCATTTCGCCGCAACCCTGCGACCCGGAGGATCGTCATCGGCAACCCGCTCGACCACCTACCCTTGCTGCCCGTGCGGCCGGGCGTGGTGGTGATGCTGGCGGTGCTGCTCGGGTCGACGGCCTTCGACAGTTTCTCGTCATCGCCGACGTGGCGCGGCTTCGCCGATCGGCTCACCCGCGCCTTCGGCCTGGCGCCGACGCCGACGTCGTCGGCGCTGCGAACGGTCGGGCTGATCGTCTTCATTTCGGTTGTGGCGGTGACCTTTTCGCTCGCGGCGCGCGCTACCGGCGGCGTCGACCGCGAGCAACGCCGCGCCCTGCCCGGCCAGATGGCGCATTCATTGATCCCGATCGTGGTGGGCTACATCTTCGCGCACTACCTGAGCTACCTCGTCGAGCGCGGGCAGCAGGCCGCCATCGCGCTGGCCGACCCGTTCGGCCGCGGCTGGAACCCGTTGGGGTTGGCGCACCTCCACGTGGCCTACGTGCTGTCCATGGATCCCCCGGTGCTGGCCGGCGTCAAGGTGGCGTGCGTGGTCACCGGACACATCGTCGCGGTGGTCGCCGCCCACGACAAGGCCCTGCGGTTGCTGCCGGCGGGCCATCAGCTGACCGGGCAGCTGACGATGATGCTGGTCATGGTCGGCTACACGTTCACCGGCCTGTACCTGCTGTTCGGCGGATGACGGCTGTAGCGCGCTGGGCGGCCGTCGCATGATCGCCACGATCGCACACCGCGCCGCGAAATGTGCGAGATGATCGGCGCTGCGATGGTGACCAAACGAAAGCCCGATCTTCGCCGCGCCGGCGCCCACGACGATGCCACCGAAAGCACCCGCACGGTGCTGATGGCGCTAGGCGCGAACGCGGGCGTGGCGGTTGAGACGTTACCCGACGTCGCCGCGGTGCGCTTCGTGCGGCTTCTCTACGTGGGACCGAAGCTGCTGTTCTTGGTGGCCAGCGTCGACTTGGCGGGTGACGCCCCGGAATCGCATGTGGCGAAGAAGCTTCGACGCCTGGAACGTGAGCTGGAGTCTGATCCGCATATCGTCGATGCGGTCCTGACAATCGCCGATTCTGACGAATCCGACAGCAACTGACCCGCACATGACGCGACCGGGGATATCGCCAGGTCAACGATGATGACCTCGAAGGGCTTTGCGGCAAAGCCTATCGGCCGGTTAGTGTTGGTGGCCGGGTCGGGGGGCCCGCGCGGCGGCGTGGGCCTGGGCCTCTTCGAGTTGCTGGCGTAGGGATCTGTTTTCTGCGGTTTTGGTGTCGACGACTCGTTCTACGTGTTTTTTGTCGGCGGTGAGGCGTTCGACTTGGTCGGTGACTTCGGCGGTGTCGTCGCTGGTAGGTTGGTCGAAGCCGAGGGTGGCGCATATTTGTGCCCAGGAGTGGCCGCGCTCAAGCCGGTATCTAGCGAGGACGGGCCAAGTGGGTGAGAGCCCGTTGTATTGGTGGTCGGCTGATGCTTGCCGCACCGCGGCGTCGTCGGCGGGGAATCTCAAAATGTAGTGGACGCCCCAATCCCACTGAGCCCCAGCCAAGTTGACAGTGCCCGACGTATTCATTCCCGGGTGAGCGCAGGGAGAGGCGTCCCTTATGGCTGCGGGACGACCCACGAATGTCTCGGCGCATCGCCCGAGGGGAGCTGGATGGGGCCCAACGCAACTCCGGTGACAAGCCAAACCAGCAGGCGTGCGCTGCCCCTAGCCCAGCAGAGAACGGCGCCGGCGCGG
>Ga0310914_10002588_pt1 | contig 12262 bp, 10 predicted proteins | sample GREbulkMGAN108_FD_203450 | JGI IMG/M metagenome (GOLD analysis project Ga0310914, IMG submission 203450) | Lab enrichment of tropical soil microbial communities from Luquillo Experimental Forest, Puerto Rico - GRE.bulkMG.AN108 | ecosystem: Environmental > Terrestrial > Soil > Tropical forest >...
GCCGCGGCAACACTTCCGTCTGGGTTTATTTGACGAAGGCAGAAGCCTCTTTGTTCCCTTGGACGCCGAACTAAGTTATTTGTCATCAGTTCATTAGTGGATGAGGTGCTGTGTACGGTTAAATGACCGTGAGGAAATCGATAATTGACCTAAGTTGTATTGCCGCAGGCCGGTTCTAACGGCAACTTATGCCAGAGCCGAGGGAGAACCCACCCTCGGACTGGGAGAAGTGCCGTGAGAATTCAAAACGTTTCGATAACGCTTTTTTCGATCGCAGTCGGCATTTCGATTCTCGGGAGAAGTGGGGCTTCGGGGCAGAGTCCTCCCGAAGATCAATGCAGCCTGGCTGTGGTTTCACGCTTCGTTCGGAGCGCTCGGGTTTGCGACATGACCAAAGTTCAAAACCTGGCGCAGAGCGGGCACGCGTTTGAGCAGAACCAGTTGGGGATCGTGTCGATGCTGGTGGTTGGGCCGGACCTCGACGCGAAAGAAGCTCTGGCATGGTTCGAACGAGCGGCCCAGCGGGGATATCCACCCGCTGAAGTGAATCTCGCCGTGATGTACATCAATGGATGGGGAACCCCGGTGAATTATGCTGGCGCGCTAAAGTGGCTGAATAGAGCAGCGGGTCAGCACTTCGCGCGAGCGTATTACAATCTCGGCATTTTGTATCTCGGGGGCAAGGGAGTTAGGCAAGACAACGAAGAAGCCTTTCGCTGGTTCCAGAAGGGCGCCGAGACCGGCGACAGCAGTGCGCAGACAAATCTCGGTTACATGTATGACCAAGGGCTGGGGCGTCCCAGGGACGTTGCGACCGCTGCGAAGTGGTATCGCCAAGCAGCGGAAGGGGGAAATCCGCTGGGTGAGAACAATCTTGCTGATCTATATTTGCGAGGCGAAGGTCTCAAGCAGGATGACTCTGCCGCATTCTTCTGGTTTCAGCAAGCTGCCCTGCAAGGACACACGGGGGCCCGCATCAAGTTGGGGTACATGTATGCCGAGGGACGAGGGGCTGCAAAGGATCCGACGACGGCCTACGCATGGATCAAGGCGGCGCAGATGGCGGGGGATGCTCGAGGCAACGACATGCTAATCCAACTCGAGAAGGTCCTGAGCGCGGAGCAGATTACGCTCGCACGAGAGCATGCCATGAAAATGCAACATGCCGACGCCAACCTGTCAGCGAAGAACTTTGCGCAGTGAAGTGCGAGGCGAATGCAAGCCTGCGAGAACGCTTCATGGCGTCACTTATCAGTTTAGGGTGGTGAATGCAGTTTACCGGGAGGGGCTATTGAAGTTGACAATGATTTTCGTTGCATGGCGAAAACGGAAACACAAAGTGTTATGTGTATTGACTTGCGCTCAATTGCCGAACTGAATTTGATAGAATTGCATGCAGCTCGTCAGATGCTGCCAATCTGTTGAAAATAAAGGACGAAACTAGCAGACGCAGCGGACTAAAAATCCTATCTGTCCATTGTAAGTAACGCTAGCAAAGAAGATATACTGACTTCCTGCCTCTCATCGTATCCTTTCACGGTCTGTCACTTACAAAGTTCGCATCCTCATATTGAGAAGATGCCGAGCACACCATCCTCGGCGGCAAGGGTTACGTCGACAATCCTAATAACAGCCTAGGACAGTGCCCACCTATCTCGCAGGCAAGACCACCGCATTAGCACCAAGGAAGAGAGCCTCCCGAAGCCAAGGAAATCGCCGAGGACGGGTACCTGAAGCTGCTGGGAAAACTCACGTGATGGAGCTACCCGGCAGTATTTGCTGAACTCTATGCAGATCACGCGATGACGTTTTGTGGAAAAGCCACGCTTTTTGGATGGACAAGATCACTTAGGGCAAGTTCAAAGTGGTCGAGCTCTGGCAACCGGTGCACGGTGCGATTGATATTCGGGCTGCATTTCTTCCGAAGCATGGCGGACCGCCCCACCTAAGCCCTATTGACTTCGGCTGCCAAGTCAGGTATCTCGGACAGATCCCTGTCAATCGGAGAAGCACGACTATGGGGCGCGGCGGCTCATAAGCGCTGCTTGCCGTCGCTCGCCGCACCCGGAAAACTTCAACGCAATTGGAAGGAGAACGGACCATGTTTGACTCTTTGATATTGCGCCGCATTTCTGCAGTTATGACCAGTCAAGGCACACAACTGCAGGTAGATTTTGAATCGCAGCCAGAGTACTGGAAGCTGGCTACCCGTGTCGCCTTCCGTTTTTCCTTTGTCTACTTCGGACTGTATTGCGTGCTTACCCAGATCTCCGTCAGCCTTGTTCCGCTCCCGAACGTGGGCATTCCCGATCCTGCCACGCTGTGGCCCTTACGGCTGATCGTCAGCTGGACAGCCGCGCGTGTCTTCCGTGTCACCAAGCCCCTGATCTACAGTGACAGCGGTAGCGGAGATAAGACCTTTGACTGGGTACTGCTGTTCTGTATTTTTGTCATTGCAGTCGCCGCAACGGCCCTCTGGTCGATTCTCGACCGTAAGCGTTCCAACTACATTGCTCTGTACAAGTGGTTTCGCCTCGCCATCCGGTTTTGCCTCGCTGGTCAGATGTTCGTCTATGGCTGGGCCAAGGCTATCCCTCTGCAGATGCCATACCCCTATCTCGCCCGGCTATTGGAGCCCTTTGGCAACTTCTCCCCCATGGGAGTTCTCTGGGCTTCCATTGGCGCTTCGCCTGCTTATGAAGTCTTTGCCGGATGTGCGGAGATGCTGGGTGGCATCCTCCTCATCCTTCCCCACACCACGATGCTAGGTGCTTTGGTTTGTTTGGCCGATATGACGCAGGTCTTTATGCTCAACATGACCTACGATGTGCCGGTGAAACTCTTATCCTTCCACCTCATCCTACTGTCGCTATTTCTTCTAGCGCCCGACCTTAAACGTCTTCTCGCTTTCTTTTTTCTCAATCAAAGCGCAGGTCCTTCCACGCAGCCGCCGCTGTTCGCCACCGCTCGACGGAACCGCATCGCTCTCGTTGTGCAAGTCTTCGTCGGTCTTATGCTTATCTCGATGAATGCCTGGGGCAGTTGGAAGGGCTGGCATTTGTACGGAGGCGGCAGCCCCCGCTCACCGCTCTACGGCATCTGGAACGTCGATGACTTTAAAGTCGACGGCCAGGTCAGGTCCCCGGTGCTTACGGACCAGGAACGCTGGCGGCGGGTTCTGCTTGAGATTCCCACTCGCATGGCTTACCAGCGCATGGACGATTCCATGGTTCGTTACGGCGCTTCGATCGATGCCGATCACCAGACTCTCAAGCTCACAAAGGACGACGACAAAAACTGGACGGCGATATTTTCTTTTCAGCGCCCTTCGCCCGACCGACTGCTCCTCGATGGGGAAATGGACCATCACAAGATCCAGATGCAGCTCCAGCTCTTCGACCGCAACAAGCTTCTGCTAATCAGCCGAGGGTTTCACTGGATCCAGGAGTACCCATTTAACCGCTAGAACCAACCAAGATATTAGCAATTATCAGGATTACACTTCGCCAGAGGCGGCCACGGGGTCGTCTCTAGGTGCCAAGGGTGCCGCAGACGGTAGGCCACCCATGGAGCGCAGCGGCGTCGGATATTGCAAGAGTATGCATGGTGCAGTGCGGCCCTTTGAACGACTTCGAAGTCGGCTTCGCCCGGCGCGCATTTATGGCGTGAACACGCCTGAGAAATCGTCCATGACCTCCGCAGCTGCTAGCGAACCATGGCGTATGCTCGAACCCACCGACCTGATTTCTCCGAAGTGGCACGCGAACTTTTCAAGACCATTCTCGACGAACAGAATCTTCACTGCGATCGTGACGGCAGACCCGTACCGGCTACCGTTTGCGGCATACGTCCAACTGCTACGCCTGATGGAGGGCGCCGACATCTGCCAAAACGCCAAGAACTGCCGCAGGTCTGTGGAGATGATTGAGAAATACTACGCGGCGCACATTAAAACCCGGCTGGACGCTGCCGCAATCTACGTCATGCGCGCCCACATAAGCGCAGAAGCAAAACGGGAAACTCGGGCGGTCAGAAACCTCAACCTATGCCAATGATTGCGGCAGACGCTTGAGGCTCAGCAACCGTTGACACAAGCTGCGACACTCCTACTCCTGGATGCATGGAAGTCCATCTCAGCCCCGATGTTCAGGCAAAGCTAGACGGCTGGCGACCGACACCGGACGCTCAAAGGATGAGTTTGTGCAGGATGCGATGGCGGGGTATTTTGACGAACTGGCCCGCATGCGGAGAATGCTCGACACCCGCTATGACGAGGCTATAAACGATCCGGGCCAGTTTGTGGGCAGCGGCAGTTATCGCCTTCGGTGTACCCAAACGCGCTTTCATCCTGGGAAGTAATTCCCTACCCGGAATGGCGTTCACGTAAACCACGGAGTCCACAGGGGAAACCTTACCAACGCAACGGTGTTCTGCGAAAAGACAACGACTGTCGCGCACACGAGCCAATTCGTTAAGGCATACAGAACCCTGTGATCAGTGTCACTGCCAGTAGCTCATTCACGAGAGATGCTTACGATTAGTCGCGAAATAGGAATAGACTTGTGGCAATGACCAAGGCGGGCGCGCTAACGATGCTTTTGATTACAGCGCTGTGGGCTGCGACGCCAGCCTTGGCATGTCTGCTGCCTGCGGATCAGATGACGCCGGCTGAACATGAATGCTGCGAAAGAATGGCAGGGCAGTGCGGTGCAGCCGTTATGCCCTCAAGCCACACTTGCTGCCAGCATCCTAGGCACAGCGAAGCCGCTGTTAGCCCCTCGCTAATTTACCCTCCGTCGCGACACTTAATCATGGTGGTCATTCCGCAAGCTGGTTTCAGTCTGCCAAAGTCGGTCCCGGTCTGGAACCACTCACCCGCACTCGACCTCTCTGCCGCGGCAGCCTCGCCGGGCTGTAGTTCCATCCTGCGAATCTAGACCTTCTTCATTGCTCCAATACGGCTCTTGTCTGCCTCGGCGCGTTCTCGTGCGCCTTGCTCTGACATGCCGCTAACCACTTGTCGTTGAAATCAGTGCGGAGGAGTGATGAAAACCGTACATGTCGTTTTCCTTGTATTCGTTTTACTCGGATCAGTTCGCAGTTCTTGGGCGGAGGTGGCAGTGGGTAGTTCGGATGAGTTGTCCGGAGCGGCTGCGCTGCTTCCGCAACATAGGGCTTCGGATGGCACGGGGCCGACGTACACCCTGGATGAAGTCGAAGATATGGCGCTGACCGGGAATCCCGAGATCGAAGTTGCCATAAGAAAGCTGGTGGCGGCCGAGGCACATGTTCCTTCCGCGGGAGCATTGGATGATCCCTCGTTCATGTATCGAGGCTGGGGGGTGCCGCTGAGTCAACCATGGAACTACAACGCGGCTCAGAACATGTTCATGGTCAGCCAAACCTGGCCGGGACGCGGCAAGCGGGCTCTGCGTACAAGTGTGGCGGAAGCCGACGTGAGGGAGGAGAAAGCTGCGCTGGATGCAGCCAAGCTTGATGTTCGGATTCGCGTTCAGAGAGCCTTCTATGACCTGTTGCGCGCTGAAGATGAATTGCGAGTTCATGACCAGCACACCGATATCGGCAGGCAGGCCGTGGAGGCCGCGCGCATTAAGTATGTGGTCGGGAAAGTGCCACAGCAGAACATTCTGAAAGCGCAAGTCTCGCTTGCCCGGTTAGCAGAGCATTTGATCCGCTTCGAGCAAGACGCGGAGATAGCGCGTGCGAGGCTTAACACCTTGCTGGGGCGCGACCCTCGCGAAGCAATCAATGTCCGAGGAGAGCATACAGTCTCGGCAGCCTTGCCCTCGCTGGAAACGCTAGAGAAAACGGCGCTCCAATCCAGACCGGACCTACTGCAGGCGCAGGCTGCCGCTGAGAAGAGCCGCCAAGAGCAAACACTGAGTCAGAAAGCCTATGCCCCCGACTTCACGTTGTCAGCGGGATACATGCTTAATCCAACCGGCTCGGAGTTTCGGAACAACTACATGGTGGAAGGCTCAATCAACCTGCCCTGGCTCAACCATCGAAAGCACGACGCAGAGATCGCCGTGTCCACAGCGATGGTTACTGAACAGGAGGAGGAGATCGCTGCTATGCGCAATGCGGCATTCGGCCAAATTCAAGAGGCGTTCGTGCAAGCACAGGCTGCGCAGAGACTCGCGAACGTTACCAGCAATCTCTGCGACCGCAAGCCGAAGCGGCGTTGCATTCCACCGTTATTGCGTATGAGAACGACCGCACCGAATTCCTTGATCTCCTCGATAGCCAAATGACCGTAATCGACCTCGACCTTGCCTACTTCCAGGCCGTTGCCGATTTTGAAGCGCGGCTGGCCGAACTAGAACGAGCCGTAGGCGCGCCTATCGATCAAGTTCGGAAACTTAATACGGAGGTGACGCAATGACTGGGCATAGCTATAGGCACGCGTTCGGCGTCAGCGTTGTCATCTGCGTTGTGTTGGCAGCCTCTCTCGCATTCGTCATTTTGCGGAAAGACCACCAGGCGGCACCGGCAAAGGAGACTGACCCTGTCGTGGCGCGGGGGCCAGATGCAGGGAGTGAGCAAGCGGCGGGCGGCAATCGAGCATCGGGAGAAACGGCTCCGACCCTCACGCCGGTACAACTATCGCCACAGCGTTTGCAATCCATCGGAGTGAAAACCGCTATCGTCGAATCCAAAAATATCAATGACGAACTGCGAGTGCCCGGTAATGTGGACATTAACGAGCAGCAAGTCTCATACGTGCAAACTCGTTTTCCGGGATGGATTCAGAAGGTATTTGCAAATGCAGTCTACCAGTACGTGCGTAAGGGACAGCCGCTCTTCACCATCTACAGCCCTGATCTAGTGAGTACGGAGCAGGAATATCTACTGGCGAAGCAGAACCAGACCGCTTTCTCCCGGGGAATGCATGGAACCGCGGCAAAAGAAGGCGACTGGCTGGTGCAAGCAGCGGCGGACCGGCTGCGGCAATTCGCTGTTCCGCCGAGCGAGGTCGCAAATCTGGAGCAAGGCGGGAGAGTTCAACACGACATTCAGATCGACTCGCCGCTGTCCGGTTATATTACCGAGCGCAACGCCTTGCCGAACCAGTATGTGCAGCCTGACACCAAGCTGTATACGATTGCCGATCTGTCCACGGTTTGGGTTTATGCCAACGTATCCCAAACCGACGTTGGAAAATTGAAGCCAGGCGACGGGGCGACGGTCACCGTGGATGCCTATCCCGGACGACGGCTTAGCGGCCGGATCGATCAGATTCTCCCGCAGGTTGATCCCATGACCCGCACCGTGCGGGTGCGGCTGGTCTTCAGCAATCCCGGGCTTTTGCTGAAGCCCGGCATGTACGTGAATGTCACGATTGCCGTCCCGCTAGGAACGCAGTTGGTCATTCCAGGCTCCGGCGTTCTTCAAGCAGGCACCCGCCAGATTGCGTTCATCGACCATGGACAAGGCTATCTTGAGCCCCGAGACGTCGAAATCGGACCGCGCGTCGATGACCAAGTGGTGGTCCTCAGAGGGCTACGTACAGGCGAGCGAATCGTTAGCTCCGCGAATTTCCTTGTCGATTCGGAAGCCCAACTCCAGGCCGCCATCGGGTCATTCGCACCTCCGCCGCCGGGAGCCGGGGCAGCAGCAGCGATGAATGCGCCGATGCAGCAAACTGCGATTGACCTGAGTACTGAACCGGCACCACCTCAGAAAGGTGCAAATACTGTGCGCGTAAAGCTGACCACCGCCGACGGGAAACCTCTGGCGGGCGCACAGGTAGCGGTGACTTTCTTCATGCCTGCCATGCCGGCTATGGGAATGGCGGCCATGAAAGCGGCGCTCAATCTGGCCGACAAGGGAAACGGTCTCTACGAGGGGCCAGTGAAACTCGATTCCGGAGGTACTTGGCAAGTTACCGTGACTGTCCAACGCGCAGGACAAACGATTGCCACTAAGCAGCTCAACATCAGCGCCACGGGAGGTATGTGATGATCTCCCGAATTATCGAGTGGTGCGCGGACAACCGTTTTCTCGTGTTTACGGGCGCGATCTTACTCACTCTCGCTGGCTTATGGTGCCTGCTACATATTCCTCTCGATGCGCTTCCCGACATCAGCGATGTACAGGTCATCATTCACACTGAGTGGGCAGGCGAGCCGCCGAACGTTATTGAAGATCAGGTCACGTATCCAATCGTCTCGTCCTTGTTGGCCGCACCGCGAGTCAAAGCGGTACGTGCTCAGACAATGTTCGGAGGCTCTTATGTTTTCGTCATATTCGAGGATGGCACCGACCTCTATTGGGCGCGTTCGAGAGTCACTGAGTATCTGCAACAGATTGCTGGACGACTCCCACCCGACGTGCATCCCGCCATCGGGCCGGATGCAACAGGTGCGGGCTGGGTTTACGAGTACGCCATAGTCGACCGCAGTCACAACAAGAGTCTCGCTGATTTGCGCGCGCTCCAGGACTGGTATCTACGCTACCAACTGGAAACGGTGCCCGGTGTCGCGGAAGTTGCCAGCATTGGCGGATTTGTCCGTCAGTATCAGGTAAAGCTCGATCCCAACAAGCTGTTCTCCTACGGTATACCCGCATCGATGGTGATCGACCGTGTGCGTCAGAGCTCGAACGAAGTGGGTGGCGACGTGCTGGAAATGAGCGGTGCCGAGTATATGGTACGAGGTCTGGGCTATCTCCGTTCACTCTCAGATTTGGAAAATGTGCCTGTTGCAAGCAAGAACGGTACTCCCGTTCTGCTGAAAGACCTCGGCTCGGTCGCATTTGGCCCCGACATACGGAGGGGCGCCGCTGATTGGCAGGGCGAGGGAGAGACGGTTGGCGGCATCATTGTCATGCGTTACGGCTTGAATGCTCTGAATGTCATCAACGGTGTCAAAGCCAAATTCCAGGAAATCGCTCCCTCCCTCCCGGCTGGGGTTGAGATCGTCACTGGATACGACCGGTCGTGGCTGATCAACGAGTCCGTCAAAACACTGAAACGGGACCTGATTGCGGAAGCGATCATAGTCAGCTTCGTTTGCATGGCTTTCCTGTTTCACTTCCGTTCTGCTCTGGTGCCCATCATCACACTGCCCATCGCCGTGCTGGCAGCGTTCATCCCTATGTACTACCTCAATGTCAGCTCCAACGTCATGTCACTTGGCGGACTGGCCCTCGCCATCGGTGTGCTGATCGACGCTGCGATTGTCATGGTCGAGAACGGATACAAGCACGTAGCAGAACGCAGTGGTCTTGTGCAAGGCGAGCACACGCGAACACTCGAGGAATCGGACCGGCGGCGAATCCTGGTCGCTTCCGCGAAGCAAGTGGGCCCGGCACTGTTCTATTCGCTGATCATTATCGTCGTATCCTTCCTTCCCGTCTTTTTGCCCGAGGCGCAAGAAGGGCGCATGTTCCGGCCCTTGGCCTGGACCAAGACGCTAGCCCTCGTATTTTCCTCGTTGCTCTCGATCACGCTGGTGCATGCGTCGATGCCGTTGTTTGTGCGCGGGCGTTTGCGTTCCGAGGCACAGAATCCGGTTGCACGAATGACCAAAACCATTTATCTGCCAGTTCTGCGTTGGTGCCTACGTCATTGGAAGCTGGTGCTCGCCTTCAATCTGGTCTTTCTGGCGGTGACGATCCCGTTATACTTTCGCCTCGGTAGCCAGTTCATGCCAGCACTGTACGAAGGGTCATCGCTGTATATGCCCAGTGCGTTGCCTGGCATATCCATTACCCAAGCGACCGCCCTTATGCAAGAGCAGGATCGGATCATTCGCAGTTTCCCCGAAGTTGAGACTGTCTTTGGTGCAGTGGGTCGCTCCGACAGCGCAACCGACAACGCACCACTCGACATGTACGACACCACGATCATGCTGAAACCACGAGAGCAGTGGCGCCCAGGGATGACCTACGAGAAGCTGATCAGCGAAATGGACGGCAAACTGCAATTTCCCGGGCTTACGAATACCTGGACGATGCCCGTCGAGAACCGTCTGGACATGGAACTGACCGGCATCAAAACGGCGGTCGGTATGAAGATTCAAGGTCCCAATCTGGCGCGGATACAGGAAATCGGCGCACAGATACAGCAAATTCTTTCCGGCATGTCGGACACGAGTTCGGTGTTTGCCGAGCGTGTTTCGCAAGGGTTCTATCTCAATGTGGAAGTGAACCGGCCAGAAGCCGCGCGCTACGGGCTTACGGTTGCGGATGTGCAACGTGCAATTACGTCAGAGATTGGAGGAGCAAATGTTGCGCAGAATGTGGAAGGTCGTGAAAGGTTTCCGATTGCCGTTCGGTATGAACGCGATTTTCGCGACAATCCTCAGGCACTTAGCCGCGTCCTAATTGCTACCGCTTCCGGTGCACAAATCCCAATTAACGAAGTGGTGCGCGTGTCCTTCTCACGAGGTCCGGCAATGATCCGTGATGAGGATGGTACATTGACGGGCTACGTCTATCTCGACCTGAAGACGAAGGATTACGGCGGCTTCGTGAGCCGCGCCGACAAGCTATTGAAGGAAAAGCTGGCTCTGCCCGCGGGATACACCTATCGCTGGGCCGGAGAATATGAGTTTGAGCTGCGTGCCAAAGAGCGACTGAAGATCATTCTGCCGATTGTTTTCTTCATGATCTTCTTACTGCTCTATCTTGTCTTCAAGTCAGCCACTGAGGCCGCCATGCTGATTCTTCCCACGCTCTACGCGATGTCGGGTGGGCTGTTGCTTCAATGGACGTTGGGATACAACTTCAGCGTGGCAGTCTGGGTAGGATACATTGCTCTGTTTGGTATAGCTGTGGAGACCGGAGTGGTGATGGTGGTTTACTTGCACGAGGCTCTTGAGCACCGGCTTGCTGAGGGGACGCCATTGACAGAATCCGACATTGAACAAGCCGCGATCGATGGCGCCGTTCAGCGACTTCGTCCCAAACTGATGACGGTGACAGCAGTCATTCTCAGCCTAGCCCCAATTCTCTGGGAGTCAGGGATCGGCTCGGACGTCATGAAACCAATTGCTACACCCATTGTGGGCGGAATGATCACGTCCACCATTCATGTGTTAATCCTCGTTCCAGTGTTCTTCTTGCTGATCAAGAGGCGGTCCCTGCGGATTGGCCGCTTAGCCGTTGAATAAATCTAGCAGGTCATCCGAACGACGACCTTCCACCAGGCACTCTCAACAGCGTTCTAAAGCAGGCAGGGCTACAGCAATGAAGTACGTCGTTGTCTATAAAAAATCGGCCACGGGCTGGGGCGCGCCTATGTACCCGATCTACCGGCCGTCATTGCGACGGGCGCTACGAAAAAGGAGACCCGACGGCTTATTCGAGAGGCTATTGAGCTCCATCTTGACGGGCTCCGGAAAGCTAACATACCGATTCCCGAGCCGAGCGCATCAACAGAAGTGGTCTCCGTTTCATAAGCCCGCCTGGGATTCTCGAGGGGCGACAGCCGACTCGGCAGAACAGTCCTGGTCCGTCACAAACACTCCACCCACTGCAACACCCAAGACTGCTCTTGTTGGGAATCAAGTATTGGAGGTCGACGTGCTCCTTGCGATATACGTCGCTTCAGTGCTTGAGCTGGTTCGCTTTCGAGCACGTCACTGCTGAGCATCCATGGTCCATCTGCCAAAGGGTGGTCGGCAGCAATATCGCCGCGATCGATGGCAAGCCGCAAAGTCCTCGGATTTACACCGAGCAGAGCGGCAGCATCGGCTCTGCGGCGGGCATCCTTCACGCCGCACCAATGCCTGATTACGAGGTGCCATGGATGAGGGAGAAACTGCGAGTAGTCTGAGATTTCGTTCGTGAACGAGTGGAGAGTCCCTGCACGTTGTAAGCAAGCTGCTAGGCCACACCCAGCCCCAGACGACAGCTCGGTACGCACACCTAGCGGATACTGCTGTTCGAGACGCGGCGAACCGCTTCGCGATCAACTTGAAGTTGCCAAGATGGAAGATGTAGAGCGTCGAGATATCCCGTGCTTCTCGTTTCGTCTTCTGGTGTGACGACCGCCCTGCCATATCTTGGAACTAACGAAAAAAGCTATGTCCATCGGGCTGAGGTTATAGCCCGGCCTTGGTTTGTGTCCTCTAATGTGACACAATGAGACACATGAAAACGATCACCATCCGCGAACTTCACGAAAACACCGGGCGGTGGGTCCGGAAGGCGTCCGCGGGAGAGGTCTATGTCACCGAACGTGGCCGCCTCGTGGCCAAGATCGTTCCGGCAGCGCCTCCCCCCGCCAAACCCT
>Ga0310914_10002591_pt1 | contig 12257 bp, 15 predicted proteins | sample GREbulkMGAN108_FD_203450 | JGI IMG/M metagenome (GOLD analysis project Ga0310914, IMG submission 203450) | Lab enrichment of tropical soil microbial communities from Luquillo Experimental Forest, Puerto Rico - GRE.bulkMG.AN108 | ecosystem: Environmental > Terrestrial > Soil > Tropical forest >...
CAATTCCCAATATTTCGCGGGGCAGCTAATCACTCAGGAGTGGGTGCAACCCGGCAGCGGCGAGCATCACGTCTACCAAAGCGCCAGCGATGTTCTTGATGGCGCTGGCCACGTGCTTGTCACCGCCTACACGGTGCAGCGTCCGGACGGTGACTGGTCTTTGATGCTTGTAAACAAAGACCAGGAAAATGAACAGCCTGTTCATATTTATTTTCAGGCAGGTACAAGCACTGAAGAGAAAGGCTTCTCAGGTTCCGTCAGTGTCATCACATTTGGCAGCGAACAATACAAATGGCACTCCGACTCCGAAAACCCCATCGGCGGAGTTGCTGACCCCAATGGCCCGCCTGTGCGCTCTGTGATAACCGCAGGAGCCAACACACTGTTCCATTTGCCAAAAGCTTCCGTCACCGTCATCCGGGGCAAGATCGCCGCTCGTTGACCGCGATGGGTATTTGTGACGCACAACCACTCTATGAGAAGTAGACCCCTCGTTGAACACCAGGTAGGCCACCCGTAACACTACGTCCAGTAGGTTCGGCAGATAAATCTGTGCTACTGGTGCGAGGCAGCTCTCGGGAAATTATGCGCGAATCAGAGTGATCGATGCTGTCCCCTGCCAATAACTCGGTTCTCAGAGTCGCTGCTTGGCGCACTCGGCCAAAGTGGAGCTACGCCGGAGGGTCGGCCAGATGGACGAAGCTAAGGCTTTTCGAGAAAGCTCTAGCACTCACCAGCCAGGAGCAGCAGCGACGGTTCCTCGAAAGGCGGCTTGCCGAAATAAAATGAAGTTTTGGCTGCTGTCGATTTTGCGGGTTTCCCGCGACTATCTTGATGGGAAGGCAGAAGCCGACTCAAATGCCGAATCCGGAGGAAATCATGAAATACATATGCTTTGGGTATCAAAATGAAAAGAAATGGGAACAGATGTCGGAAAGCGAGAGGAATACGCTTTTCGATGCATGTTTCGCTTACGACGACGAGATGCGGGCTAAGGGGCACTGGTTGAGTGGGGAAGCCATAGAGGATGCGAGCGCAGCTGTTAGCGTACGGATGGAGAACGGCAAGGTTTCCGTTACCGACGGCCCTTTTATCGAGACGAGGGAGCAGTTGGGCGGTGTAGGGATTATCGAAGCGAAGGACCTGAACGAGGCGATTGCCTTGTGGTCCAAGCACCCGGCCATGGTCTTCGACGCGACGGGATTTGAGATTCGCCCGGTTGTCGACATGACGGCACTGAGGGACGCGAGCAAGCAACACCGAAAAGCCGCGGGGAAGAGCTGATCGTGACTTGCGTGGCGGGCAGGGCGCAGCAGCATACGTCCGCCGACGGCGCCGTCATGGCGAACAAAAAGCAAACATTTCTTCGTGGTTCTCCGAAAGTGTTGCTGTTAAGGATGTGACGTAATGTTAGTGGACCCCCGCGGTAGCGTCCGAATCTGGGCAGGAGTGTCCAGAATCGGACAGGGTGGGTTACCTTAAGGCCTCTAAGTGGCTGACAATTTGATGTCTGCAATTGGCAGGAAGGCTGCTACTTTGGCGGAACAGGGGTGAAAGCATGTCATTCGTCCGCGACCTCAAATTTGCAGTTCAGTCGTTAACACGCACTCCGGGCTTGGCTTGCGCCGTGATCCTCACGCTGGCGCTGGGCATTGGCGCCAATGCGGCGATCTTCTCGCTGGTGCGCAGCGTGTTGCTGCGACCGCTGGTAAACCGGGATGAAGATCGCCTGATTTACATTCGACAGAGCGCCCGTGGCTTTGGGGCGGAAAACGACAATTTTTCCGTGCCCGAAATTCAAGACCTGCGCGCCAGTGTGAAATCGGTCAGCGAGTTTGGAGACTTTTCGACGATTGGGTTCACGATGATCGGGCTGGGCGAACCGCGTGAAGTCCGGGCCGGCGTTGTGGGCGGCTCTTACTTCGAGGTTATGGGGTTACGCCCCGTGCTTGGCCGGCTGCTGGACATGCGCGACGATGGACCAAATGCTGCGGGCGCCGCGGTGCTCACCTATCGCTTCTGGACCACGGTGCTGCACAGCGATCCCTCGGTGATCGGGAAGCAAGTTCGCCTGGGTACGCGGACCGCGACCATCGTTGGCGTTCTCGAGCCTTCAGTGCCCTACCCAGCGGACACCGAGCTCATCGCCAACGTGGTGACCAGCCCGCATCATCTCTCCGCGACGATGGTCACTGGCCGCGTTCATCGGATGACGCAATTGTTTGGGCGTCTGGCTCAAGGCGCTTCTCTCGATCAAGCGCGAGCGGAGTTGCGGTCGGCATACGGGGCGATGAAGAACGAGCACCCCGAAGCGTACCCCGCAGGCGGGCAATTCAGCATTGAAGCGAAGTTGCTGCGCGATGAGATCACATCGGGCGCCCGTACCGTGCTGCTGGTGCTGTTGGCTGCCGCCGGGCTGGTGTTCATTATCGCGTGCTGCAACGTGGCGAATCTGATTCTGGCGCGGACGGTACGGCGCGAGGCGGAATTGGCGATACGTACCGCGCTCGGCGCAAGCGCGGGTACATTACGACGGCTGCTGCTGGCGGAAAGCCTGGTGCTCTGCGGGGCAGGGGCGATTCTGGGAGTGGTCAGCGCAAGTCCGATGGCGAAGATCCTGGCGCGTTACGCTTCGCGCTTCTCAGTGCGCGCGCTCGACTTGAAGATTGACTCGAGCATGTTATGGCTTGGCGCGAGCCTGGCAATCGTGGCTTCGGTGTTGTTGGCGTTCGTTCCGCGGCTACCCACTGCGAACACCTCGCAAGGTTTCGGCCTCAGCAGCGGAGGAGTGCGAATCACCGGCGGGACGAGCCGACGGCTGCGCATTTTTGCGGTCACGCAGATTGCGGCCTCGTTCATCCTGCTGGCTGGCGCGAGTATGCTGATCAAGACGCTGCTGACCATGCAAGCCACGCAGACCGGTTTCGACATGCGGCGGGTGTTGGCGATGGACATGCCGGTGATGTCGTATGGCAAGACTCCGGATCAGATCATCAATTTCTACAGGGAAGCAATACGCCGCATTAAGGAACTGCCGGGAGTGGACGGAGTGGCGGAAGGGACCAGCGTGCCCTGGCGAGATGCGGGCGGCTTCGGCCCGGGATTCACGTTCACCGGCGAAGGCCACGTGAAAGGGAATCACGAAGAGGACCCACTGGCGCAGTTCCGTGCGGTCACGCCGGGATTTTTCGCGGCGCTCGGCGTGCCCATTGCTGAAGGCCGCGACTTCAACGATGATGACCGCCGCGGCGGCGAGCCTGTAGTGATCATCAGCCAAAGCGTGGCGCGGCGCATGTTCCCCGGGCAAGATGCCCTCAATCGGCACATTATGTGGACTGACCCGGTGATGGACTTCATCAGCATCAGCAAAGAACCGCGGCGAATTGTCGGAGTCGCCGCGGATGTGGATGATGAGCACGTCGTGCCAGGCACGGCACTCACGATCTACCATCCGTTCGGCCAGGTGCCAGATAATCTTTCCGACAACGGCGTGAGCATCTTTGGCGGGCGGCTGTTCGTGCATACGCGCATCGATCCGTATGCGCTGGTCACGCCTGTCACGCGCATCGTGCGGGAGATGTCCGTTGATCAACCGGTCGAGCACGCCGCTACGCTCGAAGACATTCGCGCCGAAGTGCTCACTCCCGATCGACTCAACACAATTGTGTTCGGCGGATTTGCCGCGGTGGCTTTGGCGATCGCCATCGTGGGTGTGGCTGGCGTGCTGGCTTTTTCCGTCAGTGCACGCACGCGCGAGTTCGGCATCCGCCTGGCAATCGGCTCGCAACCTCGGCACCTCTTAACTCGTGTCATTGCCGAAGGAGCCGTAATGGCGGGTGCTGGCGTGATTGCCGGCGCGGCAGCCGGGTTCATGCTAGCCCGGCTGGCGGGTAGATTTTTTGCGGAGGTCAAGATGCCGGACGCTTTGCCGGTGGCCGTTTCTGCGCTCGTTTTGATGACAGTCGCGGTTGTCGCATCGGTGCTGCCGGCGGCGCGCGCCGCACGCGTCGATGTTATGCAAGCGCTGCGCTCGGAGTGACTGCTTCATACCTATCGGCGACGCCGATAAAATTTCGACAACCCGGGAATTTTACAGCAAGCTGCCATCGGCCTCTACCGACCGTGTTCCCTACTAAAGTCGGTTTTAGTGTGCTGTCCTGAAAACAACTGGATAACTTGGCGCCCTCAAGCATTTCTGCAGACAGCGGTTACACCTCCTGGATTGGGAAAAAAAATCGGGACACGATGAGAGTGGTTTGATTAGGCCTTGACAGACGAAATGCGAAACCGTAGAGTTACGCATTATTAGTGACCCTATGGTTACATATTCATCGCAAGCGATCTTTAACGCCTTAGCCGATCCGACGCGCCGGGCGGTGCTGGACATGCTGCGGAGCGGCAGCCTGCCCGCCGGTCGAATTGCCAAGGCCTTTCCGGTGTCGCGCCCGGCAATTTCCAAACATCTGCGCTTTCTGCGTCGCGCGCGCCTTGTTCGCGAGCGGCGCGACGGGCGGCTCCGCGTCTATGAGCTCAATGCCGGCCCCTTGCGCGGCGTGGATTCGTGGATCAGTCAATATCGTGCGTTTTGGGAAGCCAGTCTCCTTAGCCTGAAGACGTTCGTTGAAGCCGAGCAGGCACGGGAATCGCAGTCGTTCATCCGGAAGAAAAATTCTGCAGCAAGAAAACTCTCCATGAAGAAAGGAACGACCTCATGACCAATCGTCGCCGGGCCCTTCTCGCGTTGATGCTGACCTCTACCGCGGTCACAACCGTAGCGGGGCCAAATACGCAATCGCTGTTTGACCAACTCAAGTTGCTGACCGGCCGGTGGGAAGGCACGGCGAACGGCGACCAGCCGGTGGCTGTTTTTTTCCGGCTAACTGCCGGAGGAACCGCCCTGCTCAGCGAAATCGAGGGCAAGGAGGACATGATCAGCATGATTCACATGGACGGGCCCGGACGTTTGCTGCTCACGCACTACTGCGGCGCCGGAAATCAGCCGCGCATGCTAGCGAGGGTTTCGCCCGACGGCCGAGTGTTCACCTTCGACTTCCTCGATGCCACGAACCTCGCTCACGCAGAGGACGGCCACATGCAACGCGTGGTGTTTTCGATGATTGATGCGAACCACCACACCGAAGAGTGGACCTTTGTGGACCACGGCAAAGAGTTGATGGAAGTGTTTGATCTGCGGCGCAAGTGACTGTCTGATGATGGCCAAGTAACTTAGGGATACAGGAGGATAGATATGGCTTCCACATCGATGATGCCCGACCAAGATGCGATCATCTGCGAAATCCAAATTTCCGCGCCCCCGGAGCGTGTGTTTCAGGCACTAATCGACCCTAAGCAGGTGATGCAGTGGTGGACCAGTGAAACGTGCGCGATCGAGAACTTCACGATCGAACCCAAGCGCGGCGGGCGGTGGAGCTACCACACGAAGCAGAGCGGCCTCAACGTGAACGGCGTGAGTAAGTTCCACTGCCAAGGCGAGGTGTTGGAGTACGACCCTCCGCGTGCCCTCGCATATACCTGGATTGCAAACTGGCATGAAGACAAAGCAAGTCGCACCGTGGTGCGATGGGAGTTGACACCAATCGCAGGAGGAACCCGACTAAAAGTGACGCACAGCGGTCTGGCGGAGGAGCAGGCAGCGAGACGGGATTACAGCGGCGGCTGGCCCGGGATTGTCGACCAGCTACGAAAATTTGTTGAGAAGTAGAGAACTCCAAGCGTATTGCGACGCTGCGCGAGCATGCGCCTATGTCGCACGGTACGTGGGCTACAAACGGTTGCCGATGTCCGCAGCAAGGAAGCAGCCTAAGCGGTAGAATGAATAGAGGGTTAGTGAAATCGGGCGTGTAGCTCAGCTGGAAGAGCACGTGCTTTGCAAGCACGCCTTCATCTCATTCTGAGTCGTTGAATCGGCCTCGTCAAAGTGTAAAAAACCTATCGTACTTGGGCTACTACCTGGCTACGAACGTTCACGTCGGATAAGATGTAATATTCGGCAACGGCGGTAGGTTTTTCGATCCCCACCGCCCCTACCATAACTCCCGTAACATTCCTTCTCGAATCTTCTCGTGATCGTCCGCCGATTCCGAGTTCCTCGATAGTCGGTAGGACTTCAGCTTTGGGGCCTTTCGTCCCAAGCGAGTACTCGCTCTGAATGGCTGTAACCGGCTGGACTGCGCGTGCGCGACGAATTGTGTTCGCCTGCCGCTTCAGACACTCCGAAGTGCTTCACCTTGCCCGCCTGGATCAATTCCTTCACTGCACCGGCCACGTCCTCATTTGGTACCTCGGTGTCCACGCGGTGCTGATAGAACAAGTCTATTACATCGGTTCGGAGCCGCTTCAGCGAGCCGTCGGCGACTTTCTTAATCTGCTCAGGCCGACTGTCTAGACCGACTGATTTGCGGGTATTCGGATCGATCTTCCAGTCAAACTTCGCGGCAATCACGACTCGCTCGCGTACGGGCGCGAGTGCTTCCCCAAGGAGTTCCTCGTTCGTGTACGCGCCATAAACCTCAGCGGTGTCGAAGAAGGTGACGCCGCGCTCGACGGCCGCAGGGAGCAGCGAAATGCCAGTCGGCTTCTGCACATGCGTACTGTGCTTCTATTAAGGGAAGCACAGCTGTCGCAAAGAGCAGGTCCGTTCGGATACTGGTGCCAACTTTACCGGTTACCGCGTTTAGGCGCTAAGCCTACGGCAGGAATCACTTACTCGGCAGTTTGCCTAGCTTCAATGATTGGCTGCGTTTTGGAAATACGAGCATTCTCGATTTCGTGCGCGATCCCCGTCGTGTCGAACTGTGCAGTGACCCCAGGTTCGACCTCTAAAAGCATCGTCTTGTGCTTCATCATATCTTGGATAAGGAGCTGGTCACCCCCCACGGAATCACCTGGGCGGTCTTCCACCACTGGACCGATGGGAAGGTCTGCCTTCGCGGGGTATGACCATAACACGCTGCACAGGTTGTTCGTGCCGAACCCCAGTTCATCCCACTCAACGCGTTTTTCCTGCCCATCCTCGAATTTGACGCGGAGATACATTAACTTGCCTTTGCCCGGCTGGTTACAGACCGACTCCCTGTGTTCGTGCCTGACGAAAGATAAGAAAGAGTGCGTTCCCCTCTGGATGATGACTAAATTAAACTTGCCGTCCAACGAAGTCTCCTTTAGCGCAATGGCATTGCCGAGGTGGTCCCTCACATTTTCAGAGCGCCAAGCTTGTTGATTCACCCTGCCGACCGAGGGCACAGGAAGAGCAGCCGCTGGCTCAACAACGGGAGACGTATTGGTTGGTGGCGCGGATGCCTGCACCACTGCCGGTGTGCTCCTCAAGACGGTCTTCTGGGAATTTCCTGAGCAACCTGAGGTTGTAAACACGATGCCTGTCGACACCAATAAAAAGACCTTCTTCATTTTTATCTCCTCACAAAGTGTTCGTCAATGGTCGAAGGGCCCATGCCCTCAAGTCTGAGGTTCTATCTGCATACCTTAAATAGCCCGAAGGTACAGGTGTGCACATACACTAAGCTGCTTGACGGTGTCCCAGATTGCGTGTGAATTGCAGAGCCTTATCTCTTCCTTAGGGGATACGCCGACAAGATCGATCTGCCAAGAAGAAGCAAGGCACTAGCGCGTAGAAGGCGTGAATGGTTGACCCTGCTCGTCAACTCCCGATAAGCGTTACCGATGAGATTGCTCCCAGTACCTGCCTGCCCAGGGCGAACCGACGAAAGCTAAGGCGCTGATGCGTACTTGGACGGTTACCGAGTTTAATCAAGTCCTTCCGGCCTACGGCCTGCAGGAAGTGCCTGCCGAGCATCCCTGGAGGAAAGCATGGAAGCGGACATTTCTATCTTGCGAAAAGCCGGGCATTTCTACTTTGCGTTGACAGTGCGTTAAATCAGGACTTGACGAAGTCCCACGGTCGATGATAACTGAGCCTCAGAAGGCTTTTATTAGTCGCCACGTACTTGTCCGCCCTCCCGGTACGGCTAAACACGGAACCACTCTGCCGCAGAACGGAACCAGAAAAGGAAACTCTATGATTACCACAAACACCTACACTCCACTCAAAATAACCGACATGTCTGCTCCCCGTCAGGTGCCAGAGTCGGAGATCGCGGCCCGCGCTTACGAGATATTTCTCAGTCATGGCGCTTCGGATGGACACGACCTGGACGATTGGCTGCAAGCCGAACGCGAGCGAGGTGCAGAAATCGCAGACGCAATAAAGGCGGGCTCTGCGAAAGCGTAACACATCACGTCCGCTTGGAAACGGAGGGTTAGTGCCAGAGGGCTGTGTCCCGCACATATCAGCGTCACGAGACGGTTGTGGCTCACAGGTTTTCAGCTCAAATTCGAGAAAATCAGAAAGGAAAAGTGCTTGTGGGGAAGATCGAAGGCATCTCCCACTCTGAGACATCGAGGATCCAGCGAGCCATCAGCAACTGGTTCCAAGTCACAGATAGTCAACTGAATTTCCGAATTTCTGCCTGCAGCCAGCATTGGGACAAGCAGCTAGGCCCTGCGGAGACTGGGAGTCCTCGAAGGGCCCCACGTTCGCGCAAATTTCGTGGACTACGACGTAACGCGGACGCTAATTGCTAAGTTCTTGCCGCTGTCTTCGCGGTAGGTAACGTCTGCATTCGCACCCACTTGCAGCTTGCCGTCCACAGTCGTGTTCTTATCCATAACGAACTTCATGGTTTTGGAGCAGTTTGTTGGAGTTGTTGGCTCTGGTTAGAAATGGTAGACCCTACAGTGAGAGTGAAGGAGTCCTTCTCCACCGAAGCGATCTTCCCGGAAACAGACTGCGTTTGGGCAGGCGCCTGCTCATTTGTCGCAGACTGTTGGGCAGAGTGAGTCGTGGTTGCAGGGAGCGGCCAAACAGCTGCTACGAGCGTAACCACAATGAAACCGACCAGGGCGGAAAAAGCAATTCGCGTCCCTTTCTTCATCTCTACAGCCTCCTTGATTTCTTTTGGACCGGCACTGATTGGGTTGCAGAATGAGAGCCACTCTGTACCGTTTTGACTCAAGATCTCGCATCAGCTTTTGAATGTTGCACTTGTGGAAGAGATCTCCCCATGACCGAACTGGACGAAGTGAGTACTGGAACGGGAAATCTCTTCACTCGAAGGTTCCAATATTCCTAGTGCTGCCACGACAGCGACTGTAGTTCTTGACGTCCCCCTGTGAGACGAATCATTGATCCAGCTGGTTGCCGGCTAATTGTTATGCGTTGCCAGATCGATGCAACGCCATCTAATAGGTTGATCCGACAGTACTTTCCATAGAAAACAGATCTTTCGGGCTGTACTCAATCAAACCTAAACAGAGCAAGGTTCGGTTTGAATCAACGCTCGCGAACGAATTTACCTTTGAGACTCCTGCAAGTAGACTTCGAGCTAGTTTTGCGCCGACACATTGAGACAACCCGACGCAGAGCCGAGAATTAGGTTTTTGTCCGCGCCTGACCCCGCCGATCCGTGACCCGGCGCTTGCGGGACAAGACCGCCAAACCTTTCGCAACTTTGAGAGGCCCACGATCATGAGTGAGAAAACGGAGTTGGCTATCGATTGCGTCCGGTTGTCCACTCTTACTGCTTCGGATGTAGTGACCGTCGCTTTGCAAATGATGAGATTTCCTTTCGTCGGCCAATTGAACGTTAAGGATGTCTTTCAAACGACGAACCAACTTGAGATTGCAGACCGGAAAGAGAATTTCGACGCGATGACTCAAGTTACGTCGCATAAGGTCTGCGCTGCCAAGGTAAATTTCCTCGGCTCCTCCATTCCGGAAATAGTAGGCTCGGCTATGCTCTAAGAACCGCCCGACGATGCTTGTGACGCGGATATTGTCACTGAATCCTTTGACCAAAGGCCGCAAGCAGCAGAGTCCACGTACCAGTAGATCAACCTTCACACCCGCTTGCGAAGCCCGATAGAGCAGCCTGATCATTTGGGGGTCTTCCAGTGCGTTCATTTTAAAAATCAGGTGGCCAGGATCGCCCTTTTCTTGAAGTGCGATTTCTCTGAGGATCAATTCTTCGAGCCGAAGCCTTAAATTGACGGGCGCCACAAGGAGTTCCTGTGGCTCATTGTTCCTAGAATATCCCGTGAGTGCGTTGAAAAAGTAAGTGGCGTCATTCGCGATTTGCTCCTTGCAGGTCAAAAAGCCGAAGTCGGTGTAGATGCGTGCGGTCATCGGATTGTAATTGCCCGTTCCCAGGTGAACGTACCGACGAATGGCTTCACCTTCGCGGCGGACCACCAAAGCGATCTTCGAATGGACTTTCAGGCCGACCAACCCGTAGACGACGTGTACGCCAGCATCTTCCAAAGTTCGCGCCCACTCAATGTTGCTTTCTTCGTCGAACCGTGCTTTGAGTTCAACAAGTACAGATACTTGCTTTCCCTGTTCGATGGCCTCAAGGAGGGCTGCCACAATTGGCGAGTTGCGACCCACACGATACAAGGTCACTTTGATCGCCAACACGTTCGGGTCGCGCGCAGCCTCCTGGAGGAATTCGACGACTGGTTGAAAAGAGTCGTAGGGATGATGCAGCAAAAGATCTTCGCGGCGGATGACGGAGAAGATATCCTCCTCCTCATTGGCCGCAAGGCTTGTTGGAATGGACGGCACAAAAGGCTTGTCCTTCAAGTCTGGGCGGTTCAGTGCATACAGTTCCATCAACCGCCCGAGACCGATGGAGCCTCGGATCCGGTACACGTCCTGTTTGTCGATCGGCAAATTGCTGGCGAGAATCTCCAATATCTTCTCGGACATTTCCGCGTCCACCTGAAGCCGTACAACGTTGGAAAACCGTCGCTGTCTCATGGCCTCTTCGACACTTTCCAGAAGGTCGTCGCTCTCCAGTTCCTGAATGGCGACTTCTGCGTCGCGAGTCACCCGGAACGGGTGAGCCTCAACGATTTCCATTCCCGGAAATAGCAAATGAAGATTGGCGGTGATTAATTGCTCCAACCACACAAACTTGTTTTCGGACGCTGACGACTTGGAAGTCTTCGCTTGACGAGGACTGGAGATTACCGGAACAAGCCGGGGCAAAGATTCAGGCACTTTGATCCGAGCGAAGTTTTCTGTGCCTTGGTTGTCTCCCACGACCACGGCCAAATTCAAACTGCCACTCGAGATATGAGGGAACGGCCGGCCAGGATCGAACGCCAACGGTGTGAGGACTGGGAACACGTGCTGAAGGAAATACGCGTCCATCGCAGATCGTTCTTCTGGTTGTAGTGAAGAAATGTCCGAGATCCGGACCCCTTCGCGCTCAAGGGCGGGCAGGAGCGTGTCGCGCAAGAAATCCTGGATCTCTTCAACGAGTTGCCGGACTTGTTGACGAATGAATTGCAATTGGAGTGCCGCGGGCAGACCATCGACGCTCGCTTCTTGAGCGCCACTGGCCGCCTGCCTTTGAAGACCAGCAACTCGCACCATAAAAAACTCGTCCAGGTTGGAACTGACGATGGAAAGAAACTTTATTCTCTCTAGGAGTGGATTCTCCGGGTCCTGCGCCTGCTCCAGGACTCTTTTTTGAAATTCCAATAAGCTGAGTTCGCGGTTGATGTACAACTCGGGAGACTCCGCGGTCAACAGAGTCTGAGGGCGTGGTGACGCATCCGATGATGGCGCCCTAATGGGCGCAGCGGCGGCCGAAACCTCCATGGGGTAGTCGGAATCCAATTCGCCGCGTGGAGAAGTTTGCATAGGGCCCCTATTCTACTAGGTTCCAGTTAGAAATAACGCTTTTACCACTACCTCTACCACTGCATGGGAAGATTCCGGCGACCCTCTTATTCCGACAGGTCTCCCGAAACACGAGAATATGCTGGAAGAATGGATTAGGTCTATCTCCGGGTATCACTCCCCCGGGGTACCTCCTGCTGAACGCTAGAAGGTGGTGTGACGTTGGAGTGGAGAAATGAATTTAGGCCACACACAGGTACAGATTTTCAGCAAGCCGCCGGACGAGCGCCAGTCATCGCGCTACGAGCAACAAACAACGCGAATGCGAAATCAAGCCTGGAAGTGATAGCATCTCGGAATGACGGGCAAGTATGGGAAGCAAGTATTTCGGCAATGCGGTCACGGAAAATCCATTCATTACGCCAACCATGTCACCAAAATGAAGTTCGTAGCACCTGCAACTTCCCGGGTTGCAAGTGCAGCGACTACAAACCGACGAGGAAGGTGTGACCGTCGCCCCGAGGAAAGTTCT
>Ga0310914_10002594_pt1 | contig 12249 bp, 11 predicted proteins | sample GREbulkMGAN108_FD_203450 | JGI IMG/M metagenome (GOLD analysis project Ga0310914, IMG submission 203450) | Lab enrichment of tropical soil microbial communities from Luquillo Experimental Forest, Puerto Rico - GRE.bulkMG.AN108 | ecosystem: Environmental > Terrestrial > Soil > Tropical forest >...
AGCATTGTTTTGAGTATCTGAAACCGCATTAAGTTCTACTTCATCGCCGGCTATATCTTTATCAACTATTAATTTTTCCAATTTTGTTTATAGCATGTAATGTGGCTGCGGCTTCATTAATAGGTACAACAATTATATTTTGATCATTAACTGTTGAAACCGCTGTTGTAATGAACATTACCTTTTTAAATTGCCGATTATATTGTTTTCTAAGTTCGGAAATACCATAAGTTTTATTACGATTCTCAAACAAAGTAACTAACACATTGTTGGTGAAAATGCTTCCGGGATTCATACAAATATTTTTAGATGACGATGCAATTGATCAGAACGCTGTGTTTAATAATGAGATACATTTATTCCTTTTTTCCATAAAATAGGTAACCCTTGAGTTGAAAAGATGCAAACAGATTTGCTATTTATAGTTTGTGATTAACATTGCTGCCGCTTTTACTGAAGTACAAGTGTGCGACGCAAGGAACAATGCCATGTAAAACAAGTGTTGGTATCATGAAAACATGAACAATACTATATTTGCCGAATGAAAATTTTGATGGTTTGTTTGGGAAATATTTGCAGAAGCCCTTTGGCAGAAGGCATTTTGCAGCATAAAGCAAACCTTGCAGGGTTAAATTGGATGGTTGATAGTGCCGGCACCGCAAATTATCATGTAGGTGAAGCACCGCATCGTTTATCGCAAAAAGTAGCTAAACAAAATGGCATTGATATTTCTCATTTGCGTGGTAGGCAATTTTCTAAAAATGATATGCTGGAGTTTGATAAGATTTATGTGATGGATACTGATAATTATGACGACGTAAAACGAATGAGCAAGGAGTTATTTGATGCAGGCAAAACATATCTTTTGTTGAATGAATTGTATCCGGGAAAAAACATGGGCGTGCCAGATCCTTGGTATGGAACGGAAGAAGGTTATCATAAAGTGTTTGCTATATTGAACGATGCTTGCGATAAGATAATCAGTAATGCCTCCCCAAGCCCCTCCGTTGGAGGGGATGAAGAAAAAGCAGTTAAAAAAAATATCAGATAAAATATATTAAAAATTCCTCTCCTTTGGAGAGGTTAGGAGAGGCTTTATGAAAAAACCATCTTTACCACAGGGAACGAGAGATTTTAATGCAGCAACGGTTCGCAAACGCAATTATATTTTTAATACCATTCGTTCTGTATTTGAAGTGTACGGGTTTCAGCCATTGGAAACTCCTGCAATGGAAAATCTGGAAACATTGATGGGTAAATATGGTGATGAAGGAGATAAATTGATTTTTAAAATTTTGAATAATGGTTTGGATAATGCATCAAAACACGAACAAGCCAAAACAGAATTTGAAAAAATATTGCAAGGAAAAAATACAGCTAATTTAACTGAACGTGCTTTGCGATATGATTTAACCATTCCTTTTGCACGTTATGTTGCCATGAATCACGGCCAGCTTACATTTCCTTTTAAACGTTATCAGATACAACCGGTGTGGAGAGCCGACCGTCCGCAAAAAGGCCGCTACCGTGAATTTTACCAATGCGATGCAGATGTTGTTGGAAGTAAATCTTTAATGAATGAAGTTGAATTGGCAACCATTTATGCTACTGCATTTGAAAAATTAGGGATTGATGTTGAAATAAAGATTAACAACAGAAAAATTTTAGCTGCATTAGCCGAATTGGTTGGCGGTGCAGGTAAATTAACAGACATAACTGTTGCGATTGATAAATTAGATAAGATTGGAATTGATAAAGTAAAAGAAGAACTAACTCAAAGAGGTTTAGATGAAAATCAAATTTCCATCATCGAAAAATATTTAAGCATCAACGGGAGCAATGATGCAAAAATCAACCAGATAAAATCTTTGCTTGCATCAAACGAAACAGGAAAAGCAGGTATTGACGAAATTGAATTTTTGCTTTCATTTCACCTTTCGCATCTTACCATTGACTTCACTCTTGCCCGCGGTTTAAATTATTATACCGGAATCATCTTCGAAATAAAAGCAAAGAATGTGCAAATGGGCAGTATTGGCGGTGGCGGCCGTTACGATGATTTAACCGGATTATTTGGTGTACCAAACATTCCGGGTGTTGGTATTTCTTTTGGTGTTGACAGGATTTATGATGTGATGGAAGAATTAAAATTATTTCCTGATGAAGTACAAAGCTGTACTAAAGTTTTATTCTTTAATCTGGGTGAAGCAGAAAGCAAAAAAGCTTTTGAATTAATGCAGCAATTACGAAATAGAAATATCGCTTGCGAACTGTTTCACGAACAAACAAAATTTGATAAGCAATTTAAGTTTGCCGACAAAAAACAAATTCCTTACGCCATTATAATTGGCAGCAAAGAATTAGAAGAAAATACGGTAGTAGTAAAAAATCTACAAACAGGTGTTCAGCAAACATTAACGCACATAGAACTTCTTTCTTTCAGCTTCTAATGCTGTTGTTCTGCTAAAGTGATTTAGATGTTCTTGTATTGAAACAACCAATTGTTTTTGTTCGCTTAATGGCACTACCATTGTTGTAGGCTTATCCTTTGTACCTATTAAATGGTAACCCATGGCGTCAATAATTACACCTACCACTTTTTGTGTACTGTCTCTCTTAAAATAAACTTTACCGGAATGTGCCGGAGCCGAAAAACTGTCTAAGCCTTCTTTAATTAATTGCCCATCGCCTCTGTCTGTTGAGTAACCCAGAGAACCACCGTTATAACCAACATTTACATAAGAAATCGGGCTATCCCCGGAGAAAGTGTAATTGCCTAAATATTCTTTCAAAGTACTGTCTTGCTGTGCATTTACAACAACTGCGGAAAAGAAAATAAAAAGACTTAGTGCAAAAAACTTTTTCATATTGTGATTTTTCAGGAAGATAAAATAATTTCTTCCAAACCGCAAAGTTTCCAAAAATTGTTAGCAATAAAATAAACCGTTTTATTGCAAAGGCAACAGGCATAAGGCAAGGAGTTTAAAGAAGGTTTGTATTGCTCTTTGCCTCTTGTTGCTTGTTTTCCGCATCTCTTCTCAATTAATATTTCATCTTTCAAAACACACGCCTCAAATGGTTTACTATCTTTGCTGGCTATGCAAAATATTCGTCATCTTACATACGAGCAGATAGAAAACTATTTTTTATCTATTAATGAAAAAAAGTTCAGAGCTAAACAAGTGTACGAATGGCTTTGGCAAAAACATGCTCACAATTTTGAAGATATGACGAATTTGAGCAAAGACCTCCGCAACAAATTAGCAGCAGAATTTTCTTTGCCTGCATTAAAAGTAGATGCTACACAATACAGCACAGATGGTACCATTAAAAGCCGTTTTACCACTGTAGACGGGCATAATGTAGAAGGTGTGCTAATTCCAACCGACGAAAGAAAAACAGCTTGCGTTTCTTCTCAAATCGGCTGTAGTTTAAGTTGCAAATTTTGTGCAACGGGTTATATGGAACGCAAAAGAAATTTAAACTACGATGAAATTTACGATGAAGTGGTTTTAATCAATCAGCAAAGCGAAAGAGTTTACGATAAAAAATTAAGCAATATTGTTTTTATGGGTATGGGTGAACCTTTGCTTAACTATAAAAATGTTTTAAAGGCAATTGAAAGAATTTGTGCAGAAGATGGTTTGGCTATGAGCCCACGCCGTATTACAGTTTCCACCGCAGGTGTTGCCAAACAAATTAAACAATTGGGCGATGATAAAGTACGTTTTAAACTCGCCTTATCGCTTCATGCAGCAAATGATGCAAAACGAAATGAGATAATGCCTATCAATGAAACTAATAATATTAAAACTTTAATTGAAGCATTAAATTATTTTTATAAGCAAACCGGTAATGAAATCACTTTTGAATATATTCTTTTCAAAAACCTCAACGACAGTTTAAAAGATGCAGATGAATTGGTAAAAATTTACCGACAGGTACCTGCAGATCTTATCAATATTATCGAATACAATACCATCGATAATTTCAAATTTACCAAACCGGAAGAAGATGGTTTTACAAATTTTATGAATCACCTTGAAAAGAACAGGGTAAATGCCCGTTTACGCCGCAGCCGAGGAAAAGATATTGATGCGGCTTGTGGTCAGTTAGCCAATAAAGATCAGATTTAACCGATATTTTTCTTTCGCTCACCTAAAAACAACTTTTTTTTGAAACCGGTTTAAACTTTCATCTACGAGAATCGTCGGAGATATATGTAAAAACCAGATTTATGAAAAAAATAATAGCAAGCATTGTAGCACTTTCTTTATGGATGAGCTTTGTAAATGCACAAGACAACAACCAACCTCAAAAACCCAACCGCCCTCAATTTCAGCAACAAGGTCAATTGGCACAAAGGCCAATGATAAAGCAAAAAATGATGCAAGCTGCCCGTCAAATAAACTTTACCAAAGAACAGCGGGAGCAATTAAAAAGCATCAACGAAAATTATCATACCCAATTGGCTCAATTGGAAAAAAATGATAAAATTACTTTGGGCGAATACAAATCTAAATTGGCCGCATTAAAGAAAGAACATAAAGAAAAAACGCAGGCCATTTTAACAGCGGAACAAAAAAATAAAATTGCAGCGCATAAAAAGAATGCCGAAATAAATGCAAAAGTAAATGCTACCGCACGTTTGGAAAGAATGAAGCTTACATTGGGTTTAAACGAAGACCAGGTAGCCAAACTAAAAACACAGCAAAAAGATTTACAAGAAAAAATGAAGGCCATTCGTGAAAACGAAACTTTATTGCCTGAGCAGAAGAAAGAACAATTAAAAGCTTTGGCAGCTCAGCAAAAAGAAAGTTTTAAATCTGTTTTAACTGCAGATCAACAAAGCAAGTTAGACAGTATGAGAAAAAATTTTCAACCAAGATTTAAAGGAAGAAATTTCTCTAAATAGTTCATCACGTATAGTTGCAAACCACGAAGTTATCTGTTAAAACAGGTAACTTCTTTTTATTTAATTACCTTTGTAGCACCTGTTGAAAAACAGCAAACTTAAAGTTATGGCTACAAACAAAGGATTTGAAAAATTCATGAAACCCGAATTTAAGGGTGCAAAAAAGAAAGAGGCGATACGCCAGGAAAAAAGGAAAATAAAAGCCGAAGCCCGTGCTGCCGGCGATGAAGCAAGAAGAAAAAAGTGGGAAAAACAAAGAGGGATTACTTCCCAGGACTCTAATTTTCAAACACCCGATTCGAGATTTAAAAAAACCGATGCAAGATTCGGTAATCGGGATAATGATGCAAAATCTGAAAGAAAAAATTCATTCTCTTCTAACAGAAATAATTCTAATCCGAGATTTAAAAATCAACAACAACATAGCCCTGATAACAGAAAGCAACAGGAAAACAAACAACCTACCAATTATAAAATTGTCACAGGTGCACAAGCAGAAGGCGAATTAATGCCATTAAACAAGTTTGTTGCGTATTGTGGTATTTGCGGAAGAAGGGAAGCTGCCGAATTAATTAAACTTGGTTTTGTTACCGTTAACGGTGATATTATTTATGAGCCTGGTTTTAAAGTAAGAGGTAACGAAGATGTAAAAGTAAAAAGCAAAAAAATATTTTTACAGCGCAATCTTGTTTACATCCTTTTAAACAAACCGAAAGATTATATCACTACTGCAAAAGATCCTGAAGGCAGAAAAACTGTTTTGGATCTGGTGAAACAAGCCACCAAAGAAAGAGTATATCCTGTAGGCAGATTAGATAGAAATACAACCGGCGTTTTATTGCTAACCAACGACGGCGAACTTGCTCAAAGGCTCACACATCCATCATTCCAGATAAAAAAGATTTATGAAGTAAAGTTGGATAAGCCATTAACGAAAAAAGATTTTGATAGTTTAATAAACGGCGTAACATTGGAAGATGGTTTTATTAAAGTAGATGCAGTTGCTTTTGCAGATCCTAAAGATAAAAGCCTAATTGGTGTAGAAATTCATAGCGGCAGAAACAGAATTGTTCGCCGCATTTTTGAACATTTGGGCTATGATGTTAAAAACCTCGACAGGGTTATGTTTGCCAATCTTACTAAGAAAAATGTTGACAGAGGTACCTGGCGGTTTCTTAACGAAAGAGAAGTACGTTTATTAAAATTTATGAATCAGTCTTTTTCAAAAAAACATAAATATGAAGCCGGAAATACTCTTGGAGACTGATCAATTTATTGCCGTCAATAAACCTTCCGGATTATTATCAATACCAGACAGAGAAGGAAAAGAAATTTCTTTAAAAATATTGCTGCAGGAAAGGTTGAAAAAAATTTTTACCGTACATCGGTTAGATAAAGATACCAGCGGCGTTATTGTATTTGCAAAAGATGAAGAATCGCACAAACAACTTTCTCAATTATTTGAAGGAAGAGGTATAGAGAAATTTTATCTCGGTTTGGTAAACGGAACTTTAACGCAACCTGAAGGAACTATTGATGTAGGTATTATGGAACACCCTATGAAAAAGGGTGTGATGGTTACCAATGTAAAAGGAAAACATTCCGTTACGGGTTATAAAGTGCTGGAAGCATTTCGCCAATATTCATGGATGCAATTTCAAATTCATACCGGAAGAACACATCAGATTCGCGTACACATGAAACATATTGGAAACAGTATTGTTTGCGACGATGTGTATGGAGATGCAAAACCTATTTTATTATCATCATTAAAAAAAAATTTCAAACTATCTAAACATGAAGATGAAGAAAAGCCAATGCTGGAAAGACTTGCATTGCATTCGTGGAAACTGAAATTTACTTTAAACAATAATACTTACGAACTGGAAGCAGAACCACCAAAAGATTTAAGAGCAACATTAACACAGATAAGAAAATGGAAAGGATAAAAAAAGTTCTGCTCCACGCAGAACTTTTTTAGTGAAAATTATAATCAAGAGTTGAAGTGTGCGACGCAACGAAGCTGAATAGATATATTCAAAAGCCGGTTCCATTAATCATTCTTATAAACTTCGCCGTTTTTCATTACAAATTTTACTTTGCCCATTACATTAACATCTTTTGTTGGATCTCCATCTACTGCAATTACATCCGCAAGTTTGCCTTTTTCAATTACACCTAACTGATCGTTGCCTAACAAATCAGCAGCATTTACAGTTGCCGCTCTAATGCATTCCAATATAGGCATTCCGGCTTCCGTCATATATACAAATTCTAACCAATTTTTCCCATGTGCATATACACCTGCATCTGTACCGAATGCGATTTTAACACCTGCTTTATATGCTCTTGCAAAAGTTGATTGAATTTTAGTACCTATCACCAATGCTTTTGGTGTAACAATATCAGAATAGTATCCTGGAATTTTTGCACTGTCAGATGAAGATTTTCCTGCAATAATGGTAGGTACATAATAGGTGCCATATTGCTTCATTAAATCCATTGCCTCATCATCCATAAATGTTCCATGTTCAATAGAATTTACGCCACCTCTGATAGCCCTTTTAATGCCTTCGGTTCCATGTGCATGCGCTGCAACCTTAAAACCATAATCTTTTGCTGCTGCTACAATTGCTTTTATTTCTTCTTCTGTAAACTGGGGGCTTGATCCATCTTTAGCCTGACTCAACACTCCACCTGTTGCAGTTATTTTAATAACATCGGAACCTTCTTTGTAACGTTCACGAACTGCATGGTAAGCGTCTTCCGGACCATTGATTACTCCTTCTTTTGGCCCGGGGTCGCCCATTAAATTTTTGCGGTAACCATTCGTAGGATCTGCATGCCCACCAGTTGTTGCAATTGATTTTCCTGCAGTAAAAATTCTCGGGCCTGTTACTAATTTTTTATTGATAGCATTACGCAATGCAATATTTACACCACTGCCACCTAAGTCTCTAACCGTAGTAAAGCCGGACATTAATGTGATATTTGCAAAGTGTATAGACTCAAAAGCAATGTCTTCAGGGTTTTCAATAAATTTATCTGCCACACCTCCTTTTTTAGTTTCACTTTCTAAATGAACATGCATATCAATTAAACCGGGCATTACCGTTTTATCTTTTAACTCAATTATTTTATCTGACGAAGCAGCATTAACATAACCATTTACAACATCTGTAATTTTATTGCCTTCAATAATTACAGAAACTTCCTTCACTATTTTCAATTGTTTTACATCAACCAATTGGCCGCAATGCAAAACTATTTTCTGAGCCAGAACAGTTTGTGAAATAAAACAACAAACAAGTAGCAATTTTCTCATGTTAGTTTTTTTTGAAAGATAGTAACTGAAACTGAAAAAAAGAAGTTGCTATACAGCACTTAGAATACCCGATAAGCCCGAAAATAGTTTGAGATGATCTAAGTAACAGAAGATGCCATCAAAAAAAAGATAGGAAAAAGAGTCCCGCCAAGAATAGCAGGACTACCAAAAAACAAGTACAACGCAAAACCTATTTTAATAAATCAACTTTAATGCTTTAACTTTTAGCAAATATAGAATTATCCTACTAAATTAGTAGGATAATAAAGAAAATTTTTTATCCCTCTCTTTTTTTAACAGTTCTGGCTTTCTGCAAAGCATTTTTTCCAAAAGCTGTTTTTACATTATCAATAGCTTTATAGAGGTTGGTTTTCTTAATGCCGTCATCAAATAAATTGGCCTGCAAAGCATGATGGGTCAATTCGCTCAAACGCACACCCAGCAATCGAACAGGCATATTTTTTCTGTATAGTTTTTTAAACAAATCTATTGCTACGGGTATTAATTCATCATCGCTAAAAGTATAATCTACGGTAACTTGTTTAGATGTAGTTTCAAAGTCGGGGTAACGAATTTTAACAGCAATACAGCCTGTTAGTTTTTCCTCATTGCGTAATTCAAAAGCAACTTTTTCTGTCATCCTAACCAATTCGCTTAATAAAAATTCAATATCTGTTTTATACTCATCAAATGTATTTTCGGTAGAAATAGATTTTGCTTCATGATACGAATGCACTTTACCTAAGTGAATACCATTTGCTTTTTGAAATAGTTCCGGCCCCCATTTTCCTAATTTTTCTTCTAACTGTTGCGGCATAAATTTTACTATATCTCCAATGAGTGTTATACCCATTTTCTGCAATAGCAAAAAACTGCGTTTACCAACACCCGGAATTTTATTTACAGGCAATGGAGCCAAAAAATCCTTTTCCATACCGGGTTGTACAAATAAATAGCCATTTGGTTTTGCTTCGTCGGTAGCAATTTTTGCAACAAATTTATTAGTGGCTAACCCAAACGAAATAGGCAATCCGGTTTGTTCCATAATTTCTTTACGCAAATCAATGGTCCATTGCAAAGGATTAAAAAATTTATCCATTCCGGTAAGATCAATATAAAATTCATCAATACTTGCTTTCTCAAATAAAGGTGCTTTTGCTGCAATAATATCGGTAACCCAGCGAGAATATTTGCTGTATTGCCCACGAGTACCACGCACCAAAATTGCATGCGGGCAAAGCTGCATAGCTTTACGCATAGGCATTGCACTATGTACGCCAAATTTTCTGGCTTCGTAACTGCAGCTGGTAACTACACCTCTATCCCTCGATCCACCAACAATTACAGCCTTACCTTTAAGTGTTGGATTATTTAATAACTCAACACTTACAAAAAAAGAATCAAGGTCTAAATGAGCAATATATTGTTGCGGAGCCTGCATTGTTTTGAAGATAAGAATATATTTTGTACCCATACAATAAGACTTACCTCAAAAAAAAACAAAGTTGGCTACAAATAAATCAATTCCTATTTTACAACCAGCCTTAATCCTGCCTGCAACCATCTTGAAGGCATTGGTGTTCCTAAAAAATCGTTGTACGATGTATTAAATAAATTATCGGCCTGAACAAATGCAGTTAATACATTCTTAATTATAAAAGCATTTACCCGTGCATTCATAACAAAATAGTTTTCCGAAACAGTTGCAATGACTGCCGTTCCGGCTTGCGGCATTCGTGTTTTGTATAGCCCGTTGATAGTAATGCCATAATATTGGGTATTATATCTGATTGAAAAATTCGACAAAAATTTTGCATGAGAAGAAACATATAAAGTAAGCGGGCCATTATTACTTTCTGAATTTAGCCACACCAATCCAAAATTGGCGGTAATATTTTTTTGATACGAAATCTGTTTGTTTAACAACACATCTAACTCTGCACCGGATGTTGTAACCTGTGCAACATTTTTTGCCAATAAATAATTTCCGGTTGCAATTAAATTATCTTTTCGAGGCATATCGGTATACGCGGTAGTTGCCCAGTCGATTAAATTATTACATTGCCGTTGAAAAATACCGAAAGAAATTTTTGCATTATTTTTCACAAACCAATCAACACCTGCTTCATAATTAAATGTTTTTTCCGCAGTTAGGTCAGGGTTACCAATTTTGCCGCTCGTTACCAATGTTTTGTTATAATTATTATATAGTTCTGTAAAATCTGCATAACGCAAAGCATTACCTGCACTGGCTCTTAGCTGAATATTGTTTCTTTTGTACGATGCATTTACTTGTGGTACAACAACCCAGCCTGCAAATTCATTCCAATCAAAACGCAAAGAACCGTTCACGGAAATATTTTTTGAAACAGCCTGTTGCACAACAACAAATGCCGCTGCTTGTGAAACTGTATGTTCGCCTCTATCGTTCGATTTTATATTTCTTCCCAAATACTGAGCCCCACCGGTAACAATGCTGTTTTTATTCAATTGATGCTCATAATAAGAAGTCAACTGAAACAAGTTTGAAAAACTTGAGTTGGCAACAGAAATATTATTAAACAGATAATTATCTTCTGTATTTTTAAATCCTGCTACTAAAGAAAATTTGTCTTTTTGTTTTTGATAAGTAAGGTTCAACTGGTTCCAAAATGTTTTTACTTTTTCCTGTGCCGTATCGGAAACAAACGAAGTATAAAAATTTTGTGCAGCAAATTTTCTGTAATCATACGATGAGCGAAAACCAATATTCCAATTATCAATTTGCTGATTGAATGATGCCGCTATTAAATGATTATGCACAAAACCACTGATACCTCTTTGTTGCTGCCCATCTGCATTATTTGTTAATCCTGAAATTTGAAATATTGTTTTTTGATTCGTATACAAATGATGCAATGCACCATTTAACAATCCATATTCCCCACCGATTAATTGTGCATTTGTTTCTGTTTTCTGTTTGATTGAATTTGCAAAATTTTTCGTTGTAATATTAATTACGCCACCCACTGCATCGGAGCCGTAAACAGCAGAAGATGCACCTTTCAATACTTCAATCTTTTCAATTTCATCGGGAGCAACAGGAATATAAGAACTGAAATGCCCGGTATTGGGGTCATTTAATCTTAATCCATCCATAATAATTAATACTTGCTGAAATGTTCCGCCACGCATGGTAATATCGCTCTGAGAACCCATTGCACCGCGGCTTTGCACTTCAATTCCCGGAATATATCTTAATAACTCATCTAAACTTTTTACAGGAAGATTAGCAATATCTTTTCCTTTCAAAACAATAATATTCCTGCCTGTTTTAGAAGCATTTATTTCGCTCAATGTTCCTGTAACGGTTACAGGATCTAATTCTGTTTCTTTTGTTTGAGAAAATGCAAACAAACTAAGTTGGCAAAAGATCAAAGAAAGAATATTTTTTTTCACAATTATTTTTTTAGAAGTGGGCAAAACTATAGGATGCTTTGTAAAATCGCGAAAAGCCGGAAGAAACTTATCCTCATTACTCCATCTTTTTACAAGACTTTGACAATTACAAATATTCCTTCCGCACAACTTGGCTGCAATTGTTCGGGGCATTATCTTTGCACATGGCAACAATAAAATCTCCCCGAACCAAGAAAGATTCATCCCGTTTATTTGGAGAAGGTTTAACCTTCGACGATGTTTTACTAATGCCTGCATACAGTCAGGTTTTACCCAGAGAAACAGATATTCGTTCTCATCTTACAAAAGACATTGTCTTAAATGTTCCTATGCTTTCTGCAGCAATGGATACCGTTACCGAAGCCAATCTGGCAATAGCTTTGGCTCGTGAAGGTGGCTTGGGAATTCTGCACAAAAATATGAGTATAGATAAACAGGCAGAACAGGTACGTAAAGTAAAAAGAAGTGAAAGTGGGATGATTGTTGACCCGATTACTTTGCATGTTGATGCAACCATTGGCGATGCATTGCAATTGATGAAAGAAAATAAAATCGGCGGTATACCTATTGT
>Ga0310914_10002605_pt1 | contig 12232 bp, 16 predicted proteins | sample GREbulkMGAN108_FD_203450 | JGI IMG/M metagenome (GOLD analysis project Ga0310914, IMG submission 203450) | Lab enrichment of tropical soil microbial communities from Luquillo Experimental Forest, Puerto Rico - GRE.bulkMG.AN108 | ecosystem: Environmental > Terrestrial > Soil > Tropical forest >...
CACTCGTCGTCTTCCTGGCGGTTTGCGACAGCGACAGTTGCGACAGACGGCAAGCTGCGGCGCAGATCGTCCACCGCTGTCACGGTTCCGGCCCACGGCTTGACCACCCGCACCGGCTGGGGGACGGAGGGGCGGCCCGCCGCCAGCTTGGACGCGGTAGGCCAGTTGACCGTTTCCGGCAAGCGCCAAACGTGGCTGGCGTCAAGGGCGCCGTGGTCACATCCCGCCGCATCCCGGAGCGCCCGCCCGATGGCCTTGGCCTCCGCCACCGGCAAGGGATGGTCGAAGAGGAAACCGCACTGGAAGCGCCCAGCCGAGGTTTCCAGGACATAATCCGGCGGCGTGGGGAGGCGTTCAGCCCAACGGGGCGCGTCCGCATCATCGAAATCCGCCACAGTTCCGAGAACGGCGACGATATCGGCTTCCCCACCCTTGCGGCCGTTGGGCAAGTCCGCTCGCATGACACAGAGGGGCATGTACACATTGCGGCACGGATCGGTGCCCATGCGGCGGATCGCGGCGACATGCCCCGCCATGTCCCCAATGGCGAAATGCTCCACCTGCGGGGCAGCGTTGTCCTTGAAGGAGGCAACAGACAGTTTGCCACCGCCAATGTTGGGGATAGCAAGTGCATGAAGCGCAGCAATATGGGCGTCAAGCTCGCCAGTTGCCTGACGATCAGGCTTGGTATAATGTTCAACGCAGATCATAACTATTCTCCAAGCGCCCGCCTGTGTCGCGACAGAGCGGGCGTTTTCTCTGTCTGTTCTGGCTATGGTAGCCGTTTTCTATCTTCGTCGTGCCACGACACGGCCACGACCTCTTTGCGCTGATCGAGGGTTAGGACGCGGGTTGCGTCGCAGGTGGCGCAATACATTGTGATGTCGATGAAGGTGTGCTTGCGGGTCCGCACCGCGACCGGCGCGCCGATAGCTACCGGGATGCCGCCGATTCCGGCTGCGGCGCCATCGAGGTTCGTCAACGCGCTGCCGCACACCGGGCAGCAGATTGCGACTTTGGACCTGCGGCGGTTCATGGCGCACCCCCGTCACTGGGATAGAACACTCGCGGGCCCAATGGCCCGCCGCTCAGGCTGTAGCTCGGGGTGTACCCTTGCTTCGCCATGTTCCGAACCTCCGCCGTATCGAGGGGGCGCTTTTCGTCCAGGAAAGCGGCTTCGTCCGGCCACCATCTGCTGTCGCCGTCAAAAACCTCAGAGCGGTTGGGGGCCGTGATGAAAGACGATTCCTTGTTCTCGGGAAGGCCCCAGGCCGTGATCGGGATCGCGGCATGACCGGGGATCACCTCCCAGGCGATGATCGGAAGACGCAGCAGGATCAGGCCGTCTTCAGTCGGCCAGGGGATCAATCGCACCCAGCCGGGTTGGGCGGGGATGACGGTGTGGGGCCGTGGATTTTCACACATAGTCGGCCACCTCTGTGTCCGAGGTCGAGGTGCGCAGGGGTGTCAGAAGCGATTCAGCCCAACGGTCTAGCTCATCCGGGAGATAAAGCGGGGTACGGTTTGCCGATTGGAAAGCCGGTCCGCCACCGATAACGGCGAGCTTCGCTAACGTGCTGGGGGCGCGTCGAATTCCCCACCGTTCAAGCAGGTATTCACTGGCTTCGGTGCGCCGAAGACGGCGTGAGGGGTAGTTTCCAGAGGTGTCCATGTGTTCGTTTCCTTCGATTGCAGGCGCCGGAATGCGCTAGAAATGGAAGGTAACCGTTGGGAATCGCGGCCGAAATGGCCGAGGCTGCCATTAGATAGGCCGATTTTTTTCCAACGCACGTGCCAGCCGGGGCAGATTCCCGGAAAGCCGCTTGGCGGGCGCCGTGGTCATCCCGATCTTTCCGTAAATTTCCTGAAAGTCCCTGTATATCTTTAGCGCATCCTCGTTGGTCGCCCGAAGAAGCTCGCTGAAATCCCCTTGCTCGTTTCCCTGTTTACTGTAGCCAATACTGGCCTCGTGCGTCGTACACCCCTTGTATATGTCAGCCAATTTGACAATAAAAATATGCGCTGATTCCTTTGTTTGCCCCATGCGTTTTCCCTTGTAACAATCAAGCTCCGTCTGGATACAGGACCATTCCGCCCCGGCCTTGTTGTATTCCGCAGATAGGGTCCGGTCGCCGGGTTGCCTTGCCAAGCGGTTTCGAAGAATCCGCCGAGTGTGCAGTACCTTTTTCTTTTGCTTGCGGAGATCACCTTCCGGTGGTGTGCCCTCGACCCAGGCACCGAACACGTAGCGGGCAATCTCATAGGAAATGAGGCGTTCCGCATCCCGGCTGATTGTTGCGTGGATTTTTGTCTGATAGATGCAAAACCGCCCAGCCCGCCTCAGGGCGCGGCACACGGTGCCCGCCATACACGTCAAATACGCCCCCACAAAGGATGTTAGCTCGGCGTCCATCTCACTCCGCCGCATGGGCAGTGGGCGGAGCCACCGTCAGCTTAAAGCCCAACGCCTCGACCACGCGACGGATCGTTTCATGGCGGGGATGGGCGCCAGGAGCCAGCGCCTTGTACAGGCTTTCGCGTCCCAGGCCGGCGGCCCGCGCGATATCGGTCATACCCTTGGCCTTCGCCACGTCGGCCAGGGCCGCAAGGAATACGTCCGGGTTGGAATCCTCCAGGCAGGCGCCGAGGTATTCCGCCATCAGGTCGTCATTGTCCAGATAGTCGGCCGCATCGAACCGGGCGATATCGGATGTGGTCATGGCAGTTGCTCCTTCATTTCCCGCGCCAGCATTTTGGCCTTTTCGATATCGCGGCCCTGGCTCGACTTGTCTCCGCCGCACAGCAGCAGGTAGACGATGCTTTCCCGCCGGGTGAAATAGACGCGATATCCCGGCCCGACATGCACGCGCATTTCGCTCACGCCCTCGCCCACCGGCTGGCAATCACCAAAGTTGCCTTTCTCCGCCGACTTGATGCGGGCCAGGATACGGGCCTTGGCCTTGATGTCCGACAACCGCCGAAGCCAAGCATCAAAATCCGCATGACGTAGGATGATTGTATCCACTTAGATACGCTCCGATCAAGTAGCCATTCGCAGGGGAACCACGTCCGCCGTGTTCGCCTGCCCGTCCAGCAGGCCGGCGATCTTGGCGGACACGGCATCGGCGGCCAGCACGGCGGCCCGGTCCACCTTGGCGTAGCGTTGCGTCACCCCGCGCCGGGCGTGTCCCAGCAACGCGGCCACGGTCAATTCCGAAAAGCCTTCATCCGCCGCCACGCTGGCAAGCGTGTGGCGGAGGGTATGGACGGAGGCGCCGTCAGGTATAAAGCCGGTCCAGCGCCTTCGGCAGGCCGACGAAATGGCCTTCGCCACGGGTGGCGGGGAACACCCACGACGCCCCCGCATCCGGCCCAAGGCTGTCCAGCACGGCCAAGGCGGCGGCGCCCACCGCGCGCACTTGCCCGCCGCTCTTGCTGTCTGTCAGGGTGATACAGCGGCCCTTGGCGTCCACCGCATCCCAGCGCAAGGCCAAGGCTTCCATGCGCCGAAACCCGGTCAGCAGCAGGAAGCGGACGGCGGACAGGACCACCGGGTTTTCCCCCTGCGCCGCTGCCGCCCGCATTGCCTCTCCCAGGGCGGAAATCTCTTCCTCGGACAGGCGGCGGTCACTGGCGCCTTCGGCAAGCTGGCGGACGCCGTGCGCCGGATTGGCCTTCACCAGCTTGGCGCGCTTGGCATGTTCGAGGATGGCGCCCAGCATACGCACGGTTCGGGCCGCCACCCCCGCCCCGCCCGTGGTCGCCCCGCCCCGCCCTTGCCGGTCCTTGGCCGTCTTGCCGGCCGCGATGTCGCGTTGCATACGGGCGATGTCGGTATCGGTCAGGCTGTCAGCCCGCTTGCTCCCGATCAACGGGCGGACGTGGGTATTGATCCGGCTCCGGTCCATGTCCAAGGTGCTGGCCTTGATCCGGGCACCTTTCCGCCCAAGGATTTCCCCCTTGTCGGCAGCGGCAAGATACCAGTCGCAGACTTCCTCAATCGTCATTGCCTCGCGTTTGGCCTGACGGTCGCCGCTGGGGTCGGCCCCCTTCGCCACCAGTCCCAATTTCTCCCCGGCCAACTTGCGGGCTTCGTCGGGTGTGAGCGTCCCCACCTTGCCCAGCACCAGCCGGCGGGAATCGCCCTCTTCCGTACGGTAGCGGACAAAATAGGAGGCGACGCCAGAGGGCATCACCCGCACCCCGAAGCCGGCAAGCGAATCGTCCATGTGCTGGACTTCGCGGGCCGGGTCCGGCTTCAGGCTGTCCACAAACCGTTTGGTGATCTTGGGCATGGCCGCTCTCCGGTTCGATCTTGTGTCCGCCGGGTCCAAGGCTGTGTCCGCGGACACATGGCGGACACACGCGGACACAAATCCCGGTCATTTCGGGGAATGACCGGAACACAAAAGTAAGGCCATAAATGGCTGTATGTCAATGAATTGGTAAGAAACAGAAAGTCGGCGGACACACCGGAAAACATAATACCACAACCTTGCCAAGGTTGGGGTCGAGGGTTCGAATCCCTTCGCCCGCTCCAAATTTCCCCCAGAATATTGAGGGAAATCAAAGCGATAGAAAAGGCCGGAAGCACCCGCTCCGGCCTTTCGCTTTTTCCAGGTAACGGCAAGGGCTGAACGTGCCCCCCAAGATATCTGCTTTGAAAGTGAGCGGAAGATTATCCTGCCTGGGCGTTTTAATACGCACTCCTCTCATAAATTATATGTCACTTCATATATACTATGATGCCATTACCCGGGTATTATCGTTTGGTACATAATAAGTGATGACGTTTCACAAAAATTAGGTAACTCACCTCAACCTCCTGTGATAGAGGTTTTGGGCGATGCCAGTTCTATTTAAAAACCGTTTATTTCTTCAGAGATATTTCATGCAATGAACTCGGCTCTGAAAAGCGGCGGCGGGCAGAAGCGATCCGTTCTGCTATAGGCATCACGAGTGCCGCCCTGGCAACGGTTACAGTCAGGCCGGCATGCATGCGGCTTGATGCACGAACGCTCCGGGAGAACAGCCGCTTCTGGATTACCCTGGCACCTCGACTCGTCTACATGGTAAGTTTTTCAAAAATATAACAAGAACTTGCTTCCTGGGAGATTTCAGCGATGGAACTGCGGCAGATAAAATATTTTTCAGTCGTAGCCCAGACTTTGAATTTCAGTCGGGCTGCTGAACTCCTTCATATCGCGCAGCCTCCTTTATCGCGGCAGATACAGCAACTTGAAGAAGAACTAGGGGTTCAGCTGATCGACAGAAGCGCTCGACCAATTCGCTTGACCAATGCCGGGACCTATTTTCTCGATCATGCCCTGAAAATTCTGCGCGACGCCGATGACTTGGCGAAATCCACCAAACGGATCGACGAGCTGAAGAAGAAATGGATGGGCATCGGCTTCGTTCCCTCCATCCTGTACGGCTTCCTGCCCAACGTCCTGCGCAAGTTTTCCAGCGAAGAAATGGATGTGGAAATCTCGCTGTCCGAGATGACCTCGGTGCAGCAGGCCGACGCGCTGAAGAGCCATCGAATTGACATCGGCTTCGGCCGCGTGCCCATTCATGACGACGAATTGAAGAACATCGTCCTGATCGAAGAGCCGCTGGTGGTCGCCGTCCCGTCCCCCAGCAAATGGCTGAGCCAGGACAGCATTTCCCTGCCGCAACTGGTGGATGAGGTGCTGGTGCTTTATCCGGCAACCCCACGCCCCAGTTTCGCCGATCAGATTCTGAAGCATTTTTCGGTGCGGGGCTACACCGTCGGCAGCGTACAGGAAACCAACGGCCTGCACACGGCGCTGGGCATGGTCGCCGCAGGCGTCGGCGTCACCATCGTTCCCTCTTCAGTGCAGATCCTGCGCCGCCAGGATATCGATTATCGCCCCCTGGCCGAGGACGGCATGGTTACGCCGCTGATCATGACCGTGCGCAAAGCTGACAAAAGCAGCCATCTGGACCGTTTCCGCAGTTTCCTGGATACGGTGATGAAGGATATGAAATCCTGATCATCGACCGGCGGAGAGCGGGAAGTCCTTCCTCCGCCGGTTTCTGAGGTTTTAGAAAGCGGCGACCAGCCGCACGTTGAAGATTTCGCCGGCAAAATCGTTGCGGGCAAAGATATTGTGGTTGTACTCGGCCGTGATCCCCAACCCGCTGTCGAACTGATAACCCAGCAGCGGACCGGCACCGTAATTTTCCGCCCGGCAACCATGCTTGGTGGCGCAGGACGCAGCCCCCGAACCGCTGTCGTCGGTCAACTGATTTTCCTGGTGCGCGCCAAGACCAAAGGTCCATTTGCCGATGGTCTTGCTGGCGGTGTAGTCGATCGCCAGCTCTTGACCCGAGGTGTAATGGGTCGAGCTGTCCTCGAAGTTATAGGCATAGTGGCTGTCGATGCTCAGATTCCAGCCGTCATGCAGCCAGCTGACACCCAGATCGGGCTGCAGCGTCCAATAGCCATTGCCGGACGGAGCCCCGCCACCCGACGGCGGATGGCCCGGCGAAGAACTGGCGTCGGGCAGATAGACCGACAGGCCGGTCTTCACGTGGAAATCGTTCGGCAGACTCCAGGACAGCATGCCGGGCACCAGAATGGTGTTGAAGGTGCCCCAATGGCCGTTGTTGCTGAGCGACGAGGTGTTGGCCTTCCGCAGGTTGGTGTAGTCGAACGGCTGGGCTGCGGCCACGGCATAGTCGGCCCCCAGAACCTTGAGGCCGGTCTGCCACATCACGATCGGCACTTCCACCAGGCCATCCAGATGGGTGGCCGTCTTATGGCCGCTGGAGTCATAGAGCGAATAGCCCAGCCAGTAATTGTTCATGATCCCATAAACGCCGGGCGGCGGCAGAGCCCCGGCGGGCGTGCCTTCGTTGACGCCGCGCAGATAGGGGTCCCACAGCTCTTCGGCGCCAGCGCAGCCGGCCGACAACAATCCCGCCAGAACCGTGGCGGCGATGATAGACTTTTTCATGGAAACTTCCTCCCTTATTGACGTTAAGTCCCTGTCAAAATTTGTTTTTTACGCGGCGTCCGACACCCAACCCCGGCCCGCCGCATGGCCGGGGTCGGATCGGTTCTCAGCTATCGCTGGGGACCGACATGGGCTGCATTCAGCAACCGCTGTACCGGGAAAAGGGTGAATCTCAGGGCTCGGGAGATCACTCCCCACAGCCCTTGAGGGGCGAACAGGATGAAGCCGATGGCCACCAGCCCCAGCCCGATCAGGTACCAGCTGCCGAAGTCCGAAAAAGCCCAGCGCAGCAGGAAATAGATGCCGGTGCCGACGAACGGCCCTTCGATGGTGCCGATGCCCCCGATGATCACCGCGAAGATGATGTTGGCCGTCCAGTCTTGGATGCTGAAGGCGGCGTCCGGCGAAATCCGCAGCTTGCTGAGGAAGATCAACGCCCCCACCGCTCCGGTCAGGAAGCTGCACAGAACATAGACCACCATCTTGGTCTGCTTGATGTTGACGCCCAGGCTCTTGGCCGCCGTCTCGTTGTCGCGGATCGAGGTCAGGGCCAGACCGAACTTCGAGCGCAGCAACCCCCAGACCAGCGCCCAGGTGCCACAGACCATGCCCATGGCGATGTAATAGATCACCATGTCGCGGACGCTCTGGGTGGGAGCGATATCCTTGATGGCCGACAGCGGCAGACTGCTGCCCGAACCGCCGCCCAGCGACGAGACCTGCGAGACCAGCAGCAGATAGACCTCGGCCACCACCCAGCTGCCGACGGCGAAATAGGGGCCGCGCAGACGGAACAGCAGCAGCGCGGTCGGCACCGACACCGCTGCGGCAAAAAGAGCGGCCACGGGAATGCCCAGCAAGGGCGACAGTCCGGCATAATGGATGAAACCAAACAGGGCGTAGCCTCCCAGCCCGACGAAAGCCTGCTGCCCCACCGAGATCAGGCCGGCATAGCCCGCCAGCAGGTTCCACAGCATGGACAGCGCCAGGATGGTCGCCATCTCCACCAGCAGCCGCAGCAACGAGCGATCGACGGCGAAGGGCATGCAGGCGAAGGCGACAAACAGCACCGCCACCACCCACCATTGCAGATGCGGGATGCGCAGCAGTTCGGCCAGCCGGAGCATCAGTCCCGAGGACGAAGAGTTCTGTTGGTTGTCCATGATCAGTTTCTCCCATTGGCGAACAGGCCGCAGGGGGCGACCGTCAGGATGACGAGAAAGGCGAGATGTCCCGACAGGGTCTGCCAGCCGGGATCGATGGCTCCGCCCACTGCCTGAGCGACGCCGATCACCAGCCCGCCGGCCAGAGTTCCCCACAGACTGCCCATACCGCCGACGATCACCGCCTCATAGGCATAGATCAGGCGGCTGGCGCCCGAGGCGGGATCGAAGTTGGTCTTGGCAGCCATCAGGATGCCGGCGACGGCGGTGATGGCCATGGCAAGAGCGGTGGCGACGGCGAACAGATGCCGACTGTCCAGCCCCATCAGGCGGGTGATCTCGGTATCGTCCGAGGTGGCCCGCAAGGCAGCGCCTAAACGGGTGCGATAGAGCAAAAGCTGCACCAGAGCGATCACCACCACGGTCGCCAGCAGCACCAGCAGCGAATACCAGCCGACCGAGATGCCCTGCCCCAGATTGATGCTGGCATCCTCGAATCCGCCCAGGGACAGGCGCTGGGTATTGGCGCTGAACAGCTGCATCAGGCCGTTCTGCAGAATAATCGACAGGCCGAAGGTCACCATCAGCGGCGACAGCAGGCCCTGGCCCAAAGTACGGTTCAGCAGATAGCGCTGCAGCCCGTAGCCGATGCCGGTCATGGCCGGCACCACCAGCAGCAGACTGACCAGAGGATTGAGCCCCAGCGCCTTAACCACTGCCAGCCCCAGGAAGGCGGCCAGCACGATCAGATCGCCATGGGCCAGATTGACCAGGCGCATGACGCCGAAGACGATGGAAAGCCCGGCGGCAAACAAAGCATACAGGGCGCCGATCAGAATTCCCTGGATGATGACGTTGATCCAGTCCATGGCTTACAGTCCGAAATAGGCTTGATGGATTTTTTCGCGATCGACCTGATCGCTCTTGCCCGACAGCACGACCCGGCCCTCGCACAGACAGTGCAGGGTCTCGGCGAAGCGGATGGCCTGGCCGATATCCTGTTCGACCACCATCACCGCGGTTCCCTCGGCCAGCACCTGGGGCAGGATGGCATAGACGTCCTTGACCACCACCGGAGCCAGCCCCAGGCTGATCTCGTCGCACAGCAGCAGACGCGGATTGCTCATCAGCGCCCGGCCGATGGCCACCATCTGCTGCTGCCCGCCCGACAGCGAGGTGGCGGGAACTTTTTTGCGCTCCTTCAGCACAGGAAACAGGCCGTAGATGCGTTCCAGGCTCCAGGGCCCCGGCCGGCGACTGGATGCGCCGATCAGCAGATTCTCCTCGATGGATAGCGAGGGAAACAGCCGCCGGCCTTCAGGCACCAGGGCAATGCCCAGGCGTACCAGCTGGTCGGCTCCCTTGCCGCCGATAGGCTGGCCGTCCAGCCGTACCTGCTGCGAAGCAACCGGCTGCAGACCGCAGATGCTGCGCAGCAGGGTGGATTTGCCAGCGCCATTGGCGCCGACCAGCGCCACCGATTGACCTTCTTCGATGGCGATGTCGATGCCGAACAGGGCTTGGAAATCGCCGTAACGGGCCGTCAGCCCGTGGGTGGACAGCAGGCTCATGCCTCGGCCTCCTCGATACCAAGATAGGCTTCGCGCACTTCCGGGCTGTCGAGAACCGACCGGGGCTCGCCCTCGCCCAGCTTCTTGCCGAAGCTGAGCACCATCAGCCGCGACACCACCGAAACCAGGGCGTGGAGCACATGCTCGATCCACAGGATGGTGGTCCCTTGGGCATGGATGGTGCGGATGGTCTCCACCAGTTCCTGGGCTTCATGCTCGGTCAGGCCGCCGGCGATTTCATCCAGCATCAGCAGATGCGGCTTGCAGCCCAGAGCCTTGGCCAGTTCCAGACGCTTGCGCTCCAGCAGGGTCAAGCTGCCGGCCGGGCGGTTGGCTTTTCCCAGCAGGCCGCACAGCTCCAAGGTCTGGGCGCAGTGGACGTCCGGGCGCTCGATACGCCCGCCGCTGCCGAAGGTCGAGCCGACCAGCACATTCTCATAGACCGTCATTTCGGCGAAAGGCCGCGGGATCTGATAGGAACGGGCCATGCCCATATGGGTACGCGCGGACTGCGACGTCTTGGTGACGTCGCGCCCGGCGAACAGGATTTTGCCGGAATTGGGCGAGACCTCGCCCGAGATCAGGTTGAACAGGGTGCTTTTACCCGCCCCGTTCGGCCCGATGATCCCGATGGCCTCGCCTTCCGCCACATCAAGGTCGATGGCGTCGGCAACGATCACCGCGCCATAGGCCTTGTTGAGGCCGCGCACCTGCAGCAGAGGAGTTGTCATCACGTCCCCTGCGCCTTAAGCCAGCGGCCGCATCTGGCCGCCCACCGGAATATTGGGCGCCTGCTTGTTGCTGGTGATCACCAGATCCATGCCGCCCTTGGCCGAAGGCTGCCACTGACCACCCACCAATGGGGTTTTGGTGACATTCTTGACCGGGCCGTTCTTCCAATTGACCGGACCGACGATGGTATTCAGCTGGGTGGCGGCGATGGCGTCGCGGATGTCTTTGTGATCCAGGCTCTTGCTGCGATGCAGAACGTCCAAAGCCACCTCGAACAGTGAATGGCGGAAGGCCATGGGCATGGTCCAGGGACGGTTGGTGGCTGCCATATAGGCTTCGGCGAAAGCCTTGGAGCTCTGACCGGTCATGCTAGAGCTGAAGGGATGATTGGGCGACCACCAGACCTCGACCGAGGTGTTTTCCGCCCGCTTGCCCAACGCGGCGATGGGACTGGGGAATTCCAGCGCCTTGGCCACCGAGATGGCTTTGGGATGGAAGCCCTGCTGGGCGGCCTGGGACCAAAAGGTGGTGAAATCAGGCGGCACCATCACGCCGGTAACAATCTCGACGCCCGCCGCCTTGAAGGCGTTGATCTGGGCGGTGAAGTCGTCCGAAAAATTATGGAAGCGGCCCGGATCGATCAGCTTGTAGCCCTTGGCCTTCAAAGCCGGCGGAAAACCCTTTTCGGCATCGGCATAGGCGTTGCCGTCGGAATCGTTGGGCCACAGGGCGCCGACCACTTTGTTAGTGGGGACCAGGTCCCACATGTCGGTGTAATTAGCGATCAGGTCTTCCAGGCCCCAGAAGAAATGATAGGTCCAATCGAAGCCGGTGCCCGGACGGCCGCCGCGACCGAAGAAATAAGGCTGCCAGGGACAGTCGTTGGTGATGCAGGGGATCTCGTTGGCTTCGCACTGGTCGGCCACCGGATTGACGGTTTCCGGCGTGTTGCCGGCCACCATCAGATCCACCTGATTGGACAGAATCAGCTCGCCGGCGACTTCGGCGGCGCGGTTGGGATTCGACTGGCTGTCCTTGTGGATGATTTCGACGGCATAGCGGGTGCCGGCGATCTCGATGCCGTTCTTGGTAGCCTCGCGCACCTGGGACAGGATGAAGTCGTCGGACTCGGCAAAGGCCGCCAGCGGGCCGGTGGTCGGGCTGACGAAGCCGATGCGGATCGGCCGGGCGGCGAATGACGCCTTAAGGGGCAGGGCCGAAACAGCGGTGGCGGCGCCCAGCATCTTGATGACGCTGCGACGGCTGGGCCATTTCAGGCCGCCGAGAATGGTATCGTTGCTCATGACGTGAACTCCCAGAAGTGTTTTTGATTGGAATCTCAAGCCATTGCGGTGGATGCCGGGTCTTTTGCCCTGGCTTATCCGGTGCCTTTGGCCGGTGATGCGGTGAAGACAGACTCTCCCTGTTGCGGCGGAAGCCCGCTTCCGCCCGCCAAGTCATCCAGTTTCCAAGAACCCCCACCGCCCGGAACTGTCCCGGGCGGTGGGAGAGGGGGGGTTACTTCTTAGGCACGCCGCCGACGGCGAAATGCTCCGGCGGGATTTCGCGGATGATCACCCGGACGGCCTCGATGGGCGCACCGACGGAAGAGACGACGGCGTCGGTCACCTCCTTCGCCAAGGCACGCTTCTGGTCTTTGGTCCGGCCTTCGATCAGGGTGATTTCGACGATAGGCATCGTTTTACTCCACGACCGAGAAGGACACCGCGCCCAGGGACTGGAACTCGGTGCGGATATGCATGCCGGCGGCCAGGGGATGGGC
>Ga0310914_10002618_pt1 | contig 12211 bp, 9 predicted proteins | sample GREbulkMGAN108_FD_203450 | JGI IMG/M metagenome (GOLD analysis project Ga0310914, IMG submission 203450) | Lab enrichment of tropical soil microbial communities from Luquillo Experimental Forest, Puerto Rico - GRE.bulkMG.AN108 | ecosystem: Environmental > Terrestrial > Soil > Tropical forest >...
ATTCTGCTTTGTTCCGCTTGGATTTGTCGCCAGACCACATCGGCCGACTCGCCGATTCCACCTTCAGTGACCAGTTCCCGGGCCATGGCGGTCAGTACGTCCTCACCGTCGCCGAGAGCCTGAAGTCCTTCTCCCGAAAATTTTCCCTCCATGGCCAATGAGACGAGCAGCTTCTTCCCCATGAGTCGCAGGCAGGCCGTTTGCATGGTGTCCTCGTAGTGCAGGTAATAGACGCGAACCGGCTGCCGTTGGCCAATGCGCCAGGAGCGGCGGCTCGCCTGACGCAGGGTGTGGAGCGAATAGCCTGACTCATAAAAGATGAGCGAAGGGTGGCTCAGCAGATCAAGCCCGGTCTCGATAATTTTGGGGTGCGAGACCGTCACCTGTACTTTCTCTTCCAACTTTCTCTCGAACCATGCTTCCCGTTTCTCGGGCGGCACGTCAGAAGTGAGGACGGATGCCTTCTCGCGCCAGGATGCTCTCCAGGCGGCGGGTTACGTCCCTCCGCCGGGTATAAACCGCATAGACGTGGCAGCAGCGGCCCGCAGCGAGTTCAGTCTGAACGATCTGAAGCAGGTGGCGCTCTTTGGCTTGAAGACATTCGCGGTCCAGATCCTCGGCTCGAGCGATCAGAAACTTTTCTCGTCGGCCGGTTTCCTCATTGAAATCCCAGCCAAACAACTCGCCGAGGTCATAGGGTCTTTATATTAGCGAGCGCGCGTATGCGTATGATACAGACCTGCATGTTTGCAGCGTTTGGCTCACCTGCATGAGAAAAATCCGTATGTGGATGTTGGAAGCCAGCCATCCGGTACGAGATCTTTGATGAACTGAGCGAGGGAGGCCTACTGCGGACGGAAGCGGAGGGTCTATCGGCGATGCCGAGCAGGCCATCGCATCCGCGACAGGGTGGCGTTCACGGCCTTAGCATCGAACTCCGCAGGCTGGAACCTTTCCACCGAGTGGGTCAAGGCCGACGGGCCCCCCGGCCCGGCGTACGTTGTGCTCGTACTCTTCGTGGCGGGGGTTGAAAATGACTTCCAAGAATTCCTCGTACCCCGACGTGCCACCCACGTTCTCCGGTGGGCAGTGCCGTTCTCCGGATAAGCACACCCGGCGCACCGTTGTAGCTGGTGGGGGCAGAATCTTCTCCAGCACCACCTCGTGCCGCCAGTCGTCGCCCAAGTCGTAGACGTATAGGACGGAATCGCCCTGTTCCTTCAGGACGTCACTGATTCTCGTTCGTCGCTCATCGAGGATGTCAATATCGTCGTCTTCCATGTGTTCGGGCATGCCCCAATACTTTGCTGTCTTTCTCGAACTGATGAAGATGGCTGTCAGTCCAGCCCATGACAACTCGCACGATTGATCGGCCTTGATATTTTAACCCGCCTCGGGGGTTGGAACCGGTCAACATCGATCTCTTCCGACAAGAGAAACTTCAAAAATGACTTCTTCTGGAATCGACACGTCTGGGCAATGCCAAGCAGCACCAGATAGTCGACGGCTCCGCGCGGATACAACGCACCGGAGATCTTCCTCTGCACGGCCAAATGCCTAATCGCCCGCTCAGCCGTGTTGTTGTTCCACGGGATACCATCCTCCTCAAGGAAACGAAACAATGATTCGCGGTACCGCACAAACCGTTTCTGGTATTTCTTCGTCACATCGAGGGCATACTCTCTGCCCTGAATCACCCTTGTGTAAAACCGATCCACTGGCTTCTTGAATCTGCGGAGGTGTTTCGCCTTCAGCCCCCATCGGTCGATCACCTCGATAATGGGTACGATGAGATCTTTCACTCCGGAAACGAACTTCTCAAGTTCCTCATCAAACGGATACTTCCACAGATCTTCATTTAGGTCGCGGATTAGATGAACCCAGCATTTCTCCTGCCTGCAGTCCAGCGTGTCATATCCCGCATAGAAATCCGTTACGACCACTCCCTGATAGCCCTTCAGAAGCTCTCGTACGACCGTGGTCTCCCGTGTTTCCGTCAGTCGGAAGACAACGTGCCGACCGTCAGTGAATACCCAGACGTAATGATCGACGCCACAGATGCTGAGCCGGGTCTCGTCGACGTGAACAAACGGACTTTCTCGCAGGCGCTTCACGTGGAGCAATTCTGTTCGCCGATAATACTCGGCGAAGGACTCAACGAAATTGACGATACTTGCCTGCGAGGCCGTTTCGTGGAACAAATCCTCCGTTGCCAGGGTGATCGTCCGGTATGGAAGGCGAAGGATGACCCGCTGATAAACCGCCCAGGCCCGAAAGCCGTGCCCAAAGGTTTGCTCGCCGAGCTTCTTAATTGAGGGTGGTTTATAATACCGCTCGCATCCCGGACAGTAACGTTCTTCGCCTACATACTTGATCACCGTCTTTCTGCACCCGGTCTTTCCAAAGTTGAGGTCAACGATGACTTTTTCAGCATCTTGGCCCGACTTCTGAAGGTACTCCCCCTTGTGGTTGGGGCACTGTCTTTTCGAAGGGACTCGGATCACCGTGCGGCGACCCACTGGAACGATCCTGTCGTATGCCCGGTGACCCTTTTGACCTCCTGGCGCCTTCCCTTTCGTCGCTTCGGTTCCCGACCGAAAGCAGATCCGGCCCTTGGGGTAATTGGAGCTTGCGTAGAGAAGTACGTGGTTAAGGGCCGCATGAAGGTCACTCCCGAGGTTGGTGGTGTTCTGCTTTGGCTGGTCCACATAATCGACGTTGAACTCTGAATCAGCATCGGTTCGAAGTCGCGCCAGTTCCTCCATCAGGATATGCAACGCCTGACAGTCCTCGGCATTGTACGAAATGAGCTTCTGCTTATAGGCCGCTTCGCGGCCCATCTCCCAGCGATATCGCCAAACCAAGCTCTGCAACCCGGAAGCATCGGGCTCTGTCCAGGACGCGCCAAGGAATTTGCCCAGCACCTTTAGACTGTTTGAACGGACGGGAAAATAGACCTTGCCGTACACCTGGGAATTGAGATTGACCAACCGCTTGCCAATGCGTGTGACGTCTGGCCCGAATCGCTTGGCCAGGGACTCAATCACCCGAAGCTCGTAGCTTCCATAATGATAGATGGGCGCATTGGGATATTGCTTTGCCTTCTCGACAAACATACGCCAGATCGATTCTTCCTCCTCCATCGCGTCCGCCCAGAAGGCGTGATGCGTAATGCCCTGATGGTCGTGTATGAGGAGGCCAATGAGATAGGAGAACCGCCGATCCGGCACACCCTCTATATCCAGGAAGAGCTCGATATCACTCCTCTGGATCTCCGGGAGCGTTTGAATGTAGATCTTGCCGGTCCTGATGGCGAGCGCTTGTATTTCAAGATCGAAGTGCGGGGGGCGGGCCGCATGCTGTCGCCTCCTTCGCCGTGGTTTGAAGAGAAACGAAAGCTGCTTGACCGTGAAGATCCCTTTGTTGTGGTACCGCCGAATAGCCTTCGGGGTCATGCGATCTAACAGGCTGAGGTCATCAGCGGCCTCTGCGTGTGGGCGACACACATTCTCAAACCGGCAGTATGGGCAGTGCCTGTTGAGGATGACAGGTGGCGGTTGCGTCGGAGGTGCGGCGAGCCAACCCTTTATGCGCTCAAGAATCGACCTGACGGTCCTGAACAAAGGCCGAAGATCGACTCGGTGGCGCTCACTGTCAAGCGTTACAACATATCCCGTGGCAGGAGGCTTGCCTTGAAGGTGTTCGAGCACATAGCCGGCAACAGCCAGCTCCAGCATCTGTTCTTTTTCCACACGATAGGTTCCGACGACGATCGTGGGCTCATACACAAGAGGCTTCTCGCACTGAACGACGCGGCGCACCAGGACATCGCAATACGCTTCAACGTTCGCAGCCTCAAGGTTGGCTTCCGTGAGGACGTCGATTCCGGAGGACAGCGCTCTGTCGTTGTAGGAGCAGATGGACGTATTCGTCTGACGCATCATGGCCAGATATGATGTCCTGTTAACTCTCGAACGGCGCTCAAGGAGGCGCTCATACTCGTTCGGTGCGCCCCCATCCTCGGTGCAATGGAGAAGGAACGCTTTGCGCGGACAATGGGAATACGCACTGACGACTTGGTGGCGAATGACCTTAGTCTCAACGGTTCTGGACATCGTGAATGGAGCCTCCAATTTGGGTGCCGGTTATGGGAGGGTACTGGTTTCAGAAAGAAATTCATTCCGCTCCTCGATTTCACACCGAGAAGCCGACCTGCCGCTCGTGCGAACGAGGCGGCGGGGTGACGGCCGCGTCGAACGCGTCCCGGCCGCCGATGAACACCACCTGTTCCATCCCTCGAGTCAAGGCGGTGTAGATCAGAGTACGATCCAGCAAGCGAGTCTTTACAATGGGCACGATCACCCTTTTGAACTGGCTGCCTTGCGCTTTGTGAACGGTGATCGCGTAAGCCAGCTCGATGCGCTGGAAGTCTGTCTCCGGGATTTCGTGCTGCGCGCCATCGAGAGAACACAGAAGAGCGCGCCTTCCGTTCGAGCTCAGAATGCTCTCGATTCTGCCCAACGAACCGTTCCACAACTCCTTCCGGTAGTCATTCACGAGATAAATGATGGGATCGCCCTCGGCGAAGCCCCACCCTTCCAGTTGTGGTTTCGTGGCGGCAGTTGTCGCGTGCAGCGTCGCATTGATGTTTCTCGTCCCGCAGGCCCCTCGCTTGGTCACGCCGAGGATTTGCGTATCACTACATCCGCTCCACTCGGTGAGGACACCGAGGATATGATTGGTGGCGTCGCCATCGCTCGCTTCAATAAAGCTCACGCCGGCGGAGAGACCGGCGAAGGGCGGCAGGGACGGCACAATGCCGTATCGGATCCCGCGTGCGATCTGCGGGATGCCGCTCGATCGCGCCTGCCGGTGAACCTCAACCAGCTCGACCCTCGGGATATTCGGGCTGGCGGCGAGCACCTGAAAGACGAGACCGAAGCCGATCGGTGGCAGTTGGTAGGGATCGCCAACCAGAAGTAGACGAGCGCGGGCCGGGAGAGCCCGGACAATGCCGTACATCAGCGGTACGTCCAACATGGAGGACTCATCGATGATGACCAGCGGCTCGCTTTCCGGATTGATACTCCCTTGCTCGGCCGCAAGCAGAAAGGCGGCAATGGTCGACGCCGGGCGCCCAGTCGCCTCACGGAGGTGTTGGGCCGCGCGCCCGCTGAGAGCCATCTGTAAAACCGGCACTGCGACTTGCTCCGCGACCTGATGGATTACCTGAAGCACGGTCGTCTTGCCAGTTCCCGCTCCGCCCGTAAGAACACTCAGGGGGTGATGGAGTGCCATCTCCACGCCCCGTCGCTGCTCGGCGTTCAGTCGCAGCCCCGCATCTTTCCCAAAGCTGGCTATTGCTTCGATAATGATCGACGTCAGGTTGCTCGAGAACAGATTCCGCTCCGGTCCGGAGGCGCTAGCCAGAAGCTTGTGGAGATAGTTCGTGATGGTCCTTTCCATCACCGCGGCGCCGAGAGGTTGGTAACCATCTCCAGTGGCGACGATGGCGTGCTCGCCGAGCGCTCGGTCCAGGGCCGCGCGCGTCTCGCCGGTGCTGCACATCCCCATTGCGGCGGACACACCGTCTAAGAGCACCACCCGCGGCGTGAGGGTGTGCTTGGCGTCCAGCCGTTTATACAGGCAGGCCTCTACCGCGGCGACCTGCCGACGCGGGTCGTTGGGAGTCACACCCAGCGCACGTGCCAGTTGGTCCACTTTCTCCCAGCCTGCAAAGGCTAGCATCCGATAAGGATTCTCCATCAGTTTGGTTAGTGCATCCCCACCCCAGATCTTACGAACCTTATCAGCCAGGCGAGCCTCGAAGCCGTGCGTATCGAGAAACGAGATGAGTTCGGCCTCTTCGGAGACCGCCTGCCAAGTCTCCACCAGTCTCTGCGCAGTTTCCGCTGGAAGCACATAGGTGAGTTTTTCGAGGTCCCCTCGGCTCAGTATTTCACAGAGGTCCGATCCGAAGTTCTTCCACAATCGCGTCGCCTTGGCTTTTCCGATGCCGAGGCCGTCAAAGGCCGGGTGCTTGGAAAGGAAGTCGATAATGAGCTGACCGCGGGGTTGGATCAGGGAAGCCTGTTCGACATGGACCTGCTCTCCATATCGCGGATGCTGACGGATTTCACCAGTCAGTGACCAAGTCTCTCCCACTACTGGGGTGCGAAAGACCTGATGGTAGTCGGCCACGAAGCGCCGACGCTTGCCCGCGGTATCGCGCCCCGAAAAGATCGCGCCGCCGCGAGGGCCAGGATAGACGGCCGTAATGGTCGCCACCGCCGAGGTTCTCATGGGATCACCCGCCGACCCGCTTGGAGAATGTCCTCCTCAATCACTCTGTAGCGAATAAGCTTTTGCTCGGCTGCTGCCAGCCGCTTGCGCAGTTCCTCGTTCTCCGCCTTCACGCTCGCCAATTGCTGCTCAAGCTGGAGAATGCGGCGTTCCTTAATGTCGAGCTGTCGCTGGGCGCGGGCGAGGCCTGTCGGCCCTGCTTCACCAAGGCCACCGATAAACTCCTTCAGCAGGCGCTTCACCCCGGCATTGGTGTAGAAGACATTCCTGAGCACACCCGAGGCTTCGGCAATGGCGGTGATGTTCGGGCGGCCATCTTGTAACGGCAGCGATTCGTCCGTCGCGTGGAGGTCGGCTAGATAGCGGCGAACCTTGGCCAAGTTCGCCTCACCCCGCTCCCGGCCGGGTATTTGACTAATCTTCACGCTGGGCCACCACCTTCAACGGAGCCCGTCCGCCGGCCCTGAATCCGACTGATTTCTTCGCGGAGGGAAGCATTCTGTCGCTCGTAAACCGTCATTCGCTCGGCTCTTTCCCTCTCCTCAAGGACCTGCTGGCCCAGGCGGTTGATTTCCAGGGCCATCAACCGGTTCTGCTCCTGCAACCTTTCTACCTCGCTTCGAAGTTCGGCAATCTTCTCTTCCTTCAGGTCGGAGCCAGTCACCACCTGTCTCCGTTTGTTTCTGAGCTCCTCGAAGCGCTCGTTGATCTCCGGGAACGCCCACTCACCGCTCGGCAATTTCCGGACTATGGTGTTGATGTTGACTCCCGCCTCCCGCGCCAGCGTCCTTTTGCTCCATTTGAATTCCGGTCCGACCACGACCGTCTGACCACTCTCCATCCGGTCCAGCGCTTCCAGCAGTTTCAACCGCGTCTTGCCCGGACGTTCCGCCTGGTAACGGTGCAGGCCAGCCAGTTTCTTCGTTGAAGCTCTCATTTCAGTTCCCGCAAGATCTTGCGGCTGACAGCATGAATGTCCTGGAGGGCCTTCAGGTAAGGCTCCGCCTGAGGCTTCAGCTCCATCAGTTCTTCGCAGTCGCGCTGAACCTTTTCCCAGTGAGGCTTGTGCTCCAGGGTAATAATCGAGTTCGTGCAAGCTCCAGGGTTACACCGTTTGAGCAGCGGCTGATTGCCCTGGGTACAAAGCGCCGACTCCGGTCGGAACCAGCAGTAATTCGACGCCGCGCACGGGTAGACCCGCTGCCCGGATTCCACCAAGTCACGGATCATCTCCTTGCGCAGATAGCTGCCCGCCTCTCCTCGGAACTCCCTCGGCAGGCGACCGTCGGCAATCGCCTCGTCAATCTTTCTCTTCAACCGTGTCCCACCGGGACCGGCCAGGTGCTCCGCCCGGAGGGTTTTGTCGAAACTCTCAAAAAGCAGCTTCTCTTCTTCTTCCATCATCAGCGCCCACAACTCCGGGTCACTCCCAACGTAGTAGTCCGTCATGGAGAGGGAGAGGTGCTTAAAGTGCTCCTTCAGAGCCAGCAGGTTCGTTGTGTCGTGCCGCACCACATGCCGGGCAAAGGTGCGCCGGAACATATGAGGGTGGATATGGAATACCCGGCCGCGTGAATCCTTCAGGCCCAGCATGGTCAGAAAGTTCTTTAGTCTCACGCGCATCGTCTGGCCCACGAATGGGCTGTCCGATCGCAACCTTTTCATAGCGGGTATCGACATCCAAAGATGGCCCGCCCCTACTCGCCGGCGTACTCTCTGTCCCAACCGCTCCAAGACCGCCGCTGCCTTGGCGCAGACCGGCCCACCCAGCCATTTCGCACGGCGCCCATCCGGGACTCCCTGCATTTTGAACACCCGGCCGCGTAGCCACACCAGGTCCGCTTGACCGGGTTCCTTCTGCGTTTCGCAACAGCCTGCCTGGAGGGAGAGAATTTCGCTGACTCGCATGCCGGTTGCGAACGCGATCAGCACGAAGCAGGCGGTCTGGAGATGGCACAGTTCCACATTCAAGTGACGCACCGAAGGCAGGCCATTTTCGAACTTGCTGCCCTGGAGTCCATAGGCCGCAGGACCGGGTTCACGCACGCAGCGTCTCGACCGGTACATAAAGTTACGCTTTCGCTTGCGCAACTCTTCAACTCGCTCACAAGTGTTCAGCAGGTAGTCGGCGAATCGATCCACGTATTCAAACGATGCCCGAACCAGTGGCCCGAGGATTTCGTCAGGTATGAGCTCGGTTTGCCTTTCGGCTTGCGAAGCGTAGCCGTAGCCGACTACCTGGCGAACCGACTCGCCTTGCAAGGGATGAATGACCAGCCCATCTGCCATCACGCGCCTGTATATGAAGAGCTTCTGGAGGACATTAATACAGTGGTACTTGTAGTTCGGGCTGAGATCCGAATTCAGCACTTCCGCGATGTAATCTTCACAGTGGTGAGGTAATACGTCCTTAAATCGAAGGACCGGGGCCGGATATCCTGCCAGATGGTTGATGAATCGTTTCGCGCGCTGGAACATCGCAGGCAGGGCGCTTGCCGAGAACGGCGCCGAGTCGATGGGATGCCAGCGCAAGGCATAGATGAATTGCTTTAACGCCGTGAGCAGGGACCAGAATCGCGGGTCCGTGAAGAGGCCGCCATGGGGCAGTCGGAAGGACCAGCATATGGTCTTTTCCGAGTTGCCACGCGAGGGGTTTCTGTCCTCGTTGGAAAAGTCCCATAGATCCTCATGGAATCTCGATACGTCGGAGACCTGCGGGTTGTCACCATTACAGCCGACGAGCCGTTGGACCGTCGGACCGCCTCTCAAGGCTCGCGTGGACTCAGGGTTCATGCCAGGATTCCCTTCGCCACCAGGAGCGGTCTTTGTCCCTGACCATTCGTCTTCGCCTCAGCGGCCTTGACCTGCTCGGGCCGAAACGCGGCAATGATCTGCTCTTCGATGATGCGCACGCCTTCGCCATAGACTCTTTCCCAGTCTTCCCGCCTCATCTCGATCTTCAAGGACCTCAGCCGATCGCGCGTGGCAATCACTTGGGGCAAGTCTTCCAGGAACCAAAGACCGTTCGGGCAGCTAAAACAGGCATGAAACGAGGTGCAAGGGCGTCCTCTCTCTTCGCCCGGCTGCGGCGAATCGTACGGATTGCGGCAAGTGCCGCACCCCGTGTCGAACCGCCCGGCCACAATCTTCTGCGCCTGGGCCTTTGGCAGATCCAGTCGCGCTACGCCCAAAACGCGTTTCTCCGGAATCACCGTGACCCGCTCAATCATGCGTTCCTGGGCCTTCTGGATCGCACGCGCGTTGAAGGGCTCTGTAATGTGGTTGAGCAGATACTTTACCGTGGTACGAAGATGCGCGTGCTGAAGAAACTGCTGGACTTTGCGGAGGTTTCCGCCCGTCTCCAGATAGAGTTGGGTCGCCGCCGTCGGCCGGATGTTCACCAGCGTGAACCGCGCCAACCGATGACGGTTTATAAACTCAGCGATGCACGTAGTGAAATTTCCAGCTGACCTGGTGCCCGGCGAAATGAGCCGGCATTTAAGCGCGGCGTTCGGGCTGAAGTAGAGGAAGAGTTGGTCGCGCTCCGGGGGATCCGCCGCAGACGCCAGCGGCTCCGTAAACTGACACAAAAACTGAACCAGCTCCACCACGCCCATCTGGTTCCGACGATCGGCACGATGCAACTGTCTTTGTTGCTTACCAGCGCGCGGCTTGTCCCAGGTGCAGTAGAAAAGGTTCTCGTCGATTTCATGCGGGCTAAGGCAATCTCTCTGCAGGCCATACAGCGCCCGCGGATTGATGCCGGTGCGGGCTGCAATGATCACCATGAACGGTATGAGATGCTGGGCGCTTGTGGGCCCATCGCCCGGCTTGTAGGCGTCCCGGATCTTCCGCACCTCGTCTTCCGCTGCAGCCAGGATTTTCTGGAAATCGATGAGAGAGAGCGTCCTCGACTCGGTTCGATCATTGTCGGCTCCCGGGAACAGTTTCTTTGGCGTGGAGAAGAACGGCGGAAACTCATCGGGATAAAGCCGCTGCGCTCTGCGCAAGAAGTGGCAGCAAACGCTGAAAATGTTCGCGGCGGTCCTTCGCTTCAACTTGTGCTTACCAACCAGCCAAACCGCAAACTCTTCCAGCAAGTCGGTGGTGAGATCTTTGGCGGTCTGCACGTCTGCTTGGCTTGAGAAGCGAAAGTTCAGAAACCGGTCGAATAGTTTCAGAACTTCTGCTGTTCTCCTGACGGTTGCCCATCGCGGGCTGGGCTGGTGCATCATCCAGAAGTTGTTGGCCAATACCCTGGCCAGTTCCGGGCGAGAGGAGAGAAACGCCAGGTTTACGGAGAAGGGATGGCCTCCTGCCGGCTCGAAAAGCTGAACCAAAGGAGCGTTGGCAGCTTGCAGTTGGACTCGGTCGTGCTTGTGAAGAGTCGCCTCCTCCACCGATCCCCATCGTTTTCCGGCGCCATCTTTTCGCGTAGGTTATCCTTCCAACAGCCGATCCACAAAGCTGTTGTGCGTTTCAATCACCTCACTTCGCATTCGCTCGGTGAGATGAAGGTATCGTTCCGTCGTTGCCATGTGAGCGTGCCCCAGTTCCATTTGCAGCACCTTCAGCGGATTTGGGGCCCCAATGTCCTGGAGGTAGGCCAAGCGCTCGACGGCGTAGCAGTGCCTCAAAACATGGGGAGTAATCTTCAGGTCCGTCCGTTTGTGGTTGGTCGAGAACACACCCTCGATGGCCGACGTCTGCAAAGGCTTCCCCCCGCGTCCTACAAAAACGGTGACGGGGCTGGCCGCGCCGGCTCTCACGTGCCGTCGGCGTTCCATATGGACGTACCGGTCAATCGAGCGCAGCAACCGCACGGGAAAGAGGACGGCTCTGCGCTTCTGCCCTTTGCCCGTGATCTTAATGGCCACACTTTCCTTTGGAATTGAACCTGGGTCGTCAGGGAGGGAATCCAATAGCAGCGTGCACACTTCAGCGCACCGCATGCCGGTCAACCACATGACCTCGGCCAGCAGTTGGTCTCGCCAGTTGCGGAAGCTCCTGATGAACCGCCGCACTTCATGCCGGGGTGGAAGCTGCAATTCTTCCCTCGCCTCCCGCAGCCTTAAACTGTTTCCCAGCACGAAAACTGAATCGGGTCCCCCCTGCCCAGGGGAGTCTCCCCGGCCACGGTGAGGAATTCGCGACAACTCGAGTTCGAAGGGGAGTGCAGTGAGCCAGCCCTTCCTATGGGCGAACCTGTAAAACTGGCAGATCAAGCCCAATTTGTAATTGATGGTGCCCCGCCTGAGGACCCTGCCGGTGTGGGGACTCGCTTCCATTGCCAGGAGGTTCCGGTAGGTCGCGAGGTTGAGTTCTGTCACATGTCGCCACGGCACTCCAATTCCTTCGCAGAAACTCAACCAATCCGCAAAATGGTACGCGTAACTCCGCCACGTCTTCGCTGAGCTGGTCCTGCCATTGACAACGCTCAACCACGTCAAGAAGGCATTCGGCTCAACCTCCCACTTCATCCGAGAATCCAGGAGAAACGGCCGTCCGACATGGTCGAAGAACACATGCATAAGCCCATGAGACGAACTCCAACTGGATTGGTTAGCGGATGCCCTCAAACGCGAGTTCAGGCATAGACCCAGCTAGTCGAAGATAAGTCCACCCTCCGGGACGGTCAGATCCCGAAAACCCGCATCGATTCAAATCAAACATACAAGAAAAATCGCTTAGATAAGGGCCTGTCTGGATACATCAAGAGCGCATTGAGGCCCACACTCATCACCGAGTGGTTGCCCCGGTGTTCCTTGAGGGCGCGCTTGATGTCTTCCTCCAACTGTCCGTAGGCCGCGCGCAACGGAGGGTCCATCTCGACGCCGACGACCTCTTCAGTGTAAGTGGGCAGGTCGCATGCGATGTCCTCGAGCGAGATAAATGCTCCGAGCTCCAT
>Ga0310914_10002620_pt1 | contig 12208 bp, 10 predicted proteins | sample GREbulkMGAN108_FD_203450 | JGI IMG/M metagenome (GOLD analysis project Ga0310914, IMG submission 203450) | Lab enrichment of tropical soil microbial communities from Luquillo Experimental Forest, Puerto Rico - GRE.bulkMG.AN108 | ecosystem: Environmental > Terrestrial > Soil > Tropical forest >...
AAGATTAATTCTAGCCTGCATTAGATGAACATTGGGAGTTCCTCCTCTGTATCCTCTCACTTGTGCAACACCTGTAATTCCGGGTTTTATTAAATACCTCAATTCATATTTATCAATAACACCTTCGCATTCTTTATTTAACTCTTCAGGATGTGGCCTTGGCCCCACAATCGTCATATCACCTTTTAACACATTCCAAAATTGGGGTAATTCATCCAGGCTGGTTCGTCTCAAAATACTACCTATTCTAGTTACTCTTGGGTCATTTTTAACAGCTTGCAAGTATTTTCCGGTATGGTCTACGCTTTTACAGCCATCCTCCATTGTTCTGAATTTATAGCAATAAATAGATGTGCCATTTAGCCCTGTTCTTTGCTGAGCAAAAAATACGGGACCTTTAGATGTTAGTTTAATAATTAATGCAATTAGAGGGAAAAGCCATATAAACACAGTACAAAATAATATTATTGTAAAAACTATATCTACTATTCTTTTAGTAATACTGTTATTCGCGACTTCCGCTCTATCAGAAACAGATGCATACACAGGATAAAGAACGGAAGCATTATCAAAAGTATAAATAGATGAAACATTATCCCGTCTCTGTGTAAATAATTCTGGCATAAAATACTGATATAAGTTTACTAATTAAACGGGGGGAAATGCTAAGCTAAGAAAATTATTGTAAAAATAAATTTTATTTTGTATTGAACATTCATTAATAAGGTATGCACGTTTTGGTTTAGATCTTGTACATAGTCATACTACTTTGTCAATGCTAAAATAAAAATTCCATAAAGCGGAGATGCAAATTTAAACGATATGTATTTACTTAAATTTAATATGCCTGATTATCACCAATCACCATATTAATCACTGTTTGAAAAATGATCTGTAGATCTAACCAAGAACTCCAATTCTCAATATACCAAACATCCAGATCCACTCTTTTCTGCATAGTACCCGGTGCTGAAGTTTCACCCCTATAACCATTCACTTGTGCCCATCCTGTAATACCCGGCTTTACCATATGCCGCAACATATAATTTTGCACTACATCTTTAGATTCCAGGTTCAATGGTGTAGGATGCGGTCTGGGGCCTACAATACTCATTTCCCCTTTCAGCACATTCCAGAACTGAGGTAGTTCATCTATATTCGACTTTCGTAAAAATTTGCCAACAGGTGTAATTCTGCTATCATTTTTAGTTGCCTGCCTGTATTTCCCACCTGCATCTACGTCATTGCTTTCTTTTACCATAGAGCGAAATTTATAACAGGTTATTTTTTTATTATTCAATCCCCAACGTTCCTGTTTAAAAAAAACAGGTCCTTTAGAGGTTAATTTGATGATGAAAGCCAATACCGGGAATAGCCAACTGAACACCAGTATAAAAACCAGGCTTGTAAAAATGATATCAAAAAAACGTTTAAAAAACTTGTTTTCCACATCATCCAACGGCAAAGAGCGGATGGTCACCAATGGAAACATCCCAAAGTTACTTACACTGAACTTGCCGCTCCCGAAGCGGTAAAAGTCCGGGATAATGCGCACCCGCTTGGTATAATGTTCACTCAGGGCAATTACTTCCTGAATTTTTTTGCTGGCAATATTCGGCAAAGCAATTACTACATCTTCTACATCGGACCTTTGCTCTAATATTTCTTTAAAATCCTGAATATTGCCCAGGTATTCTCCATTCAGTTCAGGTTTCTTTACATCATCTATAAATCCTGCCAGCCGGTACCCAAACTGTTCATTCTGTTTTAATATCTCCCAAAAATTCATGCCCACTTCTCCTGCTCCCACAATAATTACCTTTTTAACATTGAGCCCGGTCCGCATATTGTATCTGAAAACCCTTTTCAGTAAAAATTTTTCTACCGGAATCAATAACAATAAGATACCCGCATTCAACAAAATAAAGGTTCTGGGATAAAAATAATTATTGAAAAAGAAAAAAATGGTAAATGAAAGAATGGTAGAATATAACAATACGACCTTACTGATAGAGACCATTTCATAGGCAAAAGAACGGGAACGGAAATCTTCGTATAAGCGAGCCATTTTAGATACAAAATACCAAATAACAATACTGAAAAACAATAACTGCAATTCCTGTCTATCAAAAACAATGGTTATTCTTTTTTCAATAAACGAATGTGCCACTAAAAAAGAAAAAAAGAGTATGCTGATATCAACAACAAAACGAAGAATAATATTTGCTCTGATTTTGGGAAACATGTGATAAATATAATTTAAAAAAGAATGCCATCCTAAGCTTGTCGAAGGATGATTCTGCCCAAAGCGGTAGACAAAGATAATAAACAAAAAAGCTAACCATATAAACAGTTAGCCCTTCTAAAATAAGTCAAATAAACTAATGCTGTAAAACAACTATCTATATGGTAGACACTTTTTCTTTCACCAATTCGTAAACAACATGCCCTAACATGATATGACTTTCCTGAATCCTCGGTGTATCGTCCGAGGGCACATTGAAAATAAAGTCACTGATTTTTTTCATTTTGCCGCCTTTTGCTCCGGTAAAACCAATGGTTGTAATTTCTGATGCTTTTGCCGATTCAATGGCTTTTACAATGTTCACAGAATTGCCCGATGTACTGAATCCCAACAAAACATCACCTTTTACACCAATGCCTTCCACCAGTCTGGCGTAAATAACATCATAACTGTAATCGTTGGCAACGGCTGTTAAATAAGAAGTATTACAATGCAAAGCCTCTGCAGGCAAAGCTTTACGGTCTTTATAAAATCTGCCGCTGAATTCTGCTGCCAAATGTTGTGCATCGGCGGCACTACCGCCATTGCCGCAAAACAAAACTTTATTGTCATTTTTAAATGCTGTTGAAATAATATCAATTGCATCAACTAATTTTTGTTGAATGTCTGTATCATTTAATAATTGCTGCTTCACATCAATAGAAGCCGTAATAATTTGTTTAATCTTTTCATTCATAGAACCTAAAATTCAATTCTAACAGACCGACTTTATTTCAAACCTTTTCATATGATTATTCCTATTCTCTCAATTAGAGGCAAAAGCATCAAGCAAAAGTTGGCACTCCTGCGACAATTTATCCTTGTTAATGGCAGATGTTCCCACTTCTTCACAAACCAATCCGCCGGCAATATTTGCCATTTCTGCTGCAAGTAACATATTTTTTGTGGCGGCATAAACCAACGATGCTGTTGCAATAACCGTATCGCCTGCTCCGCTTACATCGGCAATGTTGCGGATATGTGTCGGTATTAATTTGTGATGTTCTGCTGACTGAAAGAAAACACCTAACTCGGATAATGTTATCAATGAAATCTGATGTGCTAATTTTTCCTGTAATGCTGCATGAATTTCCTGCAACACATCTACATCTATTTTCTCCACCAGCAAATTCAGCCCTTCTTTTACTTCTTTTAAATTCGGTTTGAATATATCTACGCCTTTGTATGTAAAGAAATTTTTTCTTTTAGGATCTACCGTTGTTACAACCTGATGCGTTTTACATAATTCAATTACCTGCTCAATTAAATTTCCGGTTAATACACCTTTGTTATAATCTTCGAAAATGAGTACATCGGGTTTATTGTGTTCAAAACAGCTTTTTAAACTGTTTAATAATTTGGTTTCAACAGTTGCATCTACATCTTTTGTAATTTCTGCATCTAACCGCATCATGTGCTGATTGCGGCTGATGATGCGAACTTTATTGGTAGTGATTCTTTGGGAAGATTCAATCAGGAAGTCTGTATTGATATGATGCTGTTCGAATAATTGCCTGAGCTGTTTGCCGTCATCATCATTGCCTATGGCTGATACAATAAATGTTTCGGCACCTAATGCCACTGTATTTAAAGCTACATTGCCTGCACCGCCTATTCTTAGTTCTTTATTTTTTAAAGCCACAACGGGTACAGGAGCTTCGGGAGAAATACGTTCTACATTACCCCACCAATACGTATCCAGCATTACATCCCCAAATACGACAACTTTAATATCACCAAAGCTTTTAAACAACTGATTGAAATTCATATATACTAACCTTCCATTTTCTATACAAACATTAAAAGCGTGATAATTTCACTACATCATTTTGCAATTATTCGAATTGTTTAGTTACATTAAATCCACTTTCTCGCAAAAATTTTTTTTGAGTAAATAATTCCACATCACTTGCCACCATCTCTTTTACCAATGCTGCTAAATCATATTTCGGTTTCCACCCTAATTTGGTTTGGGCTTTTGCAGGATCCCCGATTAATAAATCCACTTCCGTCGGTCTGTAATATTTCGGATCTACTTTTACCACTACTTTATTCTGCTCCAACTTATATAAAGGATTATTGCATTTAACTATAAAGCCTTCTTCCTTTTCTTCTGTTCCTCTGAATGCTGTTTCTATGCCTACTTCTGCAAATGCCATCCTCACAAATTCTCTGATTTCTGTGGTGATTCCTGTTGCCAGTACATAATCTTCTGCTTTCTCCTGCTGCAGGATCAACCACATGCCTTCTATATAGTCTTTTGCATGTCCCCAGTCTCTTTTGGAATTGAGGTTTCCTAAATAAACCGTATTCTGTAATCCTAATGCAATCTTTGCAACGGCTCTGGTAATTTTTCTTGTTACAAAGGTTTCGCCTCTTTGCGGTGATTCGTGGTTGAACAGGATACCGTTGCAGGCATACATATTATAAGCTTCTCTGTAGTTTACCGTTATCCAGTAGGCATAGAGTTTTGCTACTGCATAAGGACTTCTTGGATAGAATGGCGTTGTTTCGCTTTGCGGAACAGCCTGTACCAATCCATATAATTCTGAAGTGGATGCCTGATATACTTTGGTCTTCTTTGTTAAACCCAATAACCGCACAGCTTCCAATATTCTTAAGGTACCGATGCCGTCTGCATTGGCGGTATATTCGGGTTCATCGAAGCTTACATGCACATGGCTCATGGCTGCCAGATTGTAAATCTCATCGGGTTGTACCTGCTGAATGATGCGTATTATGTTGGTACTATCGGTTAAATCGCCGTAATGTAAGGTCAGATGCCTGTCCGGTACATGAGGGTCTTCATAAAAATGATCGATGCGTTGCGTATTAAACGAAGAGCTTCTTCTTTTAATGCCGTGTACCTGATAGCCTTTCTTTAATAAAAACTCGGCTAAATAGGCTCCGTCCTGTCCGGTAATTCCCGTTATTAATGCAATCTTCATAATCTACTTTTTATAAATGTTGTTAACTTCTCAATAAAAACAATCTCATCAAATTTCATCGAATGCTCTTTTATAAAATCGGTATCGATTTCTAAATTTTCAATTAATTTAATAGCATTAATTAATGAATTTTTATCTTGCTTATAAAAAAAAACGCTAGTAAACTTTTTATTCTTTTCATTATATGGAACCATTGTCTCTAAAATGCCCCCTTTAGCATAAGCAATTACAGGTCTGCCTGAACAATTCGCTTCTAAAGGTGTTATTCCAAAATCTTCATATTGCGGAAATATCAGCGCTTTACAATCAGCATAAATTGATGACAGTTCACTTCCAGAAACATTTGATTTGAATTGTATATTGTTATTTGCTAAATTCATTAATTCGTCCTTTTTACTACCATTACCTACAATAATTAAAGGGATATTTAATTCATTAAACACTTCAATTGCTAAATCAACTTTTTTATAATATTCAAGCCTTGATACTACTAAATAGTATTTCTTTTCGCTTTGTTTGTTTATAAAAAAGTTATTACTTTTTACAGGAGGGTTGATTACTGAAACTTCAGATATACAATATGCCGTTTTTACTCTATCTGCCGTTTCAGTTGTAATACTAATATGATAATTACCTTTTTGCGCTGCAGACATATCAACGTATTGCAGAACTCTAATAATATAATTAAAAATAAACCGTTTTATTCCATAGCTTTCTGCAAACTCCTTATAAGATTCTGGATCCCATGCTAATCTAAAAGGAGTATGTGTATATATAAATACTTTTGAATGCCTATCAATTGAGGCATATTTAGCACAAAAAGTAGATGAAATAAGAACTAAATCATATCCTTTTATTTTTAGTAATTTCATACACAAGATCCCTATTGGAAAAAAGAATCTTTTCATCATTTTTTCTGTTTTAACTAAATATTGAAACAATGAAGTATAAATTTTAAATTTTTCAAATTCTTCATATGTCAGATTGGGTCGATAACATAATGTGTATAAATCCGCATTGGGGAAAGCTTTTAACATACTTAAAACAACTTGTTCTGCACCTCCTCTTCGCATGAGATCATCATGAATTACTGCTACTTTCATACATTAGATTTGTTTACTAACACCTTATTAACTTGCACACCACTAAATTAAATTTGGCTCGAATTATATTGCCTTATTAAACCCAATATTTCATCAACCTTAATGTTTTGCATACAAATATTATTGCCACAGATAAGCTTACCACACCCATTCAAAAGGCTACAAGGTGGGGATTTTTTAATTAAATAGACTTGATTACTATGAATTGAATAAGGACTCCAAACAACTTCATCAGTAGTTCCACTATAAATTGCAAATACAGTCCTACCAAGTAAAGAAGCAATATGAGTAAATCCTGATTCTAATCCAATAAAATAAGATGAATTTTTTACAATAAAAATAGACTCTAGCAAAGAAGTTTTGCCCACCATGTACTGTACATTCGGTAATTTATAAATATCATCTCTTTCGACATCTGAAATATCATTATTTGATCCCAATAAGTAGACCAAATTATCTTTTGCTAAAACCTCAATTAGTTCTTTAAACTTTTCAATAGGCCATTTTCTTGCCGAAGCACCTGTTCCTATATGAATAACAATATATTTTGACCTAATATCAACATTAGGTACACTTTGCCAAGGCAATATATCTTCATTCCAATAAAGTGATAAATTACCAGTTTCAATTTTTAAAAAAGAAAATAAAGGATTGAACACATTAGATATATGTTTTTCAAAAGGATAGTCAAGGACTTTATCTAATAATGCCCCCCCCCCTCCTACTTCAAACCCTATTAAGAATTTAGTTTTAGTAAAAAGCTTAATAAATAATATATTTCTAAAATCCCCCCTAACATCAAAAAGAACTTCTGCATTTATCCCTCGCAATTGTTTTATAAACTTAAAATATGATTTTTCCGAATTACGACTAAAATAAGGCGCATCAACCAAAACTATAGAATCTATGAAAGATAACTCTTTAACTAATAAAAGACATTGAGAACTAATTACTAGTTTAATTCGCTTATTTGAAATAATTTTTAACGCTTTGATAGCTGGCAAAGTAAGCACTACATCTCCGATGTGTGCTAACTGCACTATTGTTATCTCTTCAAAGTTTTCTGTTAAAAATTTTTTCTTCCTATCTTTTCTTAAAAAAGGTATCACGTAATCAAAGAACTTAATAGTTACCTTTTTTAGGCAACTGACATTTGGGCTAAATCGATATTTAATTAAGTGAACTTTCATTTATAAAACCGCTTTAAAAAAAGATTAGTTTTAGAATAAATTGCTATAGAATTGTCATTAATGTTGAAAAAAGAAATGATCAATAAAAACCAAAAAAGAGGCTCAGCATTTAATTGATAAAAAACATTAAAAAACAAAGTCATTAAAATTAAAGGCTTAAACTGTTTAGAATTTTTATATGCGATAATAATAATAATCGCAAAAAAGAGAAGACTAATTATACCAGATTCCACAACCATTGACAAATAAAATGAATGAAAATTATTAACTTTTGTATTGTCATCAAAAATATTATTCAATACTGTATAAGAAGCCCCATATCCAATGCCAAAAAATAAAATTTTAAAACTTGAAAAAATAAGATTAAAACCAATGCTAATAAGCCCTTTGTGTATTTCCGAAGAATTCGAATCAGAAGATACTCTTTCATTAAACATTTTAACAATGTCAAAATTATCAAATTCAATACCACTGCTTAAAACGCCCCCCAAAAAAAAAATAATACTAATAACAAGAAAAATATTAATTAAAACTATAATATTTTTCTTATCGCGCAGATAAAAAAAAGTAACTAAAAACAAACAGACATATCCTGTTCTTGACAATGTAATTAATATGGTCAATACATTTATTATCAATATAAAATTGATACAGCACTTTGCAAAGTGGCTCTTATATTGATCTTTAAAATTTAAAATGCAAAATAAATAAAAAGAGAGAATAAATGCTCCTCGATTAGGATCTTGACATGATCCTGAGAGCCTTAACCCAAATCCACCATATGAAAGAATATTCATATCAATTACGTTCCAAACATAGCCGTCAAACTTTCCATTCAAAAAATAAAAAAATTGAGCAATAGAGAAAATAAAGTTTATTATTACACCCAACAAAGAAGCTATAAACAGCATTTCTCGATTATTTCTGTTAACACACAAACTTAGATATAAAAGGAAGCTTGAAATAATTAATACAATCAAAAGAATAAACCTCTTTAATGATATAAACATATCATTTGAAAAGAATACAGAGAAAAGTATACAACTAAGTAATCCAAAAAATAGGCAAATAAATAAATAAATTGATTTTTGATTGAAAAAAATTTTTCTCCGAAAAAATAATAATAAAATGGCACTTATAAAAATCGAAATAGTTAAGAATGGAGTTATTGTGAAACTACTATCTTGCCCCAAAAAATTAATTCTATCAGCACCAATCGATGAGATACAAATTACTAATAAAAAATTAAAGATTTTTTTCATTAAGCGCATTCTTAATTGCCTTGAAGATTATAGGAATTCGATAAAACTGACCTCTCAAGATTCGATTTAGCAAAGTAATTATTAAACTGACCAAAATCCAAGGAAGAAAAGGCATAAAATGCATTCTAGTCAAAAGTATTTTATTTTTTATATAAAAAAAATCGCTAATATCGCTCTTTTTCTTTTCTCCTCTATTTGAAGTTCCTCCTTCCTTATGAAAAACCTTAGAATCCTTACATATGTATAATAAATAGTCTCTCTTAACTCTAATTGAAAAATCTACATCTTCTGAATATAAAAAAAAATTTTCAGTTAACAATCCTATTTTATGAAAAATAGCTACGGGAATAAGAATTGAAGCTCCAATTAAATAATCTTCACTAAAAAGAAGTTTTTTATTTAATTTTTTTGTATCATAATATTTTAAATGTTTAGATGTTCCTGTAATTTTAAAATACCGTCCTGAATAGGCTTGAATTTCTGACCTTTTTTTATAGTCATACAAGGCTGAGCAGCACAGCCCTATATTGCTATTCGCTTGAAATGAATTTACTAAAAATTTTAGAGCATTTGATTCTACAACTGTATCATTATTCAATATCCAAACATACTCTATATTTAAATTATGCAAAGCTATTTTAATCCCAACATTATTTCCCCCTGCATATCCATAATTCTTATTGTTACGAACAACAATAATTTTTTTTCCTAAACTAACATTATTATCAAACTTATTTTCTATTTCACCTTCAGATAAAAAAGAAAAATCATTTTTCTTAAACTTTTTATTTACCCAGTCACAAATTTCACGATAAGAAGAATCTATCGAATGATTATCAATAATAATAACTTGATAAAACTCATATTGCAACTCAAATAAGCTCTTTACACACTCAATAGTATCAAAACTATTATTATAGTTCAAAACAATTATGCTAACAAATTTCATCTTTTATTGATTGAATATATTTCTTAAACTCTTCAATTCGCAAACTAGCATCGTGCTTATTATTTACATAGATCTTTGCACGTTCGCCCATTTTTAAGGCAAAAATAGGATTCTCCAAAAGAAAGCATACTTGCTTCGCAAAATGCTCTTCATTTTCTGCAACCAAAAAACAATTATCAGCAGCTTCTTCCATGCCTTCGCTTCCTAACTTTGTCGTAACCATAGCACACCCATGAGCCAATGCCTCTATGTTTTTTATTCTGGCTCCTCCGCCCGTTAGTATAGGGCTTATAAAAACACCAGCTCTATTATACCAATAATTAATATCCTCAACCTCTCCAATTATCCTTATTTTCGGATGTTGCACAAAAGCCAAAGCCTTCTCGGCATTTACCCCCACAATATAAACATGAGCCTTGTCATTCATTTTAGCTATTAATGGAAATATTTTAAAAATAAACCATCTTATTGCGTCTATATTTGGTGTATGATTAAAAGAACCAATAAAAACAATATTACAGTTATAGTCTTCAATTTTAGTGTTACCAAACCTTGCACCAACTAAAGGGGGCATTATATGAATAGGAAGCCGATTATTAATTTTAGTTTGGAAATATTCTTTTTCTGCTTTTGAAATTGTTATTATTCCATCTATTACTTTAGCAATTTTCTTTTCATAAAATAATTCCAATAAGTATACAACTAAGATATGAATCTTCTTGAAAGAAAATTTGGCATTTCGAAACTTAGACAAATAATGCCTCGATTGTATTTCCTGAGTATCACAAATAATTAAACAATTAGATGATGCATCAATATATTTTAAATAACAACAAGCATCAACAGTTATAATTAAAACTAAATCAATATTATTAAAACTAATTTTCTCTTTTAATATTTTAATCACCTCCTTGCTTAAAAGGTTTCTAGAGTGAGGAGGCGGAGTAATTAGAAAATAATTTAAAATTCTTTGAAACGTGGATGGTAGCTTCCTTTCAACTACATAGTAATCCGAAAAAATAAAATCATTCTCTTGAATATGCTCTTTAGAAAAGGACACTTCCGACAAGGAAATCATTTTGATTTCATCACCCTGCTGTGTCAACTCACTAACAAAAGTTGAAATTTGCTTACCCATACCGTGTTTACTATTTTTAGTAAACAAATAAGGGTAAATTATTAGAATATTCATTTAAGTTTATTTCACAATATCTGTATCATAATATGGAAAGTAGGACAATTTATAGTTGATATCTGAATTACGAGTGGATATTTTTTTTGCTGGAACTCCTGCAAATACTTCAAATGAATTAATATTTTTTGTCACAACTGAACCGGAACCAATAACCCCTCCATTACCTATTCTTACTCCTGGCAAAATTATTGTCCGAACTCCAATCCAAACATTATCTTCAATTACAACAAGTCCCCCTTTAACAGAAAAGTTACTCGAATTAATATCATGTGTCAGTGATAAGATATATACTTCAGGTGAAATACCTACGTTGTTATTAATCTTTATACCATGCCTACCATCAAAATAGCAGTTCCTGTTTATTACACAATTATCACCGATAATGATATTATTTCCAGTAAAAAAACAGCCCATATGTATAGCACTCTTTTTACCAACCGTAATTCCAAGTATTTCAGTTAAATACATTTTTCTTATAAAGTAAAAAGGTATTTTAGTAATAAAATGATTATATAAGTAAAAGGCCGTTGCTTTAATGAACCTATAACTCAAGTGCTTAAGTTTAATTTATTTAAAATCATTTTTTTGAGCATAAATCATACCGACATCTTTATTAAAAGTTCCAAAAGAAAAACATGAAAATCCATTTTTCATTAAACTATCTGTCAACTCACCAGGTCCTTTCGAATGCCATTCTAACATAATTATACTCAACTCTTTCATGCTATTAGATCTGTTAAGACATTCAAAAATCTCATATTCAGAACCTTCACAATCAATTTTAGCAATTATTTTTTGATTAGGATAACTTTTTCTAATTTCCGAAATTATTTCATCAATTGATTTAACAAATATCTTTTCCAAAATTATCTGCTTTCGTAGTTCTTTGTTTAGGACTCGTTCTGGTATGCCACCAAGCCCGACGCTACCTTTCATTTCCTTTAAATAAGAAACTTGTACCTCTTCATTTTTATTTGAAATACCAAAATTAAATACATTTATTTTCTTTGCTATCTTATCATTTCTTTGAATATTCTGTATAGCACTTCTATATGTCCCATTAAAAGGTTCATAGGAAAAAGTGCATAAATTGTTAGGCTTGTTTGCAATAAATAAACTAGTAAAAGCAACATTCATTCCAATATCCAAAAAAATAAAATCATATGATACTTCCAAATTATATACTCCATTTAAGAAAATTTCATTTAGTATAAAGAGTTCTTCCCATGAATTAATGTAAAAAGACAAATCAAGAATCTGAACATTGATTTTCTCAT
>Ga0310914_10002621_pt1 | contig 12206 bp, 17 predicted proteins | sample GREbulkMGAN108_FD_203450 | JGI IMG/M metagenome (GOLD analysis project Ga0310914, IMG submission 203450) | Lab enrichment of tropical soil microbial communities from Luquillo Experimental Forest, Puerto Rico - GRE.bulkMG.AN108 | ecosystem: Environmental > Terrestrial > Soil > Tropical forest >...
GCCCAGGACGAAGGCCGTGATCCTGGTCGATTTGTACGGCAACGTGCCGGATCTTGATCCCATCCTTGACCTTTGCCGCGAGCGCAATGTGGCGGTGATCGAGGATGCGGCCGAGGCGGCGGGGGCGACCTACAAGCGCCGTCCGGCCGGCTCGTTCGGAGCGTTCAGCGCCTTCAGCTTCCACGGCTCCAAGACCTTGACAACGGGGGAGGGCGGCATCCTGCTGCTTGACGATGATGCTCTTTACCGTGAGTGTCTGATCCAACGCGATCACGGGCGGGCGCCCGGCGATACGATGTTTTGGAACCATACCATCGGGCAGAAATACCGCATGTCGTCCATGCAGGCGGCGCTCGGCCTCGCGCAGCTCGAGCGCTTGCCCGAGCTGATCGAGCGCAAGCGCGCGATCTTCGATTGGTATCGCCGTGCGCTCGGAAACGTTCCGGGGCTCACGCTCAACAGCGAAGCGCCCGATGTTGTCAATGTCTATTGGATGGTGACGGCAATCGTCGATCCGAAGCTCGGCTGGACCAAGGAAAAGCTCATCCCTCCGTTACGCGAGCAGAACGTCGATTGTCGGCCTTTCTTTTACCCGCTGAGCATGCTTCCGGCCTACGAGTCCTTTCCGAGTGCCACGGCGGCGCGTGCGCGCAATACGTGCTCCTATGCGGTGTCACCCTACGGCGTCAATTTGCCGAGCGCGCTATCGCTGACCCGAGAGCAGGTAGAGTGCGTCGTCGCCAAGCTGAAGATGTTGCTGCAGGGCGTGTGAACCGCCGGCACAGGTGGAAAATACGTAAAGCATTGGTTTGCTGTCATGCCCGATTAGCCGGAGCGCATTAAATCCCAGCCTCCCATCGTGCACGTTTGCCGCTGCTTGTGGTGGCCACCCGTTGGCTATCTCCAGGCCGGATGGCTTACAGAATCTTTCGCGAATTTGAGTGAGGGGCGAGAGGGGGGAAGCCACCATGAGCGAGAATAGCATGAAGGAACTGGCCAAGAATCCATCGGCCGCGCCAGTTTCACCAACGCGTGTTTCATGTCGATGATCTGGTCAAGCTGTGAGCGGAACAGATCCTACTCGCTGGTCTCCCGTCGCTCGCGTGGTCGCGCCGCAAATCCACCGCTCCATCAGCTCGAGCGAGAAGAATTACGACTTGCGATTCGTTACCACCGGTAGTGATTTATCATCCACCGCGCACCAATCTTGTCGCCAATGGCTAAACAAGCCCCGGCTAACACTACCCGACAAAGGGCATTGAAGGCGCGCCTTTCCTTGATGATGCGCCTGATTTTTGTTTTCAAGTTGCCACTCGTCTTATGATAAGCTACCCACCAATCAGCGGCCTCGCTGTATCCTAACTCGTTGCGACCATCGGCCTTCAGAACCGCATTGGCTGCGTCCCAAAATTCTGCAAACGAAGCGGATGTCATTGCCGAGTGGCGGATCCGCTCTGCGGTTTTGTGGTCCATGAGGTCGCTCTCCCATCGGTGTTTTCAATTGAGCCTTCACGTTATGCTCGGGATGGCGTCCGATTGCGTATGTCCAAATGGCTTCCAGGTATAGGCGGTGAGCTATGCAATCGGCCGAGAAATTGCAATAGCCGATCGCGGCGAAGAATGAAAGATTGGAAAGATTTCATTCAGGCCTGCCGCAGACTCCGCACAACATCAGGATTCTATCTCCCGGGGATCGGCGAGAATGTTCACCAAACCGTCCTTGACGCGAACTTTCGCGGACCAGTGCAACAGGGTCCGCGCCTTATCCGCTGGAAACGCGATATTGCTGGTGAATTCGTCGATCTCGATCTCTTGCTGTCGCACGGCGTAGCCAGAGATGTTGCCGATGATCGTGGCAAGTTCGGCGGTCGAGTGCAATACGCCGGTACCGAAGTGAAAGACATCACTCTTCGGCCACGCTGCAACCGCCGTCAGGGCTTCCGCGGCATCGGTGACATAGAGCAGGTCGAGCGCGGGACGCCCATTGCGAAATCGGTGCGTCGTGACGATGTCTTTGCGCGAGATCGCTTGATGAAAGGTTTGAATGAATCGCGGGCGTTGTCCGCCAGGCCCATAGACCGGAGATAGCCGGCAAATGGAGCGGTCAACGTCGCCTCGCCGATAGTGAAGATCGACCAACATTTCCTCTATGTACTTGGTTTCGCCGTAAACGCCTTTCGGCCGGAGAGCCGTGGCCTCGTCGGCTACCATAGCCTCTGTCGGATACCCGCTGAACACGACCCAACCCGATATAAAGACGAGCCGAATTTTTAGCAGGCGGCAGGTATCAAGAACCGTACGTAGCATCATCACGCTCGATGCCGCGGCCGCCACATTGGTATATTCCCGCGGATAGGCGAGATGAATGATCTGGCCGATGGACTCGCGCGCGCAATAATTAGCAAGGTTGACGGCCCCGTTCTGCAGATTGAGAACCTCCTTTGGAGGACCGACCACTCTGTGGGTATCTTGGAGGCGCGCGACCTATGAACCCTTTCGCCCCCGTCACGAGCACGGTTCGCCTGTCGGCTTGCGGCCGGACCTCTCCAAGGGCCAATCGGACGGCCTCGACCAGGTCGAGCTTGATTTCTCGCTCAGCCGTTGCGTCCACAACCTCCTGAACCGCCCGGTCGTAGGGTTTGTTCTCGGCCAGGCTAAGAATGCCGGCGGCAATGGCGTTGCTGCGCGAAATCCCGAAGTCGCATGCGACAACCACCGATTTTCCTTGGCGATACGCCTGTGTGCCCTCCTCGATGAGTTTTCGGATCGGCTCGGCGGGGTTTCCGCCCTTGTCCACGAGGTGGCGAGCATCCAGGAGCAGCCACGTCCCCTCACCGAGCGCATCGTGGGGAGCCGTGCCAAGTCGTTCTCTGATCCACCGGATCATGAGAGCAGCTTTCCTTCGGGCACAACCACCTCTGTCAAGCTACGGAGATACCAGCCAGGGCGGCGGAGCCCGAGCGGGGGCGCCTCTTCGCCCACGAGCCGTCGGATGAAATGGTCGACTTCATTGAAGCCGGCGAGCGCCCGCAGATAGGTCGTTGCCGAAAAGCGTGGGTTAATTTCGAACGGCAGAAATCGGCCGGTCTTATCCACGCGTCCTTGAATGTTGAGTGGGCCGAGACTGCCAACCGCAAGTGCGATCGTGCGCGCGGCTGCGCAGATTGAAGGATACTCGTCGAAATGCCCCTGGCTGTAGCCGCTCGAGATCAGAAAATCGTGGCCCTTAGAGGCAATCGACAACTTGGCGGGAAAAGGCCCTTTCCATCGCAATTGCACCCAGAATCGTACCGTCTGGCCCGGAAAGTATCCCAACGGTGAATTCTCCGTCGGTGTGGGCAATATATTCCTGCGCGATGGGGCGCTTGCCGGCAACGTTTAGATAGGTCGCATAGATGTCCGCCTCCTCGCGGTTGCGGGCAAAGAACACGGAGGAGCTCCCGCCGCTTTCAACGGACGTTTAATCAAGCACGGGAATGGCACCTGGTCGAGCATTGTAGGTTCGGTTGCCGCAACCGTTCGCGGAATCGCGATTCCGAGACGTTGCAATTCGATGAAACAGCGTTCCTTGTCAGCAAGCCGGGTCACGACATCCGGCGAGTTCATCGCCAACCGAATTCCTCCTTGAGAAAACCGATCTGCCGCGGCTGTAATGAGCCTCATTGGCTCTTCTGCGCCTGGAACAATGACTTGCACGTGCTCTTTGCGCGAAATTTCGACAATGTGATCGATATAGCGATCAAGCGACACTCGAACTGTCTTATCGCAGAGGTCACTGTAATGCCCAAAGGCAAGCGGGGATGGATCACAGCCGATGATGTGGTAACCGCCAGCCAAGCGAAGCGACTTCGCAATCTCGGTCCCGAGAGAAGCGCCGGCGATTCCAGCGACGAGAACGGTAATCATGACGGCAACAGCGCCCGTTGGCCTCTAGCCTTAGGTCGACACCAGATGGTGGCACGGCAACTTTGAGGCAAGAGATCTTTCGGCGGTTGCCATTGCAGCCTTTAGCTCCGTCGGCAGCGCACATATCCACCGGGCGAGCTCGACAGGATCAGCTTGCCGTTGATGACAGGGTCGATCTCGAATCGATCGGTCTCTTTGAGATAGGTTTGTAGCGCGCTCAGCGGCTCGTTTCCTCTGAAACACACCTTTGAGCGATTACGAGGTGTCTGGTCGGGATCAAGATGGCCTAAGACGGTGTCGGCGACTACGAGATAGCATCCCTCCGTCACCAGAGGACCGTAGCTTCGCAGCTCGCGGAGCACGTAGTCGCGCCTGTGGTCGGAATCGAGCACGACCATTGCCGTAGCTCCTGCCGGGATCCCTGCTCGAACCTTCGCGAGTGTCGCGGCGTCGGTCGAAGGCCCCTCGACCAGGATCACTCTTTTCGCCATGGGGTGGCGTTCGATCGAATCCCGATTGTGAGCGCGCTTGTCCACACCTATCACCTTGCCCTTGCCGATGAGCTCCAGAATCGATGCCATGAACAATACTGAGCCGCCGCGTGCCACACACCTGTCTCGATAATCACGTCAGGTTTTGTTGCCCATATCACCTCTTGCGTCGTGATTATGTCGGCAGGAAGTTGGATGATGGGGACGCCCATCCAGCTCCAAAGATAGGAGTAGTCGTACTTGTCGGCGGAATGGAGCACATCGATTGCGTCAGCGAAGAGGTGCTGATCCTGTGCAAGAGCCAATGCCTGCCGGCGCTTTTTTTCTTCAAATGCTGCGCGATCGTCTACGACACTCAAGACTCGCTCCGGATTTCTCGGCTTTTCGGGAAGGATGGTCGTGTTTAGCATTCCAACGCCTTGCAGGCCAGTCAACGATCGACCGACGTGCCTCGCCTGGCACCCCCCGATTGGACCATTTGTGACCCAGGCCGAGACAGGCCGAGAGCGCAGCGCCGCTGGGAAAAATTCGATTGTTCTGGTAGCTTTCTCCGCCGCCTTGGCGCTGCAGTCCACTTCGGCCACTCCCCTGGGGTTCGATCGCCCGCAATGCTATTTTCCCCATTGACTATCCGTGGCCCGTTGGTCATCGAGCTCGAGAAGCTGGAAGATGATCGAGGCTTTTTTGCGCGTTCGTTCTGCAGCGATCTGTTCATGGAGCGAGGGCTTTGCACACATTACCCGCAGTGGAGCATCTCGTTCAATCACCATCGCGGCACGCTGCGCGGCCTCCACTTCCAGGCTGCCCCATATGAAGAGATCAAGCTCGTCCGTTGCACCCGAGGGGCGATATTCGACGTGGTGGTCGACCTGAGGCCGGGATCCCCCACACGCGCCAAATGGGTCGGGATCGAGTTGACCGCCGACAATCGGGCATCGTTGTACATCCCCGCAGGATTTGCCCATGGTTTTCAGACTTTGACCGATGACGCCGAAGTCGTCTACCACATCTCGGAACCCTATCGCCAGGAGGCTGCGCGCGGCGTCCGCTGGAATGATCCCGATCTCGCCATCGTCTGGCCGAACGCTACACAGCGCGTGATTTCCGAGCGTGACCGGGCGCTGCCAACACTGCATGACCTATGAAAGGCCTCGAGATTATTCAAGCAGAGTTCTCGTGGGTGCCGGTGATCTGTCGTAAAGCGGGCATCAGCCAGGCGACTTACTTCAAGTGGAAGCGCGCAAATACGTGGGTCGCTGCCGAGTTGCGGTGGCTGAAGCAACTCGAGGACGAGGACGCGAAGCTCCGGAGGGTGGTAGCTGACGTGAGCGCAAACGAAGATGGCGAGGGCTAGGGTTTTATGCAGCATCGGGAAAAAGAGGATCGAACGGTAGATGGCAAGTGCCTCGTGAGCATAGGCATGCCGGTGTACAATGAAGAACGGTACATTGAACAAGCATTGCAGTCGCTCCTATCCCAATCCGTTGAGGATTTTGAGCTTATTATCTCTGACAACGCCTCGACCGACCGCACTGGCGAGATCTGTCTCGCTTATGCGGCGAAGGACGTCCGCGTGCGCTACTATCGGATGGAAACTAATCTCGGATCTATTGCAAACCTCAGTCGTGTCTTTCAATTGTCTAATGCACCTTATTTCTTTTGGGCCTCAGGACACGATATCCGGCATGAGACCTTCATAGCTCGCTGCGTAGAGATTCTCGAACAGGATACATCGGTCGTGCTTTGTTACTCTGGGGCGAGGTGGCTTGAGCCCGATGGTCGCCTAGGTGATGTCTTGTCCGGCCACGTGGAGACTAGAGGCATGAGCCAGGTATCACGTTTTCGTACGGTTATGTGGAGCCTTGGCGGCTTTAATTATCCAATCAATGGTATCATGCGGTCGGATGCACTGAGGAGAACAAGCCTGATAAGGAACACGATTGGGCCAGACGTTCTTTTATTACATGAATTGGCTTTGTTAGGCACATTTGCAGAGGTGCCTGAGCCGCTCCTTAGCATACGCAGGCTTCCCGACTACGGAAGTTGGCATCACCTCCTCGCAAAAATCTTCGGCCCGGCTGCGGAAAGGCGCTCAGCCTGGTATTTATACAGCAAAATGATTTACGAGCACGTTCGAATTGTAGTTAAGCATACAAAACGTTTTCGTGGAAAAGTGATTCTTGTACCTTCAGTCATTCTGTGCATGCTCACCAAATATAGATGGGTGTTACAAGGCCTAAGAGCCCTTCCCCGAGGTTTGGATTTATGATGAGGACGAGGAGGCGATCACGCTACGGCGCGGTTCCACGGCCGGTCTTCGGGACCCATGCATAACAGCGCGCTTTTTCTCGACCGTGATGGCGTCATCAATGTGGACCGGGGCTACATCCATCGGCCGGACCAATGCGAATTCGTTCCTGGAATTTTCGACTTGGCTCGTTTCTGGACCAATGAACTGCGGCGGCCGATCGTTGTTGTCACTAACCAGTCTGGCATCGGCCGCGGCTACTTCGACGAAAACGCCTATGCAGACTTGACGCGATGGATGTGCGATCGCTTTGAAGCGGAACGCACCGCGATCACCCGGGTCTATCACTGTCCTTATCACTCTCTGGACGGCATCGGCGAATACCGTTGCGATCATCCATGGCGGAAACCCAAGCCAGGAATGCTCTTGCAGGCTGCGTCGGACCTCGAGCTCGAGCCCGCTCGCTGCGCGATTCTGGGGGATAAAATAAGCGACATGGAAGCCGGCGTGGCGGCCGGGATCGGCCTACGCGTTCTCATCTGGCCGCGCGATGCCAAAACGCGCGAGCTACCCTATGAAGTGATCGCCGATCTCGGCGAAGCACTCGCACTCTTTCGATCTCGCTTTGCACTGACTGTGCCCTGATCAGCGCTCCGGGGATACTCAATGCTCGATCGAGCCGCCGTGCCGCTGTTTGCGCTCGGCTGATGATGCTTCGTGTAGTATAAAACGAAAAATGCCAAGAGCCCTCCTGCGAGCAATGATCGTCCTCTGCCGGACGGCGCTTCCCGTAGGCCCTCGCCACCCGAGGCCACCGACATGAGCGATGTCGCGAGCGAGGCGGCCGCGCTCAAGCGCTGGCTGTTCGACGTGGCGCTGCCGCTTTGGTGGGACGACGGCGCGGACCGTGTTGGGGGCGGCTTCCACGAAGCGATCGGCCTTGATGGCAGGCCACTGGCGCGGCCGCACCGAGCACGAGTCATCGCCCGTCAAGCGTTCTCCTATTGCGAAGCCGGCCGGCTCGGCTGGCACGGTCCCTGGCGCGAGGCGCAGCGCTACGCGCTCGACTATTTCCGCAAGTATTTCATCACTGCTGACGCGACGGTCGTGTCCGTGGTCGATCTCGACGGCAAGGTCGGCGATGCGCGCTTCGACCTCTACAACCAGGCCTTCGCTCTGCTCGCCTATGCGGGCGGACACTGCACGTTCGGCGAAGCGGACGGCTGGCGCCGGCAGGCCGTGGCGCTGCGCACGACGCTCGAGCAATCGTATGCCCATCCGCTCGGCGGCTTCGTTGAGGATCGCGCCGGAGCGCTGCCTCAACGCTCGAACCCGCACATGCACATTCTCGAAGCGGCGCTCGCCTGGATCGCCATCGACGACGATCGGGCTTGGCGCCGCATGGCGGATGGGATTGCCGCGCTATGCCTGCAGAAATTCATTGATCCGGCGAGGGGCGCGCTGGGCGAATTCTTCGCCGCGGACTGGTCGCCGGCGCCGGGCGTGGAGGGACGCATCTGCGAGCCTGGGCACCATTATGAGTGGGCGTTTCTGCTCGATTGCTGGGCGCGGCTCACCGGCCGGAACAAGCCTAAGGCGGTGCCGCGCCTCATTGCATTTGCCGATTCTCGCGGGCTCGATGCGCGCCGCGGGGTGGTGGTGAACGCCGTACTTGCCGACGGCAGCGTCCACGACCCGGTCGCGCGCTTGTGGGCGCAGGCAGAACGGATTCGTGCCTATCTCGTGCACCGGCGCTCCCACGAGGAGGTAGCCGCGGCCGTCAAAGGATTGCGCCGCTTTCTCGCCACACCGACACAAGGCGTATGGTTCGATCAACTGACGCCTGACGATATCTTTGTGCTCGAGCCGGCGCGGGCAACTAGCCTCTATCACATCGTCGGCGCAGTGGCGGAGCTCTCGGCTGCAATCCCTGATGCTGGGCATACGGCCGCTGATGGAAGAACGCGCCGCAGCTGTCAGGGGCAGCCCTGGTAAAGGTTGTGACCTCGGTGCCGGAAGGGCACAAGTTCGCAACTCCTTGTCGCGACGGTGCCATTTGAGCCTTCGATGCGCCTCCGCGGGGGCCCGTTGATTGCAATAGATCTGGCCTAATGCGAGCGTCACCATCATAGATGCAGTTGCTAACAACAATAGCTGCGGCATCGGTGCGAGTTCCTCGGCTGTGATGGTCCGAAATTCTACGGTCAGGAACAATGCGATCAGAATTGCCGCGACAAAGCGGCCATCGTCCGTGTCGGCCAGTCAACCATTACGGGAAACGGTGCTCGGCCAGGTGAACATCGCTAACCGGTCGGCACGCTGGATCAGCCTCGATCTGCCTGTTCCGCAGTTTCGTGGGAACGGCCTATGGGCTCGGCCGCTTCGCCTTTCATCGTTGACGATGGGATCGTCGGCCTCGCGCAACCGCTGACTGAGACGCCGAATCAACTCTCGGGCGGCCCGCGGCGAGGCTACAATCTAATCGAGGAACTCGGTCGGCGTGAGGATGTCTACCTCCACCTCGCTGGCGGCTCGAGCCGTCGCGCTGCGGGGGCGGTTTTCCACAACGCCCATCGCCCCCTGCGCCAACCGTGCCGAGAAGGATGGGGTCGCCATCGAGTTCACGGAGTATGTCGACGGAACCGCTGAGGAGGCGAAAAACACTATCCGCCGGATCTCCCTCTCTGAAGAGGACTTGCCCTTCGGCGAAGTGCGTGCGAGTCATTGTGGTCCTCTCAATCGTGGCAGACCCAATGAGGGTCGTCGTCTGTCGAGGGACAAGCCCAAGCCAGGCGGCGAGATTGCGGCCGCGCGCGAAGGTCTGCACGTTACCTACCGCGGCGAGGAGGGCAGTTGCATTGAGGGCGCCAATGCCAGGAATGCTTGTCAGTCATCGAGCAGCCTCATCTCGTTTGGCCTCTGCTTCGAACTCGCCGTCGAAAACTGCGATCCGTTCATCGAGCGGCTGCCAGCGCATCAGCATATCCTCAATCGGGAGGCGGATGTGCGAGCTTGTTTGCCCAGCAGATTGCCGAAGAAGTTCGGTGACCCGAAGTCTCAATTTAGCCCCCAGCGTGGCGCCGGTGCGGGCCTTGCCGCGCGATCGCGGCCGGCAACGCCCACGTCCTGGCCTTTGACAACCTCAGCGGCCTGCCACCCTAGCTGTTGGATACCTTCTGCCGCCTGACGAGCGGCGGTGCCTTTTTCTACACGTCGGCTGTTCACCCGAAATTCTGTTTGCGGCTGCCCGACCCGTCATTCTCAACGGCATCGAGGATATCATCACCCGCCCCGACCTGCCGACCTGATGCTCGCACCGACAGACGAACGGCAACGCCGGCCGGAGAATGCGCTTTGGCGAGAGTTCACTTGGTGCGCTGCTCGACGCGGCAGTGCATGGATTACATATGCTGCCGCGTGTACGCCTCAAACGTTTGCCGCATGGCCGATTTCGCGCTCTGGGCCGCAGCCTGCGAGAGCGCCTTTCGACCCGCGGGCACGCTCGAAACCGCCTATTCGAATAACCGGCGCGATGCGATTGAGAATATCATCGACGCCGATCCAGTGACGGCCCTCGTGCGCGAGATCATGGCCGACAGAGGGCAATGGACGGGGAGCGTAACCGACCTCTTGCAGGCCGGCACCAGCCGATTCGGCTGGCCAAAGAGCCCGCGCCCACTAGCTGGCCGGTTACGTCGGGCACAGACCTTCCTCCGCAGGTTGAGATTGTCTTCGGCCGCCAGGGGCGGTTGGGAATGCGGACAATCAGGATAACAGCCATCGGTGAAAACCGATCACATCACAGGGTCAGCACCGTCAGCCGCGTCAGCGACAATGACCATGGGGCGGCTCTAAAGCATCCTCGGCCCGGACTGGAACAGGCGCTTTAATTGCGAGACGGTGCGGACGGTGCTGACGCAAACGCCGGCTTTCGTTTCGGGTAATCGCACTTATGTCCGTCCGGATTAGTTAGGATGCCCGCCGCCCTTTGGTGTCTTTACGGTTGCAGCGGCGCGCTTGCAGCTATGTGGATGTGCGGTGGCAAAGTCGGCCGCAGGCCTATCGAGACCCGCGCCCCAGTCGTCGGCGCGGGTACCAAGGGGATAGAATTGAGCAATGTCATACAAGCGCAATCAGGTCGAAGAGGCGATTGCCCGTATAGTCGCTCCAAATTGCGAAAAGCCTCCTCCGGAGCTGCGCACGCGCATTAAGCGGCTGCTTGATCTTGATCGCTCCATTGGCCGAAAGGTTCCCTCCAAAGAGGCTGGAGGGGCAAATTTTGGTTTTTTCAGCGGTGAGGCACCCGGCACCGGAGCCGATGTTTCGTTCTCGGAGTATGAAGCCTTCGCACTGTTCAATGGACTGCGGATCATGAACCACGGTTGGCCGCAGAGCTTCGCAGTTTCAATCATGCGCCGCGTCCGTGTCGATCTCGAAAGGGAGCACGCGCGGATCCTCCAGCTAGATCCAAAAGCGCTATTCGATTGGGAAGCGATACTCGCAAAAGACCGTGAGGGCGATATCGCAGTCGACAATACGGATCCGGTGTTTCTTACCCTAGCTTCGAAGGAGGAGCGCGCATCTGACGAAGGAGAGACACCGCAATTATCAGCAGTGTTGCGAGGACGAGACAAGGTCAACCAATTCAGTCGCAATGTCGGCGCCTCGAGTGTGACCACCTTCGAGGTGGTAACGCCCGCCCACAGGCTACACCGAGAGTTGATGAAAACCGAACCAAGGCACCGGGGCCGAGGCTAGTACGTTTCTCAACCGCAGGGCGCCCCAATGATGGTGATGAATGACTCTTGCATTCAATTGAAGCCTAAGGTAGGTCTTCTATCTGGTAAGGGGCAAGTCCAGTATAGGGTTCGCGGCTGCCCTTCGAACTGGGAAATCCCGGCTGGCCGCCTGGACCAAAGACCGCTCATCACCCGATGATCCCTCATCTAGAAAGTATATCCCGATGATTGAGCGACGCGTTCGCCGCAAAGTCAAATCGAAGTCCAAGTCGATGACATCGGTCCCAACACCGCGGTTACGGCTTTTTGGTCAGCCGCCAATTCTTGAGGGTGAAGACGCCGCTGCCTATGATGAGCTTGCCGCCCGCATCTGTGCAGCGGTAGAGCTGCACGATATTATCGACGAGATGCACGTAGCCGACGCAGTGCTTTCGCAATGGGAGGTCTTACGATGGCACCGCTTGAAAAGGACCTTGATCCAAGCGACCGCACTCAAAGCGCTAGAACCTTTTTTGGTAGAGCAACTCGAGTCGAATTACGCCCTCCACGCGGAACACTTTGAGAGTCATCTGGCGCAAATTTTCCAGAACAACCTTCCGAAAGACCAAGCGGACTCTGCGGAGATGCTGGCGGCCGAATGTGCCCCGAATACCGAGGGGGCCAACGAAAAGCTTGATAAGCTCCTCAGCAGCATCGGCCTAGACACAAGCGCGGTCCTGTGCGAGGCCCGGGCCCAAAAGGCGAAAGAGCTCGACCAAGCATACGTGCGGCACGAACTGGAGACCGTGACACTAATCGATGAGCTCCTGAGCGCTGCCGGCG
>Ga0310914_10002622_pt1 | contig 12205 bp, 12 predicted proteins | sample GREbulkMGAN108_FD_203450 | JGI IMG/M metagenome (GOLD analysis project Ga0310914, IMG submission 203450) | Lab enrichment of tropical soil microbial communities from Luquillo Experimental Forest, Puerto Rico - GRE.bulkMG.AN108 | ecosystem: Environmental > Terrestrial > Soil > Tropical forest >...
TTTGCACCCGCGCTGCGGGAAGATCCGGGCGGATGTGAATCGGCAGATCATCCAAAAATAGCCCGTACGGCCGAGGGTGGAGTGCGTTCGAAATCCCTGTTTGGTTCCGGCTTGGCCGGCTTAGGATTACTCCAGGGAGGAACGGATGGGTGATCGACTCGAAGGGAAAGTGGCGCTGGTTTCGGGAGCAGGCTCGAGCGGCCCGGGCTGGGGCAATGGCAAGGCGACGGCGGTGCTCTTCGCCCGCGAGGGGGCAAGGGTACTGGCCGCTGACATCAACCTCGATGCGGCCGTCGAGACCAAGCGGATCATCGAGAGGGAGGGCGGCATCTGCGAGGCGGCCGCAGGAGACGTATCGTTTGCCGAAGACGTCGCCGCCGTGGTCGACACCTGCATGGCGGCATTCGGCCGGATCGACGTGCTGCACAACAATGTCGGGATCGTCGAAGTAGGCGGTCCGGTCGAGACCACCGAGGATAGTTGGGACCGGGTCAACGATGTCAACTTGAAGAGCATGTTCCTGACCTGCAAGCAGGTGCTCCCGCACATGGGAGAGACAGGGTAAGGGGGCGATCGTCAACATCGCTTCCGTCTCGGGCATCCGCTGGCTCGGCGTACCCTACATCTCTTATGCGGCGACTAAGGCAGCGGTCATTCAGTTCACCCGCGTCATCGCTCTCCAATATGCACGGTCGGGCATCCGCGCGAATTCGATTCTGCCGGGGATGATGAACACGCCGATGGTCCACGCCCCCGGTGTCATCGCCGCATACGGCGGCAGCGCAGAGGAGATGGTCCGCTGGCGGGACGAGCAGTGCCCGATGGGGCGGATGGGCGACGCTTGGGATGTCGCCTACGCGGCTCTGTTTCTTGCTTCCGACGAGGCCAAGTACATCACCGGCACCGAGCTGGTCGTCGACGGCGGGCTCACCGTCAACAGCGTCTGAGGGGTCTGCGCCAGCCCCGCCCGACAAGATCCACCCAACACCGCGCACCGGGAACCAGCGCTCTTGCCACAGCTCACGGTGTCGACCGCAGATCAGTTAACAGAGGAGCCAAGATTATGCCGCTGACCGGGGGATCGGGACGATTGATCGGCACCTGGCGGCTGATATCGATCCAATTCGAACTGGCAGACACGGGCGAGCGCTTTGACCTGTACGGCCCGCATCCGCTGGGTTTCCTGATCCTATACGGACGGCGGGAGACTGATGGGAATGGTGACTTCAGCCGATCGGGAACCGCCCAGAGATGAGGCCGACGGAGCCGCTCTTTTCGAGAGCATGATGGCTTACTCCGGCAAATACCGGGTCGAAGGCGAAGACAAGTTCATCACGAGCGTCGACCTCGCGTGGCATCCTGCTTGGAGCGGCACGGAGCAGACCCGGTTCTTCAAGCTCGACAATGGCATGCTATCGATCACGACGGCCGAGCAGACGCACCCGCTATTTCCGGACCGACTGGGTCGTGGCGTCCTGATCTGGCGAAGAGAATGAGCTGGACCCCGGCCCTCCCATGGAGGCGAGAGCGAGGCGCCTCGAACAACCGCCGGCTAGGGCGAGCGTTCCGGCGCTCCAGCGGGTTCATCTTGCACGTAGAGCGCGAGACAGCGCCGTGATAGGCCTAGCGTCCAGCATCGATCCGACGTGACGCGTCGTCCGCTGCAACAGCCACCGAGCCGCGCTTCGAGCTGCTCTACCGCCTCCGCCATCGTCGAGCGCGGCACGCCGAGATGCTCGGCGGCGAAGTAGCGTATTCATTCGGACGAAATAGCACAAAGAAGATGACCATCAGCGGCGACAGAAGTCGCGCCGCGACGCGGTAGGCGGCAGGCGCCTGGGGACCGAGGAGGGGGTCGCTCCCTTGCGAACCGCCCAAATTGATGAAAGCCGCCCGACCGCCACGTTTTTTTCGACATGTGAACCAGTTCACACACCCGGCCTGTCATTGTGAGTATTTTTGTTAACCAACAGAACTCCGACGAACGAGCGGGAGGGAGACATGGCCGACAAGTTGGAGCTAAGCCTGGATCCTAACGGGGATCATATTAAGCTGCGGTGGAGCAAGGACGACGAGCCGCCGTCGAAGCCGCTACGATTAGACATCGATTTGCTGCGCAAACGAAGCCGGGCGGTTCGCGAAGCGCTCGGCGCGCTAAATAGTTACGTCTGCACCAACCCAGAACTCGACGAAGAAAGGGACCCCGAGTGGAGACGTTACGGAGGCGTTCTCAGGACGCTGCGACAAAAAGGTCAGGCTTTACGAAGCGCCTTGCTAAAAGAGGATGACCCGCGTTCGCAAGAACTCTTGCAGGCCATCGAAGGTCTAAGACCGGGCGCAGAATTACGGGTAAATTGCTCCGACGATGAGGTGAGCTTGCCGCTCCGTTTCGTCTTTGAAGGCGAAGTAGGCTCGCCGATCGGAAAACCATCGCGGGCGGACTTTGCCGGATTTTGGCTGGATCGTTTTAAGATCACGATGTTGGTGGAGGGAGGCGGCTGCGGACACGAACGTCGTGGCGTCGATCCTCAATCGCTCAGGACTCTCTACGCCTTGCACCGCGAAGAAGTAGAAAATGCTCTGCCGTACCTTGGCGGTGATATCCTCAAGCTCAAGCAGCTGACCTTACTACCTGTCAAAGAATATTATAATTGGGATAGCGCGACGCGCGCTTACGCCTCTATTCGTGATGCAGATAACATTATTTTTGTCTTCGCACATTCAGATGGGGACAACTTAGACCTTGCAGATTCTAGCATCGACTGTAATACTTTTAGTCTAATGCTGCATAAGAACCGTGATCCGAGGCATCCGGTCTTGCTAATTCTGAAATGCTGCCTTTCGGTAACCGGCGGCGACGGCGGATCACTACTGTCCGCCGCGGCACGTAGGGGTTTCTGCGGACTGGTCGGCACCGAGGCAGAGATTCTCAATACCTATGCATTGCGCTGCGGCACCCGCCTCATGTGGGAGCTTTGTTTCAACGGGCGCCCTCTCGGCGAGGCGCTCGACGAGATGCAGAGCGCGGAGGATTTATTCCCGCTCAACCTGCTCTACACTTGCTACGCCCAGCGGGACTTTCAGTTGCTGCGACCGGTCGAGCCGATCGATCAGCCGCACGAGCTCCTGCAGGCGGCTTGAGCCATGGATACGCTTCCGATCGCTGCTCAGTGGCCAAAGTACCCCTACCGCGGGCTCGATTTCTATCGCGAGACCGATGCGCTGCTGTTTCGCGAGCGCAACAGGGACGTCGAGGAATGTGCGGCGATTCTGCTCGGGTTCGGCGTCAAGATCCTCATTCTTCAAGGGTCAAGCGGGTCCGGGAAATCGTCGTTCCTCCGCGCCGGGCTGATCCCTCATCTGAAACGGGGCGAGCGGCGAAATTTCTTCCTAAGCGGCAGAGACAGCGTCATCCGATGCACGTGCGATCCCTTGCCGGAGATCGCCCGCTCTCTCCTCGACAAATTCGATAGCCGCAATTCGTTTGCCGACACTGCCTACCGGGGAGACGAGTGGGACGGAGAGGTCCTGGCCGATGCCGCTGTTTGCGGTCAGGTTTGTCAGAAGCTCGATCTGGCCCTGTTGGGTCCACGCGAGCAGCTCGCAGAAGCGCTCGTTGAAGCGCTCGTCGAAATCTGTGGCGATCTCCCAGGCAAACTCATCCTGGTGCTGGATCAGGCAGAAGAAGTGCTGACACTGGCGCCTGGCGGACGGGCGAGCAATGAAGGCGCGGCGGCATTCTTTCGCTTTCTCGAAGACGTCTATCTGCGCAATATAGACATGCGTCTCGTAGTAGCGCTGCGGACAGAATACTACGGCCGATTCCGCGACGAGTTGCGTATCAGCGACGATCGTCTCGGCAAGCGGCCGCGAAGCGGCGGCGTAGAACCGTATTTGCTTCGGCCTCTCCGCGAGAAAAGTGCGCTGCTCGGGATCATCGACGCTCCGACACTGGCGCGCAAAGAGGACGGGACCTTTGTCTACGATTTTGCATTCGAGACAGGACTGCCGGAGCAGATTGTCGATGATCTTCTCAAGATGTTCGAGTATGCCTCGGTAACTCCTGCCCTTCAGGTGGTCTGCTCCAGCCTTCACGAGCGGCTAACGGAGAAAAATCGGACAATCACGCACGCCGAATACATAAGGCTCGGCAGAATTAATGGAATTACCGACGACTATCTAGCTCGCGGTATTGATGCGGCAGGGGCGCGAACCAAGGCCCAGCACGATAAATGGGCCGAGCTGCTGTATTTCTTGGTTAGCCGACAAGGCGGCGGCACCCTCGTCTCGTCGATCCGGTCCGTAGAAGAACTCGAAAAGAAAGCCGAAGATCTGGAAATAAAGAGCGGTATCGGACCGGCTCTGGTCAAAGTGACTCGTGGCGCCACGCCGTTACTCCGCGGCGAGCCGCCGGATGATCCGCGAAATTTCAGCCTGAAGCACGATGTCCTCGCCGTTGTACTGGCGCGCTGGCACGCCGCGCATGAGGGAGCTGAGAAGGTAAAAAAAGAGGCCCGCCGTTGGGTGCTTGCAGCCGGCCTCGCCGCTCTCCTGATTGGTGTGTTTCTCGGATCAATGCTCTGGCAGCGGGCCGAAGATGCATTCCAAGCTAAGACCAAGATCGTCGAGGTGAGAAATGAGCACGCGATCAATTCGTTTGAAGGAAATTTTCGACGTAGCCTGTTGTTGACACTTGCGAATCTCGATGCCACCGCAGTTCCCGACGATCTTTACGAACGCTTTACCGGAGGCATTACAGAAAAACATAATGAAACACTCGATGTCTTACGCAGAGTGCTGTCCCGAGCGCCATCGTTTGCCGGCCGTTACCAAGCGGCTGGTTTCGACCCCGCGGGCGGCCGGCTGGCGCTGTTGCGGCACGGCGAGGCCCAGCTACAGATCCTGAACCTTCGACCCGCAGACGGCAAACAGGGCGAGCCGGAGGCGCACGATCTGCCTGCGCCCGCGTTGCAAAATTCAATGCTCCGTCCCGCAGTGGGTTTCGTCAGTGGGCTCGGTCCAGTCGCGCTAGTGAATGACCATGTATATTTCTGGAACGAGCTCGAAATGCGGCAGGAGTGCAATATACCACCAATCCTGCCCTCAAGTTTCGCATCCGGAGCGTGGATACGCACAGAGTTTATTGCCGGCCGACTCCAGCTATCGGTAACCGAACGCCAGGTACCGTTGACAGAACGCCAGGGGCCGACCTCTAGTCTGCGGGTATTGCGGCTGGATGCGGCCGACCTCCGAGGTTGCCTCAGCGGCAATCCCTCGAAGGACCCGCTGCGGATTCCCGGGCGCGCCGGCTCGCAACCGATGCCCGCCTTCTCGGACGCGGAGGACCTGCCACAGCGTTATGACTATCTAGAGGAAACCTCCGCGCCCGCGGCGAATGAGCTCGCTGCAAACCTGCCTCCCGACCCGTCGCGCATCGAATCCGGGAAGCTGGTGGAGCTGGATGCTGTGATCGGCTCGGCCGATCAGCAGGAATCACCTATGCGCATTGCGGTTGGACAGGTCGCCCCTGAACGCGGGATTCCAGAACGTGCTCATTACTCCCTCGCCTTTGCAGCCAATGCACAAGCGATGGTATTCAAGTTCGATGGACCCGATTTCTATGTGTATGACCTGACCAATCGCCGCACCAGCAATAGGCTCGGCTATCTCGACATACCGCCCCAGCACATCGTCGTAACAAGCGACCTTCCGAAGGAGGCTTGGCGACTTCAGCCAGCGCGGATCCCTTGGGTTTATCCACCGTTTGCGGCAGCGAAATTCGGCCAGCATTGGCGAGCTGCGTGGCTTGCGCCCAATGGTGTTTGGGCGGTCGAAAGCAGCGACCGCGATCCCGGCACCGCTGGCCTCGTTTTCGGGATCAACGCCCCGCTAATCGGCGAGCCAGATGGTGTAAAGCTTCAGTTCACTCGTGACGGAGAATTCTTGGTACTACAGCGGGTACAGCCCCCGTCACAAATTTTTGTACGTATTTGGGACCTGCGGCCGTCTTGGCGCGCCTGGATCGCGGATCCGAACACAAGCGAACAACAACTGCGGGCGGCAGCGTGCCGGGTGGTACGCATGGAAGGAGGCGACGGTGCCTTCGACGAAATGGCTTCGAAGCTCTTTCAGATCGATGCGGCGCATCGGACGCCCTGCCCGGAGCCATGACCGGGGTGTTTGATGTCAAATTGCTCAAACCGGCAAAACCGGTGTTTGCCGACTAGTCGAGCCGGGAATCCGGGAATGTCGGTTGAGTCAAACTGCCCAATCGGGCGATGCTTGCTAGGCTCGACATCGCCACGGTGTGGAGAGGGCATATGAGTACAGTTTTCATAAGTTACCGAAGGGAGATTGCTGCTGGCGAGGCTAGAGCTTTGTTCAACGATCTAGCGGAGCGGCTAGGTGAAAACTCCGTATTTATGGACGTTGATAGCATCGCTCTGGGCCGTGACTTCCGCAGTGTACTGCAGGAAGTACTGGCAACTTGCGACCTCATGCTGGTGCTGATCGGCAGAAACTGGATTGACGTCAAGGACGAGGAGGGACGAGCCCGCCTGGAAGATCCTGGTGATTTTGTCCGTCTTGAGATCGAAGCAGCACTCAAGCGGGATATAGTGGTCACCCCCGTCCTGGTACAAGGCGCGCACATGCCCGCCGCCGAGAAGCTACCTGCTGAAATCAAGGACTTGGCTTATCGCAATGGGTTTGAGCTTAGCCATAGCCGTTGGGAGTCGGATGTCGGAGAAATGATTAGGCGGTTGGGTCTTGATGTTCCCGTCCGAGCCAGACAAATCGATTCGATTATGCACGCCGGAAATCGGCCGCTTCCGACGGTCGCTACTATTCCTCCCGACCGCTGCCGACCCGCCGATTCAGCGGGCTACCCGATCACCCGAGACCAAATGTATTTCACCATTCGTATCAATGAAATGCACCTCGCGGAGAACCGGCAGTGGGGGACGGATTACGATCCGCTCGTGGTCGTGGTCACGGAATTCAATCATGCGCAGGAGCGCGTTGTCGTTCCGACGGTCATCGGCCCTAATCTCATCCGCAAGCAGGCGCCCGCCGATCAGCCGCCCTGCGGCGTAGTGGTGCGCGACACGCGGGTAACCGGTCCGCATCCCTATCGCGGCGGCGATGTGGATGTGTCAGTCGGCTTCTACAGGGTGCAGCGCGCCAACCATGCGCGCGTATTGCTGAAAGTCGTGGACAGCCTATCGGCAGCGTTCGCCGGTCTTGGCGAGCTGCAAACAATTGCTAGGACGGGCGGCGCGCTGCTCGAAGGTGTCGAAGGGCTGCTGGGGCTTCAGGAAACCACGTACCTCACCGGGCATCGCATCTCGATGGCGAGCTCGCCCTTTGATCCTTTCACGGCGGGGTTTTCCGCCCTGATCGCGCCGCCGGCACCAAAGGACCTCGCCAGCCTGCGGGTGGAGGACCGCCGTCTTTTTATAGAGGCGGATGGCGGTGCCCGACCCTATCGCGACTCCGACTTCGTGTTGCTGAGCATTATCGGCACCGAAGGGAGAGGAGACGAGAACCTGCTACCGTTTTATCCTTTGAAGGTTGATGCGTTGAACGCGCTTTTAGACGGCGCGGACGGAGTGAAGCGCGGCAAAGCCAACCTGATTGCCGCTTATCAGCAGATGCGTAGAAGCCCCGATGTAACTGTGGCCGAGGCTACGCGCCTATTCGATGCCTGGTTGCAGGAATTTGACGCCGAGAAAAAGCGTGCCGAGCAAGTAAGATCAATGCCGATTATACGATACGAGGCAGAGCCTAACCCACTAGCCCGGGATCTTAACGACGCGCTACGGCGGCTAGCACTTTAGCGGCCTCGATGGGTCGACTCCGTGATCCCAACCGACCCGACGGATGATCCGGGCATGCGCCCATCGCCGCGAAGGAAGTCGATGATCGTTGAGAGCGATTTAAGGCTAGAACCCCGGTCTCTGTGCTCTATCCCCCGAATCGGCAGCTTTCACCGCGCGTCCGCGTGTTCATCGGCTGATCGTCCGCGCGTTCGGCGCGGGTCGAGGGGGATGCTCCGAGAGCCTGATCTTTCGCGATAGTGAAGGCCGGTCAGGCTGCACCCTTGGGCGGAGCGGGTCGGGGTGAGGCGGGGGAGGAGCGACCCCACCTCACCCACCCCGCCGTTGCCCCCACGCCTCCCTCCCGCCGAGACTCGGGAGGGTCGGGGTGGGGCGGCGAACCAGGATCGCATAAGCATGCAGAGGAGCTATCCGCGCGGGTCCGCAATCTTCCCTTCTGCGATCTCCTGCAGCACCTGATGTCGGATCCGCTCTACCAGTTGATCCACCACCTCCTCGTCCGCCTTGATGATTGGGGGAGGCGTGGGCGGCGGCGACGCGACGCCGGCGTTCTGCTCGACGTCCTTCATCATGTCGTAAAGGATCTTGGTAGCGCGTGAATCGGCGCTCGTGGATTTGTTGACCATCTGAGTGACAATCGCCTCGCGCTTGGTGACCTTGCGACGTCGTCCGTCGATCGTCACGGAGACTTTTTCGTTGAGCGCATCGGCGAGCAAGGCCGCCCGGGCCTTTGGGCTGCGGCCGCCGGGGTTGCCGGAGTGACCCTTCTTGAAACGGGTGTGCAGCGGCAGCCTACCCGGGGCCTACCTTGTAATCGCTCTCGTTGTCCGCCATATCGGGTCCTCGCGTCTTGACAAATTTCGCAACGAATTAGCTTTCGTATATTGATAGTATGTCATAGGTATGCTATTCTGTCAATACTAAAATATGCCTTTTCGACAACCAGCATGCGGTGCGCAAATGCCGACGTCAAGTTTCCCTGCCGCTTCCCTGCCGTACCTTCGATTCGACCGGAAGTTCGCATACAAGGTTTTGATTAGAAACCGCTTTCTGGTGAAGTGCGTGCCTCGAAAAAATTTTTCCCTGAGTTTTCCCGCGCGGCAGGGAACAGGAGGGGGCGATGCAAACTCTCACTGCTGCTTCCCTCAGACCCGCCAAACGCCTCCCTGCTAGCCGACCGCTGCTTCGAGGATCTAACTATCTGATCTACAGATTGTTATGGCCGATTTGGCGGGCGATTTCCGGTGCCGAATCGAGTTTTCTCCCTGCTCTCAGGGAGGCGCCGGGAACCGGCTGGAGCTCAGCGAGCCATGCCCTCGGCGCCGGCGGGGACGTCGTAAAACGCCAATGTCATCGAGACCATCGTGTAGTAGCCCATCAGGCAGATGACGTCGGTGATCCCCACATGGCCGAGCGCCTCGACCGCGCGGTCGTAAAGCCCTTTTGCCACCCAGCGCGAATTGGCAAGACACGTCGCCATTTCGTAGATGACCTGCTCGCGCTTGTCGTCGAACGAGGTGTGCAGGCCCGACAGTAATGCCTCGACCTTGTCGGCGGGGAGCCCGGCCGCCTTGCCGGCGCGCTCATGCGCGTTGGTCGGATAGATCGAATGCCATTTGCTGTTGATGATGCACACGGCAATCTCGCGTTCGCGCTCGCTGAGCGTGTAGCCGGTGCGGAAATATGCCCCGAGCGGGCCCGCCGCCTTCGCCAGCTTGGGATTGTGCACCCAGATCTTGGTCGGCCCGGGCAGGCGCCCGCGTGTCTCGATCAGAGAGCGATAGCCTTCCTGTTGCTCCGGCGTCATCCGGTCATAGGGGATCTCGGCATAGCGGCCAAAGGTTGGCGTGTCGGGCATCGGGCGATTTTCCTCTTATTGAGTTGAGATACCCGCGCAGTGTGCCTCGGGTCGTCGCCGGTACGCCAGTAGCATTCAGACATGGGCGCCGTGAGCGTTCAGCACTCGCTCTGCGGTCGCGAGATCCTCATCCACCGCCTGGTGGAGGTCGCCGAGGATCACCACTGCGTTCACGGCTCCTGGGCCTTGGCGTTCGGTCGGCAGCGGAGTACGGAGCGTGGTGACGGCAGATCCCTTGATCCAGACCGGTGTCGCATTCGGGCGAGTCAGCTTTGCCAATGGCGGTTTGACTCCCAAACGTGCCGCCAGCGCCGCTGCACTCTCCGCCGTCACCAGCACGCCGCGCTCCACACCATGGACGTAAGTATGCGCCCCGACATCATGCGGATAGGGCCCAGACACAAGCGTCACCGCGTCCTCGTCGACGTCTACGGCGGTCCCGTCGAGCGCCCGGATCACGATCATGCCAGCCTCCTTGCACTCCGTAACACAGGGCAGCCTTGACGCACCACCAAGTCAAGCGAGTTGACCGGGGCTTGGCGTTCGTCGTTTGATCGGACCGCAACATGGGGCGCGGTCGATGGCGGGGATGTTGGACGGCAAGGTCGCGGCGGTTACCGGCGCCGGTGGCGGCATAGGACGGGAGATTGCAATCGCGATGGCACGCGCCGGTGCCAAGGTCATCATCAACGACATCGGGGCCTCACTTGCCGGCGAAGGCCGCTCGGATAGCCCGGCCGAGGAGACCAAGCAGCTGATCGAGACGGCCGGCGGGGTCGCCGCGATCAGCACCGACTCGGTCGCCGAATGGGGCTCGGCGCAGAAGATCGTGCAAGCCGCGCTCGACCATTTCGGGGGGCTCGACGTCGTCGTCAACAACGCCGGCGTCTTGCGTGACCAGATCTTCCACCGTATGACCGCCGAGGACTGGCTGACCGTGATCTCGGTCCATCTGAACGGCAGCTTCTTCGTCAGCCGTGCTGCCGCGGACCAGTACCGCAAGCAGGAGAGCGGCGCCTATGTCCATATCACCAGCACCTCAGGGTTGATAGGCAATATGGGCCAGGCTAACTACGCCTCGGCGAAGCTCGGGATCACCGCGCTTTCGAAGGCGATCGCGATCGACATGAAACGCTTCAACGTGCGCTCGAACTGTCTCTCGCCTTGGGCATGGAGCCGGATGACCCAGTCGATCCCGGCGCGTACCGACGAAGAACGCGCGCGGGTCGCGAAAATCCAGCAGATGACCCCCGACAAGAACGCGCCGATGGCAGTGTTTCTCGCGTCCGACGCGGCGCGCGACGTGACCGGCCAGGTCTTCGGAACGCGAATGCACGAGATCTATCTGTTTAGCTCGCCGCGGCCGGTCCGCAGCCTGCACAGCGCCACCGGATGGACCCCGGAGGCGATTGCTGAGCTGGCACTGCCGGCGCTTAAGCCCTCATTCATGCCGCTCGATCGCTCCGGCGACCTGTTCAGCTGGGACCCGTTGTGAGAGGATCAGGGCGGCATGCCCAAGGTCACCTACATCGAATATGACGGCACCGAGCATCCGGTCGAGGTACCGGTCGGCCTCTCTCTGATGCGCGGTGCCATCAACAACAACGTCCCCGGCATCGATGCCGATTGTGGCGGCGAGTGCGCCTGCGCCACCTGCCACGTTCCGGCCTGGCTCGACAAGACCGGGACCCCGGTACCCGGGTCGCAGGAGGCGAGCATGTTGAGCTTTGCCGCCGAGGGCGAATTCAATTCGCGTCTGTCTTGCCAGATCGCGATGCGCGAAGAGCTCGATGGGCTAATCGTTCGTATGCCGCAGGGACAGCACTGACGATGGAAGCGAAAGTGATGACCACCCAACTCGACGACGCCTATTCGATCCCACTTGAGGCGATCGACGTCAGTGACCCGCAGCTCTATCAGGACGACACCTGGTATCCCTATTTCGAGAGGCTGCGCCGCGAGGCGCCGGTACATTGGTGCCCGGAAAGCCGCTACGGTCCCTATTGGTCGGTCTGCAAATACAAGGACATCATGCAGGTCGAGGTGAATCACGGCGCCTACTCGTCCGAGGTCGGCGGCATCGCGGTCGAGGATCCGCCGAAGGGGTTGGAGCGCGAGAGCTTCATCCGCATGGACCCGCCCAAGCATGACGAGCAGCGCAAGGTGGTCAGCCCGATCGTGGCGCCGGCGAACCTCGCCGAGATGGAAGGAACAATCCGCGAGCGGACGATCCGGGTCCTCGATGGCCTGCCGCGCAACGAGGCCTTCGACTGGGTCGAGCGCGTCTCGATCGAGCTGACGACTATGATGCTGGCGACCCTGTTCGACTTCCCCTGGGAGGAGCGGCGCAAGCTGACCTATTGGTCCGACGTGGCAATCTGCAATGTCCGTGCGCCGGAATCGCCGGTGCATTCGGAGCAGGAGAAGTTCGACGAAATAAAGAAAATGGCCGAGCGAATGGCCGAGCTCTACAACGAGCGCGCCAAGCAACCGCCGAAATTCGATTTGT
>Ga0310914_10002624_pt1 | contig 12198 bp, 10 predicted proteins | sample GREbulkMGAN108_FD_203450 | JGI IMG/M metagenome (GOLD analysis project Ga0310914, IMG submission 203450) | Lab enrichment of tropical soil microbial communities from Luquillo Experimental Forest, Puerto Rico - GRE.bulkMG.AN108 | ecosystem: Environmental > Terrestrial > Soil > Tropical forest >...
CCGCTGCCGATTTGTCCGAGCAGATTTCCACGGCGGGAATGGAAGCTTCCGGCACTGGCAACATGAAGCTTGCTTTGAACGGTGCGCTCACGATCGGTACGTTGGATGGAGCAAATATCGAGATTCGCGATCACGTTGGCGCACAGAACATCTTCATCTTCGGCTTGCGAGCAGAGGAGGTCGTGGAACGTCGGCGCGAAGGCCTGCAAGCAAGTTCAGTAATTGCGTCGTCTCCCAAGCTCGCGCAGGCCATCGAGGCGATCGAGACGGGTGTCTTTTCACCCGACGATGTTGACCGATTTGCCGCGGTTATGAACGCGCTACGTCATTCCGACTACTACATGGTGACAGCGGATTTCGATGCCTATTTCGCAACGCAGAGAAGCGTCGAAAGGCTGTGGTTGTCGACCTCCGATTGGACGCGCGCGAGCATGCTCAACATCGCACGAATGGGATGGTTCTCCTCCGACCGGACCGTCGGCGAGTACGCCCAAGGCATTTGGAAAGTACCCTTTGAACTTCCCTCCAATCGAGAGCAGGAGTAAACGTCCTAGATGAGCGATAGAGCAGCTGCCAGCGGAATACGTGATGCTTAAGGGCCATCGATAAGTACGCGAGGGGTCTTTAGCCCCGACGACGTGCGCATCCTGGTCGCCGCGTTCGACGCCGCTTGGCGATCGCTCCTCGCGAGTGGCATTACATTCCAGTCAGATCGTGAATCGAAAGCAGTATGTGATACAGCTCCCGATCGCATGGCAAACCCGCTCGGCGATTTAAGAGTCCCAGGCGTTGGTGAGGTTTCGGTCTCGTTTTCGCGGTGATTGAGCCATCACAGACGAACAAACCGGCACCCCGGCCTTTGCTATCCCGCTAAGGACCAGCGAGAGCTGGCGGCCGAGTGTCGCCGGTTAAAGAGCATGCTCGTGCCAGATAAACGTCCGTTACCGAAAATTAGTTCCTGCACACACGTGGCTTGGTGGAAAACTGGCCGACCCTGAAGCGTTGCTTGACAGAGCCCTTAACGTAAGGCGCTGCATTTAGGCCCAGACTGAGAGAAGCTTTTTACGGCAACCCGCCTCTCTTCGATCAAGCAACCTTGGGCCTGGAGCAGAAGCTCAAGATGGACGATGGTTTTGATCGCGCGGCCGGCCGAGTTCATCGAAAGACAAAGGTCGTGTGGTGTATGGAACTTGAGCCGCAGCTCGGGGTTAGCTGGCTATGCGTGACTTTCCAATCGATCCGGAGCTGCGCATCCGCGCGAGCCCGCCGATCGTACTGCGCCGCACAACCGAAGCTCTCAACTTCATTCGAAAGGCGGCACTGAGCACCCCCGACCGCCCATGGCAAGACCTGCTGCAGAGCTTTGAAGCAGCTCGCGACGAGTGGAGTGCGATGGAAGCGGTCGTCCACCTCGAGCTCCGACTTGAGGCGGAAGACCTACTGATTGAGGAGAGGACAGCTTACGCTTCTCGCTCTGGGCAAGGCCGGTCTCGCTCTGCCTAGATCGAGGTTCGCGCGATGGCCGCAGCGTGCCGTCCGGCCCGGCTCTGCGCGCGAAGCAAGGTTTTGCAGTTGCAGCGTGCAAAGTCCAGTCGGATTTCCAGATAGGATTGTGCATGCAGATCGCGCAGATAGCCCCTTTGACTGAGGCCATTCCTCCGAAGCTTTATGGAGGCACCGAGCGCGTTATTTCGTGGTTGGCCGACGAACTGGTTGCACTCGGACATGACGTTGTTTTGTTCGCGAGCGGCGATTCGCAAACCTCGGCCAACCTGGAGGCATGTTGGCCGAAGGCATTGCGTCTTGACGGCTCGGTCCACGACCCGAATGCGTTGCATGTCGCCATGCTCGAGCGAGTTCGCCAACGGGCTCATGATTTCGATTTGTTGCACTTTCATCTCGATTACTATCCGTTTTCCCTGTTTTCCCGTCAGCCGACACCATTCGTCACCACGCTCCATGGCCGACTCGACCTGCCGGAGCACCAGGTGGTCTTCGAGACCTTTCCTTCGATCCCAGTGATCTCGATTTCGGACGCCCAGCGGCGGCCCGTTGCTGGCGCCGGCTGGATCCGCACCATTCACCACGGCCTGCCGGAACGGCTTTTGACGCCACAGCCCGTAGCGCCTGCCTACTTTGCCTTTCTCGGCCGCATTTCGCCGGAAAAGGCTGTTGATCAGGCGATCTGGATAGCTAAGCGCTGTGGGGTGCCGCTGAAGATCGCAGCCAAGGTCGACGCCGTCGATCGCGACTATTTCGAATCCGAAATCCGCAAGCTGCTCACGCCCCCTGACGTCGAGTATATCGGCGAGATCAGCGACGGCGAAAAGTCGGGCTTTCTCAGCGGCGCCATCGCGCTGCTAGCGCCCATCGCCTGGCCCGAGCCTTTCGGCTTAGTGTTGATTGAAGCAATGGCCTGCGGCACTCCGGTGATCGCGTTCAACAGAGGCTCCGTCCCCGAAATCGTCGAAGATGGGTTGACTGGTTTCGTTGTCGAAAGGAAGGAGGAGGCGGTTGCCGCCACCGACCAACTGTCTCGGCTCTCTCGCGGTGCCATCCGGCGGCGCTTCGAGGAGAGGTTTACGGCACGGCGGATGGCGCGCGAATATCTTGCCGTATATCGGGGCCTCATGGATAAACGACGTCCCCGACGGAACTCGCACCACGCTGGAGAATTTTTGGCGCCGAGTATTGTGGGCGCCTTTGCTGATAAAGCCGCGCTCAAAAAGTCCCGCCGAAGCGGGACTAAAGTGGCTTTCAATGGAAAGGTTACGCGTCAACGGAGTCAGTAGCCCTCTCACTTTGTGCCGCTGGTTGGCCGGCGATTGCTGATGACGTTCGTGCGCGCTCGCCCGATTGGCTTCAAAATGAAGAATCCGGCTCGCTCGGCGGTGAAGCGAGACGTGGAGGATTGGGGACCCTGATTGCTCCCGCAGGTCAAGTGCGGCCTCAGACAAAACTTCGACATTGCGCTCACCGGCTTTCACAAGCTCGATGATCTTGCTGGCGATCATTTTCCTTCGGCTGTTTGCGGTTCCGGAACGGCTCGGTGAAATTCGATAGCCGTTCTGCAAATTCATAGCTGCGGGCCAGAGCCAGCCAGCGCTGCTCCATTTCGAGATAATCGCTGATCGCAGATGCAGTGAGGGTGGTTTTAGACAACCCCTTGCATTCCTCCGCACGGCGAAGGCACTCGCGGATTTCTTCGCTGAGGTTCTGGAGCATGGCGCGCCTCCCAAGGGTACAGGCGGGAGCGCGATTGATCTCTCAGCCATCGGCGCCTGAGTTCTCGTTGTTATTGGCCGATGATGAAAACAGCTTACATCAATCAAACTAGGGGGCATAGGGACATTACCGAGCGCGCCTGCGATCAACCCGAGGCCGCCAACTGAGGCGGCCTTGTCAATCGTTCTCTTGCTGGCCGGTCACTTGCATCAGCAGCGTAAATAGTTGGTGGGGCAATTCCTGTGGGGGCTCATACTGCAGTCTCAGCACTTCGCCAATCCGTATTGGAATGTCGCGATATGGCGGTGTCGGCCAAGAGGGCCGTTCGGATTTAATAGGCGACTGATTGCGATCAGAGGCCATTTGTCGGACTCACGACACCGCCCCCAACCTGATCGTTAAACAATCCAGAAGCGAGTTGCGTTCCTGGAACTCACGAAACCCGGCCACTGTAAAATTCAAATCCGGCCACAAGGGGTTAAACCCGGCCAGTACCGCCTTATTCCGATGAGGGTTTAGGACTAGACGGACCTGATCGGCGGCCTTCCAGCCAGTCTACTTGCAACTCCGCCGTCCGCCCAGGCCCAACCCCAAGAAAGTCAGAGGAAAAAGAAATCCCGGCGATCAGGAGGCCGAGGGTTTTGAGTCCCTGACCTACAGAGCAATTTGGCTACACGCCGCGGCGAAGCGCCGCGATGCCGCTTAGCCCCTCGCGGTAGTCTACATGCCGGGCGCTCAATTGTTGGGCCTCTGTCTCCTCAGCGTACTTGAGATAGTTGTGGGCCTGCACGAGAAGAAGCCGAGCGCGTTGCCGATCGCCGATCGCACGTGCCTTCTCTATGCACTCTTCCGCCTTGCTCCGCAACAATTCGACGCCGCCCATGAGGCAATCCCTCTCTAAGGAACCGCACGATTGCAGCCAGCAATCGTGACAAAATGTCGGAATTGTGACTCAAGATCCTAATGATCCGCGCCACTGTAGCCCGAGACGCGCGCTTCCATGGCTTCCAACGTGCCGGTCGGTCTCAGCGGCGTTCCCAGCCCCTGTTCCAGTTCCAGTGTGCCGGTTTCTGGGCCATCACTCCACGTGGAGTCTGAGAGGGGTCGGCCGCCAGGCGGCGAGTCCGGCGCGTGATCGTTCAGATTTTCTTGTAGGAGATGGCCTGCCACTGGCCGTTTCTTGTATGAGATCGTCGACGATTCTGGAAGGATCGCGCCGTGACGAAATTTCACGGTTGATATCTGGGATTTTTTCCCACCATTCGGCCGAGTATTTAGCACACATGATTGCCTCCCCGGCTGCATCACGGCAGCTCGTTATAAGCACAACCGAGGCGAGATTATGTACACCGTTTGCCGTCGGGGCTGGGGCTTAGGGGGCCTTCGGCGTTGCTCTAAGGGGCAGAACCTCGGCCCGCTGACCTCATGATATCCGCCGTTGACCTCAGAGCTGGCTGATCTTTCAAGTCTTCCAACGACACGGGCAAGCGATGGCGCCAGTTCGGGTGTTCATGGGTCGTCCCCGGGAGATTGACCTGATCTCTTACTCCAAGGACGTCCTCCATCGATATGACCAACAGCCGTGATGGAGTATCCGCGAGATACTTTGCCACCGACCCAAAGTCTGCAGTTTCGAGGCCATGCTGCCGCAACGCATGGCGCAGAGCATTAAGACCGCCGCGACGCTGCTCGCTGGTCTCGCCGGGATCGATGCCTAGCGCCCGCTTGACAGCGAGGTCATGCTGATCGCTCCACCCCGCGAAGGTTGCAACATCATGCGTTCCAAACGAAACCAGCGCGTTTTCTCGATAGCTTTCGGGTGGAAAAAAAGAGCCGTCGCCTGAACGCTCGAACAACATGACTTGATAGGTCCAGATGCCCCAATCCGCGAGCGTCTCGCGAAAATTTTCGGGAATGGTGCCGAGGTCTTCCCCCACGACTATGCATGCATGTTCCATACTAGATAGGGCGGCGACTGCTAACATTGCCTCGAATGGAAAACGAATGTAGGCGCCCTGGCTCGGCGGAAAGCCGTAAGGAATCAGATAGAGACGCTTCAAACCCAAAACATGATCCAGCCGAATGGCCCCCGCGTAGCGCATGGATGCCTGCAGCATGTGGCGAAATGGTTCGAACTGCTGATCCTCCAGACCGGCCGGGTTGAATCCGGCCAAACCCCAATTCTGCCCCGCGGTGTTGAGAATATCCGGCGGCGCACCAACTGCCATCCCCGCCAATACCGCATCCTGATCGCACCAAGCGTCGAAGCCGTCGCTGCAAACCCCGACCGCAATATCGAGATAGAGCCCGAGCGGTAGGCCGCGCGCGCGGGCTTTCTCACGACAGCAGTCGAGCTGCTCGTGGGCTACCCACTGCACAAATTCGAAGAAGCCGGTCGAAACTGCTTCGTTCCGCCGTAGCGTATCGAGCGTCTGTTGTTCCGCCCTTCGCCATTCGTGCGGCCATTTCCACCACGGATGTCCAAATTTTCGACGTAGCCACTCGAAGCACGCAAAGCAAACTAGCGTGGAGCCCCTCGACTGTCGGAATCGACCGAACGCGCGGCGTCTTTTCATGCTGCCTTTCACGCGAAAGACTTCGTATGCAAGCTCAAGCGCGCGCACCTTCGCGTTTGCAACGCCGCCATAGTCGACGATTTCTTGCTTTCGAAGGCGTTCTACCTCTTCTTTCAATCCCGCGGCTTCGAGGCCGGGAAATTCCGGAATCGCACCAACGTCGATGTACAGCGGATTGAGAAAGAGGCGGCTGTTCGGAGCATAGGGACTGGCATCCGACGCCCGGTCATCGAATAGAGCATGCAGCGGATTGAGGCCGACCCCCGCGGCGCCTAGATCGGCGGCAAGGTCGACGAGCGCGGCAAGATCGGAAAAGTCACCATGCCCCCAATTGCCCAGCGATCTGACACTGTAGAGCTGCACACCAAGCGCCCACATCCGCCGCTGGGCCGTTTGCTTCCCTTGATACGCCCGGTCCCGACAAACAATTAAGCAGGCGTCCTCGGTCCGAGAACCCTGCTGGTTTGTGACGGTGACATGCAGTCGGAAGATGCCGTTTTGGAGCGCGTCCGGGAGTACAAGCAGAGGCGATGTACCCTCACCCTCGACAATTTTGTGCTCCGAAACGATTTCCCAGCGCAGTGGCAGCCCTCCAGCAGCGGCCAAGCGGAGGGGCTGATCGGCGTGGCCGCAGACGAGGACAGTCCGCGGCAGCATGCGATCGGCCCCATCGCCGCCGACGGCTAGCGCCTCGAGGATTCGAGTAAGAACCTCCGGCTCGACAGTTCGGAGCTGTCCGAATGCATCCCGGTACTCGGTTTCCAAGCCCCAAAAAGCTGCTCGTTCAAAAACGCGGTCCATGGTCGAGACGCTCGATCGGCCGGCAACACGGGACGATCCGGGTTTGTTCCGCTAAAACCCATGGATTGCCCGATACGATTTCATGTTTTTCGCCGTGACGCGACCTCAAAACCAACCTGGAACCAAATCGGGCAGGTCCAGGTTCCATCAATGCCACTTCCGCCGCCCGGGCGGTCGACAGGGCGGCAAAGCCCATTTGAGCCGTGACAGCCAACCCCAGCATTCGGTCCGTCAGCGACCTTTCTAAACATCGCATCTACATCGAAGACGTTTACCCCGTCGTCGATGGAGGCCGTTTTCCGGTCAAGCGAATCGTCGGCGAAGAGGTCGATGTCTGGGCCGATATCTTCCGCGACGGGCATGTCGTGCTCGCCGCCGAGCTGTTGTGGCGGCGCGAAGGCGCCGACAAATGGCTTCGCGTTCCCATGGCGCTGCACGACAACGACCGCTGGAGGGCAAGCTTCACGCCTCCCAAGGTCGGCCGCTACGTCTACGCCATCGAGGCCTGGACGGACGTATTCGCGAGTTGGCGTCGCGATTTCTTGACCAAACGGGCGGCCGGCATGGATGTCGGCCTCGAAATCGAGGAGGGCCGCAACCTATTGGCGGATCTGCGGTTCAAAAATAGCGAACAGGCTCGGCTGATCCGGGATGTTTGCTGCAAAGCGGATATCGTCAAAAATCCAGCCCCGCTTCTATCGGAGGAGCTTGCGGCAGCAGCCAGCAAGGGCCAGCAGTCCGACCTTACCCGCAGCGCCAGTTATCCGTTGGTGGTCGACCGGCCGATCGCGCGCGCAGGGGCTTGGTACGAGATGATGCCGCGCAGTCAATCGCCGGTCGTCGGCAGGCACGGCACCTTCGATGATTGTATCAATCGATTGCCCGACATCGCCGCGATGGGTTTCGATGTGCTTTACTTGACTCCCATCCATCCGATCGGCCGCGTCAACCGCAAGGGCCGCAACAATTCGCTGCGTTGCGAACCCGGCGATCCGGGTAGCCCCTATGCCATCGGCTCCGCCAAGGGCGGCCACGACGCCGTGCATCCCGAGCTCGGCACGCTCGACGATTTTCGGCGCTTGGTGCGAGCCTGCGCGCAGCACGGGTTAGAAGTCGCACTCGACTTCGCCGTTCAATGCTCGCCCGACCATCCCTGGCTCGCGCAGCATCCGGAATGGTTCAGACGCAGACTCGACGGCTCGATCCAATATTCGGAAAATCCGCCAAAAAAATACGAAGACATCGTCAATCCCGACCTCTACGGGCCCGACAGCGAAGCGCTTTGGAAAGCGCTGCGCGACGTCGTGCTGTTCTGGGTCGCGCAAGGGGTGCGTATCTTTCGCGTCGATAATCCGCATACCAAGGCGTTTCCGTTCTGGGAGTGGTTGATCCGAGAAGTCCAGTCCGTCAATCCGGACGTCATCTTTTTGTCCGAGGCCTTCACGCGACCCAAAGTCATGAAGGCGCTCGCCAAGCTCGGCTTCAGCCAGTCCTACACCTACTTCACTTGGCGCACGGGCAAGGAGGAACTGCAGGCCTACGTGAGCGAGATCACCGGCTATCCCGAACGCGAATATTTCCGGCCCAATTTGTTCGTCAATACGCCTGACATCCTGCCGTATCATCTGCAGAGCGGCGAGCCCTGGACCTTCAAGGCGCGGGTGGCGCTTGCCGCCACGCTGTCGGGCAATTACGGCATCTACAACGGTTTCGAGCTGCTGGAGCACGAACCGATACCAGGAAAGGAGGAATACCTTAATTCCGAGAAATATGAATTGAAGGTGCACGAGTGGGATCGGCCTGGCAATATCAAAAGCTACATCGGTCACCTCAATAGGATACGGCGGGACAATGCGGCGCTGCTGCAAGCCTGCAATTTGCGCTTCGCCCAGATCGACGATAACGAGATCATCGGCTTCGTCAAGGAATCGGTAGCACGCGACAATGCGGTGGCCGTCGCCGTGGCAGTAAAAAAGGAGGGACCGCGGGAGTTCTGGTTTCATTTCGGCGACATCGAGATCGGTCCATCGAGCTCACGGCGACGCGTCAAATTCATTGAAAATCTGATCACAGGCGAACGGCACGTCCTCGAGTGGGGCGGGGTCCGTTTGCGCATCGATCAACAGCAGGATCCTGCCCTGCTGTTTCGCTGCTTCACGTGAAGGCCGTGCCATGGATGTGGTCGCTGACATCAGGGCGGCGCCGAAGCTCGAAAGGGACGAGCTTTGGTTCAAGGACGCGATCATCTATCAGCTTCACGTCAAGGCATTCGCCGACAGCAACAGCGACGGCATTGGGGATTTCGCAGGGCTGACCGAAAAACTCGACTACCTGGAGGATCTCGGCGTCACCGCGCTTTGGCTGCTACCGTTCTATCCCTCGCCTGGCCGCGACGACGGCTACGATATTTCGGACTACCGCGCGATCAACGCCGATTTCGGTACGATGTCGGATTTCCGTCGCTTCATGCAAGAGGCCAGGCGGCGTCGGTTGCGGGTGCTCACCGAGCTCGTCATCAATCATACGTCCGACCAACATCCTTGGTTCGTACGCGCACGCCAAAGCAAACCCACATCCGATGCCCGCAACTGGTATGTCTGGAGTGATAACGACCAAACCTATGCAGGAACGCGCGTCATCTTCAGCGACACCGAGAAGTCAAATTGGGCGTGGGACTCGCTTGCTGGGGCGTATTACTGGCACCGCTTCTTTTCGCATCAGCCCGACCTCAATTACGACAATCCGCGCGTGCTTGCGGCCATGATTCAGATCATGCGTCGCTGGGTCGATCTCGGCGTCGATGGCTTCCGCTTGGACGCTATTCCATATCTGTGCGAGCGCGAAGGGACCAACAACGAGAATCTCCCGGAGACCCACGCGATCATCAAGAAGATTAGGTGCGCGCTCGATTCCTACATGCCCGGCAAAGTCCTTCTCGCCGAAGCCAACCAGTGGCCCGAAGACGTCAGCGCCTATTTCGGCGACGGCGACGAGTGCCATTTGGCCTATCACTTTCCGCTGATGCCGCGGATTTACATGGCGATCGCTCAGGAAGACCGCTTTCCCATCACCGACATTCTACGGCAAACCCCCGACATTCCCGTCAACTGCCAATGGGCGCTGTTCCTGCGCAACCACGACGAGCTCACGCTCGAAATGGTAACCGACGTCGAGCGCGATTACCTCTGGTCAACCTATGCGACCGACCCTCGCGCCCGCATCAATCTGGGCATCAGACGGCGTTTGGCATCGTTGATGGACAATGACCGGCGGAAGATCGAGCTCATGAACTCGCTGCTGATGTCATTTCCAGGTACCCCGATCATCTATTACGGCGATGAGATCGGGATGGGTGACAATATCTATCTCGGCGATCGTAACGGCGTCCGCACACCGATGCAGTGGACGCCGGATCGCAATGGCGGGTTCTCTCGCTGCGACCCGGCGCGGCTCTACCTGCCGATGATCATGGACCCGGTCTACGGTTACGAGGCGGTCAACGTCGAAGCGCAATCGCGCAGTCTGGCGTCGCTGCTGAGTTGGACCAAACGCCTGATATCGGTTCGCAAGTCGAGCAAGGTATTCGGCCGCGGATCGCTGACATTTATCCGTCCAGGAAACCGCTCCGTCCTCGTCTACGTGCGGCAATACGAAAACGAAGTCGTGCTCTGCGTCGCCAATCTGTCGCGCTCGGCGCAGGCCGCCGAGATCGACCTCGCCCCCTGGCGTGGTCGCGTGCCCTTCGAATTGCTCGGCCGAACGAACTTTCCGCCGATCGGCGACGGTCCCTACCTTGTGACGCTCGGGCCCTATGGATTCTTTTGGTTCCTGCTCCGCGAACCGGATGCATCGACAATTGAGGCTCCGAGGATGTGGGCGGAATTCGAAACGCTTGTCGTCACCGACGGCTGGAAGTCGCTGCTGCACGGCCGTTCCAAATCGGTACTGGAACGCGATGTCCTTCCGGCGTTTCTTGCGAGCCGGCGCTGGTATGCAGATCGAGGGCGGCTGGCGACGACCCATATCGTCGGTGCCATACCAATCGTGGCGGCCGATCCCGATCTGGGAGTTGCGTTGCTGGAGGCCAAAGGCAAGCGCGAAACCGCAAACTATCTGCTGCCGTTAACCATCAAATGGACTCGTTTTGACCGCGAGCGACAAAATCCAAGTGCGCTCGCAGCCGTGCGCAGGGGGCCGCGCGAAGGCACCCTGCTCGACGCCACTGCCGATCGGAATTTTATCTCCCTTCTCCTCGAAAACCTGCGCGCAGGGCGGACCACCGAAGCCGACCATCGTCGAGTCGAGTTCGCGCCAACGGCGGCCTTTCCGAAAGGCAGCCCGCTCGTGATCCAAGACGTGCGTGCCGTCGACACGGAGCAGTCGAACACGACGGTCCTTGTCGGAACAGACTATGTCGTCAAGATCTTTCGCCGCCTCGAGCCGGGCGTCAACCCGGAAATCGAGGTCGGCCATTTTCTCACGGAGACAGTCGCGTTCTCACACGCCCCGCCCCTCCTTGGAACGGTGGAGATGGAGGAAAACGGAGTTCACAGCGCGGTCGCCGTTGTGCACGGCTTCGTGCAAAACCAGGGTGACGCCTGGACGGTGACGAACGCCTATCTCGACCGTTTCGTCGAGGAACAGCGGCTCCTGACGGCCGAAGCCGCCGGCCACAGCGATGAGCAAGCCGCCTATCTGCGGCGGATGGACCATGTCGGACGACGGGTCGCCGAGTTGCAGCTCGCGCTTGCAAGCCGTAATGATATCGCCGAATTCGCTCCGGAACCAATTGCAGCCGACGATGTCCGGAGCTGGACAGAAGGCGTCCTGGAACGTGCCGGCCACGCACTCGGTGACTTGGCACGTCGCCGATCGGACTTGGCGGAAAACGATCGCCAGCTGGTCGACGCACTTTTGTCCTATCGAGACTCGCTTCCCTTGCGACTGCGCGAATTGCTTCCGGAAACCATCGACGCCGTGAAGATCCGTCATCACGGTGATTTTCATCTGGGGCAGATGCTGATCGTCAAGGACGACGTCTCCATCATAGATTTCGAAGGCGAACCGCGCCGCAGCCTCGCGGCACGCCGGCGCAAGGCCCCCGCCGCCCGCGATGTGGCCGGCCTCATCCGGTCGATCGACTATTCCGCGACAGCTGCGCTCGAGCGTGCACTCAAGTCTGCGTCCGATGAACACGGCAAGCTCGCCCACGCGCTCGAGGATTGGCGCGAACACTCCGTCGCCGCCTTCATGTCGACGTATCGTTCATCGTTGAGCGACACGAGACTTTGGCCGCAATCGGTCGAGGCCGCCGACCGTCTTCTCGATTTTTTTCTGTTGGAGAAGGCTTTCTATGAAATCGAATACGAGCTCGCGCACCGGCCCGATTGGCTGCGGGTGCCGCTCGCCGGCACCTGGCGCATTCTCTCCCGTTCGGAAGGCGCGCCGCAATGAGCTCGCTCACGCCGGAAGCCTATGCCGTCATCGAAGGTCGCCATTCCGATCCTTTCCGCTATCTCGGCCCGCATGTCGAAAATGGCTCGTCCGTCGTTCGCGTCTTCCTTCCGGATGCCGAGGGAGTTGCCATCATCGACGA
>Ga0310914_10002635_pt1 | contig 12171 bp, 13 predicted proteins | sample GREbulkMGAN108_FD_203450 | JGI IMG/M metagenome (GOLD analysis project Ga0310914, IMG submission 203450) | Lab enrichment of tropical soil microbial communities from Luquillo Experimental Forest, Puerto Rico - GRE.bulkMG.AN108 | ecosystem: Environmental > Terrestrial > Soil > Tropical forest >...
CGGGCGAAAATCGGCGATGCATGCATTTCCTCCCCGGGCGCGAGCTGTTTCAGCCTCACGTTACCTCAAACCGGCCTGAGTGGGCCTCGCAGCAGGAGAAAAAATATTTCCGATGCGGCGGTGGCGTCTGCCGGCTGCGGCCGCTCACCACTGGTTTTCCCTCGACGAGCACGTACGCGATCCCGGGAAGGTCTCCATGAGCGATGGCGTCGGCAGCACCGGTCCCGGCCGAGCCTTGCACCGGCCCGCAAATCACGAGATCAGCCACCCGACCCGGAGCAAGAACCCCTACGTCCAGCCCGTGCGCGCGTGCGGTATTGCCGGCTGCGACGGCGATCGCTTCCCCCGGGGATAGGCCGCAAACGGAGCACAAAAAGCACAGCTGTCGCAGCATGCCGCGCGGAATGACCCCGGTGCCGCCCGGGGTGTCGGTGCCCATGACGAGCCGGTGAAGCTGGCCACGCTCTTTCATGCGCCTCACGGCCCGTTGCGTAGAGCCATAATTGCCGGATGAGCAGATTTCGAGCGCGAAGCTGGTTTCATCAATAACGCGGTCGAGGTCCGCATCGCTCATCGGAATCGGGCCGCCGCTCACATGCGCGGCGATGTCGGGCTGCAGCCAGGCAAGAATTTCGTACCCGCAGATGTGGCTTAGCCCGGAGCGCGAAACGCCGCCGGTATGAACCTTCGTCCGAATTCCGCGGGCTCGGCACCACGCGGTATATTGGAGCGCTTCCTCCTTATGCGTCGACAACGGGAAGAAAAGAAACTTGGCCAGGATCGTTCCGGCAGCCGCCAGTCGGTCAAAGTGCGTCTCCTTCATTCCCGGGATGAGCAGCACGGTGCCCGCGTGCACCTTCACTCCGCTCCAGCGGACCCTTCCGGTGGTTGCGCGCGTGACGACCGCAAGCGAGGTCACAAGCTCCGCCGTCAGATGCTCGTAATCGAGCCCCGGCACATGCAGTTCGCCCGCAGACACCATCGTAAGTTCGAGAGCTTCCCGAGCAATCGCGCGAGTTCCAACGTACGGCAGTTGCTGGGCCGCAAGGGTGAGACATGGATAGCGGAATCCGGCACCGAGCGTATCCGCGTCATTCGACACGCGGGCGCGAACTGATAAAGCATCCGAGCGCCGCGATGAGCGCACGAACCGGCATTTCGCAGGCACGGCCTGTGACGCAAGAACCCTGCGATTCCCGCTCGTCGCGCGGATTCGCGCCCAATCAGGAGCCATGACTCATGCACAGGATCGCACTGGTGATTGCAATCGTGACCTGCCTGACTGCGCCGGTGCTCGCCCAGCAGGCTGAAATTGAGGCGGTGAATGCGAAATGGATGGATTTCTTCAACAAGGGTGATTTCGCGCGCGTCGCGTCGCTTTACACCGATGACGCGACCGCATTCCCGCCCGGGTCCGCCATGGTGAAGGGCAGAGCCGCGATCGCGGCAATGTGGAAAAGCATGGCGGAGAAGGTCAGCGACCCGAAAGTCACGACGCTCGAGGTCAAGCCCCTCGGCCCCACCGCGGCGCGCGAGATAGGGACGTTCAGCCTTCGAACCAAGGGTGAGAAGCCGCAGGAAGTTGTCGGCAAATATGTCGTGGTCTGGGAAAAGGTCGGAAACGACTGGAAGCTCGCAGCCGATATCTGGAACGAAGGCAATTAAGCGCGCCGCCGCAGCTTTCCTTCACAGGGTTGGGCCAGAACGGCGCTTATTGCGCTGGCTGATCCTCCATTCTCTTGGGCTGGCAGGTGCCGATTTCGCTACCTACATTGGAGGCGGGGCATGTGCGAGGTAGTCGGAGAATGTCCGTCCTTTCCCTTCTGCTCAACATTGCATGGATCGTGTGCGGCGGTCTGTGGATGGCGCTCGGCTGGATGGTCGCGGCCGTCATCATGGTCGTTACCATTATCGGGATCCCGTGGGCGAAGGCTGCGTTCAACATCGCGGTGTATACGCTCCTGCCGTTTGGCCAGAAAGCGGTTTCGCGCGCAGACTATTCCGGGCAAGCGGACGTCGGCACCGGCCCGCTCGGCGTTCTGGGAAACATCATATGGCTGATACTGGCGGGGTGGTGGCTGGCGCTCGGCCATGTGATTGTGGCGGTGCTTCTTGCCGTGACCATCATCGGAATTCCGTTTGCGTGGGCGCACCTCAAGCTTGCAGGCATCGCCCTTTGGCCGATCGGCAAGATAATCGTGCCGGCCGATGAAGCCGCGTTGCATTATGCTCGGCGATACTGATCGCTTCGCCCAATCAGCCCGGCGCGTAAGGACTTCCTAGAACGGCTTCTCACCGAGGATCGCGACGCGGCGCAGCAGCCGCCGCTCACGCGGATCGAAATCCGTGCGCGCATGCAGGGAACAGCGATTGTCCCACAGCATGAGGTCGCCGGGTCTCCAGACATGCTCGTAGACAAAGCGCCTCTGCTCCTGGTGGTCGAACAGGAGCCCGAGCAGCCGATCGCTCTCGGTGCGGGGCATGTCCAGGATGTGGTCAGTCATTAGACGGTTTACGAACAGCGCCTTGCGCCCCGTATCCGGATGTGTGCGCACGATGGGATGCGCATAATGCGGCACGCCCTCACGGATCGTCGAGCCACGCACGGTGGGATTGTTTTCGTAATCGTGAACGTTCATTGCCTTGCGCCCCGCGATCTGCCGCTGCAGGTCGGCGGACAGGGTTTCGTAGGCCAGATACGTGTTCGCAAACAGCGTATTTCCGCCCTCGCGCGGAAGCTCGATCGCAAACAATGTGGTCGCCTTGATTGGCCGCTCTACGTAGCATTGGTCGGAGTGAAAATACATCTCGCCGTCAGGCAGCCCGCCGATGAGCTGTCCGTCCTTGCGGATGTTTGAGACCAGCATCACCGAAGGGTGCCCGGAGTTCTTGCTGTGATTGTTGATGACCTTGCTCAGCTCGCCGAACCTTCCTGCAAAGCGAAGCTGATCCTCTGTCTCGAAACGCTGGTTACGAAACAGCAGGACGCAGTGCTGATGCCAAGCCTTGCGGATAACCTCAAATTGCGCGTCGTCGAGATGCGCGCGCAGATCAAGGCCGACGATTTCGGCACCGATCGCCGGCGAGAGCGGGGCCGCGGTCGGGATCCCGGTGTGGATGGGGGCCAGCGATGCCGGCGAAAGGTTTATTTCCATCTCATTCGACTTCGGTGTCTATGCAGCCGCAAACCGGCAGCAGGGGGCGCCGATGCCAGCGTGGGAGTCCGGCCGGCAACTTGCGAACCAAAGGAGGCAAGGTACTGGCCGAGTCAAAACAAGTCATTCCGCGTCCTTGACGACGGTGTGCGGGCGGTCTCGGCCGCTGGCGGTTTCCGTGTGCCACTTGCCCCTGTCATCTTCGTACTCGATGGTTTCGGTGTGGCCAGGGACCTCCTGCTCCACGGCAGCTGCCCGCGCGGCGGTGAGCGCTTCGGCATGGGTCGGGAAGGGTTCCGAAAACACGCCGTCGACTTTATAGGCCCAGCCCCCGTCGTGCTGGACAATCTCGTAGATGACGTCAGGCATGGGACACCTTTGGATTGGCGGGCAACCAAATCCTATCACACCCCAAAACCCGCGGCGATACGAATGCTCTTCGCGCTGCGACGGCGACCGTGTGCTCGAAGGTTCGGACCCCGTTTTGCCGTGAACCAGCCTAGGAGGCGTAATCGGCTTCCTCACGATCGAGAATGCGCTTGAGGGCGCAAAAGTGCCGTTCCGCAGGGGTCGGTCCGTTGTAGAAGCGATTGCCGCCAATCTCCTTCTTGGTCTTCTCCGTTACGGCCGCAGGGAGCTGCTTGAGGCGCTGACCGGTCCACATGGCGTAGATTTGTACCTGTGCGGCGCGCTCGAGGTAATAGAGCCGGTCGTATGCGTCGGCTACCGATTGGCCTACCGTCGTGATGCCGTGGTTGGCCATGAACAGCACCGTCTTGTTGCCAAGGACCGTAGCAAGGCGCTCGCCTTCCTCGGGATCAAGGGCCGGACCGGTGTAATTGTCGTCATACGCAATCATTTCCATCAGGCCGACTTCCGTTTGGCCGATCTCTTTGATCCGGGGATCTTCGAGACGGGTGAGCGCACTGGCAAAAGGCATGTGGGTGTGGAAAACGACTTTGGCATGCGGCAGCGCCCTGTGAATTGGCGCGTGAATGCAATAGCACGACCGCTCGACGTCGCCGCTCCCGCGCTTTACCTCGCCGTCATCGATGCCCACCTCCATGAATGAAGACGCCTTGACCTCCGACCAATGCGTGCCAAAGGGAATCTGGTAGTAGCGGTCGGGTTTGCCAGGGACCACCTGCGTCAGGTGATTGAAGATTCCTTCGTGCAGGCCGTGCATGACGGCCAGTCGATGCGCGGCTGCGAGATCGACGCGAGCGTCCCACTCCCCGGAGCTGCATTCATCGCGACTTGTGCGCGAGACCTGGAATTGCATTGCTGATCTCCTGCTGACGTCATGAGTGCGTCTTCTTGGCTGCCGCCCCGCGGTATTGAATGACGGCACGTCGCACATGCAGCGCAAGCGACCGCTTGACTGACGCGTCGCCATGCATGCCCGGGAATTCCTGCCGTCGGATGCGGATCGCCATATGGCTTTACCCCACCGCGGTCACGATAGCACGCTGGAGTGACGCGGTCTCTTGCCTATGCTCGGAAGGCTGTCATCTACGGGGTGATCCGGTACCTGCCAAATTCTTTATTCTTCGTGAATGCAGACACTCCCGTAGTAGATCGGAATCCCGGACTCTGCCCTTCCGCAGCTTCACGAAATGGGCGTAGTCTATTCGCTCCGCGCGCCCATAGGAATTTCGATTGAGCTGTGGAGGGAACGCCATGAAACGCACCCGCCGAGCTATTTTGCACTTGGCGGCGGGCGTTGCCGCGCTTCCCGCGGTATCGCAGGTGGCATCAGCGCAAGGCTATCCGACGCGGCCAGTGCGCTGGATCGTGTGCTTTTCGGCCGGCGGCCCGAACGACATCGTCGCCCGCGTCATCGGGCAATATCTATCGGATATTCTGGGGCAACAATTCATCGTCGAGAACAGGGTCGGGGCAGGCGGCAATGTCGGAATGCAGTCTGCACTGAGCTCCGCTCCCGACGGATATACCGTCGTCTTCGTCGGCCCCAACAATGCCATCAACGCGACGCTGTACGAGAGGCTTCCCTTCGATTTCATCCGCGACAGCGCACCCATCGCCGGAACGATGCGCCTGACCAACGTGATGGAGGTCAATCTGGCGGTGCCCGCCGGCAATTCGCCGAGTTCATCGCTTATGCGAAAGCCAATCCGCGCAAGATCAACTTTGCGTCCGGGGGCGTGGGCACGTCGCCGCACCTGTCGGGCGAGCTGTTCATGGCGATGACCGGCGTCGAGCTTGTGCACGTGCCCTACCGCGGCACGGCTCCCGCGCTCACCGATCTCCTGGCCGGGGAGGTGCAGGTGCTGTTCGACAACCTCCCCGGCTCGATCGGGCACATCCGGACCGGCAAGGTTCGCGCGCTCGGCGTCACCGCATCGAAGCGAGTGCCTTCGCTTCCGGATGTGCCGACCATAGGCGAAACCGTTTCGGGCTACGAGGCGAGCGTCTGGTATGGGATGGCGGCGCCGAAGGATACGCCACCCGACGTGATCGAGACGCTCAATCACGCGGTGAACGCGGTATTGGCCGACCCGAAGCTGCAATTGCGCCTTGGCGAGCTCGGCGGCGAACCCATGCCCATGACGCCGGCCGAATTCGGAAAGCTGGTGGCGCAGGAGACCGAGAAATGGGCCAGGGTAATCCGGGCGGCCAACATCAAGCCGGAGTGACCTCAGCTGCCACCAACCGGTTGATCTGCGCAGCACAAGGAAGGAGACGCCCGCGGAATGAGACCGCCGGGACTCTTGAGTGCACGACGATCCAATCAGAGGCGTGGTCACATGAAGCCGGGATTGCGGGGCAGGTACCGGGTCCAGTCTCCGAAATCGCGGGTTGAAACCAGCACCATCGGAACCGTGATCCGCATCCCGTGCCTGGCGGCAAGGCTGAGCGCGATCTCGTTGGCGCCTGGAAGGAACGCGGAGACCCGGGAAACGCCGCTTCCCGCAGCAAGGGTCAACGCAGTGGCGAATGCCGCGTCCATCGCGTCTCGTTGCGCCACCGCAAGCGGACCGATGTGGCCGCTAGCGGAAACGTAGGCGTAGCCGACGCATTCGTCCCGCCCGTGCAGGAAATATCCTTTCATCGTGCTGTCGTTGAGCAGATAGCTGTGATGCTTGTCGCGCGAGAAGCCCAAGACGCCGGCATCAATCCGAGCAAGGCTGTTGCGGTGGGATGTGGTGCCTTCAATGGACGTCCAGCGCAGTTTCTCGCCGTGCAGACGCTGCATCAGCGCATCGCGGTCTGCGTCAAAAAAATAAACCGGAATTCGGGGGAAGAGCCCATGCCGAATGTAGAGCCCTTGCGACACGACATTGAACGTGAAGGTGATAAGAGCTCGGTTGGTCGCGCCCGCTTTTTTGGCGTGCTCAAATGTGCGCGTCAGAAGCTCGTTGCCGATTCCGCGACCTTGATGACCCGGAGCGACGAACAGCTCCGCGAGAAACCATAGATCGCCGCATACCCAGCTGAAAGCAATACCGAGGATTTCTCCATCGGCTTCCGCCAGCCACAGGCCGTCGGGATCATCCTTCAGCGAGAACAACTGGAAATCGGGAGGGCGCACGCTTGCAATCAGCCCAAAACCGTGGCGCTGCGTGAAGTCATTAATAGTGCGAACGACGAGCTCCTCGGCTTTCTGCAGCTCTTCGGCGCGGGGAGTTCGGAATACGATCGGCACCGGGGCAACTCCATGCAGAGCCTACCGCTGGGGCTTCAGGATACAGCACAATCCCTGCACTATCCGAGGCAGGAGCAATCGGCTCGTTTGCAGATTGAGGACGCGTCAGCCTTGGACGCAACCGGCCTAGTTCCGGCCGTTTCGGAACGCGGCCGCGTGGCGCACGGAGCAGTGCGGCGCCGGTGGGCAGAAAACCACTCGTCGTGCGCGCCGCGGCGAGGTATTATTGGGAACCGATGCTGTCGACATGGTTGCAAGAGCGACCGAGCCCGCGCGGGCTTGATCGCCGCCGCAACCTAACCCAGGCATCGCAGAGCCCGCGCCGTCAGCGGCCGAGACGAGCGCGGGCTCGTCTTTTCGGATCACCGTTCCGAAGGCAATGTGCTCGGCCAGGCATTCCCGCCCCGGTTTTGAGGTTGTCGGCAGCACCGAGCCCGTCAAGGCGGCACGACCTAAAACGCAAAGGACCGCTGAAGGGGTGGCGGCGGCCCGACATGAACGCCCTCGAGCTCGAGCATGCGCATCTTGGCCGCGGCGCCGCCCGGCGCCGAAAAACCACCGACCTTGCCGCCGGCCGCCAGGACCCTGTGGCACGGAATGATCAGCGGCACCGGATTCCTGGCCATGGCCTGACCGACGTCCCGCGCTGCCTCCGGCCCGGAGCCTGCTTCGTGTGCCAGAGTGCCGTAGGTGGTAGTTTGTCCCCATCCAACCTTTCGGGCTGCCGCGTAAATGCGCTTGCAGAACGCGTCCTGGTCATCGAGGTCGAGCCTGAAGCCTGAGAAATCCGTCCGCTCACCCTCGAAATAGCGCTTCACGGCTGCGATTGCCTCGACGATCTCAGGCGTGGGATCCCCGGGCATTGAGTCGGGCGCACGACGCAGCAGCATTCGTTCGGTTGCTTGCGCGCTTTTCGTCGGCAGCTGCAAACGCGTGATGCCCACATTGTTCCAGGCGATGCCGCAGAAACCGCCGGCGGTTTCGAAAATGAGATGGCGGTGCGCCGCATGGCCCATAACGTCGTCCTTGCATTTCGGGAGCTGTCGGAACATCGTGGGGCCAACGGTAAATTTCAAGATCGAGGGACTCAAGGCCATGGGCTGGCCCTAAGGGCGAGCGACGGCTCTTTGGCGCGCCTCGGCGCCGGCAATCATCTTCGGCGACGCCGGCCGCGCTCGCAAATCGTCACTTTTGTGCCGGCCGTCACATCGCACAGGGCGGAAATCGCGCAATCCTCCTCGGAACAAGAAAAGTTGCAATGCAGGAGGATCGGGCCGTGTGCAGGCGCTCTTCGCTGTCCGCGCGACTCATCGCAGCCCTCATCGCGGCACCCGCGCTGCTGCTCTTCGCCGCGAGCGCAGCGCTCGCGCAAAGCAAGCCGGCGGCCGCCGAAGTCAAGGCAATGATTGGGCCGAAGCAGGTGGGACCTTGGCACGTCGTGGGCTGGGGCAGAGGCGGCAGGCCGTCCCATTGCACCGCGGAGCGCCGGCTGCAATCGGTGCCGGACGACGGCGGGGCGCTACAATTCGCCCTCGTGCGCCTGCCGGACGCATATCGTATCCTGCTCAGTTCCAACGAATGGACGCTCAACCCCGGCGCCGTGTACCCGGTCGAGCTGATCGCGCCGCCCATATTGCGCAGCGACGCGAGTGCGGTTGCGATGACGCGCAAGGCGGTGATAATCGAGCTCGGCGGCGATACCGCCTTCATGCAGAAGCTCGCCACCGCGCCCACCCTCGCGATCAAGACCGCGCGGACCGTCTACCGGCTGCCGCTCGAAGGTCTGGGTCTCGCCATCGGCGAAGTCGATTATTGCGTTGCCGCGATCAACCTCGGCTCCAATGCGGTGGCGGGGCCGGCGCGGACAGGCAACCACGACGTCGTTCCGACGCCGGCGCAGGAATATCGCGTCAGCGAACCACGCACCGAGGCCGGCCTGATCGAGGAGCGAACGTTCCTCACGGTTCGGGACAACAAGGGATCCTACCGGCTGGAGGCGCTGCTGGTGCGGCCCGCGCAGGCGCCCGGGCGCCTGCCGATCGCGCTGATCACCCATGGCAAGAACCTCACGGCGCTCGAGAATGAATCGTTCCACGCCGACATCATGCTGCCGCAGGCGCGCGATTTCGCCGCCCGCGGCTGGCTCGCCGTCGCCGTCATGCGCCGCGGCTACGGGGCGTCCGATGGCGTGCCCGGCGTGTCGCGCGGCGCGGCCTACATGGCATGCGGCGGCGGAGACCTGGCGCGCGGCTTTGAAGTCGAGGCCGATGATCTCGCGGGTGCGCTGCAGGCGGTTTCGGCTCGGCCGGATGCGGACGCCTCGCGCGCGCTTGCGGTGGGCCAGTCGTTTGGCGGCGGCATCGTGCTCGCCTTTGCGAGCCGCCAGCCGGCGGGCCTGCTCGGCGTGGTCAACGTGTCCGGCGGCGTCTGGCGGCAGGGGTCCAACGGCGATGTATGCGATTTCGATGCCTTGATCGCGGCAATGGAAACCTTCGGCGGCCGCGCGCGTGTGCCAGCGTTGTGGCTTTATGCCGAGAATGACCGCCTGTTTTCGCCCGAGGTCGTCAGGCGCATGCACGAAGCCTATGTCGCTGCCGGCGGCCGCGCGGAGCTCAAGATCTTCCCGCCGGTCGCCAAGGACGGTCACGCCCTGTTCGCGGATCTGACCGGTCGCACCAAATGGCTGCCCGCGCTCGATGCATTCCTGCTGGCCAACCGGATGCCGAACACGAACGTCGTCCGGTTGGAGGAGGTGAAACGTGCACCGAGGCTAGCGCCGTTCAAGCGCGAATTCCTCGAGCAATATCTCGCCATGCCCACGCCCAAGGTTCTCGCCGTAAGCCCGAACGGAACCGAGGCCTACTGGTATGCGAACAGCAGCGGCATCGAGGGGGCGCGCAACGGGGCGCTCGGACGCTGCCGCGAGAAGGCCGGCCGCGAGTGCACCATCGTGATGGAGAACGACGATCTCGTTCGGCCGATGGTGACCAGCGCCGCCGGCTCGAACGTCACGGCGCGCTGAGTTGCGTCATGGCATGAAACGCTCGCGCGTGGGAAAGTTCGCAAACGTGCTCTCCGGCACGCGGAAATTGGTCGCCAGCAGCAGGTGCGGATTGCCGGCGACCCAGGCGCTCAGCGAGATCGACTGGTAGGTGCCGTTGTTGAGCACGATCAGGAGGTCGAGATCATCGCTGCCGGCGTTCTCGATGTAGTGACCGTAGCCCTGCGGCACGTAGCCGACATCGCCCGGGCTGAACTCCTCCATGCGCACGCGGCCGTTCGATCCGAACACGCTCATGCGGGCGCGGCCGCCGAGATAGTACTGCCACTCGTCGGCATTGGGATGCCAATGCAATTCGCGCAGCGCGCCTGGCTTGATGCGCATCAGCGCCCCGGTCATGGTGGTCGAGATCGGGAACTCGCGCTCCGATACGAGGCGCATGGTGCCCTCGGGGTAGGTTTCCGGGCGCTGCGCCAGCAGGCGGTAGCGATGGGTAAGCGCTCCGGCGACGAGCGAACCCGGCGCCGGATCGGCGGCAAGCGGCGGCGGCACCGGTCCTTGCGCGATGTAGACCTCACCCTTGGGGAAGTTTGCGAAGGTCGCAGCGGTCACGCCAAACTCCTTCGCCAGCACCTCGGGCGAAGTGTGCCCGATCCAGTCGGTGATGCTGAACGTGCCGAACTCGGAGAAATAGCCGTTGTCGAAGACGAGCAGAAACAGACAATCCTCGCGGCCGATGCCCTGGATGGAATGGCCATGGCCGCGCGGAAAGTACCAGACGTCGCCGGGATCGAAGTCGGCGATCTCGGTATGACCCTGCGGATCGGTGACGGTGATGCGGCATTGGCCCTTGATGATATAAGCCCATTCCGCCGCGTTGGCGTGCCAGTGCAGCTCGCGCAGCGCACCGGGCTTGAGCGACATCAGCACCCCTGCGAGCTTCTCCGAAACCGGAAACTCCGCAACGGTTGCCTGCTTCGCCCAGCCGCCCTCCCAGGTCTTAGGCGAAAAGATTGAGTCACATCAACACGTTATGCTGTCCCACCACCCCAAACCGTTCCACTGAATCGTAAGGCTTTATTCGGCGGCTGTCCCACCGAAATCAGGTAGTGCGCAGTTCAGTCTTCTGTCCCTATGGGTGGCGCGTAAGCTTGGATCGGTATGTGACGCTGAAAATGTGAGTTAGAAGAGGCCATGCGATGGGGGCGGTTCACCTTGGCAGGGAAATGACGGTTCCGGAGCATTGTAGCATTGTGTAACCCTGTAACCCTTTCTCAGCCGGCTTCGTGGTTGCGGCGGCGCGGGCGGCGTCCGCCGGCATGGAGAACGCCGGCCGGCTTCGGGATTCTAGCGGCCGCGGACGCCTTGCGATGCCACCGCTGGTTGTCCTAAAAAATTTTTTTTATGCATCTAATAGAATAAGCCGCATCCCCCCTACCGCCCAAACTAAAGAATGAATGAGTGACCTCCGTATGGTCACTGCGAAGGGTGTCGAATTACAACCGTCTTAAAAGCGTTCACTTGATTTGGATATATCTTGTGCCATGTCAGCGTCATGGCACGACGCACAAGCAAGGACGCACCCGCATCTGGCCGGCGTAACACCGTAACCCTTTTTGCGGGCAACAACCAAGTTGACGACATCATGGCTCGCGTTCGTCGGCAGCGCGAGGGTCGTGGTCTCTTTATTGTCGGTCTGGAAACGAGCGACCGGTTCAGATCCCCCACGTCCACGAGTCGGGACTCCATGCTCCCTCGACTCGTTCGTGCGGAAGCGGCCCTCAAGCAGATTGCGAGTACGGCCTACATGACCCGCGTCATTGTGGGCAATCCCGCCGTGACATCGCCGTGGCTCAAGTCGCCAGAAGCCATGCAAGAGTTCGGGAAAAACTGCCGCGCTACTGGCCTCACGCGCATTGCCGATGTGATGCGGCTGGCGATTGAGACCAAGCGGCAACATCCCGGCCAACCAGTCACAGTTGTCCATATCGGGGATTGCTTCGATGAAGAGCAAGAGGAGATTTACAGCTTCGCCGGCGAGATCCGCAATCTCGGGATCCGAGTGGTGATGCTGCAAGACCGTCCTTGCGCCAGCGGAGAAGAAGTGTATCGGCAGTTCGCGACATTGACCTATGGCACCCTTCACCAACCGTTCACTATGGATGACCCGCGCCAGTTCGAGCTCGTTCTGCGCGAGACCCTCGAACAGGAGACCGGCGCGAAGAAGCTCAAGATCCTGCGATGACCACGGCAGCGACCATCGACTATGCCACGCGGGAGAAGCTTACCGTCCTGCTGCTGCGGTCCCGCGACCGCAACGCCGCCGAGAACGAGCGGGTTAATGCCCT
>Ga0310914_10002636_pt1 | contig 12169 bp, 12 predicted proteins | sample GREbulkMGAN108_FD_203450 | JGI IMG/M metagenome (GOLD analysis project Ga0310914, IMG submission 203450) | Lab enrichment of tropical soil microbial communities from Luquillo Experimental Forest, Puerto Rico - GRE.bulkMG.AN108 | ecosystem: Environmental > Terrestrial > Soil > Tropical forest >...
AAGATAGTATCACCAATCCAATCGAGCATCTTCTCGATCCAGTCGAACCGAGGGTTTTCGCGGCAACTATATCAGCATCGAAGAGCGGGTGGGGGAGTAGGAACAGGCATTGTCCGCTTTCAGGGGCAAAGCGGACATGGCTTAAGGATGGCATCACGTCTGCTTATGACCTACTTCAGACATCGGCCGCCCTAGCCAGCGGCTAACAGGTTGTGAAGTTTCCTCCGATACCCGCTGACTGATCGCCCGCAGTTCGATATCCTGCAATCCAGCCCTTGGCCGACAGGGGGGGCGCCGCGACCGACCTTGATATTGTGGATCGTCAATCTGGAGATCGAAAATGGCGACAGGCAGCGTTAAGTGGTTCAATCCGACCAAAGGCTATGGATTTATTCAGCCGCAAGGCGGAGGCAGAGATGTCTTTGTTCACATCTCGGCAGTCGAACGTGCTGGACTGAGCACGCTCAACGAGGGGCAGCAAATCGAGTATGAGATCGAAGAGAACCGCGGGAAAACATCTGCGGTGAATCTTAAGGTCAAATGAGACCTATTCGCGAGTTTCGGGCGATCACTGCGGTGACGCATTAGGCTTTCCACTCTCCACAAGGTGGCGATGCAAGGGGACGCCGACAAGCCGAAAGAGCGGGAGTAACGCCCGGTATCGCCCGATCAATTTCAACATGTGCGTGTCGGTTTGAACGCCACGGCCTTGCACCGCACGCGCCGAAGCGGACATAGCGTTGTGTGAACCAAAACTGTCGTTACCACGTGTAGCGCACGGTGCCAGTGCCGCTGCAGCGGCGCTCACCTGAGGACATGAGCGCCAGTACCGGAAGTTTGGGCCTCAGGGAAGATCGGACAATGTCTTTGCACCCGGTCCGGGGGTGATCAACGTCGGCCACTGGTGCGAACCGAATGGCACCTGCGGGGGCAGCGTTGGCGTGATCTTCAGCTTGGCGTCCTCGTCGATAATCGCCTGACGTGCGTCTCCGCCCATCAACTCGAAATCCATCGTATAGTAATTGCCGAAGAACGCAGCGCCTACCCACCGGTCGGAGATGATGCGAGTGAGCGCTTCCAGCATCTCGTCCGGGGTGGTTGTGAACGAGATCGTCTCGATCAGCATCAGCCGGTCGTTGATGGCTTCAGGCCCAAAGAACTGCGCAAGCACGCTAAACAGGATGTTGTTCTGGCGCGCGACGTAGATCGTGTTGCTGGCTGCGTAGGTCTTATCCCAGTCGGCACCAAGCATCTGTTTCCAGCCGGCGATCACGTTCATCCAATGGCTGACCTGAGTTTGCGCAGCCCAAGCGATATTCTTCTTCATCACGAGAGGGGCTTGTTTCTTGGCAAATTCCGCCACTCTTTCCGGTGTAATCGCGTCATTCTTCAGACATTCGTCCATGAACGCAATGTTGTTCTGTAGAATCGCGCGACTGTTCGGCTTCCAATCGTCCCGCAAAGCCGTGGCATCAAGTCCGTCTAGCGCCGCCTGCATGCGGATGCGATACGTCGCCATCGATGGACGCCAGCTCTTGTCATTTGGGCTGTTGACATATGGAGCAACGATCTCGCCCAGCGCCATGGTGCTGTGACCAACCGACTTCATCAGCTCATAGTCAATCGGCACTCGCGGGGGATCGAGTGGCGGCTGGCTCGGCCGGTAGAGGATGAAGCGTCCGCCTTTGCCCGAGAATAGTCCGAGGATCACCGGGTGTTGCGCCAGGATATTCTTCTGGAAAATCCTTGCGGCGTCGCCATACAGCTCGAACATCGTGGTGTTGAGCTGCAGTACATTCTTCGTTCCGATCTCGGCGGGGCTCGACGTCTCCGTGCCGACGATCGGCTTAAAGTACGCCGGCACTTCGGCGGCGCGGGCTGGCGAGCCATTTTCGATGGTCGCTAGAACGGGAAGCATCAAACCGATGCTGCAGACGATTATCGAAGCATACTTCACGAGTTTCTCCCATGCGAAGAATGGCGCGCGCCTAGCACGATCACCAGAAACAAAATGGGGATCCGATGTGCCGGCGAGTTCGGGGGAGTCCAATGATCGCTCGGATGAACCGCGCGCGTGACTGACTCCGAGGCGGACGGACATAGCCCATGTCCGTTTTCAGGTAAAGCGGACATAACTCCGTGATGATTTGCGTCTGCGTCTGAGAACCCAAACCAGATATTGAGCCGATTGAAATTTCGCGCCGCGATCATGTGGCACCAATCGCGGCATGCAGCAGGCCCATAAGGAACGCTTAGAGACCGGGCTGTTGCGCGACGGCGACTCCGGACTGTTCCAAAGTGTCGGCCACGCGAAGGACAACATCTTCCCGCCAAGGCGCGGCAATAATCTGCACTGCAATGGGCAAGGGCTTGAGCGGCACGGGCACCGCCACTGCCGGCAAGCCGATAAACGAGATCGGTTGGGTGTGGATGCCGATATTGGGGCGAAGCGGCGTCTCGACCCCATCGAGTACGAAGGTCTGCTGACCGATCGCCGGGGCCGCGCACGGCGTAGCGGGGGCCAGGATCACATCGACCTCCCGGAACAACTCCAGCACGCGTTCGCGATACCAGCGGCGGAATTGCTGCGCTTGGGTAATCATTGCCGCGGGCACCAGGGCCCCGGCAATAAGCCGGTCGCGCACCGCCGGATCGAAATCCCTGGCCTGTTGGCGCAGGCGCTCGAGGTGCAGCGCCGCTCCCTCGGTCGCGGTAATCACATAGGCCGCCGAACGGGCGCGCTCCGCCTCCGGAATTTCGATCTCACGGTCGACGCCAAGCGCCGTCGCCACGCGCTCCATCGCCTGCCGCGCCTCGCCGAAGAGGTTTTTGCGGAAGTAGCCGCCGGCCATAGCCATCCTCAGGCCGCGCGTGCCCCTGCCAAGTTGCGAGGCGGCCGGCTCATGAGGCCGGTCGGCGCAAACCGGGTCGTCCGGGTCATGGCCCTGCATGGCGTCATAGGAAAGCGTCAGGTCCCGCACATTGCGGGCAAGCGGGCCAAGGTGATCGAGGCTTGCGACAAACGGAAAGGTGCGCGCCCGGGACAGTCTTCCATAGGTCGGCTTCAGCCCAAAAATGCCGCAGAACGACGCCGGCACGCGGATCGAGCCGTTGGTGTCGGAGCCGAGCGCGAGCGGCACAAGGCCGCCAGCCACCGCGCCGCCGGAGCCGCCCGACGAGCCACCCGTCATGCGCGAAAGATCGTGCGGGTTGCGCGAGGGCCCGTCGTGGACGTTCTCGCCAGTGAAGTCGTAGGCGTATTCACCCATGTTGAGGCCACCGACCAGAACCGCGCCCGCGGCCTCCAGCCGCTCGATCAGGGTGGCGTCGCGCCCGGCCTTCGGATGGCGGCGGTTGATTTTGGAGCCGGCGCGCGTCGGCAGGCCCTCGATATCGAACAGGTTCTTTACCGCAAACGGCACACCGGCCAGCGGGCCCAAGGGCTTACCGCCTTGCCGTGTCTGGTCAAGCACGCGGGCCTTGGCTTGGGCGCGCTCGGCGGTCACATCGGTGAAGGCGTTGAGCTTGGGATTGAGGCGCTCGATCCGGGCCAGCGCTGCATCAGTGACAGACACGGCGCTTTGCTCGCCGGCCGCGACAGCGCGCGCAATTTCCGACGCGCTGGCGCAATCCATGCAGCGTCAAGCTTTGAAAACCGGCGCGGGCTCGGTGCCGTCGGGCAACGTAAAGCCCGCAACTTTCGCACCGTGCGCGAGCGTGACCCGGAGATGCGTGCGCACGGCAGGTATCCAGGTCTTGTCGATTGACAGCTCAAGCGCCTTGGCGCCCGCGGTGATCAAGCCGTCGAGCGGATCCGGCTTGGCCTTCGCCACCGCCTTGCGAACTCTGCGGGCGGCCCTCGCCATTTTCGGCCGCGTCATGAGTGCGCCACCATGCGGGCGGGTTCGTCGTCAAATTTCGGATGCGGGATCGCGGCCAAAAGGTCGCGGGTGTACTGCGCCTCGGGCGCGAACAGCACCCGTTCGGTCGGGCCGTGCTCGACGATCCGCCCCGCCTGCATGACGATGACGCGACCACAAAGAAGCCGCACGACGTTGAGGTCGTGGGAAACGAAGAGATAGCTCATGCCCAGGGTGTCCTTGAGCTCCTGGAGCAGGTTGAGCACCACCGCCTGGACCGAGACGTCGAGGGCTGCGGTCGGCTCGTCGAGGATGACGAGATCGGGCTTGAGCGCAATCGCACGGGCGATGCCGACACGGGCCTTCTGGCCGCCGGAGAGCTGGTGCGGGAAGCGGTCGAGCAGATCGAGCGGCAGGTCAACCTGGCGTGCCAGCTCTTCGCAGCGGGCGCGAATGGCGTCACGGCCAGGGATGCCGCCGAGGCGAAGAAGAGGATCGGCGATCGCGCGCGCCGCAGTGAAGCGCGGGTTGAGGCTATCGGTCGGATCCTGGAACACCATCTGGATGCGCTTGCGCAGCGGCAACCGGGCAAAGCTTCTCGCTGGAATGTCGCCGATATCTTCGCCGTCGAACACGATGGAGCCCGAGGTCTTGTCAATCAGCCGCATCACCATGGTCGAGGTGGTGGACTTGCCGCAACCCGACTCGCCGACCAGGCCGACGCTCTCGCCGCGATTGATGGAAAAGCTGATGCCGTCCACCGCACGGAACACATCTGGCTCCGGGGCCGGGCCGTGACGCACGAGCTTGCCGAGCATGGCGCCTACCCCGTCGAGACCCTTGCGCGGATATTCCTTGATCAGCTTGTCCACCACCAGGAGGGGCGTTCGGTCCATGGCGTTCAGCGGGGTCACCGACGCGGAGGTTGGCGTGGGTGTTTCGCCCTCCGGCAGAAGCTCGCGCAGCGAGACGCCTGGCCGCGGCGTCGCCCGCATCAGCTTGCGGCTGTAGCGATGCGACGGCGCCGTGAAAATCGCCCGTGCGCTCGCCGTTTCGACAACGTGACCCTTCTCCATCACCACGACGCGGTCGCAATAGGTCGCGGCGAGACCCAAGTCGTGGGTAATCAGGATCGTAGACATGGACCGCTGGTGCGTCAGCCCGACAATCAGCTCCATCACGGTCTTCTGCGTCGTCACGTCGAGTCCCGTGGTCGGCTCGTCGGCGATTAGCAGCTGGGGCTGGCAGGCGAGCGCAAGCGCAATCACCACGCGTTGGCACATGCCGCCGGATAGTTCGAACGGATAGGCATGATAGCGCTCACGCGGCCGGGCGATCCGCACCTGGTCGAGCAAGTCGATCGCCTTTTCGGTGGCGTCCGACCGGGTGGCCTTGACGTGCTCCAGCAGCACGTCCTCGATCTGGCGGCCGACCTTGCGGATCGGGTTCAGCGCCGCGCGCGGATTCTGGAAAATCATCGACATTTCGCGGCCGCGCAGCTCGCGCATCTCGTCTTCGCTGGCCTGCCGCACGTCGATGCTGCTGAACCTCACCGAGCCCTCGGCGATCCGCCCGGCGCGGTCGAGGATCCGCATTACGGCATAGGAGGTGACCGACTTGCCGGAGCCGGACTCGCCCACGATGCCGACGGTTTCGCCCCGTGCGATGGAAAGATTAACCCGCTGCACGGCGCGCACGACGCCGCGGCGGGTGGCAAATTCGACCGTAAGGTCGTGGACGTCGAGCAGCGGGATCGCGGTCATGGCATTCAAGTCCGCCGCTGCGGGTCGACGATCTCGCGCAAGCCGTCGCCGAGCAGGTTGAAGCAGAACACCGCGATCATCAGGGCAGCCCCCGGAAAGAACGCGATCCACCATTCGCCGGAGACCATGAAAGCTGCGCCTTCCGCCACCATGATGCCCCATTCGGCGGTCGGGGGACGCACGCCGAGCCCAATGAAGGAGAGTCCCGCTGCATTCAGAATGGCGTAGCCCATGGTGAGCGACATCTGCACGATCATGATCGGCATGATGTTGGGCAGCACTTGGCCGAGGACGATGCGGGCTTCGCTGTTGCCGGAAAGCCGTGCCGCCAGGACGAAGCCCACCTCGCGGCGGACATTGGCCTCGGCGCGCGCGACGCGGGCGTAGAGTGGGAAGTTCACGATCGCGGTCGCGATGATGATGTTCTGTACGCTGTTGCCCAGCGCCGCAACGATGCCCATCGCCAGCACGAACAGCGGAAATGCCATGATGGTGTCGGCAATGCGGCCGACGATGCGGTCGGTCCAGCCGCCAAAGAAGCCTGCGGCGACGCCCGCCAAGCCCCCCATCAGAAATACCAGGGCGACTGAAGCCAGCGCGATGAAGAGGTCGAGCCGGGTCGCCACCACGACACGGCTGAAAACGTCGCGGCCGATCTGGTCGGTGCCGAACCAGTGGCGCACCGATGGCGGCTTCAGTGCAGCAGCGGTGTCGCTCGCCAACGGATCGTGGGGAACGATGTGAGGTCCAAACAGCGCCGCAAGCCCGATCAGCAGGAACAGCGCAAAGGCAAAGCCCGTCACCTTGTTTTCGCCGATGACATGGCGGCCGTGGCGCGTCAGGGCGGCAGGACCGCTCTCCGGCCGCGGTGCGGTGACGTCGGTCATGCCTCAAGCCTCACGCGTGGGTCGATCAGGCCATAGAGAATGTCGATCATGAGATTGAGGCCCACATACATGACCGCCATGGTCAGCACGAAACCCTGCAATGGCGCGAAGTCGGAAGCGATCAGCGCCTCGACGGCGAAGGAGCCGATGCCGGGCCACGCGAACACCTTTTCCACCAGCACGTTGGCGCCGAGCAGGAAAGAGAACACCATGCCGAGCGTGGTGACGACCGGGATCATGGCATTGCGAAAGGCGTAAGTGACGATGACGGTGGTGGACGAAAGCCCGCTCGCTCGCGCGGTGCGCACGAAGTCGGAGGCCAGTACGGCGAGCATCGAAGCCCGCGTCATGCGCGCGATCGGCGCGAGCGAGAAGATCGCGAGCGTCAGCGCTGGCAGGAAGAGCTGCTTTAGGCTCGCCCAGAACAGCTCAAGATTGCCGGCAATCAGGCTGTCGATCAGGTAGAAGCCGGTGACCTGGGGCGGCGGGCTGAAGAACACGTCGAGCCGGCCGAGCGGCGCCGGCGCCCAGCCAAGCAGGTAATAGAACACATAGACCAGGATCAGCCCGGTGAAGAAAACCGGCAACGACACGCCCGCGGTGGCGACGACCCGGCAGGCATGGTCGGTCAGGGAGCCCGGATGGGTTGCCGCGGCGATGCCGAGCGGCACCGCGACCAGCATGGACACGAAGAGGCCGAGCAGCGTGAGTTCCGCCGACGCCGGCAGCCGAGTGCGGATTTCCTGCGCGACCGGTTGGCCGGTGGTCAGCGAATGGCCGAGATCGCCCTTGGCCAGATCCTGCACATACCGGCCGAACTGCACGATCAACGGCTGCTCGAGCCCGAGCTTCACCCGGATCTGCTCGATAGCCTCCTTGGTCGCAGCGGGGCCGGCGAAATAGGCCGCCGGATCACCCGGCAAGGCGCGAGTGAGCAAGAAGGTGACGATGACGACGCCGATCAGGCTCGGCACCGCAACCAGCAGCCGTTTGATCATCAAGCTCAGCATGAAAGCGACCCTTCCGCCCGCCGGTGTTCAAGCTTTGGGGCGCCATGGCTGGACCGGAAAGCATTGGCCTCTCCCGTCCGGCCATCCGCGCCGCGAACCGAAGGGTTCGCGGCCGCGGACGCCTGCGCGCCGCACACAAGCTCGTTCAAGCGATGGTCTAGCCCTTTTCAAAGGCCCGATAATCGAGCCGCCGGTGGAACCAATACTGGTAGCCGGTGACGTTCTTCTGCATCGCGACGTTGACGTAGGGCTGGAAAATCGGAATGCGGGGCATATCCGCGAAGGCGGTCTCGACGAAGCCTTTGACGTCCTTTTCGTAGGCTGCCTTGTCGCCGTTCGCGGCGGCGGTCACCGCACCATCGACGAAGCTGTCGAGCGTCTTCGACTGGTAACTCATGGTGTTGAAGATCGAATTCTTGCCGTGATAGCACCAGATGAAGAAATACTCGGGGTAGTCCAGCCAGCCCGAAAACACGTTGGTGTAGAGTGGCAGCACCTTTTTGTTGAGCTCTGTGCGCCAGGTGGCACCCGGAATCTTGTTGATGGTGCATTTGATGCCGATCTGGGCAAGGCTCTCCTGGGTAAGCACGCAGAGCGGCTCGTTGACGCCGGCGAAGCCGAGATCGAACGACAATGTGGTCTCGAAGCCATCGGGATAGCCCGCTTCGGCCATCAACTTCTTCGCCTTGTAGATGTCGGTGTTGTAGCTGTGCGGCTGCGGCCAAGCGACTTCGAGGGGCTTGCCGGCCGGCGCACCGAACATCGGCTTCGACAGTCTGAACAGCACCGCATCCATGATCTTCTGGTAGGGAATCGCGTAGGCCACCGCCTGGCGCACCTTCAGATTGTCGAACGGCGGCTTGGTGACGTTCATGCCCATGTACTGGATGCCGTTGGAGTAGGGCGTCGAGATGATGTTGAGCTTGGGGTTGTTCTTGAGCTCGACGAGATCCTTATTCGGCAGATCATAGGAGATGTCAGCGTCGCCGCGCTCGAGCAGCGCGCGGCGGTTGCCGGCCGAGGGCACAATCCGCCAGATGATGCGTTTGATCTTCGGCAGCGGCCCGCCCTTCCAGTTGTCGTTGCGCTCCATGATAACTTCGGTGCCGGCGGACCAGCTCACCACGCGATAGGCGCCCGAGCCTGCGGTGTTTTGTTTGGTGTATTCCAGGCCCCACGGGTCCTTTTCGGTGGCGTGCTTCTTCACCAGTTCGGAGTTGATGATGCAGGGCACGATCACGGCGAGGTCGGGCACGGTGAGGCGATCCTTCCGGGCGAAATCGACGCGGAAGGTGTGATCGTCTACCACCACGAACTGCTCAGGCTTAGTCAACGAGCCCGCGCCCATCTGGAAGGTCGGGAAGCCGCCGACTGAGACGGCGCGGTCGAGCGACCATTTGACGTCGTTGGCGGTGACAGCTGTGCCGTCCTGGAAGGCGGCGTTCTTCTTCAGCTTGAAGGTTGCCGACATGTCGCCCACGTCCATGTCGTCGGCGAGTTCGCCTTTGAACTTATCGCGGTCGTAATACGGCGTGCCGTTGACCGTCTTCATCTCGTGGGTGATCAGGCGGTCGTAGCAGTTCCAGGACACCTCGTAGCCCGGCACGTTGGTGCCGACGCCGTGGATGTCGATGTTGTTGGGCCCGCTCTCGGACACGATCAGCAGCGTCTCTTGCCGCGACTGCGCCTTTACCGGGGACCAGATGGCAGGGGCGACACCGCCCGCCGCGAGCGCGGATGCCGATTTCAGAAAATCACGTCGTTTCATCAAAACCTCCGCCGGCTGCGGATCCCACAGCGGGTCGCAGCGCAAAGGACGTGCCAATTTGGCATCCGTCCAAGCCACTGAACGATTTTGTGAATTTTCGGGATGGCCGACCCGCCGGTCGCAGAGCGGGCAAGTCGCCTAAAAAATAGGCGCCCGATCAGACGTCCTTAGCTGGGGGGGCCGCCCTCTTTTTCGCTAGCCATTAGTACTTTCGCGGCTGCGCAGGTTGGCCAAATAGGCGCGCCAGTCGCCGAACTTGGAAATGTCCTTGTGCCGGCCCTCGGCCAACGAGCGAGGAAACAGGATGCCGTCCACCGTGCGGCCATCGGAGAGCCTGACCGGACCACGGTAAAGATGAGGTGGCTCGCCTGCCTCGACGCGCTCCCATATGTCGTCGCCCATGCGATACATCTCGCCCGCGACGGAAACGCCGCCGGTTTCGACCTCAAACATGCCGGGATGAACATCGCTGATCGAGTAGAGGCGATAGACTGGGGCGGTACGAAAAACTCCCAAAAACTCGGTGCCATCCAGATTGTGATGCAGCGCCAAGCCCCGCATCAGCGTTCCATTCACGAAGAGCTCAACAGCCATCGCTCCCAGCTCCCTGAAATCCAAGCTTGATCATCATGTCGTCACATTGACGGCGAGGTCGCCCAACATTGTTCCATCTTGTACGGCAGGCGATGGAATAGGACATCATGATTAAAGACTTTCATGTTTCCGAAAAAGGCACGTATCTTGAGTGGCACCCGGCCGGCGGATCTGCCGTTTGAAGAGCCGACACGCTACAAGCTGCTCGTCAACCTCAAGACCGCGAAGGCTACCAGTATCGAGTTGCCGGAAAGATTTATGGCGCTCGCCGACGAAGTGATCGAATAAGCGTTCCTTTTTTTGCTGCACCGCGTTACGCCCCCAAGCGGACATCGTGGGGGCTGAAATCCCGCGCTGCAGCGATCTTCTGGCGGAATCGCGCTCGTCGAACGATCAGCGGCAGTCGGCCCGCCCTGATCGAGAGTGGCCGGAAAAATGTCAGCAGGGGTGGTCCAAGGATCGCCAGCAGTTCAGAGGGACGCCATCTCCAGCTAAAACCGGTCCGAAGAATCTAAAACCGGTCCGAAGAATCAAGGCAGGTCATATGCTGCTCGCGATCGCTGCTCGGCTTGCCAAGGCGCGGGAAAAACGCAAAAATTCGTGCCGGTTCGGAGTTCATTCGGAGAATCTCGGCTATGTCTATTTTCTCTATTAGAACTGTCGTCCTCGCCGTCGCAGTGTCTGCTCCGTCTCTTTCTAGTGCAGCTACTTTATCCGCGCAGTCAGAATTATTGTGCAGCCCAGAAGGCTTAATGCGTTTAATCCCTCAGTTTAATGTAAATGGGAAATTCACAATTCCTGATCCCAATACTGACTTGCAGACATTCCTTTCAGCGCAACAAGGTCTTTCAAATGCTATTGATATGATCTTAGCTCAAGAAAACATAAGCCAAAATCCGTCGAATGTCGGAAGCCTTCCATCTCGGCCGTTAATATTTGCAAGCAACTGGCTATCTAGTGAAGTAGGAATACAGACAGATGGAACAAATTTAAATTCTCCTGAGTCAGGAGAAAAATTTGGTGGTTATCGCGTTCAATCGTTTTTGAACGAACTTACTCCTGTGCCTTTATCTCAAGGAAGTATATATGCAATCAAGCAATCAAACCCAACCTATCCGGCACTTGTTTACCCGATGCCCACGAGCCACCCTTGCGTGAATAGGCTTTTTTTAGCCGCTGGCGATACTACTGGCTTTTGGCCGACACCGACATATGCTCTTGGTAGATATCAGCTGGATAACAATGGTCTCCCAATGCGCGATAAGCCATTGATTACCTACTTAATCGTCAATATTTGTCTTGATCTCGGCAAGTCAGCGGTTATTAATCGACAATCAGTTTTAAGCCCAAATGCGATGATCATTCTGGCGTTTCATTGGCCATGTGAGGGCTCAGGATGCGCTGATAATGGAATTGGCCATCAACATTCACTCGTGATAGAGCGCAATCTGCTGCACTGCATATGTCCGCTTATGGCACGAAGCGGACTTAGCGAGACATCTGCCTGTTTGTCCGCTTGCGGGGCGAAGCGGACATGCATGGGCGTGCGGCTTCGCCGGCCTCGGGCGTGCGGCTTCGCCGACCTCGGGCGCTATTGACCCTGAGCGGCTGTAAGCCGGGTCGAAATCCCGCGTTGCGACAAGACATCCCCCGATCGGGGGAGGAAAGCAGCTCCGCGCCGCTGTAACAACGAGATCCACCGACTCATCCGCACGCGGTTTTGCTGTGATTGCGCCACTGAACTCCATTTTTCGGGATGGCCGGACTGGATGTTTGCCCACGCCAAGTCCAGCGACTAGGTCTCGCGACGGCGGCTCGCCGATAATCGGCACTTCTGCCTGATTGGGTTCGGGTGTAGGCTCATCGCGGCGGCGACTGCGCGCGTAAGGGCTACGTGCCGAACTCCTACCGGCTTTCCTTCTGGTTTATCGGCGGCGATAATACTTCCTTACCAGATCGCACCGGTTCGCTCGCCAACGGCGCGCGTCCATTGGCGCGAATGCACTCCGCGAGATCGCGGTGTTCGCCGGGGATCACGCCATGACCATTGCACGACGACAACTTCTGCAGGTCGCCGGCGCCGGATTGTTGGCCGTCGCGCCGCGGGCATTCGCCACAGAGGATTATCCAACCCGCCCAGTGCGCTGGATCATCGGTTTTCCGCCTGGCGGCGGTGCCGACCAAGTAGCGCGCCTTATCGCGCCGTCGCTCTCGGACCGGCTGGGCCAGCAGGTCGTAATCGAAAACCGGCCGGGTGCCGGCACCTTCCTCTCCGTGCAAGCGGTGC
>Ga0310914_10002637_pt1 | contig 12169 bp, 8 predicted proteins | sample GREbulkMGAN108_FD_203450 | JGI IMG/M metagenome (GOLD analysis project Ga0310914, IMG submission 203450) | Lab enrichment of tropical soil microbial communities from Luquillo Experimental Forest, Puerto Rico - GRE.bulkMG.AN108 | ecosystem: Environmental > Terrestrial > Soil > Tropical forest >...
CGATTGTGGTTTCGATCTCCACCTGATGAGGGAGAAATCAACCGCCTTGCACTGAGGCTGCCGCGCTTTCGACGCGGTCGCGACCGCTATCCGTGAGGTATCGACCAGCCGCCGGCAGCCAGTCGCTCACCGACGCTGTTGTCCGGCCACGAAACCATCCCTATCCTGGACCTGCCCGGAGTGATCGAAGAGAAGCCCACCGAGCAGGCCCGCGGCCGCACCTAGCCCCGCATTCCCGCCGATGGCCCCGATGCCAGCGCCCGCAGCTGTGCCGGTAACCGTGCGCTGCTGGGTCGGGGTCATGTCGGCGCCAGCAGTGACCGGCAGAGCGAGGGCCGCCAGCAGCAGCAACTTGTTCATGGCGCTCCTCTGAGCGGTTTGATCAGCGCGATGGCCGCGAAATTCGCTTCGGTAGCGGTGTGCGCCGCACAAGGTGGGAGCAATACCAGCGCCGCAGCGAAGGTCCATCTTCAATGTCATGACTGCCCCTCCCCTCAGAGGGTAGGGAACGATAACAAGCGCCATTATCACAAACTGGGTCCGCAAGCTCAGAATGAACCGAATACCGAGCCAAGCGCGATCACTGCGGCAAGTGCGATGATCGGCCCGACAATCACGGCCATGACGATGTCGAAATAGCTCTCTCGATGCGTCGCCCCGCACACCGCAAGCAAGGTCACGACGGCACCATTTTGCGGCAAGCTGTCGAGCGTTCCGGCGCTCAGCACGGCGATACGGTGCAGTAGGGCGGGATCGATGCCGTACTCGGCAGCAAGGCGCATATAGGTGCCGCCCAGCGCATCGAGCGCGATCGTCAGACCCCCGGAGGCGGAGCCGGTCAAACCTGAGAGTAAATTGGTTGCCACGGCCAGCGAGACGAGAGGGCCTCCTCCGATCGACAGCACCCATTCGCGAACGGTCGTGAATGCCGGCACCGCTGCGACAACCGCGCCAAAGCCGACAAGGCTGGCGACGCTCAAAATCGGCAGAACCGACGCGTTGGCACCCGCATCCATTGTCTTGCGCACCTCGGGCAAGCGCCGCCAGTTGACGACGACGACGGTGACAATCGCAGTCATCAGAGCACTCACCACCGACCACACGCCGCCCACGGCAGCGAGGGAGGTGGCGCCAAACTGCTCCTTGGCCAGGAACGACACGTCGAGGCTCGGGAGAACGACCAACGTCATCAGCACATTGACGCTCACCACCACGAGGAGCGGGAGCGCCGCCAAGCCGATCGGCGGCGCCTCCCGGGCGGGGTGGCCGCGATCGACCTCGGGGGGATCGAACTCGTGCGAAGTGGTGGCTCGTTGGCGCACGGTTTCGTCTTCGACCGCCGCGTCGACCGCAACGGAGGAGGCTAAGCCAAATCCTTCGCCCTTGCGACGGGCCGCGGCTGCGGAGCGCCCTAGCCACCATAAGCCGAAGGCGAGCATGATCGCGGAAGCAATGATCCCGAGACCGGGCGCTGCCAACGGCGTGGTGCCAAAGAACGGCATCGGGATCGCATTTTGGATGGCCGGCGTTCCGGGTAATGCCGACATCGTGAAAGTCGAGGTGCCCAAAGCGACCGCGGCGGGAATCAACCGATTAGGAATCTCCGCAGTGCGGAACACGGCCTGCGCCATCGGCACCAGCACAAAGAACGCGACAAACAAGCTGACGCCGCCGTAAGTGACCAGCGCGCCGGCAATCACGACAGTGAGGATTGCGCGCTGCGGCCCCAGCTTCTCGGTCATGAAACTGGCGATCGCAGCGACCGAACCACTGTCCTCCATCAGCTTGCCGAACAGGGCCCCAAGCAAGAACAACGGGAAAAACTGCGCGATAAAGCGCGACGCGTTGTCCATGAAGGTCTGCGTCCAGTAGGGGAGCGTCGGTCCTCCCGCGAAAGCGGCGGCGATCAGGGCCGCCCCGGGAGCCAGCAGCAAAATGCTCCAGCCCCGATAAGCCAACCAGACGAGGAGCGCGAGGCCGAGCAGGATGCCCAACAGTCCCACCGAGTCACCCGTTCTTTAGCAGCGCATCCCTCGGAGCAATCTGGTCATCCGGCGGCCTCTTTGATGGCAGCTCCACGCGCAGCGCCTTCCGGCAGATGCGCCGGCCTCAGGCTTTCGTCATAAATCCAGGAAAGGTCGAGGGTATTGCGCACCCCAAGATCGTTATAATGCTGCGACAGCCAGTCCTGCGCCGCTTTTCTACCGCAGTCCCGCAGATGCGTGAGAAAGGCCCACTCGGCATTGAGCTTGCTGGAAACGCCGAGCCCGAGCATCGTCTTCTCGTCGTGGATCGCATGGACGTGCACGTCGCGGAAGCGCTCGCGCTCAAGGTTCTCGTAGTGGATGATTTCCCAGAGGAAGGCGAGCGAGCGCAGCTCTTTGAGCAGGCTCGTATTGAATGTGATCTCGTTCAGCCGATTCTGAATGTCTCGTGCCGATTGTGGAACATCCGGGCGGTAGAACGGGTTGATCTGGATCACGATGATGTCGCCGGCATCGCATTCGTCGACGAGCGGGAAGAGGGCTGGATTACCCATGTAACCCCCATCCCAATAAGCCTCTCCATCGATTTCGACGGCTTTGAACATAAACGGCAGACAAGCCGAAGCCATCACGCAGTCGAGCTGGATCCCGGGTTGCCGGAAAATCTTCGGCCGGCCGGTACGGACATTGGTCGCGGCCAGAAAGACTTTTAGGCCCCTCGCGTCATTGACCGCGTCGAAGTCGACGCACTTACCGACGATGTCGCGCAAGGGGTTGAAATTCATCGGATTGGTATCATAGGGCGAAAGAACCCGTGAAAGATGGTCCATCAAAATGTATGCCGGCGAAGTGTCCAGGCTCCAATTCCCCATGAAGACATCGAGGATGGATCGGCGGATCGGGCTGTACCGGGCGGCGGCGCTCGTGGCTGCCCAGAATCTCTCCAGGCATTTGCGAGCCTCGGCGGGGCCGCCGCGCGCCATACCGTCGGCGAGCGCCACCGCGTTCATCGCGCCGGCGCTGGTGCCGCTGACGGCCTCGATGCGAATTCGCTCGTCCTCCAGGAGCTGGTCGAGCGCACCCCAGGTGAAAGCGCCGTGGGAGCCGCCGCCCTGCAAGGCGAGCTTGATCGTCTTCTTAGTCTGACCTTTCATCCAACATCTCCAGATCCGGGGTCGGAGTACCGCGGCGTCGCCGCTTTCGCCGTGCTCTCGAATGTTCGGGAGGTCGACGCCGACGTGGCCCGGCGCCGAAAATCGCCACCAGACCCTAATCCGTCAGCCTGGCATTGCATACCATCGGTTTTCCCCGCCGATCATCGCAGGGAGGGGCGGGGCATTACCCTGACGATGCGCGGCGGGGTCGGGCCATGGCTCGCCCCGTCGCATTTTCCTCTGCCGGCAGGGGAAAAACGTCTCTCGGCGTCCAAAAAGCATCCTTTCAATGTCGAAAATGCATTGTATAACAGTCACTTGGAGTCGATTAGCCGAGGCTGCCGGCAACGGAATTCCGCCCCGCCAAAACCGAGTTGGCAGCGGATCGGCAGCGGAATTTGGAACCTGCCTCTTTGGGAGACGCTAATTACCTCTTTTTTATGGATTTCGCATTACCATCAATTTCACAATTGATATTATTGCATTAGCGCATTATGTAGGTGCAAACCTGACATCCGCAAGGGGGGACGCCATCGGCGTCCAACAAAGTGAGGAAGTGATACCTGCGCGCCCCCGCCGCGATGAGACGATCGGTGTCCGATCGGGCGCTGCGCTGCGCTTGCACCGCATGACAGCGCTGCAAGGAGATCCTTTGCAGAATATGATTGACAGGGACTCAACTTATCGGTGTACATAGGTCGCAAAATCCGTTGCCCGAGGGTGCTCTTCGGCTCGGGGGCGGCTGGGCGGACCGCAATGCCTTCGGCGAGGAGGCGCAGAAGACGATGACACCGGATACTTTCGCGACCCAGTCTCTTCGACCGCGTGATCAGCTCGGGGCTTGGCGGGAGTGGTTTGAACCCGTCCTCGACGTCCTACCCAAGCATGCGCCCGGCGACGACGAATTTACGGCCGAGGTGCACATGTGGAAGCTGGGCGGCTTGGCAATGAGCCGAACCATCGCACCGCCCGTCAACGTCGTCAGAGCGAAGAGCAACCTGAGGCGCGATCCGGTCGATCACTGGGTCATTAGCTATTGCGCCCGGGGCGCGCACTTGGCCCAAACGGCGGATGCCGAGCTCGAAGTACCTGCGAGAGTGCCCTTCCTCTGGTCGTTGGGGCAGGAATTTTTGCACGAACGGACGCATGTCGACCGGGTCCAGCTCCTTCTGGCGCGCGACGCGTTTCGCGATATCGCCCCGCTGCTCGATGGAGCTCTCGGGTCGACCCTGGACACGCCTCTCGGACATCTGCTCGGCGACTACATGATGGCCCTCGAGCGACGACTGCCGGTCGTGACGGAGGCCGATCTACCCCGCCTCACCAACGCGGTTGGTGCGATGGTCGCCGCCGCAGTGGCCCCATCGGCCGATCGCGTCGCCGTCGCCAGGCGGCAAATCGATGTGGGTCGCAAGGAGCGGGTGCGACAGGCCGTCCGCCGGCACCTACGGACGCCGACTTTCGGGCCGACGATTCTGTGCCGGCTTATCGGAATGTCTCGATCCAATCTTTATCGGCTGTTCGAAGACACGGGAGGCGTCGCCCGGTACATTCAGCGTGAGAGGTTGCTCGAAGCCCATGCGGTACTGACCGACCACGCGACCAGAAAGTCGATCTCGGCGATCGCCGAAGATTTGTGTTTCGCGGATGCCTCCAGTTTCAGCCGTACCTTCAAACGGGAGTTCGGCCACAGTCCCGGCGAGGTGCGGTCGGCGGCGCTCGCCGGGCTGGCGTCGCCAGCGATGCTTTTCGGCGGCGTACCATCGCAAGGCGATGATTTCAGCGCACTGCTTCGCGGATTCTAGCACTTCAGTGCTCCTCGCTCGGCTGCGGACGAGGCCGGCTAAGAAACGGCGGACGGTTTTAGGTAGTTTTCAGCAGTCGGCCAAGCCGCCGATCCTTCAGGTGCTCGACGGTGGTCACGCCTCGGGGGTAACGAACACGCCATAAGCGCGAATAGCGGCGCGACAATGAAGGGGCCTCGTGCACGATATGCGCGGTATAAGGAATCATCGATTGCCACCGCCGTACTGGGCCCCGAGACGGAAGCTGGGGAAGAGACGTTAGTGTACGAAGGCTACCAGAAGATTCCCTTTTGGATGGGTTGTGCGATAATTGGCAGAAGAGAGCGCCCTACAGAAGCGCTTGGGGGGGATCTGGCGCCGTGGGGGTAACGGGGCCAGTTTCCTAGAGAATTGTCTTTCTCTTCGCTTCTGAAGCCACCATATCGGCCGAGGAAATCCTTGCTTAAGTCAGCCGCGCGCGTCGCACCCTCGAAACCGTTGCCCAAGGGAATCAAGTGGTTAACTCAGTATATTAGCGCCTCTGGCCCAGGAACATCATCAGAAACTGGAATAGGTTCACGAAGTTTATATAGAGGCTTAGCGCGCCGAATATGGCGACCTTCTCGGCCATCTCGGAACCCCAAGCCTGGGTATACTGCTGCCTGATCTTCTGGGTGTCGTAGGCGATTAAGCCCGAGAAGATCAGGACGCCAGCGGCCGAGATGACGAAGCTCATCGTGCCGGACGGCCAGATCATGTTGACGAGGCTGGCCAGGATCAGGCCGATCACGCCCATGAACAGGAACTTGCCCACCGCCGTTAGGTCGTGCTTGGTCGTGTAGCCATAGAGGCTCAGCGCGCCGAAGGCGGCGGCCGTGACGAAGAAGGTGCGCGCTACCGAAGCGCCGGTGTAGCGGAACAACAGTAGCGACAGGCTGACACCCATTAATGCCGTGACGGCCCAGTAGACGGCCTGCACCGCCGTCACGCTCATTTGTGCGGCGCGGAACGAGGTCAGCATCAAGAGGCCGAGCGGCGCGAAGATCGCGATCCAGCCCAGCATGTTCAGGCCAACGACACGGCCCGCCTGAACCTGGAAGAACAGGCTCGCCAGCTCGGCCGAGCTGAACAGGCCGAAGGCTACCACGCCCGACAGCGCGAGCCCCGCGGCCATGTAGTTGTAGACGCGGACCAGATGGGTGCGCAGGCCGATATCGAACGACGCCTGGTCGGCAATCGCGCCGGGGTGATTGAAGGTTCCGAAGTTGGGATTTGCCATTTGGTCTCTAGCCTCCTCGGGTCTTCGTAGTGGCGCCAAGAGCCGCTGTTTGACCCCGCTCATTCTACAAACCATGCTCGCCGACACATCAGCCTGGAATCCCACGACTGTTCTCAGTGTCCCAATTGTGGGGGCCTGCCTTGCGCTCTACGTCACGAGCCGCTATTCGGCCTTGAGATTTCTTCTGACTACCTCGCCACCAGGAGGAGCGTATCGTGTCCACTGGCGCTAACGTAGCCAGATCGGAAGTCTCTGTCTTGGGCCGAGAGCCCCAGGATTATACTTGACGTCCCTATCGACATTGTCCGGCGTCTGATAACGCGTGATCTAGTAGAATTGACTTGACAAGTGAGTTATCCTATCGGTGTCGATGATCAACATGGTGCCCGGCGGCGCTGCAGGCCAGGCACTACCGGCGGCTTTGGCATGGGCTCTGGGAGGACGATGACACCGGATATCTTCACCACACAGCCGCTCCGCCCGCAAGATCAGTTCGAATCCTGGAGCGAATGGCATCAGCCGGTCCTCGATTTCCTACCTCAACAGTCGACCAGGTACGGATTTCCGGCCGAGGTGCATTTATGGAAACTTGGCGGCTTGGCGATGAGCCATACCTTCGTGCCTCCCGTTCGTGTCACACGAACGAAGAGCAATCTCAAGCGCGATCCTATCGATCATTGGGTCATCAGCTACTGCGTCCGGGGCACGCATTTCACGAACACGGCTGGAACCGGGGTCGAGGTACCTGCGAGAGTGCCCTTTCTCTCTTCGCTCGGCCAAGAATTCTTGCATGAGCGGACGCATATAGACCGGGTCAGTTTCCTTATGGCGCGCGACACTTTTCGGGATATCGCGCCTCTGCTCGATGCTGCTTGCGGGCCGGTGCTGGGTACGCCTCTCGGACATCTGCTCGGCGACTACATGTTGGCTCTGAAGCGCCATCTGTCGGCCGTGACCGAGGGCGACTTCCCGCGACTGACAAACGCTGTTGGCGCGATGATCGCCGCGGCGGTCGCTCCATCGACGGAGCGTATGGCCGTCGCCAAAGGGCAAGTCGATCTCGGCCGCAAGGAGCGGGTGCGGCAAGCCGTCCGCAAGCACCTGCGGACTCCGACTCTGGGGCCCGCGAACCTATGTCGGCTTGTTGGAATGTCCCGATCTAATCTCTATCGATTGTTCGAAAATACGGGAGGTGTCGCTCGATACATTCAGCGTGAGCGGTTGCTCGAAGCGCGTGCGGTCCTGACCGATCCCACGACCACAGAGTTGATCTCGGCAATCGCCGAGGACTTGTGCTTCGCAGATGCCTCGAGTTTCAGCCGCACGTTCAGACGGGAGTTCGGCCACAGCCCAGGCGAGGTGCGTTCGGCCGCGCTGGCCGGGCTGGCGCTGCCAGAGATGCCGCGAAGGTCTGAGCCGTCGGCAGGAGCAGATTTCGGCGAGCTGCTACGAGGGTTCTAGCGGCATGCGACGGCGCCGGCGGGCGATCGCTGCTCCCCACGATCGGCGATGAACGCCTCATCTGTTGTCACGGTGGTGGGTGGACTGGGCTTCTTCCTGCTCGGGGTCCATCATCTGACCGAGGGGCTGAAGGGTCTTGCCGGCGACTCGCTGCGCCGTGCACTGCAGGCGATGGTCGGCGGCCGACTGAGTGCGATCATATCCGGCGCACTGTTCACTGTCCTGCTCCAATCCTCGACCGCGACGACGCTGACCGTCATCGGCTTTGTCAGCGCCGGACTGGTCACCTTCTCGCAGGCGGTCGGGGTTATCATCGGCGCGACTTTTGGCACGACCTCAACCCCATGGCTGGTGGCGATCTTTGGCTTTCGCCTGCGGATTTCCGCCTTTGCCATGCCGATGGTCGGTCTCGGCGCCTTTCTCTGGCTGATCGCCAACGGCAAAACCCGTTCGGCCGGAGCCATTCTGGCCGGTTTCGGGCTGCTCTTCGTCGGCATTGACTACCTGCAGAACGGGATGGAGGGTGTTTCGTGGAACCTTGATGCGATTGGCGGAAGTGGTTTCGGCTGGCAGTGGATTCTCGCTGGAATCGGCATCCTGATGTCTGTCGTCATGCAGAGCTCGAGTGCCGCTGCGGCGGCGACACTCGTGGCGGTGCATGCGGGGTCGCTGACCTTTGAACAAGCCTGCGCGATGATCGTCGGACAGAGCGTTGGCACCGCAGCGACAAGCGCAATGGTAGCGATCGGCTCCGGGCTGGCGGTGCGGCGTGCGGCACTGGCGCATATCGTCTACAATGTTTCCGTCGGCATCATTGGAATCCTGCTGCTCGCACCGATTGGGGCAGCCGCTCGCTGGGTTGGGGCTCTGTTCGACGAGCCCAATGGCGTGCTGGCCTTGGCGGCATTCAGCAGCGTTTTCAAGTTTGTCGGGATCCTGGCGTTCTTCCCCTGGCTCGGTGGTTTCTCGCGCTTGATCGAGCGGATCTCCGGAGCAGGCACCGAGACGCCTGTCAGCCGCCTCGATCCGGTACTCGCCGAGGCGGGAGGGGCCGTCGCGCTCGAGGCCGCGTGGCGGGCGATCCTGGAGCTCGCGCATGGTTCGGTGGACGCGGTCCGTCGTCGGCTGATCGGTGAATCCGCCCGTTACGACCCGCCGATCGAGGCGGCCCGACAGACCGAGCAATTTCTCGAATCGCTCTCGCTCGAAACCCTCGATTTGAGCTCATTCGAGCCGCGTCTCGTTCGGCTGTGCCACGCGCTCGATCACCTGAACCAGCTCCATGACGATCTCGCGGAAATCCCTCCGAGGACAGAGGATTGGCGCCCGCCGGCCGGCTTTGGGGAAGCAGCGCGGGCGCTCTCTGTTTGGCTCGACGCCGCAAAAGACCCGGAGGCGACGCCCGAGCCTTCTGTTTTCGAGGCAATGGAAGACGCCTCGAAGCGGCTTGCCGACGACCGCAAGACCGGCCGCGACAAGATATTGCAAGACGTCGCATTGCAACGGACGCCTGCCGGAACGGCGCGCAATGGTCTCGACATGCTCGCCTGGGCCGAGGGCGCACTCCACCACACATGGCGTCTGGCCGAATCGTTGAGGATCGCTTCCCGCAACCCAGCCGGCCGCTCGACAGAGGAAGATCGATGAAGCGCAAGGAGTACGAGAAGGAGCTGCGCAAGCTGCAGGTGGAGCTTTGCGCGTTGCAGGACTGGGTCAAGCACGAGGGGCTGCGTGTGGTCGTGGTCTTCGAAGGGCGCGATGCGGCCGGCAAAGGCGGGACGATCAAAGCCATTACCGATCGGGTCAGCCCGCGCGTATTCCGAGTGGTAGCATTGCCAGCGCCCTCTGACCGAGAACGGGGACAATTGTATGTGCAGCGCTATGTCGCGCACCTCCCGACGGCGGGCGAGATCGTGATCTTCGACCGTAGCTGGTACAACCGGGCCGGGGTCGAGTACGTCATGGGCTTCTGCACCGAGGAACAGCACCGCCACTTTCTGCGGGTCTGTCCGGAGTTCGAGCTGTTCATCGTCGATGGCGGGATTCAGCTCATCAAATACTGGCTGGAGGTCAGCGATGAGGAGCAGAAGCGCCGCTTCATTGCCCGAATCGAGGATCCGCTGCGCCAGTGGAAGCTGAGTCCGACGGATTTGTGCTCGCGCAGCAAATGGTTCGAGTACTCGCGGGCGCGCGATATTATGTTCGGGGCGACCAATACAAAGTTCGCGCCGTGGTACATTGTCCGCTCGGACGACAAGCGGCGGGCGCGCCTCAATTGCATTCGCCACCTGCTCGGCCTCATCCCGTACAAAAAAATGCCGCAGGAGCAGGCCAAGCTTCCCGACCGTTCGATGAAGGACGCGTATGACGATGTGGCGTCTCTAAAGGGCCAGCAGTTTGTCGCGGAGAGCGCATGAGGCGGCGCGGAAAGCAAGGGAGGACGCATCATGTCTGAGGCAGCGCGCGCCAATCCCGGCTCCGAAGCCGTCGCCTGGCATGCTGTCCCGGCGGATGAAGTGATTGGTCGGCTTAAGACGGACCCGGCAAAGGGGTTGGACGCGGGCGAGGCTTCCCGGCGGATTTCCCAATACGGTCCCAATCGCCTGCCCGAGGGCAAGAAGCGGGGGCCGCTGATCCGGTTCCTCGCCCAGCTCAACAATGTCCTGGTTTTCGTTTTGCTCGGCGCCGGCTTTGTGAAGCTGATGGTCGGTCTGTGGCTCGACGCCGCGGTGATACTGGGTGTGGTGATCATCAACGCGCTGCTCGGGTTCTTCCAGGAGGGCAAGGCGGAGAAGGCCTTGGATTCGATCCGCAACATGCTCTCCGCGGAAGCTCGAACCGTACGCGGCGGCGAGACCCGCCTGATCCCAGCCGAGGAACTGGTGCCGGGCGACGTCGTGCTCCTCGAATCGGGCGACCGCATCCCCGCTGACCTTCGCCTCGTCGACGTGAAGAACTTGCGGACCGAGGAAGCAGCACTGACCGGCGAGTCGGTGCCAATCGATAAGACCACCGACGCCGTGACGGAAAAGGCGACAGTCGGAGATCGGGAAGGCATGGCTTTTTCCGGGACCCTCGTCTCGTCCGGGCGCGGGACCGGGGTGGTCGTCGCCACCGGGAGCGAGACCGAGCTGGGACGCATCAACCAGTTGATGACCGGGGTCAGCGCGCTCGACACGCCGCTGCTGCGCCAGATCAAGAAGTTCGGATACGCGATCACCGCCGTGATCGCCATCGTGGCCGTGGTCGTTTTCGCCTACGGCAGATGGGTCCAGGGAATGGATTTCATTGCCATCTTTCAGGCGGTCGTCAGCATCGCCGTGTCGGTGATCCCGGAAGGGTTGCCTGCGCTGATCACCGTCACCCTGGCGATCGGCGTGCAGCGCATGGCCCAGCGCAACGCCATCATCCGGCGGCTGCCGGCGGTGGAAACCTTGGGCTCGGTGTCGCGGATCTGCTCTGACAAGACCGGTACCATGACGTTGATGGAGATGATGGTCGTGTCGGCCCTCACTGCCGGTTCGGACTACAAGGTCACCGGCCAAGGTTACGCACCCGAGGGCGAGGTTCTGAGGGACGGGGCGGCAGCAAGGGGGGATGCGGTTCTCGAGCTGATGGGGCGCGTCTCGATGCTCTGCAATGATGCGGAGATCCACCAGGAAGAAGGAGCCTGGAAGGTGGAAGGCGACCCGACCGAGGGAGCCCTCTACCCGTTCGGCAACAAGCTCGGTCTCGAACGGCAAGCCGAGCAGACCGCCTATCCTCGGATCGACGCGATCCCGTTCGAATCGGAACATCGCTTCATGGCGACATTGCACAAAGACACCGCCGGCAAGCAGTTTCTGCTCGTCAAGGGGGCGCCCGAGGTAATCCTCGAGCACTGCGACCGGCAGGCAACAATTGGCGGGCAGGCTGCGCCGATCGACCGCAACCATTTCGTTCACGCATCGGACGAGCTGGCGGCGCAAGGTGAGCGTGTGCTGGCCTTGGCGTGGCTAGAGGATCCGGGCGTCAATGCCGGCAACCTCGGCCCGGCGGATCTCCCGAAGAACCTGGTTCTGCTCGGCCTGATCGGGTTGCTCGATCCACCGCGGACGGAGGCGATCGAGGCAGTGACAGAATGCCATGCCGGCGGCATCCGCGTGACGATGATCACCGGGGATCACAAGATCACTGCGGCCGCGATCGCCAAGTTGCTCGGGATCGGCGACGGGAGAACCGCGATCACCGGAGCGGAGATCGAGGAAATGGACACTGCGACACTGCAGGAGCAGGTCCGCGATGTCGACGTCTTCGCGCGCGCGAGCCCGGAGCACAAACTCCGCCTCGTCAAGGCGATCCAGGCGAATAAGCAGATCGTGGCAATGACGGGAGACGGGGTGAACGATGCGCCGTCCCTCAAAAAGGCGGACGTTGGCGTCGCGATGGGGATCAAGGGCACCGAGGTCACGAAGGAGGCGGCCGAGATGGTGCTGGCCGACGACAACTTTGCTTCCATCACCGCCG
>Ga0310914_10002640_pt1 | contig 12167 bp, 10 predicted proteins | sample GREbulkMGAN108_FD_203450 | JGI IMG/M metagenome (GOLD analysis project Ga0310914, IMG submission 203450) | Lab enrichment of tropical soil microbial communities from Luquillo Experimental Forest, Puerto Rico - GRE.bulkMG.AN108 | ecosystem: Environmental > Terrestrial > Soil > Tropical forest >...
ACCTGCCCGTTGACGCCGGTCGCTGAGGCCTGGCGGCCGTTAATGGTCAGCGGAACCTCTTCGATCGCGAGCGCGAATTCGGTGCCGCTGAGGACGGACGCGGGCGCAGCGAGGGCATCGCGCAAGGACCACGGCAAAAGGGTAGACACGCCGGCCGCCGCCGCGCCTTGCAGAAAGCGGCGGCGGGTGAGGGCGAGGGGGGAGACGATGGGATTCATCGCCCGCTTCCCGCCGGCGCGATCGCCTTGATCTCATACATGCGCGGGCCTGGCGCAACTCGAAGCGGCGGAGCTGCTATTCCGCTCGGGTACGCCGCCCGATGCGCGCTACACCTTCAAGCATGCGCTGGTCCAGGACACCGCCTACGAAACCCTGCTCAAGAGTCGGCGGCAGATCCTGCACCGGCAGATCGCCGATGCGTTGCGCGATGAGTTCCCAGCGGTCGCGGCGGCCGAGCCGGAACTCGTCGCTCACCATCTGACCCAGGCCGGTCTAGACGAGCCGGCGATCGAATGGTGGGGCAAGGCCGGGGACCAGGCGATCCGCCGCTCCGCCTTCAAGGAAGCCGCCGCCCACCTCGGCAAGGCGATCGAGTTGGCCGACAAACCCGCCGCGACGGCGCCGAGCGCCGTGACGGGCAGCGACCGGCTACGCTTACAAACCAGCCTCGGCAATGCGCTGATCTGGGCCAAGGGATGGATGGCGCCGGAAACGAGCGCGGCCTTCGCGCGTGCCCGCGAATTGGCGAGCCGGGTGGAAGATGCCTCGGAGCGGTTCTCCGCTTATTACGGCCTTTGGGTGGGACATCTCACGCGCTGCGAACCCGAGCCGATGCGCGAGATGGCGAAGCTGTTCCTGCGAGAGGCCACAGCTCGGCCGGATTGCCCCGAGATCTTGATTGCACACCGCACTTCCGGCCAGACCCGCTTTTATTTCGGAGATTTTGCCGCTGCCTATGAGCATTTTCAAAGGTCGGTCGAGCTCTACGACCAGGCGCGCCATGCCGATTTCGCCAACCGGTTCGGTGTGGATCCCCGCGCCGCAGCGGAGATTTGGGTCGCCGTCACATTGTGGGTGCTCGGTCGAATCGACGCGGCTTTGCCACTTGCCGACCGTGCGCTCGCGGACGCCGAGTCGGCAGCGCATGCTCCGACAATGACTTATGCGCTCCGATTCGCGGCGCTGCTGGGGATTTTGCGGTATAACCCTGAAGCTTTCGCGACCTATAGCCGAGCGTTCGCCGATATCGCGTCTCGATATGATCTCCCAGCCTTCTTGGCCGGCGTGGCGGCATTTTTTCAGGGCTGGGCAACGTGGTCCAACGGTGCCAAAGAGTCGAGCCTCGCCGAGATGCGACGCGGCCTCGCCATCAATCGAGAGCAAGGTTTCGTTTGGCTCTTGCCCAGTCTCGAAGCAGCCCTGGCCGAAGCCGAAGCAGGTGCCGGCGAGACCGATGCCGGGCTCCGGCGCCTGGATGACGCGCTCGCCGAATCGAGGCGCACCGAGGAGCGTTGGTGCGAAGCGGAAATGCACCGCATCCGCGCCGAGGTCCTGCTGAGGTGCGACCCGGCCAATACCACTGCGGCCGAGCAGGCTTTGCAGGCCGCGATCGCTATTGCGCAGTCGCAAAAAACGCGGAGCTTCGAACTACGCGCCGCCCTGTCTCTAGCGAAGCTTTATCGCGCGGCCAATCGCGACGCCGATGCGCATGCCGTGCTCGCGCCGGCGGTCGAGGGCTTCCCGCCGACCCAACACTTCCCCGAACTCACTGAGGCGCAAGCCCTGCTCGCGGCGCTCTCGGAAAGCGATGCGGTGAAGAGCGCCGCCACGTTGCGCCAGCGGCGCGTTCACCTCCAAATCGGCCTCGGCAATGCGCTGATCTGGACCAAGGGATTTCATGCGCCGGAGACCACCGCGGCCTTTGCGCGCGCCCGCGAATTGGCGAGCCGGGAGGAAGACGCCTCGGAACGGTTTTCCGCCTATTTCGGTCTTTGGGCGGGGCATCTGAACCGCGGCGAACCCGCACCGATGCGCGAAATGGCCGAGCTTTTCCTGCGCGAAGCCGCGGCCCGGCCGGATTGTGCCGAGACCTTGATCGCGCACCGCACTTTCGGCTTCACTTGCTGGTATTTCGGCGACTTTGCCGGCGCCCATGAGCATTTTCAGAAGGCTGTCGCGCTCTACGACCGAGCACAGCATGCTGATTTCGCCAACCGGTTCGGCCAGGATCCCCGCGCCAATGCGGAGATTGGCGACGCCGTCACATTGTGGGTGCTCGGTCGAATCGATGAGGCTCTGCGGCTTGCCGACCGCGCCCTTGCCGACGCTGAGTCGGCAGCGCATGCTCCGACGATGCGTCAGGCGCTCCAATTCGCGGCGTTGCTTGGGCTTGTTCGGTGCAATCTCGAAGCAGTCACGACCTACAGCCAAGCATTGGCCCAGATTGTATCTCGATACGATCTCGCAGCCTTTTCGGGCGGCCTCGCGGTATTTTTTCAGGGCTGGGCAAAGTGGTCCGACGATGTCGGCGAGCCGAGATTCGCCGAGATGCAACGCGGCCTCGCCATTGCTCGGGAGCAAGGTAGGAATTGGCTCTTGCCCAGTCTCGAAGCGGCCCTGGCCGAAGCCGAAGCGGGTGCCGGCGAGACTGATGCCGGGCTCCGGCGCCTGGACGACGCACTCGCCGAGCTGGAGGACACTCAGAGCCGTTGGTACGAAGCGGAGATACACCGCATCCGCGGCAAGATCCTACTGAAGCGCGAACCGGCCAATACCGCGGCGGCCGAGCAGTCTTTGCAGGCCGCGATCGCTATCGCGCAGTCGCAAAAGGCGCGCAGCTTCGAGCTGCGCGCCGCGCTGTCTCTCGCGAAGCTTTATCGCGCGACCAATCGCGACCTTGATGCGCACGCCGTTCTGGCGCCGGCGGTCGAGGGCTTCCGGCCGACCCAACAATTCCCCGAACTCGCCGAGGCGCAAGCCCTTCTCGCGGCGCTGAGCCCTTAGAGAGTATTGGCGTCGATCAGATACGGCTTACCGCTGGCCGCGCTCGTCCAGGGCAAAGCGAACTGCGCATTTTACTAGGCCGAAGCTGATAACCCTGTTCGATCCTGGTCATCATGTCAAAGTCGAGCGCCCGTGCCGAACGGAAAAGCGCCGTTTGCCTCGTGCTGAGCGTCTTAGTGCGTCGGGAGTCGACTTTGGGTCAAACTGAGATGGACCGGTACCGTCGCCACACTGCCGGTCAACCTTCAACAGCGGAAATGCGTGCGAACAGACTGATACAGCCGTCAGTGCCAGAGCCAGTCATCGGCCTACCGCGACCAACCGGATGGAACAAACCCCAGAGGTCAATGACGCCGTGTTTGCCGTGAGCGGTCGCGCTCACCCCCAGTCCAAAGCCAGACTGGACGGGTTGGCCCGATTGCCGTGCAGTTCGCGACCCCTCGCCGACCGGCAAGGTATTCAGCCTTACGGCTTCGCACGCGGCACCTCGCGACGGACCTCTCCGGCGGGCTTGTCCTCGCGCAGGCCGTCGTAGACCACCTGGCGCAGCAGATTGTCCTCGGTCCAGGCGAGAAACTTGACCTCGGCGACAAGCTCGGGCCGGACCCAATGCACGCGGCTTAGCACAAGGGGCGAGCCGAAGCGGGTGCCGCGCGGCGGGGGGACGGCGACCGGCATTCTGTCTGTTGCGAGCGGTTGCAAGTGCCGCCATAGCCGCGCCAGCTCGGCGTTGTCGATGCCGGTACCCGCGCGACCGGCATAGATTAGGCTTCCGTCGGGATCGTAATAGCCGAGTAACAAGGCGCCGAGATAAGGCCGCCTTCCTTCCGGCTCCGTCCAGCCGACCACGACAAACTCTGCGCGGTTGAGGCATTTGACCTTGCGCCACAAGCCCCGGTTGCCAGGAGCATAGGGTGCACCGATGCGTTTGGAGACGATGCCCTCGACATGCGTCGCGCAGGCTTTCTCGTAAAAAGCCGGTCCCTGGCCGATGACATGGTCGCTGTAATGCAGACTTGGCGCCCCAGGCGCGAGCAGGGCGCTCAGACGCTCCTTGCGCTCGATCAATGGACGCCCGCGCAGATCCTCCCCGTCGAGGTAGAGGAGATCGAACAGGAAGAAGACCAGCGCCGCCGCGTTGCCGCTGTCCGAAGCGAGCTGGACGATATTGAACGCGGTGATGCCGTCGGCGCCGACGCCGCACAATTCGCCGTCGAGATAGGCCTGGCGCATATCGAGCTCGACCACGGCTTGGGCGATCGCCGGGTACTTGTGCGTCCAATTGAGCCCGGTGCGGGTCAGCAGTTTCGCTGCGCCGCGATCGATCCGGGCGTGCATGCGGTAGCCGTCGTATTTGATTTCGTGCAGCCACTGGTCGCCGTCCGGCGCTACTTCGACCAGCTGGGTGAGCTGCGGCGAAATGCACGACGGCAGACGGGCAGAGCCGCGGGCTACCGACTGGGCCATGCCGGAAGCAGGAACGGGCTACCGCAGGAGCTCATGCGCCTTCTTAGTTCACGGTAAAATGAGGGGGTCCGCGGTCGCCGAAGGCAGCGAGTTCAGACAACAGGTTTGTCAGACTGTAAGCCGGCTTGTAGCCCAGCCAGCGAACCGTCTCGGAAATATCGAGCTTGGTTGGCTTTAATGCCGGATCGAGCCCGTAAGAAAGCGCCAGATCGTGATATCCGGGATAGTATTTCCGGAAGGTCGAACCCGGTCCCTCAGCATCCCAATGATCGAGATCGGCGTCGGTGTATTCATAGGCGCTGTCCAGGGTGAGGACGAGCTGCCGGTCGAGTTGCCGCCGCGATAAGAGGTCGAGGCTCAGGATCACCGCGGCGGCAACATCATCGATATGCACCGCGCCCTTCCAGAACCAGCGCGCCCAGTCGCTGTATTTGGCGTACACCGCGCGGTCCCAATAGGGGATAAACCCCCGCGGGCGCAGTGTGACGACGTTCATAAGGCGGTGCTTCCGGTAATCCTCTGCGATCAGTTCAGCAAGAATCTTGCTGCTGCCGTACCGGGTATCCGGCCGGTAAATGCTGGTGGTGGAGATTAATACGACCTTACCGAGGCGGCGGCAGCGGCGGCTTCGAAAACCTCGAAGGTGCCGCGCACATTGAGGTCGAAGAAATCGTAAGCGTCTTTCTCGCCGCGATCTTCGTGAATGCCGTGCCAGGCGGCGATGTGGACGATGCAGTCGCAGCCACGAAAGATATCCGTCAACTTCGAGCGGTCGAGAACAGAGCCCTCGATGAACACCGCTCCCTCGTTCAAAGGCGGCGGCGCACGAACATCAAGAAGGATCGGCGTGTCACCTTGGTCGAGCAGCTTGGGTACGAGGGTCTGTCCGAGATTTCCCGACCCTCCAGTCAGCAGTACCTTCACGGTCTTCCTCGGCTTACACCTTCAGCGTGCACGCTTGTGCGGGGCCATACCCAGAAGCCGAGCAGGATGGGTGGCGTCATGTCCGCGGTTTCCGGGTTATCGAACATCGAGGGCAGGCCAAAGGAGCGCACACGCCCGCTGTGGTCCACCGATAATATTTCGCGAACGTCTGGAATCGGTGCAACCATTCCGTTCACCAAGGCTTCGGCGAAGGTCGGCTCACCGCCCTTCTCGGCCACTCAGCCTTCGCGCCGGGAGCGGCGCTTGCTGGCCGGCAAAAGTCCTGCCGGCGCAGGTCACGAGCGGCAGCCCAGTCCACAGGGCGTCGCTGGCGGTCGTGGGCGCGTTGTAGGGAAGCGTCTCGAGGAACAGATCGGCGAGGCAATGGCGGACGAGGTGGTCCGCGTGCGGCAGCTTCGGCGCGAATACGATCCGCCCGGAAGTGACCCCCGCTCCGCGGCTTCGCGCGCCAGATTGGCCTTCGCCCAAGGATTGTCATTCAGCAGCCACAGAGTACTCCCAGGCACTGCTCGCAACAGCCACATCCAAATGTCAAAGAAATCCAGAGTGATCTTGTGCGCATTATTGAAGCAACGGAAGACAAAACCCTCCCCGGGGAAGCCGCATTCCGTCCGCGACGGCGTATGCTCCGAAATGGCCCTCTATCGTCGTTGCACTGGTAGCAGTCGGGCAGATGGACGAGCCGCTCGCGGAAGAACTGTTGCTGATCCTCCGGCACGACAAACGGATCGACGATGACGTAGTCGATAAAGTCCACGCCAGTAGTGCCCGGGTAACCCAGTTAGTTGACCTGGATCGGCGCAGGGCGATAGGCGAGGATCGCCGTCCGCCCGCGTTGCGTAAATCCGTTGAGGTCGACCAGAATATCGACCTGATCCACGTGTACCAGGCGCGCGGCATCGCGGTCCGCGGTGTGCGAAATATCGACGAAGCGGTCGAATGCTGCGGCAAGGCGCGCTCCAATTTCCCTTCTCCCATCGCGACGCGCCGAATAACCAATGATATCGAATTCCCGCCGATCGTGCTGTTCGATGAGCCCTACGATCAGAGACGCGTCCGCATGCGGTCTGAAATTCGCAGACACGTAACCGACTCGGATCGGCCCGCTTGGCCTTGGCACCGTGTCAGGGAACATCAGAGATTTTGGTATGGCCAGGGCAACAGCTGCTCGGCGTGCGCAGTCGAGCTGCTCGGCTGCGCTGGAAGCTAGCGCCAGCAGCGGGAACGGCAGCTTCCCGGCGTTTTTTCGAGCCTTTGCCTCTTCTTGGCGAGAACCGGCACACGAGCCATTTTAGGGCGCGCTCTGTCTCGATGTGGACGGTTGATTGCGAATGCGCGAAACCTTCGAACCATGGCAAATGCAAAAATGAACACCTCCCTTGAAACCTCCGAGGTGCAACGCCCGCCATGCACCGTGACGGCATTATTCACGCTGTTCTCGACGATCAGCCTTTCTAGTTTTGGCGGTGGGGTGTCGGGGTGGATGCATCATGTGCTAGTCGAGCGGCGCGCCTGGCTGACCGAAACGGAATTTGCGGCGGCGCTGGCCTTGGCGCGGATCATGCCAGGCGCGAGCGTCGTTAACCTTGCGGTGTTGATCGGTCACCGCCTGAGGGGAGCGATCGGCGCCATTGTCGCGGTGCTGGGCGTTCTCGCCGGCCCCGCTCTGATAGTGATCGCGCTTGCGGAGCTTTACCGGCATTTTGCGGATGCCGTAATCCTCGATACCGTCCTCGCCGGTGCCGCTGCGACAGCCGTCGGGATGCTTTTCAGCATGGGCCTCAATTCGGCCAGCCGCATCGTACGGGCTGGCCTCGCTTCGCCGAGGCGTGTCGCTCCGGGCGCGGGCTTAATCGTCATTATGGTTGTGGCGTTCGTACTTGTTGGCGTGCTCCGATTAGCGACCGTGCCCGTTGTGCTGAGCCTCGTACCATGCAGCATAGCGCTGGCGGCGTGGACCGGACCGGCGGAATCGATCAAAGGGCGGCGACGCCATGGATAGCAAAACGCTGACCGCGCTCGCCGTGGCGTTCGCGCCGCTCTCCATCGTCTCGATCGGCGGCGGGGCATCGGTCTTTGCCGAGCTGCAGCGTCAAGCAGTTGACGTGCATAGCTGGGTTACGCAAGGCGAGTTTGCAGCTTTGTTCGCAATATCGCGTGCGGCGCCGGGACCAGGTGCGCTCCTGGACGACGTTGATCGGATGGCAAGCGGCAGGATGGTCAGGTGTGTTGCTCGCGTCGTTCGCGTTCTTTCTGCCGTCGTCCGTGTTTGTTTATGTGGCGGCTTACTTTTGGAATCGCTGGCGCGGCTCTGCGTGGCATGCCGCCGTGGCAAATGGATTTGTCCCGATAGCCGCAGGCCTGGTTCTGGCTAGCGGCGTCACGATTATGCGATCCCGCGGCTACGATCCTCTCACCTGGGCAACGGTCGGCGGTGTAGCCGCTGGCCGTCTTTGGCGCCCGAACATTCATCCGTTGGTCTGGTTCGGGGTTGGCGTGATCCTGTTCGCGTGCGGGCGTGCCTTCACTTAGCGCTCAGGGAGGGGGCCGGCGGTGATGACCGTACCAACGTGCTCGCCGACGAGCGCACGTGTCAGATATCCAGGCTTCAACCGTTGACGATCTGGACCTGCCGCATGTGGGCGGCGCGCTCCATGTAGTCGAGCACGACGCGCTCGATGACGAGATCGTTGGGGTTCATGTCGCGCAAGGCGCGGGCCGTGATCTCCGGTATGAATGTGGCGCCGGGGTGTATCGAGGGCCTCGGTTAGACTGCGAAAGCCGATGCCCCGCATCCGCAGGTTTTCAATGGTTTCGATCAACTGCTTCATCGACCGCGCTAGTCGATCAAGCTTCCATACGATCAGCGTGTCGCCACTGCGCGCGAATTCGAGAGCGTCATGCAAAGCCGGGCGATCCGTCACCGCACCCGACATCTCTTCGGTGAAAATCTTTGTGCACCCTGCCTCGGTGAGCGCGTCACGCTGCAAGGCAAGGTTTGGGTCTACGGTCGACACGCGGGCATAGCCGAGCAACATCGGCTTCGACGTGATTTCGCCGGCATCGGATGATCGCGCTCGCGCGACCTTCGACGCGGCCGGCCGAAGTCGCCGCTTCATCCGCCCGGTTGTGCGAGCGGTCTTTCTCCGTTTGATCGTCATGAGCCTTCTCGAAACTCAACCGCACTCTTGCCTTTTGCGAGGCCGAAATCCAAGAATGCGTTTTGAGAGAGGTTTAAGGCGTTTTCGGGCCTCTTTGCGGCTCTATATCGGTGCTACCGCAGGTCGGAAACTGCCCAGCTGCGAAGGTCTCTATACTCCAGCCAACTGTAGCCCCCTATACAACTCTTGAAGAGCATCCTTCATCACGGAATTGTCTTGTGGATTTTCCTTCTCGTATACCTCACGCAACCGTTCTATGGTATATGGGCTGTATCCACTTTTGTATTCCCGTAACGCCGTAATCCCCTCAGTTTGCTGTCGCCCGGTAAGCGCATAGGCGGCCAGCAAGTATGCGCGGTTGTAGAAGACGGTTGGCAGTAATTCGACTGATTTCCGCAGCCAGACAATCGCATCATCATAGTCTTTTGAGACGAAGTATGCTCGTCCAAGGATCCAGTAGAACACACCAATCACCGGATCACGTGGACTGAGTGCTATCGCCTTCAGGACCAGCGGCGGGGCCTCCTTTGGTCGTCCGACCATGACCAGTTGATTGGCTTTCTGAGCGTACGCGCGTGCGAAATTCGGATCGAGTTGGACCGCTCGGTCAAAAGCATCCAGCGCGCCTTTGTGATCTCCCTTAGCGCGACGCACTAGGCCGTCTGCTTGGTGAGCTAAAGCAACGGACGGGTCGAGCTGCAGCGCTTTTTGCACCGCATCCCCTGCATTCTGGAGTAGGTCGGCGAGACTTTCGTTGGGCGCACCCCAGTGATTGAAATAGTCATTCATCATGACATGTGCCAATTGGCTCCAGCTGTCGGCGGAGTCCGGATTGAGCCGCAAAGACTCGTTCAGGTACTGCCGCGCGGCAAGGTGGTGCTGTTGCGTAATTGAAGAAAGAAGAACAGCCATGGCGTGTAACCTCAGGTCAGCTGCATCGGGATCCGTGGGCCGCTCGACGAAAGCGCGACGGCTTTCGTCTTTGATCAGGTGGATTCTCAGGGAGGACGCAATCCGGCCAGTGATTGCGTTTTGGAGTTCGGGAAGATCGCAAAACTCGTTATCGAAACGCTCCGCCCACACCTGGATAGCGGTGCGCGCATGTACGAGCTGTGCGTTGGTCTGTATCATCGTTCCAGTTTTCGTGACAGTGCCTTCCAACAGATAATCTATCCCGAATTCTCGACGAAGCTCGCGCGGGTCCACGAGCTTGCTCTTATAGGTAAAAGCTGTAGCCGAAGAAATCACCGAGGTATCGGAAAGGCGAGACAGATCTGTAGTGATATCATCGGTGATCGCGTCAGCGAAATAGTCTTCTTCGGGATTACCACTTGCATTGCGAAAGGGGGCGACCATAATCACTGCGCGGGACGACAATACTGAGTAATTGGGTCGCATCGGCAGGGCCCCTATAGTGGCTGCCGCACCTAATGCCAGGGCCATCAGCACCAGTGTACGCGGCTGTAAAATGAACCGGAATGAAGTACATTGTCGCCAAAAAGCCTTTATTTGTCGTAAGCGAGACTGATGTTGCTGTCTTTCAACACGCCTCACACGGAATACACGAATTGGCCGATCAATATTTTTAGCCTTCCGATATCCTCTATCCTCAAATGAGAGATCAGGATAGCCTTGGAGCTGATCGCGAACACCGGTCGTAACATATATCTCGCCAGGTTCTGCGATGCCCTCTAGTCGCGCTGCGATATTGACATTATGACCATATACATCACGATCATCGATAATAACATCGCCGGCGTTGATGCCGATCCGGAGTTGTATACCCTGGTTGCGAGAAATTCCAATATTGTGTTTGGGTAATTCTTGCTGAATATCGAGAGCACAGCTTACCGCGTCTATTGCACTATCGAAACCGATCAGAAATCCATCCCCAATAGTCCGGATCAGTCGACCATTATTCTCTATTACCTTGGGTTTAATTACGCTTTGAACGCGATCTACAACGACAAGGTGTGTACCAGATTCGTCCACACTCATTAGCCTAGAATAGCCGACGATATCCGCGAACAAGACGGCTATCAGCTTGCGCTTCAGGTGTGAATCCTCCACCGCGACCACCCTGATCTGATGCAACTACGTAAGGGTACCTCTTCGCTTACAAATTTCAACCTAAGGTATCGGCTACATGACGGACTGGTCGGATGTTCGCCGAGGAATTGAGCAAGATGTGTGACGTAGTTCACACTTCACAAGATTCTCTCGACCGCGCAACCTCCCCATCGCTCATCAGCCGAACCGTCACCCCTAACACCCATGTCGCCCGACAGCCCGCGATCCGGGGTAAGTTCAAACGCCGTCTGCGCGCCCCTTGTTTCTCGATCCGGAGCCCCGGCTCCGGCTCGCCATCCGATTGCCTCGCCTGATCCGACAATTTGTGGATATCGCGCACCGGAATGCGGACGATCCGGCGCTGCGTTGTTAGCCAGGTATCAGGCGATCGATCGCATGTCCCCCCTGCTCGATCGCCGATCATCGAAAACCCCGGCCTCCCCCGCCGGGGTTTTCTCGTTGACAGGCACTTACCGGTCACCGACGGCGAGGCGGGCGCCAACCGTCAGGGCGGCAAGCTGATAGATCGCGTCGCGGCCGGCGCGCCAGTCCGCCAGCTCTTCCTCATCCAGCCGTTCCGGCATGCGCGGGTGCCATTCGCCCGGGTCCGGGCGGATCACCGCGCCGGGATCGAGCCGGCCGCAATCGATACGCATGGTGCAGCGGAAGCGGCGTCCAACCTCGAAGGTGGACTCGATCAAGGTGTTGCGGGCCAGCCGCGGGGCGACCGGCTCGAAATAGGTGACTTTTCGGGGGCGGACTGCGGCGGGTCATTCCGTTCCTCCTCGTTCGGTCAGGCTGCGGGACATAAGGTTTCTTTATTCTATGCCGACAAACGGCCTGACCTGCCTGACTATTGCGTGCCGGAAAGGGGTCACTACACGAAAGTGCTCTGAGTGTACGACATCTTGGACGAAGCATGAACGGGCTGCGCGCTGGTATGTCCGCTCCACCCTTGATGGCTGCCGCTCAGGCGGCGGCCGGAGTCAAGTCTCTGACGTGCCAAGAGGCTACGTTTTACCGGGCCTCTCCCGAACCGCCGCAGTCGACCCAACTGCGACATTGCCCACACGCGCCCGGGGCGTCCGCTACCTGATCGGACAGCGGACCTTTGGACCTTGAGCGTGCTCGCGAAAGAAGCGGCCGTCCTTGCGGCAGCGAACGTTCATGCCGCCAAATCCCGCCGCCGATAATCTGCGATTATTGGCGATGCGGTGAAGCGCGGCTTTTCGAAATTGCCCCCTAAAAACGCGCGCGCGAGCCGTCCGGATCGATCTGCTCGAGGTACTCGCGGCGGCTGTCGAACAGCGGGTCGTCATCCTCGTCGGCATGCCAAGTCGAATTTGTCCGCAGCTCGGCGACGTCCGGTGGGCTGTCGAACAGCGGGTCGTCAGCCTCGTCGGCATGCCAAGTCGAATTTGTTCGCAGCTCGGCGACGTCCGGTGCGCGTTCCTCGAGATCGTCGGCGATCGCCTTCCAGACCGGCTCGGCGCGCTCGCTCCACTCGTCGAGCTTGGCCTC
>Ga0310914_10002645_pt1 | contig 12160 bp, 12 predicted proteins | sample GREbulkMGAN108_FD_203450 | JGI IMG/M metagenome (GOLD analysis project Ga0310914, IMG submission 203450) | Lab enrichment of tropical soil microbial communities from Luquillo Experimental Forest, Puerto Rico - GRE.bulkMG.AN108 | ecosystem: Environmental > Terrestrial > Soil > Tropical forest >...
AGGAAGACGGCAGCCGGATCGACGAAGCGTCGGATCAGCCATGGGCAGGCGATGCGATCGATCTTCGGCCGCTCCCGCGTGACCCAGACGGTGCGGCCGCGCCCGTCCCGCTTCGGAATCTTGTCGGCGGGAACGGTCGGCAGTTCGGCCTCCTTCCAGGCGACATGACCGCCTTCGAGAATCTCGGCGGCGATATTGCCATGGCGAAGCCAGGCGGCCGTGCCTTCGCTGAGCTTTTGTCCCTTGTGACAGATGACAACGACCGACTGACCGGCGAGGCGCCCCGCCCAGTCCTGAACATCGAGATGGGAGTAGCGCCTCGAGCCCGGTATCAGGCGCGGGTCGGCCGCGAAATCCTCATCGATGCGGACGTCGATGAGAATCGGCGCATTGGCGGTGCCGATCAGGCGAGACAGTTTTTCGGTGGAGATCGAGTTGTAGGATGACATGCTGCGTCCTTTCGTGAAACAGGACGCGATTCTTGGGCATGTCGCCTCGCGGGGGGATCGCTGCCCCCGTCACTTGAATAAACCGCCTGTCGTGGCCGCTGTCAACGGTCTCAGAACAACAGCGTGACGCCCGAGAGGAACAACAGCGCGAGTACGATCTTGCGGAAGGTTGCCTCGTCAATCCGGCCGAACAGCTTGAGGCCGAGCCAGGTTCCGCCGAGCACGCAGGGCAGTCCCATCACAAAGAATTTAGCCGTCTCCGCAGTGACGGTTCCCTTCGCGCCAAGCCAGATCGCGCTCATCAGGAAGATCGCAACCGCGACCGGCTGAAACACCGTGCGCTGGACGTCTTTCGGCCAGCCGCGCAGTCCGCACCAGATGGTGACGAGAATGCCGGCCAGGCCCGTGAGGCCGCCGAGTGCGCCGTTGAGTAACCCGACTGCCGCATCGCCGGCCCGCCCGCCGCCGGAAAGTTTCAGCGCGGGGCGGAAGAAGGCGTAAACACTATAAAGGATCAGGATGATGCCGACGGCGATGCGGACGCTGCGCGGATCGGACCATGTCAGCAGTGCGACACCTGCCGGCACACCGATGGCTGCGCCGGCGATGAATGGCCAGAGTTTTTGCCAGTCCAGCGCGCCGCGCAATTTCCAGACCGAATAGCCCTGCACGATCAGGCCGAACGCGACGATCAGTGTCGCGGTCTGTACAGGGGTGAGGATGTACAGCCAGAGCGAGGCGGCCACGAGGCCAAAGGCAAATCCGGAGAGGCCGGCGACGAACGCGCCGGCAAAGGTCGCAAAAAGAAACAAGGGAATTTCGAAGGGGATCCCATGCATGGCTCGCTCCACAGAAAAGCGAGCAGCGCTTGCATGGGGTCACCACTTAACGGGGAGGCTGCGACACCCCCGAAGCACCATAATAGCTCAAAAGACACAACGAGCCTAGAGATCGCGTCCAGGCATAACGCCGCTCATCAGCAATCAGCCCGCGCGAAGTCAAATCGCATGGTGACGGGCAGAGCAAGGGGAGTTCGCAATCACGGAACGGAGAGCCAGATTCTGTCGCGATTGACAAAATCGGCTCTCGGGACTTAGCTCGGCAAATGGGGAAAGCGATCTCCCCACGAGGCGACATGCCCAAGAATCGCGTCCGAATTCCGCAATGGACGCCGCATGTTCGCCATCGAGCTCCTGCTCCCCGGTTCCGATAGACGAACTGATGCTGCGCACCGCTTGGCTCGCCCGGCCCGGCGCCATTTGAACGTTCGAGAAAGCGCAAACCTCGGGGGACAGGGATGACGATGACCGCTACGGATTTCGCTCGTGGTGGGGTCCCGATGGAACTCTTACGAGTCGTTGATCTCGCCAAGCACTATGGCGAGGAAGCCGCTATCGCCGGCGTGACATTCTCGGCCGCCGCTGGAGAGGTGCTCGGTATCGTCGGTCCCAACGGCGCCGGCAAAACCACATTGCTGGAAGCCACGGCAGGTCTGGTAGGCGCAGATTCGGGAGCCGTTTTCTGGCTCGGCGACGCGTTACCACCGTCGCGCAGGAAAGCGGCGATGTTCTATCTGCCCGATGGGGTCAAACCTTATCAGGATCGCTTCACCTTCGAGGTCCTCACGTTCTTCGGGAGCGTCTATCGACGATCGGCATCAGACCTCGCGAGCGCGATCGCTTCTCTCGAACTAAAGCCGGTGCTGCGAAAGCGCGTGAGCGCATTGTCCAAGGGTTACAATCGGCGGCTACTGTTGGCGATCGGCCTCCTGACACCGCACCGCGTGTTGCTGATGGACGAACCGTTTGACGGCTTCGATCTTCGTCAGACTCGCAACATCGTCGCGGTCGTGCGCAAAGCGGCCGGCGCGGGGCGTACCTTCATCCTGGCAATTCACCAGCTCGCGGACGCCGAGCGGGTTTGCGATCGCTTCATCCTTTTAGCCGGTGGACAGGTCCGGGGCATCGGCACGCTTCACGAGTTGCGCACGCAGACGGGCATCCCGGCGGGATCGCTGGAGGAGATCTTTCTTGCGCTCACTTAAGACAGACCTGGCACACGGAGCTCCGTTGCCTCCGCTGCTCGCCAAGGAATTCGCGGAGATTTTGAGCGGCCGGGCTCTATGGACCATGTTGCTGCTGATCTGTCCGTTGATCGGGTTTAGCTTCGTTGAGGCGGTGTCGCTCTTCAGTGAAGCGAGTAGCGCAGCCCTGCAATCGCCGGCGGCCGCGGCGACGTTATCGCCACTCGATGGCATTCTGGTCCCCACGTTCGGCTCGTTTTACGTCGCAGTCACGCTGCTGTTTCCCTTCGTGGCCATCCGGGTGCTTGGTCAGGAGAAGGAATCCGGCGCATTGCGTCTCCTGGTCCAGCTCCCGTATCGGTCCTCCACGCTCATCCTCGTGAAGCTGGCAACGGTGTTTGCGGCATGGGCGATGGCTAGCATTCCCGTGCTTTCCACGCTCGTGATCTGGGCTTTGTTGGGTGGGCACCTCGGAGCATCGGAAACCGCCAATCTCCTCTTCGGCCACTCGCTTTATGGCCTATTGGTCGGCGCGATTTCGCTGTTCGCCGCGACAATATCCGATAGTTCGGCCACTGCTGCCATCGTAGCGCTAGCCACAACAATCGGATCGTGGGTATTGGATTTCACGCTGGCCGGCCGTTTCGGTTTGTCGGGGTGGGTTGCGCAATTTTCCTTGACACAGACCTTGCATAGTTTCGAGCAGGGTCTGCTGTCGGTCGGGCTCGTGGCGGGCATCGTCGCAGTCATTGGTGGCCTTGCCGCGCTTTCCACAGTTTGGCTGCCGCCAGGCGTCTCCGTGCGCGTGAAACTTGTGCGCTCTGTTGCATGCGCGGTGCTGACAATCTTTGCACTCGGCATTGCGGCCCAAATCAGGACATCTGTGGACGTCACCGAAGATCGGCGAAACTCCTTCGCCCCTTCAGATCAGAAATTGCTCGCAACGCTTCGGCTGCCGCTGGTTATCACCGTGAACCTCGCCCCAGAGGACCCGCGCTACATCGACCTGCGGCGCAATGTGCTTGGCAAGCTCGAACGTGCGATGCCGAATGTTTCGATCGTGCTTGCGGGCAGCCGGCAGGATCAAACGGGAAAATCGGACGCCTATGGCGAGATTGAATACGTCTATGGCGGCCGATCCGACGTCAGCCGCTCGACCAGTCCGCGCGAGATCCTGCCGTTGCTGTACGCATTAGCAGGGACACAACAACCAGCGCCGGTGCCGGGCGCGGACTATCCCGGCTATCCGCTGGTCGCGAACGCCGACGTGGCATTGCTCTGGTTTTTTTGCGGCCTGCCGCTGCTGATCGCACTTGCCTGGTGGCGGACCCGTCTACCACCCGCGGTCAAATCCTAAAAAATTTTGAAGGAGGCCAACCATGAGCATCGGTAAGAGCATCAGAGTAACCCTCGTATCGACGATCGGCTTCGCGGCGCTCGCCTTGCCGGGCGTTGCGGCCCCGCCCACTCCGATCGATCTCGCCGGCGAAACCGTCGGTGCGGAACCGAAGGCGTTCGTGCCGGTCGTCGGCTTCTGGCGCATCGAGGACGACAATGGCAAGAAGGTGCTTGTGGTCGATGGCCGCCAGTGGAAGGAGGGACAATCGTCAGCAGGCATTGCCGACAAGGCGCGCACGCTCTATGGCGAGCGCTACGCTGAGTTTCTCGATCGCGTGCAGGCTTACGCCTACTTTCCCTATGTGGTCGCGCCCGACATCTCGAACTTTACCGATGGCGAGATCAGCGTCCGCTTCGAGGGATTGTCCGGCCGCATCGATCAAGGCGCCGGTATCCTTTTCAATTTGAAGCCGAATGGCGACTACCTGACCATCCGCGCCAACTGCCTGGAAAATAACCTGGTGCTCTGGAAGTTCGAAAACGGCAAGCGCTCCTCGGTCAACTGGGTACGAAATACTCCAACTGCGACGCATCAGTGGCACGATCTCAAGGTTCGCATCAGCGGCACCAGGATTCAAGGCTATCTCGACGGCAAGCTTTATCTGGAGCACACGCTCGCCCAGCCGGTTTCGGGACGCATCGGTTTGTGGTCAAAAGCCGACAGCCACATGTATTTCTCCGACTACACGGTGACGGCGGCGAATTGAGACGGTGTCCCACCTCGTCATCGAAGGTTCTCGATGCAGGGAAATGCTGTAGGCTGCGGACCTGCGTGGCGCAGGATCTTGGCGCAGGATGATGAATCCACTTCGAACCACCGTAATCATGAAGACCGATATCAGCGGCTCGACGTCCCGCTTCCGTGAACTGCTGGCCGCGGACCTGCAGACGCTTCTTGGCGATCATCGCGACTTCCTGGCGCGCCACGCCGCCGAATACGACGGCCAAATCATCAAAGCCGCGGGTGATGGCTTTTGGCTCGAATTTCCTAGCGTCACCGGCGCGGCCAAGGCGGCCATCGATATGCAGGAGGCTTTGCGACTGGCGCAGCTAAACCGTGGTGACGACCGCCTGGCGATACGCATCGTTATCGCGCTTGGTGATATTGCCGTTCAAGACGGTGACTTCATCGGCGATGCCTTTGCGCTCGCCACCCGCGTCGAGGCGGTAACGCCACCCGATGAGATTTACCTCACAGCGGCTGCTCGGCTCGCTCTCACACCAGCGGAAATCCAGACTGCGCTCGTCGAGAATTTTGCATTCAAGGGATTTGCCGAACCGATGCCGGTCTACCGTATCGAGAGGCGCGATCGCACGCGCATCTTTGCGGACACCTACATCCTGTTCTCAGACCTCCGCGGCTTCGGTAGGATGATGGATGCTGCGCCCACCAGCGCCACGGTGGAGCGAATCCTTGATGCGCTCGATGCGCTAACGCGCCGCAGCGCGCAGGAACTCGGCGGTACGATCCGCTTCAATCTCGGGGATTCCTATTGCGTCACCTTCGACGAGGCCGCGCAGGCTATTGCATGGGCCGAGCGCTTGACCCGGAACTGGGACGCAATTCGGCATCAGGAGCAATTCGGCTGCACGATCAGCATCGGGCTGCACCGCGGCACACTTTACACGTTCCGATCCTTTCTCTACGGCCGCGACGTCTGGATCGCCTCGCAACTGCAGACTGCATCGGCTAAGCTCCTGGAGAGCGAAGAGAACGGCATTTTCGTCACCGGCGCAGTCCGTAGCGCGCTGTTCGGCACTCCATCGCATAATCGGCTCCAGCCCGTCACGCTGCTCCCGCTGCCACAGACCCTTGCCGGGATAGAGATCTATCGCTTATGCGATTGAGCGCCCGAATAGTGCAGCGCTTGCGCCTGGGTTTCTCGATCCAGTTCAGCGCCCTCTATCTTACCAGCCGGTTCGACGGCCCTCCGAAGGACGAACCATTGAACCAGTTCGTACCGCTCGTCGAGTTCAGGTTTCGATGATCTGATCCCGTCAGTGTTCGGGACGCCGTTGCCGAGCAACAAGCCCGACCGCAGTCAGATCTCGTGGTGATTGTCGCGGCCTACGTTTCCTGCTTCCAAAGCCAACTCGCCAGCAATGCTGCGCCTGCAGCGCCGAGCAATTGGGCACTGATGAACGGAAGAACTCCGTTCGACGCAATGCCAGCGAACGTATTCGAAAGCGAACGTGCGATGGTCACCGCCGGATTGGCGAAAGAGGTCGATGCGGTGAACCAGTAAGCCGACGTAATGTAGAGCCCGACGGCGTAGGGTGTGGCTGCGGGAGTCCGGGCGACACACCCAAAGATCGTCAGCAACAGACCGAAAGTCGCAACCGCCTCTGCAAGCCATTGTCCGGCTCCTGTCCGCTGGGTCAGCGAGAACTGAAAGACGGGCAATTCAAACATCAGGTGCGCTGCGTATACGCCCACGATAGCGCCGACGATTTGGGTCATGATGTAGAGGCCGGCAATGGCCCATGGCAACTTGCCGCGAGAGGCGAAGGCCAGCGTGACAGCCGGATTGAAATGCGCGCCCGAGATCGGCCCAAAGATGAGGATGAGCACGACAAGGATCGCACCCGTCGGAATCGTGTTGCAGAGAAGAGCGAGCGCGGCGTTTCCGCTTGCGAGCCTCTCGGCCATGATCCCGGAGCCGACCACGGCCGCGAGCAGAAAGGCGGTGCCGAGCCATTCGGCGACGGTACGGCGCGCCAGCGACGGCATCAATGACGTTCCGGCGCAAGCGTCGCACCTTCCATCTCGCCGATCTCGCGGAGCCTGGTCGAGATGCTGATCTGGTCGAGCGAGTGCAACGGGAGCGATACGAAAATGCTGATGCGCTGGTTGAGCAGCCGATAGGCATCTTTGAAGACCAGTGCAATTTCCGCCGGATTGCCCGTGGTTTCCGCTGGGTCCGGGATGCCCCAATGCGCCGTCATCGGCTGACCCGGCCAGATCGGGCAGACCTCTTTCGCGGCGTCGTCGCAGACTGTGAAAACGAAATCGCACTGTGGCTCTTTCAGGAACTCGACCCACGATTTTGAACGAAAGCCGGTAGTGTCGTAGCCGAGGCTCCGCAATAGCCTCAATGTTTCCGGGTGGACGTGTCCCTTCGGATGGCTGCCGGCGCTGTAGGCGCGGAATTTGCCTGCGCCCAACTTGTTGAGGATCGCTTCGGCGATGATCGAGCGCGCGGAATTGCCGGTGCAGAGGAACAGCACGCTGTAGAGACGACCGCTCATGATAATGCCGCTAGCTACAGCAGGAGGAAGTGCAGCAGGATGTGCCTGCGACTGGTTTCACGGCGCGGACGAAGGCGCCCATGAACTTTCCATCGACCTCTTTCGCCATGGCGTCCACGTCGATGCCCTTACCGGCAAGAAATTCGCGCGCGTCCTCGACCCGATAGATGCGCGTGGGTTCGATACTGGCACTCTGAAAACCCGCAGCCTGCAGCTTGGTCTTGTACTCGTCCTCATCGAGCGCGCCTGCAATGCAACCGACCCACAGCAGCATGTCGCGCCGCAGCGCGTCCGGGACTCGCCCGCGGGTCACCACATCAGAGACAGCAAAGCGTCCGCCGGACTTCAGCACCCGAAACGCCTCGCGCAGGACTTGGTCCTTGTCGGCGGAGAGATTGATCACGCAATTAGAGATAATCACGTCCACCGAGTTGTCCGGCAGGGGAATGTGCTCGATCTCGCCCTTGAGAAACTCAACGTTTTGCGCGCCAGCCTTTTTCTGGTTCTCGCGAGCCAGAGCCAGCATTTCGTCGGTCATGTCGAGCCCGTAGGCTTTTCCGGTCGGGCCGACACGGCGTGCTGACAGAAGAACGTCGATGCCTCCGCCTGATCCGAGGTCGAGGACAGTCTCGCCTTCCTTCAGCTCGGCCAACGCGGTCGGATTGCCACAGCCCAGTGAGGCGAGCACGGCGGCTTCGGGCAGCTCTCCGGTCTCCCAAGCAGAGTAGAGGTTGGAGGTAATCGGGCTGCTTGAAGCCGCACCACAACATGAGCCGGCCCGTAGCGCCGCCTGGCTGTATTTCTCGCGAACCGCTTCCTTGATGTCTGTCATCCGACCCTCCCGCTACAAATGCTTTGACTGCTCAGGCTGGTACCCTGCCGCGCCTGCGCGCCGGCTTGCAGGCTGCGGCCGGTGTGCACACCACTCCGCCGCAGCAGTTTTCGGTGAGGAACGCGACTAACTCGTTCATCGCCTCGAAGCGGGCCGCATAGATGATCGAGCGGCCGTCGCGCCGCGCTGCGACGAGGCCGGCTGTTCGCAGACGATCGAAATGAAACGTCAGGGTGTTCGGCGCGAGATCGAGCGCGTCGGCCACGGCCCCCGCAGGCATGCCCTCAGGTCCCGCTTGCACGAGCAGCCGGAAAACATCGAGACGATTGTCTTGGGCAAGCGCGGCCAAAGCCACGACAGCATCCATCTTTTCCATATTTCAACGAATATTGAAATATTGGCGAAATGTCAAGATCGGGTATCGCCGCGAGGCCATCCCCGAGCCGTGACAGCAAGAATGGAAGGGCATCGGGCGCGTGGCGACAACTGATTTGCCCGACAAGCAAATCAGTTGCGCGATTTGGGTCGGGTGTCGCATTTCATCTCGGCCCGACGACGCACTAATCAACTGCACGCAAAAACTGGTTTCGTGAGGCAATTCAAGTTGTTGAGATTATCGCTCCCATCGCGATGAAAATTTCACTTCCGTTTTTCAGAAAAATATGATTTGTCTTGCGCCATCCCGCCTCGACAAGAGGGACGTACGCGTCGTCACGAACGTGAGGCAGGATGCGATGGACGTGGTCCTTGTCGCGCGACGAGCGGCATGGACGCGGACGGCGAAGGCGTGTGGTCCTGGCGCCCCAAGGCTGGCGCTAAGCGCGCGAGGTGATGATCTCGCGGGTGACGGTGACTAAGAAGTCAACGGACACCGGGGAGAGCGCGCAAATAAGCCGTAATAACCACCGCGCAGGGAATGTCGATGTTTCGGCTGGACCTGTGGTGACTACGCTTGTGTGCTTCTTCCATTCGCACACAAGGCTGCGGGTGCGGCAGAGCGCCGGCATTCCCTGCGCCCTCTTCTCTTTGAGGACGTGCCTTTTGAACCAACTCGGACGCAACGCGCCGCGAGAATGCGATGTCGCGCCTTCCGCTGTTTGACAGTTTGAATCCGAAAATAAATTTACGTCGTCTCGGACAAACGAGCTCCTCCTGGCTTTCGCCAGGAGGACAGCCTAGCGAACCCTCATGCCGCCAGCGTGTTCTCGACGAGCTTGATCCAGTACGACGTGCCGTACACGATCGCCTCGTCATTGAAATTGTAGGCGGGGTGATGGAGGCCGGCGCTGTCGCCATTGCCGCAGAAGATGAAGGCGCCGGGCCGCGCCTCCAGCATGTAGGCGAAATCCTCGGCACCCATCAACGGCGGCGTGTCGTGCACGTTGCCCTCGCCCGCAACTTCGCTCGCGATCCTGACCGCGAGATCGGTTTGCGCTTCGTGATTGACGGTGACGGGATAGCCGCGCTCGTAATTGAGATCGATTTTGGCACCGGTGATCTGGGCAATGCCCCTGACCACCTCGCGTACGCGCTTTTCGACGAGTTCGCGGACCTCGGGCGTCAAGGTGCGCACGGTGCCATGCAGCTCCGCGATCTGCGGGATCACGTTGCGCGCCGTACCGGCGTGAAATTCGCAGATCGAGATGACGGCGGAGTCCAGCGGATCGACATTGCGCGATACGACCTGCTGCAGCGCCGTGATGAGCTGCGAGCCGACCAGAACGGAATCGATGCATTTGTGCGGCCGCGACGCGTGTCCGCCATAGCCCTCGATGGTGATGTCGATCGAATCCGTCGCCGCCATGATCGGACCGGGCCGGATCGCAAAGGCGCCGATCGGAATACCGGGACCGTTGTGCATGCCGTAGACCTGATCGATGCCGAAACGGTCCATCAGGCCGTCCTTGATCATCGCAGCGGCGCCTCCCCCGCCCTCCTCCGCAGGCTGGAAAATCACGACCGCCTTGCCGGCAAAATTCCTGGTCTCGGCGAGATAGCGCGCGGCGCCGAGCAGCATCGCGGTGTGGCCGTCATGGCCGCAGGCGTGCATCTTGCCGGGCGTCTTCGAGGCGTAGGAAAGATCGGTCTTCTCCTCGATCGGCAGCGCGTCCATGTCGGCGCGCAGTCCGATTACCTTGATTTCGCCCGAACCCGGGCCGCGCTTGCCTTTGATGACCCCGACCACACCCGTCTTGCCAAGCCCGGTCGCGACCTCGTCGCAGCCGAATTCGCGCAGGCGATCGGCGACGAATGCTGCAGTGCGATGCACGTCGTACAGCAATTCGGGATACTGGTGGATGCTGCGGCGCCAGGCCTGGATATCGGGTTGCAGGTCGGCGACGCGGTTCACGATAGGCATGGTAAATCTCGTTGGTTTGGCCGGCTGCTTCTCTGTAGCACGGCCGGAACGCCTCGCCCATCACCTCCGCGGGACCTGTACAGCGGCGACAGGCGGCGCTATGGCGTTAAAAATTCCGAAAAGTGAGGACGTTATGAAGCGTCTTGAAGGCGATTTCGACTTTATCGTCGTCGGCGCTGGCACCGCCGGCTGCATCGTCGCCAACCGCTTATCGGCCGATCCCAACAAGCGCGTCCTGATCCTAGAGGCCGGCGGCAACGACAACTGGATCTGGTTTCACATCCCGGTGGGCTACCTGTTTGCGATCGGCAATCCGCGCTCGGACTGGATGTTCAAGACCGAAAGCGAACCCGGCCTCAACGGCCGCGCGCTCGCCTATCCGCGCGGCAAGGTGATCGGCGGCTGCTCGGCCATCAACGCGATGATCTCGATGCGAGGCCAGGCTGCCGACTATGACCACTGGCGCCAGCTTGGACTTGCCGGTTGGGCCTACGACGACGTGCGCCCGTTGTTTCGCCGCCTGGAAGATCATTTTCTCGGCGAAAGCGAGCACCATGGCACAGGCGGCGGCTGGCGCGTCGAGGCGCCACGTCTGTCCTGGAAAATTCTCGATGCGGTCGGCGATGCCGCCGAAGAGATGGGCATCAGGAAGATCCCTGACTTCAACACCGGCGACAATGAGGGCGTCAGCTATTTCCACGTCAACCAGAAACGCGGGCGACGCTGGTCGAGTGCGCGCGGTTTTCTCAAACCGGCGTTGACGCGGCAGAACCTTCGCCTGGAAACTCATGTGCTGGTCGATCGCCTGATCGTCGAGAACGGCCGCGCCGTCGGCGTGCGCTTCCTTCAAAACGGCGAGGTCATCGAGGCGCGCGCATCAGGCGAAGTCCTCCTGTGCGCCGGCGCGATCGGATCGGTGCAGGTGCTGCAGCGCTCCGGCATCGGCCCTGCCGAGTGGCTGGCACCGCTCGGGATCGATGTCGTGCTCGACAAGCCCGGCGTGGGGCGCAATCTGCAGGATCATCTGCAGCAGCGCGCGATCTACAGGGTGACGGGAGTCCGCACGCTGAACGAAACCTATTGGTCGCTGCCGCGGCGGGCGATGATGGGGCTCGACTATGCTTTCCGGCGCCGCGGCCCCCTGACCATGGCGCCGTCGCAGCTCGGCATCTTCACCCGCTCCGATTCCATGCGCGCACGCGCCAACATCCAGTTCCATGTGCAGCCGCTGTCGCTCGACAAGTTCGGCGATCCCCTGCACCGTTTTCCTGCCATCACCGTGAGCGCCTGCAATCTCCAGCCGACCTCGCGCGGCACCGTGCGCATCCGCTCGAGCGAACCGGACGGCGCGCCCTCGATCGCGCCAAATTATCTGTCCACCGAGGAGGACCGCCAGGTTGCCGCCGACGCGATCCGCACCACGCGGCGGCTGATGGCGCAGAAGGCACTGGCGCGCTTTTCTCCAAAAGAATTGCTGCCGGGCCCGTCGGTCGGCAACGACGATGCATCACTGGCGAAAGCCGCCGGCGACATCGGCACCACGATCTTCCATCCTGTCGGCACCGCGAAAATGGGCACGGCGAACGATCCTCTCGCCGTGGTCGACGAGCGCTTGCGCTTCTTCGGCATCGGCGGGCTTCGCGTACTCGACGCCTCCGTCATGCCGACCATCACCTCCGGCAATACCAACACGCCAACCGCGATGATCGGCGAGAAGGGCGCGGAAATGGTCCTTCAGGATGCACGTTAGGCCACACCCAGGTTTCGCCCTCTCCTTCACGGGATTGTCATTGACCGCGCTCGCCGGGCAGGTGCCCCGGGGAATAAACCGCGCCACCGCCCGATCAAGG
>Ga0310914_10002648_pt1 | contig 12156 bp, 11 predicted proteins | sample GREbulkMGAN108_FD_203450 | JGI IMG/M metagenome (GOLD analysis project Ga0310914, IMG submission 203450) | Lab enrichment of tropical soil microbial communities from Luquillo Experimental Forest, Puerto Rico - GRE.bulkMG.AN108 | ecosystem: Environmental > Terrestrial > Soil > Tropical forest >...
CGGGTTGCCGCGGCCACATCGGGCTCGCGCATCAGGGTTTCGCCGACCAGAAAGCAGCGCGCTCCGGCAGCGGCGAGGCGGTCGAGATCCTCAGGCTGACGGACTCCGCTCTCGGCCACGACGATGCCGTCCGCCGGCACCTCGGGGGCCAGCCGCTCGGTCGTCGCGAGGTCGGTCTGGAGTGTCTTTAGATTGCGGTTGTTGATGCCGATCATCCGCACCCCGAGCCGCAATGCTCGATCGAGCTCGGACCCATCATGCACCTCGGCCAAAACGGCGAGACCGAGCTCTTCTGCTGTTGCCGCGAGCTCGGAGGCGAGCGGGCCAGACAGCGCCGCCATGATCAACAGCACACAGTCGGCGCCGATGTGGCGGCTTTCGAGGATCTGGTAGGGGTCGATGATGAAGTCCTTGCGCAGCACCGGCAGTTGGGTGTGGCGACGGACCGTACGCAAATGCTCGTCGCTGCCCTGAAAATAGGGGATGTCAGTCAGCACCGAGAGGCAGCTGGCACCCCCCGCCGCGTAAGCCAGCGCGAGAGCGGCCGGATCGAAATCGCCGCGGATCAGCCCCGCGCTCGGGCTCGCCTTTTTGATCTCCGCGATCAGACCGTAGCGCCCCTCGGCAAGGTGCCCTTCGAGCGCCGCCGCGAACGGCCGCAATGGCGGCGCCTCGGCAATTGCGGCAAGCAGAGCATTCTCCGGCACCGCCGTCTTGGCGCGTGCGACGTGGGCCCGCTTCTTGGCACAGATCTCGGCGAGTACGTCGGTCATCCGGCGGTCGCCTCGGCCTCGACCGGCGCATTGGTGCGCGCGACAAGGTCCCGCAGCACCCGCCGTGCAGCGCCGGAATCGAGCGATCGGGCGGCGAGTTCGATACCGGTGGGAAGGTCCGCCGCGCGGCCGGCGATTACCAGCGCGGCACCGCTGTTGAGCAGCACGATATCGCGCAAAGGGCCGCCCGTGCCGGCGAGCAGGTCGCGCATCAGGAGGGCATTGTGCTCGGGCTCGCCGCCGCGCAAATCCTCCAGTCGCGCCGGCGGCAGACCGACATCCTCGGCGACAAGCTCGAGAGTCTCGACCTTGCCGTTTTCGAGCGAAGCGACCGTGCTCACCCCGGCGGTCGTCAGCTCGTCGAGCCCCGAGCCGTGCACGACCCAGGCGCGCTCCAGCCCGAGCCGCCCCAGCACCTCGGCCATCGGCCGCACCCATTCGGGCGCGAACACCCCGACCAGCTGGCGCGGCGCCTTGGCCGGGCTCGACAGCGGGCCGAGCAGGTTGAAGATCGTCCGGGTGCCGAGCTCGACACGCGCCGGTGCCACGTGGCGGGTGGCGCTGTGGTGGCGCGGCGCCATCAGAAAGCCGATGCTGAGCTCCCATAGGCAGGCGCGGACGATCGCGAAATCGGCATCGATGTTGACCCCGAGCGCCCGCAGCACATCCGCCGAGCCCGATTTCGAAGAGAGCGCGCGGTTGCCGTGCTTGGCGACCGGGACCCCGCAGCCGGCGACCACCAGCGCGCTCGCCGTCGAAATGTTGAAGCTGCCGGAGGAATCCCCGCCGGTGCCGCAGGTGTCGATCGTCCCGGCCGGAGCGTCAACGGCAACCGCCTTGGCCCGCATGATCCGCGCCGCCCCGGCGATCTCCTCGACGGTCTCGCCGCGGACCCGCAGCGCCATCAGAAACGCACCCATTTGCGAGGGCGTGGCGTTGCCGCTCATGATGATCTCGAACGCCGCCTCGGCCTGGGTCTCGCTGAGGCTACCGCCGGCGGCGACATGCGCCAGCAGCGGTTTCAGATCGGCGGTGTCGACCGGAGGCATGCGCCCCTTATACCAGCCTGCTGCACCGGACGGAAACGCTGCGTCCCTCTCCCTCAAAGCAGGGAGAAAAATTTTTCGCACATCCCAAAGCGCATCGGCGGAATGCTTATTATTAGCTATATCAGTGTCTTACCGGCTCAGCCCGACGCGCCAGCAGGGAGAGCTCTGAGGGAGGAAAAACGATCGCTGAGGGAGCGAGCAGGGAGGCTGGGGACGCCCTTTCGGCTCTCTGCTCCGAACCCGAAAACATGCGCTTCGATCGTGGCGCCAAGATGGCGAAGCCGGCCGGTTTCAAGCGTTGCATCGCCGGCAGTTTGCGGTCGAATTGCCGGTCATGAACGGGCAGGAGTCGATGGCGGGGGCGTTCCGCGTCTTTCTTTCGGCGGTAACGAGCGAGTTCGGCACGGCGCGCGACGCGGTCGCGAACGACCTGCAGGCGCGCCGCCTTGAACTGCGGGTGCAGCGCAGCTTTCGCCAGGAGCCGGGGGCCGACACCCTGTTGCGGCTGCTGCACGACTACATCCGCGAGTGCGACGCGGTCGTCTGTGTGATCGGGGCGCGTAGCGGTGCCTGCCCGCCGCCCGACGCGGCGGGGGAGTTCGCGCATTTGCTGCCGCCGGGTACCGGCCGGACCGGGATGCGCCGAGCGGCGACGATTTCCCCGAATTACAGAAGGCCTTTGTCAAGTACATCGAGAAGGAGGGGCTGCACTACACCCGGTTCTCCAACCGCGACGCGTTGCGCGCCGAGGTACTCAAAGAGCCGTGGCCCGAGGAACGGCGGGCCAAACCGATCCTTCTCCCCTATCCGAGCCTCGGCAGCCTGTTCAAAGGCCGCGCCGCGTTCATCGAACGGTTGCGCGAGAGCCTGACACGGGCAGCCGACGGAGGGTCGGCCGTCGTTACCACGGCGCTTTATGGACTGGGCGGCATCGGCAAAACGCAGGCGGCGAGCGACTGGCGTTTCCCGCTCACGATCCGGTGCCGGTGTTCCTGTTGGATGTGTCGGTCCCCGATTCCGAGGGCGAGGATCTGCACGACGGATTGGCCGACCTAGCCAGCGTGTCGCTGGCGACGCGCGATCCTGAGGGTGAGCAGTTCGTCGTACATCGGCTGGTGCAGGACGTGACGCGGCAAAGCCTAGATCCGACGGCCTCACGCCGGCGAATAACCGAGGCGCTCGGGTGGCTGAATGCCGCCCTCGTCAGCGACCCGCAGGACGTGCGGACTTGGCCACGTCTCGATCCGCTCGCCCCGCATGCGCTTAGCGTGACCCAGCAGGCGGACGCCGCTGGAGTCGCGGAACCGACCGTGCGGCTGATGAACCAGCTTGGGTTGCTGCTTGACACGAAATCGCTGCACGCGCAGGCGGAGCCGCTGATGAGCCGGGCGCTGATGATCGGCGAGGTGGGCCTCGGACCTGATCATCCCGACGCTGCAACTGATTTCAACAACCTCGCTCAATTGCTGCGAGACCCGAACCGCCTGGCCGAGGCCGAACTAATGATGCGCGGGGATGCTGGCGATCGACGAGGCGGCCTTCGGACCGAGCTATCCGACCGTGGCGATCCATTCAAAAAACCTTGCCGCATTGATGCGAGATACCAACCGCCTGGCCGAAGCCAAACCGCTAATGCGTCGGCATCTCGCCATATTCATCGAATTCGAGCGCAGGACGGGGCACCCGCACCGGCATCGCAGTCAGGGCCTAGCCAGCTGCAACCGTCTGCTGGCCCAGATGGGCAAGAGCGAGGCCGAGATCGAAGCGGCAGCGTGGTGGCAGAGGGCGGTCCTCGAGACCCGCACTAATCGTACCGTCTTCTCCGACCTTTTCGTCGTCCCCGCGAAAGCGGCGATCCAGGAGAAGGTTGTTAAGTCCGCCGATCTGGATGCCGGTTTCGCGGGCATGACGATGAGGTGGGAAGTTGGCGAACGTGATAGCCCCACTAATAGCGCGGCGGATATGGCGAATACGAGGGCGGATATGCCGAATACGGCGGATACTGGGGTGCCGTGGTCAGCTGGTTGAGTTGCTGCCGGTTCAAATCACTGGCGCTGCTAGGCGGGCGCGGCGCATAGCCTGGGGACGGCGCGTAAGCCGGCGCGCCGTATGACGGCGGCGGCGGTGTCCTGGCCGCCGTGCACTGCGAGTAATAGGCGTTGTATTGCTGCGGCGCGTATCCCGCCGCGTTCTGGGCATTGGCGACGCCGGTAGCGCCGCCGAGGACCGCGCCCGAGGCGGCGCCGATGCCAGCGCCACGGCCACCGCCAACCGCTCCGCCGATCGCGGCGCCGAGGCCGGCGCCGAGAAGAGTGCTGCCGAAGGCCTGGGCGTTCGCCTGGCCTTGCAACGCGGCGACCTGCTGGTTGGCATATTGCCGGCACGCCGGATCGTCGTAATAGGATTGCGCCATCACGGCGGTGCTCGTCGTCAGCGCCGCCAAGACTCCGGCGACGAAACTCGTCTTGACCGGCCTCATCAACATTCTCCTCAGCAAACCTGCGGTTCAGAATTGTGCCGTTTGGCAGTTAACATTCGGTGAGGCTCGGTCGATCCCGAGGAATGGCTTGCGGCGCTTTATTCGCCGAGCACGGCGGCGTAGCATCGCGATCCAAACATCATGGCAAGGGTGATCCATGGAATTCGGTGCGTCGATCTTCTTTACCGACTATTCGATCTCGCCAGTCGAGCTGGCGGTGGCGCTGGAGGATCGCGGCTTCGATGCCCTCTGGGCGGCCGAACATTCGCACATCCCGACCTCGCGGCGCACGCCGGCGCCGGGCGGCGGCGAGCTCGCCAAGCGCTATTACGACGTGATGGATCCCTTTGTTACGCTGACCGCGGCAGCGGCGGTGACAAAGCGGTTGAAAGTCGGGACCGGGGTCTGTCTGGTGATCCAGCGCGATACGATTCAGACCGCCAAGCTCGTCGCGTCGATCGACCAGGTCTCGGGCGGGCGTTTTCTGTTCGGTATCGGCGGCGGCTGGAACCAGGACGAGATGGAAGACCACGGTACCGTGTTCACCACCCGCTTCAAGAGGATGCGCGAACAGATCGAGGCGATGACCGAGATCTGGACCAAAGATAAGCCTGAATATCACGGCGAGATCGTCGACTTTCCGCCGATGATGACCTGGCCGAAGCCGGTCCAAACGCCGCGCCCGCCGGTCCTTGTGGGCGGTGCCTTCCCATGGGCGGCACGCCGCGCGATCCGCTATGGCGATGGCTGGTTTCCGCTTGCCGGCGGCGACCGCTACGGCGATCCGCTCGACTTTCTGTCGCGCTTCCGCCAGATGGCGCAAGAGGCCGGCCGCGACCCGCGCTCTCTGCCGGTGACTTTGGGCGGCGCTCCGGAAGATCCGGATCTGTTAAAGCGCTACCGCGATCTCGGCGTGGTCCGGGTGAACTTTCCGGTGCCCCCGGCCAAGGCGGACGAGGTCTTTCCGATCCTCGACCGTCTCGCCAAGCTAAGGCGGCAAGTGCACGCATGATGGGTTGGCCCCTCACTCCAGCGTTCTTCGCGCACTGCGGGGAGGGGGAGGGACCCGCGGCGCGGGAGGGTGACGGGCAACCTCCGACCCGGCAGTGTGTGATGAAATAATATAGGAGGAGAAGCATGGAACCGATCGTCGGCAGCGGCAAATATACTTACCGGGTCAACGAGGAGTGGCAGCGCCCGCCGGCCGGGCTCGAGGTCCGCGCCTGCGCCGTATCGGTCGACTCACAGGACCGAGTCTATTGCTTCAACCGCAACGCCGAGCACCCTGTCGTGATCTTCGATCGCGACGGCAATTTCCTGTCGTCCTGGGGCGCCGGGTTGTTCACCTTTCCGCACGCGATCCGCATTGTCCGGGAGAACGGGCGGGACGTCGTCTGGCTGTGCGACGAACACCACCACCAGTTCCAGAAATTCACCACCGACGGGAAGTTGTTGCAGACCATCGGCGAAAAAGGGGCGCGCTCGGACACCGGGGTGCCGGCGGACGATTTCAGTTCGGCAGCGTGGAAAAAGGTGACGCATGGCGGCGGCCCGTTCAACCTGCCGACCGATATCGCCTTTGCTCCCGACGGCTCGATGTTCATGACCGACGGCTACGGCAATGCCCGGGTGCACAAATTCTCGCCTGACGCCAAATACCAGTTCTCCTGGGGCGCGCCGGGCACCGCGCCGGGCCAATTCAATCTGCCGCACGGTGTATGGATCGACCGGCGCGGCCGGGTTCTGGTGGCCGATCGAGAAAACGACCGGGTACAGGTCTTCGATCAGAGCGGCAAATTGCTGTCCGTCTGGGCGACCGAATTGATCGGCCCGGCTTTTTTCTGTGTCGACGATGACGATGTCGTTTACATCCCCGAGCACAATGGTGGCAGGATCAGCATCCTGACCCTCGACGGCGAGCGCCTGGCGCGCTGGGGGGACGGCCCGGTCAATCGCTCCTGCCACGGGATTTGGGTCGACTCGCACAGCGATCTCTACGTTGTGCAGCCGGGCGAATGGGGACGTGTGCGGCGCGTCGTCAAATATGAGCGCCAGTAGCCCTTGGTCCAGCGCAGCGCCAAGCGGGCGTGGTTCATGGCGACCTCCGAGGCGGGTCGCCCGCATTTAACTATAAATTTATTTGCAATTTTTATTGAGAACGTATAAGGTACGACCCATAAAGTTTTCCGGCAAAGATAATAATTGTTAAGATTTTACTGGAATCCGTAGCACGTTTATCCCTGTATTTACCGTGCTCTGTTGAGCAGCTCTCGTGGGTGATGGGGTGTAGCCAGGGAAGGTATGATGATCTCGGATCTCGACATCTTGCGCGCCGCACATTTGATGATGCACGAATATGGGGGAGACGCCGAACTCGAAGCGGCAAACTACGCCGATCGCATGCGGGCGCAGGGGGACTGCGAGACGGTTCTCACCTGGACGAGAATCCAGCGGACGATCGCGGTGCTGGATCGGACCCCGAGCGGCCTGCCAAACTGATAGGCCTATCGGGCTAAAGAGCGCACATATAGCATCTTTGGGCTAACGCACTACCAGGTATTGCGAAGAGGATCTGACTACGATCTAATACGGATCATAGGACAGGTTGGGCCCGGCGCCGACGCCAGTGATCAAATTTCGATTGGGGCGGTTTGCAAAGGCGCGATGGCGCAGTGTCAAACGAGCGTATCGGCGGCACGTCGCCAAGCAGCCCCACACTGCCGTAATCACTGCCTTGGTGTTTTGCATCGGCGCCTTGCTCCTCGCGGTATTTCCACCCCGTCACGCCGAGAAATTGCCAGGGCCGATTGCCGCTCCTTCGGACGGGACTCCGGTTGTCCCGGCGCCGCAGTTGGCGCCGGCCGAGAAGTCGGCGCGGCCGGCTAAGTCGGCGGAAGAGGCGGCATTGCGACCGCCCCCGCCGATGCCGCCGGCGACCGCAGCCAAGCCGACCTGGCTGCGTTATGCGGTGCCGGCGCCGCCGACCGGCAACCGGCCGCTCGTCGCGATCGTGCTCGACGATCTCGGACTCGATCGGGCGCGCACTGCCGCCGCGACCCGGCTTCGCGGGCCGTTGACAATGTCCTTTATGACCTATGCGAGCGACCTCGCGGCGCAAACTCAGGCGGCGCACCAAGCCGGTCACGAGCTCCTTCTGCATGTGCCGATGGAGGCGATCGACCGGCGGGCTGATCCGGGCCCTCACGGGCTCCTCACCGGGCTGTCGCGCGATGAGATCATCGAGCGGCTGCGCTGGGGCCTCGGCCGTTTCGACGGCTTTGTTGGAATCAACAACCATATGGGCAGCAAATTCACCTCGGACGAGCGCGGCATGGAGCCCGTCATGGAGGAGCTGCGCGCCCGCGGTCTGGTGTTTCTTGATTCGCGCACTTCGCCGTTCAGTGCGGGGATTCGCCTGGCAATTGCCTATGGGGTGCCGCACGCCGCGCGCGACGTGTTTCTCGACGACGACGAGACACTCTCGGCGATCGCAAACCAGCTCGCCAAGATCGAACAGGTCGCACGCCAGCACGGCAGCGCGATTGCTATCGGTCATCCGCACGATCCGACGATCGCCGCGCTCAAAACCTGGTTGCCAATGCTCGGGGAGAGGGGGCTCGTCCTCGTCCCGCTCAGCGCAGTCGTGCGACACCGCATGACGGAGGAAGCCGAGGCGAAACGTTGATAATCGCGCAACCCGCAGATTATTTGCTGCTCTTTATCTGCGCGCGCAGCCGCCATCCCGGATTGCTTCCGTCCCCGGCGTAAGCGCCGCGGAAATGGTGGCCGCCTTTGCTGAGCCCGTTAAAATCCCGGTCAAAGTCGAGCTCGCCGGCAAACCGAGACAAATCGAGCGGCGACCCCGAGACCTTGCCGGGAAGCGGATAAAAATCCAGTGTGCCGAGCGGGGATAATGGCGCCCTCACATAATTGCGAGCGTCGGCTGGCGGGGCGACCAGATTGTCCTTTGCGTCGATGTTTAAGCCGGTCATCGGAATCTCGGCAAAGATCAGATTGCCGAGAACCGCTTGGCCCTCACGTGGCGAGCTGCCGAATTTGATGCCGATTTGCGGCGAGTAGATCGTATTATTAAAGGCGTGCGCCAGTTTGAGCGGCAAATCATGATCGCGAAAGACGGCGCCGGCGGATTGCCCGCCCACCAGGATATTGTCGTGGAAACTGATGCGGCCCGAACCCTGGAACAGCGCCTCGCGCGGGTTGTGCAGAATTAGATTGCCGTAGATTTGATAGAGGTCGTTCGAGCCGGAGCCGGTGTCGGGGAAGCCTCCGACCAGAAGGTTCGGGCGATCCCCATCGGGCGATAGGCGGTCGTCCTTGATGAAGACGTTGTTCCGGATGATCGTCGATTGTGGCCCCTGCGGCATGCCGGCGATGGCCGGGCGCTCCAGTTGATATTTGATCTCCATGCAGTATCCGAGGGGATTGAGCACGAGATTGTTCTCGATGATTCCGGCGATGAACGGGCTGCTGCCGTTGGAGTCGCCGAGATAGATCCCGGTCCCAGCACCGATGATCGCGTTCCGCCGGATGACCCAATTCCAGGTTGGCGTCTTGGTCGATATCCCGTCCGTCTGCTGGTAGGCGCCGGCGCCGACTACAAGGTTTCCATCCAAGATGACGTGATGCGTGGCGGAACGAGCCGCGCGCGGAGCCTTGATCCCATCGCCGCCCGTGCCGAGGCTGTCGATTGTGAGATTAGCGACGACGATGTAGCTGGAATCGACGATCTCGACGGTATTGTGGCCGGCCTGGCCCGCGATTACGGCGCGCGGGCCGGCCGTCGGGCCGCTGATGGTTATGCAGCGACCGGGCTCGCCGTTCAGGTTGGCAATGGTCAGCCGGGTATACCGGCCCGGTGCGAGCAGCAAAGTGTCGCCGGACTGCAATGCCGGAATGAGTTTCTGGTAGCTGGCGGGGTCAGCGCGGAGCACCCGCCCTGGCTCTTTCGCGACACAAAAATCTTGAGACGGCACACCTCTCGCGTCATTTGGGGGCATCGCGGTCGCCATCGTGCTCGCGAGATCGAGGCTAATGGCTCCAATGGCTAATCCGAAGAGGATTCGCCATAACCAGTGCAGCCCTCGATGCCCGGCTTCGCTCATCCCGGTTTCTCCTCATGATCTCGATAGAGTGAGCCGCATTTGACCTCGACCAACCACCCGCCGATATCGCTTCGTCAGACGGCGATTGCGATCCGTTCAGCAATCTGTTAATCCTCGGCTATGGCTCGCTTCGCGCAATCAGCAGCTCGGTGGTGGCCCGTCTGAAACGGGCGGCCATCGTTTTCGTTTTACCGACAAAGGCCGCCGCGGAAACACCGGGCGGCCTTCGCAATTTCAGAGCGGACCCTCCCGGATCTCCCGCGGCACCGTTAGCCAAAAGGGGAACCAAATGCAGCTCATGAACTACCGTACCGAGGGTGGCATCCGCATCCAACGAGAGATCAGCAATCAACCCTATCGGCCGGCCGACAACGCGCTCGCCGGTGCACTCGACACCCGGCGCGGTGTGCTGTTTTCCTCGAGCTTCGAGTTTCCTGGCCGGTATACCCGCTGGGACATGGGCTTTGTCGACCCGCCGGTGGTGTTCACGGCGCGCGGCCGACGGTTCACGGTCGACGCGCTGAACCAACGTGGCCGTGTCCTGTTAGATCCGATCGCCGAGTCGGTCGGCGCTCTCGCGGCAACGACCGTCGAGAAAAATTCGGCCGACCGCGTCTCAGGTGAAATCGGCGAAACCAAAGAGCGCTTCCCCGAGGAGCGTCGCAGCCGACAGCCCTCGGTATTCTCGGTGTTGCGCGCGCTAATCCATCTATTCGCGAGCTCCGAGGACCAGCACCTCGGATTTTACGGTGCGTTCGGATATGATCTGGTCTTCCAGTTCGAACCGATGCGACTGCGGTTGCCGCGCCCTGACGATCAGCGGGATCTCGTCCTCTTCCTGCCGGACGAGATCCTGATCGTCGATCACATGCGGCAATCGGCGGCGATTCACCGGTACGAGTTCGAAGTCGCCGGAACCTCGACGAGCGGGCTGCCGCGGACGACCCCGCCCGATCCCTACCGTCTCAACCGGACGGCGGAAACCCAACCGAGTGACAGCGACCACGGCCCGGGCGAATATGCGGCATTGGTCGAACGAGCCAGAGCTGCCTTTGCCCGCGGCGATCTGTTCGAAGTCGTGGTCGGGCAGCTCTTTGCCGAGGCTTGCGGTGATCTGCCGAGCGTCGTCTTTCAGCGGCTGCGGCAAGCCAACCCTGCGCCTTACGGCGCGCTGATCAATTTGGGCCAAGGTGAATTCCTCGTCGCAGCGTCCCCCGAAATGTACGTCCGGGTCGAGGGCCGGCGGATCGAGACTTGCCCGATAAGCGGCACCATCGCTCGCGGCCGTGACCCGGTCGAGGATGCCGAGCGCATCCGCGAGCTGCTCAACTCGACGAAGGACGAGAGCGAGTTGACGATGTGCACGGATGTCGACCGCAACGACAAATCGCGGGTGGCGATCCCCGGTAGCGTGCGCGTCATTGGCCGCCGCCAGATCGAGCTCTATTCGCGCCTGATTCACACCGTGGACCACGTCGAAGGCATGCTGGCTGAGCCGTTTGACGCCCTCGACGGTTTTCTCAGCCACGCCTGGGCGGTTACCGTGACGGGGGCGCCGAAACTCTGGGCAATTCGCTTTATCGAAGAGCAGGAGCGCTCGTCGCGGCGGTGGTATGGCGGTGCAATCGGGCGGATTACCTTCGACGGCAATATGAACACCGGCCTCACCTTGCGGACGATCCGCATGCAGGACGGCGTCGCGGAAGTGCGTGCCGGCGCTACCTTGCTCTATGACAGCGATCCGGAAGCCGAGGAAGCCGAAACTCGCCTGAAGGCCGCCGCCATGTTCACCGCGATCCGCGGACCGGTGTCGGCCGCCGCGTGCATGTCGTTCACGGCTGCGGTCGGCCGTGGCAGGAAGGTGCTGCTAATCGACCACGAGGATTCGTTCGTCCACACGCTGGCCAACTACATCCGCACGACCGGCGCCGAGGTCGTGACGATGCGCCCGCAGCTCGCGCGGAGCGAGTTGCGGCATGGGGCCAACCCCGATCTCGTCGTGCTGTCGCCGGGGCCGGGAAGGCCGGCCGACTTCAACATGACCGGGACGCTCGAATTGATGGTGGAGCGGCATATCCCGGTTTTCGGGGTGTGTCTCGGCCTGCAGGGGATCGTCGAGTATTTCGGCGGATCGCTCGATCTGCTGGATATCCCGATGCACGGCAAACCGTCGCTCGTCCGAGTGCTGGGCGGCAGGCTACTAAGTGGTCTGCCGCCTGAATTCACGGTCGGTCGATACCATTCTCTGCACGCCCGACGCAGCACCTTGCCGGCGACGCTCTCGGTCACGGCAGAAACCGAGGATCGGGTGATCATGGCGATCGAGCATGCCTGTCTGCCGATCGCCGCCGTCCAGTTTCACCCCGAATCGGTGATGACCTCGCAAGACAAAGTTGGGATGCCGGTCATCAGCGCCGTCCTGTCGGCCCCCGACGGCCGGTTTAAAAACTGAGGCCTCCGGTTAAAACAGTCGGTCTACTTCCTCGCGCCGGATGTTGACCGGGAAGCGAGCCCGGAGGGCCTGCGTGAACTCGGCCTCCAGATCCGTTCGTATCCCCTGGTTCAGGTCACGCGAGACCTCGGCCGCAGCACTTTCGGACGGCGGCTCCGGAGTTTTCACCTCGTCGAGCTGGGCGACATAGGACCCCGCTGCGTCTGCGGCAGTAACGACCTCGCCAGGTTTGGCCGCGAACAGCTTGGCGAGCAGCGCCGGCGAGGTCGTGTCCCCGCGG
>Ga0310914_10002654_pt1 | contig 12149 bp, 9 predicted proteins | sample GREbulkMGAN108_FD_203450 | JGI IMG/M metagenome (GOLD analysis project Ga0310914, IMG submission 203450) | Lab enrichment of tropical soil microbial communities from Luquillo Experimental Forest, Puerto Rico - GRE.bulkMG.AN108 | ecosystem: Environmental > Terrestrial > Soil > Tropical forest >...
CCGATCAATCAGATCCAAACTGAAGCAGCAAAAAACGGAAACAACCTCGAGAATGGTCGAGAGCTACAGGCCTCGTGGGATAGATCGTTAATGATCCGTGTTCCGCTGCTGGCTGTCTCCCTGCTAGCCCAGTGCCTCGTATTGTTAGTCGCTTCGGCGTAAATGCGGCTGGTGCACCCCCTTTTTGAAGAGTTAGGTGAGTTTGGGCTCGAGAGTCGCTTCGCATTGCTAATCCGTCACTTAACCGTGTAACGCCCAACCCGTTTAAGTGTCACAGCGCCTGTTGGCAGGTCCGTCGTGATGACAACTCCTGGCTTTGTCACCATATTGTGCGAGACTCAGTACACCTCGACTCATAGTAACAATGAAGCTCTCCGTTCTTATCGCCACCAGAAACCGCGCCAATGCCCTTGCTTCCTGCCTGAGTTCCATTGCGGCGGCTTTCGCCAATGCTCGACACATTGAGGGTGAAATCGTCGTCGTCGATAACGGTTCGACAGACGGTACCGCAGCCGTCTTAAAGGCGTGGTCAAACGCTGGCAATGTTCCGGTAAAGCCGCTACACGAGCCTCGGACGGGCAAGGCTCGTGCCCTCAATCGCGCTCTCGAGGTGGCTCAAGGTGAAATCCTTGTATTCACCGACGACGATTGCAGGTTGAGCCAAGAGTACGTGAACCAATTGTTACGGCATGATGCCGCTGATACTGGGCTTGTGTTGCGCGGCGGACGGATCGAGCTTGGCGATCCAACGGACTTGCCATTCACCATCAACACCGACCCCGCGCTCAAGAGATGGCAACGGGCGACGAATTCGGCGAAGTACGAACGTTTTCGCGGCCGAATCAATGGGTGCAACATGATGATGCGCCGCGCCCTCGTTGAACGCCTTGGACACTTCGACGAGGATTTCGGCCCCGGCTCATTGATCGGTGCTGGAGAGGACGCTGACTACATCTATCGCGCCTATCTTGCCGGCGCTACCCTTGAGTATGTTCCCGACATGACGGTGTTCCACCATCATGGTCGAAAGACAGCTGATGACGGCAAAGAGCTCTTTCGGAGCTACATGATAGCCGCCGGAGCGCTATACGCGCGCTATCTTTTCAAACACCCAGACCTTTGCCGACCTTTCTACTGGGACTGCAAGAATGCGATCCGAGAAATCATCACCGGCACTAATACTTTCTTGCCCGACATCGCTTTTTCCAATAGGGACAGTGTTGTCTGCTCCGTCCGGGGAGCCGCCAGATATCTCTTCCTGCGTAAAAAAGATTCCCCTCGCAGAGTGAACTACTCGACGTCCGCATAGTTCGCAGGTAAGTGGCGATTCATCCTCCGCCCTCTAGCCGAGTGCCGTGATCTTCGGGTCAACGATCACGCCACTTTTACTACGCTGATCCCTCTCTCGAAATTGTGTGATCCAGACCGTAGCACCGACTCAGGAGGCTGTTGCGCGTTGAGGCATGCTTTCAGCCAATTGCAGAGCAACACCAGTTCAGAACCCCAGAATCATCGAGTGGTCGGTGAATCGTCGGCTGTTCGGAAGTTGGCAGAAACAGGGTTCGTCGAATTCACCTTTTTGCTCATGAGCTCGGAGCCCTAACGCACTTCCCAGTCGAGAACATACACGTCTTGCGTGCCGTCTTCGCGTAGCAGCAATGGAGAGTCATCGGGCATTAGAGCCAGTGATCCGCGGTAGCGTCCTGTAGTCCTGAAGTCATCTAGCGCAATGACCTGCTCGATTTGATGATTGGCCACCGCAATCCTGAGAACCGCGCCCTTTCCGGTTTGTTCCAGGACGTAGATGTACTTCCCGTCATGCGACCAGTTCGGCCACCCGAAGCTACCCTGCGCAAGTTCATTCCATTTTCCGGCGCCGAAATCGAACAGCATCACGCGCGAGGAATCGGCTGACATGGCGGCTATGTAGCGTCCATCCGGTGACCACCGCGGGGAAAACATTCCCTGCGAACCGGGCATAGGAGAAATCTTTCCTCTTTCCATGTCGGACACCTTAATTTCGGACCCGGATTCGCCGGGATTTCCGGCATACACTACCTTTGTGCCGTCGGCCGACCAGTTGGGATCAACCTGTGCGCTCGGATCACTGGGAATGAGTTCGCGCGGAGTACCGCCACCAGCTGAGATTACGTAAATTCGCGATGGCTTCCCCCCGCGTTCAAACTCAAAGAACATGATCTGCTTCCCGTCAGGCGACCAGCGTGGCAGCATGGGATACATCGGTGGATACGTAAGCTGCATACGTTCACTGCCGTCGACTTTACTGCGCCACAGAGCGCCTTCCGGATAAGTCACATACGCAACCCACTGACTATCTCTTGAGAATGCAGCGTACTCAGCAGAAATCGCCGCCAGAAATGGCGCAAACTGGTGGGCCTGCGTGTCGTACCGCATCAGTTTGCCGCGGTGCACTTCGCCGACTACAAATAGCTTTTTACCGTCTTTGCCCGGAATGGGCGTCGATAATGACATTGGACCGGATGTAACTTGTATAGGTGCCGGCGAGCGATGCAGAAAACTTGCTTTGGGCAGTGCCCAAATCTGGTTAGTCGACTGGAAGACAAAGTACTCGCCATCGGCTGTCCATCGGCCACAACACTCGTCAGGCGGACTATGCCAGCCGGCGAGTAGTCGATGCAGATTGTTTCCGTCCGTTGATACTTCCCATAACTCATGCTGACCGACCGTTTGCGAGCTGTCAAACCTCAGTCCCATGCCATCTGGAGACCACACAATCGAGCCGACATCGCCGTGAATGGAGCTGAGTTTACGAGAACCAGTCCCAGCAGCATCGGCGATCAATAACTCGTTATGCCTTGCATATGCGATCATTCGCCCATCTGGAGACCATGCCCCCGTTTCACCAGACATGTCTCCAAGCCTTCGTGGCGAGCCGCTCGTGACGGCCACGGCCCAGAGCGGCCCACTCGAAGGAACACCCTGCCCATCTACCACCAGCAAATGTGCTCCGTCGGGCGATATCCCAAGCGGCACGGCGTGCGGTGAAGGCATAGGAATATATCGGGGCTCTCCTCCTTCAACGGGCATCTCGGCTCCGCCCTGATACGGAAAAGGTCCGATACCCAAAAAAAGCCTCACACCATCTGTCCCTAGCAGAGCTTTTGGTTGGCCATCATGGGTAAGCTGCACGTACCTCGTTGCCTTCGGCCCTGCTGTAGGACGCGCCAGCGAATAGCCCAATACCACAGCGCCTGTTAATGCCAAAACCCCCGCAGCCACAATGGCTATGGGCCGCCGCTCCCGCCAAACATTCTTCTGAGTACGCCCGCCGGTCTCCGCCAGCGAACTGTCGCTCAGTGCCTCCAATGCGAAGGCCAAGTCCGATGCCGACTGAAATCGCTGATCGGCATTCTTTTCCAGACACCGATCCACCACCCTTTGGAGTCCGAGTGGCATTCGCGGAACAGTTTCCGAAATCGCCGAGGGTTCCTCATGCAGGATGGCGCTGATTGTATCCACGGAAGTGGGCCGGTCGAAGGTACGCCTTCCAGTCACCATCTCGTGCAAGATTGCGCCCAATGCGAAAATATCTGTCCGCTGGTCAACGGCTATGCCGCGCAGTTGCTCGGGAGACATATAGCCCCAAGTGCCCAGGATTACTCCGGGATTGGTAGCGACCGTGGGAAGATGGGCTGAATCCATTCCCACGCCGTCGTTCTCGTCGGACTCGAGAATCTTCGCCACACCGAAATCGAGAATCTTGACAAGTCCGTCTCTGGTAAGGAACAGGTTTTCCGGCTTCAAGTCGCGGTGGACAATTCCCCGCCTATGCGCAGTTGCTAAACCTTGCGCAGTTTGAACGCCATAATGCACAGCCTTGCGTAAGGACAGTGGGCCACGCTCTAAACTCTGGCGCAGTGTCTCGCCTTCGAGCAATTCGCTCACAATGTAGGGTCTGCCCTCGTGAGTTCCAAACTGGTAGATCGCGACAATATTTGGATGATTGAGAGCGGCCGCTGCCTTGGCTTCCTGCTCGAAGCGCGCTAAACGATCTGGTTCGGTGAAAATGAAATCAGGAAGAATCTTGATCGCAACTTCGCGGCCTAAAGCGCTGTCGCGGGCCCGATAGACTTCGCCCATACCACCGGCGCCTAGCACGGCGAGAATTTCGTACGGTCCTACTTTTTCACCCAGGCCAAGAATGCCTAGAGTATACGCTACGGCCGCAGCTCTGCGATTTTGGCACATAGGATGTGGACGCGGCGGACTGGGAAGAGTCGTTACGCGTGTGGCCTTGCGGAAGTTCTCTCCAGAAGTCCGCGTCCTGTCAACTTGACGTCTAACGCCCATCCCGGACTGCGGGCGCAGCCACATAAGCGCCGGCAGACGCGGTTAAGGAAGTGATTGATCACCTCCAGGTCGAAGGTACCCGTCGGGCTTTGGGCGACTGTCTACAGGCTGTCCATGCGAAGTACTGTTTGCAGCAGAACATTCGCGCCGTTGGCGCAATCGGACCAACGAGTAAGTTCTCGCGGCGAGTGGCTGATGCCCCCGATGCTCGGCACGAAGATCATTCCCATTGGCCCAAGTTTCGCCATCATCTGCGCATCATGTCCGGCGCCGCTCGGCAGACGCATCGTCTTCAGTGCCAGAGCCGATGCCGCTGCTTCGATCTGCGCCTGTATTTCCGGAGAAGCCATTGCAGGAGGATCATGATCTACGTGTTTCATGGTGATCTCAGTCTTGGTTTGTTCCGCGATAACCTGAGCGCGCTTCTGAATCTGCTGTCCGAGCCGGGTGATCTTGTCGGCAGAGAGATCGCGCAGCTCGACCGTTAGCTGCACTAGTCCCGGTACCACGTTTCGAGCATTAGGGGAGACGGTGAGACTTCCCACAGTCCCGACTTGTCGCCCGGGTTCGCTGGTGACAATGGTTTGCACGGCTTCAATGAGCTGGGCTGCGGCAAGCAAGGCGTTACGGCGCTCGGGCATGGGTGTGGTGCCGGCATGATTGGCAAACCCGCGAATCTCGACATCGTAGTCATCGATACTGACGATGCCTTCGACTACGCCGATCGGAATTCCGGTTTTCTCCAGCGTGCCTCCCTGCTCGATATGCAACTCAAGGTAGCAGTGGAATGAGCCGGGTTCTATCCGCGCTTGAGAGATGTTGGCGGGATCCCCGCCGATCTTGCGGATTCCGTCCTCCGTTCGGACGCCGTTGAACTGGCGCTCTAGGTCCAGGGAGTTTCCGGCAGCTGCCTGGCTTCCGGTCAAGCCGCCTTCTTCGTTCTGCCAGATGTACATGCGCAATGGGCGGCGAGTGCGGACATTGCGTTCGTTAAGCGAATGCAGAACCTCAATGGCAGCCATGGAGCCGAGATCACCATCGAAGTTTCCGCCGCTCGGTACGGAATCAATGTGTGATCCAAAGAGAATAGGTTTCAGTGAGGGATCGCTGCCTTGACGCATCGTGGTGATGTTTCCCGCGGCATCGATGTGGGGCTCGAGTCCGGCGGATCGCATTAGATCCATCGCGTACCTGCGCCCGGCTACATCGGCGTCGGAATAGGCAACGCGGCTTACTCCGTCGGCGAAGCTCCCACCCTCGCGTCGTCCGTAAGCGCTCAGCCCTTCTAGACTCTGCTGCAGACGAGCACCATCTATGCGCAGAGTTGAAGTGCTTTGTGCAACCAGGAGGTCCGGCATCAGTGACGTGGCGGCCGTGCCAGCGAGGCCGAAGAGGATTTCGCGACGGGTGAGCGGCATGGCCGGATTATAGCTTCGCGAGCCGAGAACCGGTCCGCCTGCTCTCAAATGCTCGGTCACACACACTTCACGCCTGCGAGGCGGCTCAAGTTGACGAATTACTATATTCTATGCAAAGATAAATTCGTCAACCGGAGGAACCGCATGTCTGATGTATCTGTGACTCCCAGCGCCCTCGACCAAATCCAGACCAGCATTACAGAGTGGCTCGGCAAGGTCGGCGTGAGAACACGGCTCCCGGTTCGATTCACCCGCGCCTCCGGGGGCATTCTCCGGCTTTTGGTTGCCCCAAAGTCCAAAGCCAATTTGAAGCTCGAAATGAAGGAGCAGCAGGTCCGGATCCGCGCAAGCGATCGCAGCTTGACGGTCAATCTGGAAAACTTCCTGGTGACCACGGCCATTCTGAATGAGCAACTTTGCATTGATATCAAGACACCTCCAAAGCCGGCGCACCGGTCATTGGATTCGGCCCTGCGAGAGGTGGCGGGGACGAAGCACCCGGTGTTCGTTTCCAGGATGTTGCGCGTGGTCACGGACCTGACGGGAGAGTTGACGAACACGAGAATCGACGAGGCAAGCGCTGCCAAGACTGATTTTGAAGCGCTCCTGGACGCATTGAGCGCGTCGGTGGAGATGGCGAAGTACGCTTCTGCGAATCCGCTGATCGCAGGAAAACTAAGGGGCTTGCGAAGAAAGCAGGAAATCCTCGAGCGAGCCGGGGGAACGTTCACTTCCGAGGAGATGGCGGAAGCAATTGGAATTTCACGTCAGGCCGTCGACAAGCGCCGCTCGGCGAATCAGTTGCTTGCCGTTACACAAGGCAAACGCGGATACGCGTATCCTCGATTCCAGTTGGAAGACGGAAAGACACTGTCGGGGCTGGAGGATGTTCTCGAACGGCTGAAGACGCTCGACCCCTGGATGCAACTCATCTTCTTTGCGACTCCCAACGAGCATCTCGAGGGCATGACCCCGATTGAAACGCTGCGGCAAGGCAAGCCTGAAATGGTGAAAGAAGCAGCCAGGGGATATGGGGAGCAAGGGGCCGTATGAGCGATAAGCCGGGCGAGCACCCAGCGCCTCATCCGCAACTTGCGCGGCGAAAGCCGCTGATCCACACACTGAAGACGGGCACGACAATCTTCAGAATTCACCCAGCTGCGTTTGGCGCTGTTTTCTTCGGGAAAACGGGAAATTACCGGTATGACGCCCCCGATTGTCCGGATGGTTCTTTCGGGGTGATGTATGCGGGCGAGGACCTGGATTGCTGCTTTATTGAATCGTTCGGACAAACGACCGGCGCACCTGCGGTTACCGTCGCCTATTTGGAAGAACGGCACTTTGCCGAAATGCAATTGCAAAGCGACCTGCACCTGGTGGACCTGTTTGAATCGGGCAGCCTTTCCCGGATTGGAGCTGACGGCCGACTCCTGACAGGTTCGTACAAGATTTCGCAACAGTGGTCCGCCGCGCTCAGAAGTCACCCTACGAAACCTGATGGAATACGTTATCGTTCGCGTCGCGATCCGGCGAAGGTTGCCTACGCGATTTATGAACGGCCCAGTTCGACATTTGCCGTGACGGAACATGGATCGCTCATGGATATGAAGAATCGAGCGCAACTCAACCGGCTATTGGACCTCTATCAGGTTGATCTGCTCGACGCTTAAAGCTCGAGTTGGCGCACCACGACGCTGAGAAAGCCAGTGCCGTTCCCATGCAATCGGTGTATTTTTGTTCCATGTTGCGATTCTTGCTCGGTAGCTCTATGTCGCTCTCTCTGTTGGTTGCGTCGATCGGGGCCCTGGCGCAAGTGCCTGCATCGCAGGTCCCAAACGCCAACACTGCCAAGCCGGAAGAGACTGAAGTCTGGTCGCCGGAGCCGAAGGTCGTCACCCCCGGCGCGACCTGTGGCGCCCCGCCTTCCGACGCCATCATTCTGTTCGACGGCAAGAATTTGGATGAGTGGGTTTCCGCCGACGACCACACTCCCGCGAAGTGGCTGGTTGCCGACGGCATCATGACGGTAAACAAGTCCACGGGCAACATCGAGACCAAACGCAAGTTCAAGAACTACCAGCTGCATGTTGAGTGGCGCATTCCGGAGAACATCACCGGCTCTGGCCAGGCGCGCGGCAACAGCGGCGTCTTTCTCGCTTCAACCGGTCCGAAAGATGCGGGATATGAATTGCAGGTACTCGATAATTACAACAACAAAACGTACGTGAACGGGCAAGCGGGCAGCATTTACAAGCAGTCGCCGCCGCTCGTGAATGCGAATCGCAAACCCGGCGAGTGGCAAACCTACGATGTGGTTTGGGCCGCTCCGACCTTCAACGCCGATGGTTCGTTGAAAACGCCAGCCTACGTAACGGCCTTTTTCAATGGCGTGCTCATCCAGAACCATTTCGAGTTGCAGGGTGAGACGCTCTTTATCGGAAAACCGTTTTACAAGGCTTTTGACGGAGCGCCGATCAAACTCCAGGCGCACGGCGACAAGAGCGAGCCAATCAGCTACCGGAATATTTGGGTGAGAGAGCTCAACTAATCGCGGAAGTGAATAGTTCCAAGTCCCACCCTTTGCCAAAAGAAGGCAAAGGATGGGGCACCCAGCGGGTTGAGGGACTCGCCCGAGCTTTACTCCTTTCATCGCGGGCAAGGTAGAATACTGCCCAATCCGCAATTAGCCGTGACACTTGGGGTTCGTTAACAACCGGGAATCGCATATCCCTTTGCCCGTCTTTGAGACGGCCTGACATTCAACAGGTTCGGTGACCACGAGTTGCTCATGCCGGTGAAAAGGGCCCTGATCCATCACTACTGTGTCTCGTGCATCGTGGTTACTGCGATCGCATGCGCCGCTGGGCAAAGCGCGCCACCTACGCCCGATCGCCCGTGGAGATCGCCGCACGAGCAGCAGATTCAGACCCAGAATCAATCGCTTCCCTCGCCGAAATTCAACGTCGATCCTAGCAAAGCGTACTCGCTTCCGGAGTTGGTCGATCTTGCCGAGCAGCACAATCCCGAAACGCGCCTGGCGTGGGAGCGCGCGAAGGCTCAAGCGGGTGCATTAGGTATTGCTCGTAGCGAGTGGTATCCCGTGCTGGGGGCGCTCGCCGCAGGAGACGTAAGCCGGTTTGCCATCCTGATCGACACAAACTTCATACGGCAGACTGTCTCAACCTCGCAGCTTGATTTCCAACTCAACTACACCATTCTTGATTTTGGACGTTCGGCGCGGATCGCTTCTGCGAGCGCTCAGCTTCTGGCCACCGACTTCGGCTTCAACGATGCTCATCGCCGAATCATCTTCCAGGTCGAGCAGGCTTATTACCGCGTACTCAGTACCGCCGCTCAACTGCAAGCTGCGGAGGCAAACCTGGCCAATGCCCAGGCCGTGCAAGATGCTGCGCAAGACCGCCTGAATAATGGACTCGCAACCCGTCCCGATGTGCTGGAGGCACAGAGCGCCACCGCACAGGCACAGTTCGACCTGCAATCTGCCGTGGGAGCGCAGGAAATTGCGCGTGGGCATTTAGCCACTGCGCTCGGCACTTCGGCGTCTGTCGCAGTGAAGGTTGAGCCCATCAGTACACTTACGACGCCTGACACGATCGAGGATTCGGTTGAGCAGCTCATCACGCGCGCTTTGCAGCAGCGTCCTGACTTGCTGCAACAAGTTGCTGACCTGCGCGCGCGCGAAGCTGCCGTTAAAGAAGCGAAATCTGCGTACTATCCGACACTCAAGGTCGGCGTTATCGCCGGCCAGCAATATCTCTACGGATTTCAGGAGCAGTTTTCTACGACACAAACGAGTCTGTTCGCCGGAACTGCCGCCGCCACGCTGAATTGGACGATCTTCGACGGCGGCGCGCGACGCAGCTCAGTTGCGCAGGCCGAAGCAAACAGCCGCGCTGCTTCGGCACAAATCGATGTCACACGCAACCAGATCGCCGACGAAGTCTGGCGGTCCTACTCCAACGTCAAGACCGCATTCCGCCAGCGCGAAGCCGCCACCTCGCTTTTGCAATCCGCCGAAGAGTCGTACAATGCGGCGCTCGAAGCCTATAACTATGGGGTTCGCAATCTGCTCGATGTCACCAATGCGCAGCGAGTGCTCGCCCAAGCGCGTACGGCTGACATCACGGCGCGCACCCAGGTGCTCACAACATTGGCCGATCTGGCGTACCGGACAGCAGATCTGCTGCGCACAACTGCAAAGACAGGCAAGCCATGAAGAACCTTCGCTATCTTGTGCTGCTAGTGCCGATCTTTTTGGCCGGCTGCACACGCGCGCCTTCCTTCAATATTCTGGGATCGTATTTCCCTGCGTGGCTGTTCTGTTTGGTGATTGGAATTCTGCTTACGGTCGCGGCGCGGATCCTCTTCCGTAAGTACAACGTGATGGAGGCGCTCAATCCTCCACTGCTGATGTATTCCTGTCTCACTGCCTTTTTCACCTTCGCCATCTGGCTCATCTTCTTCCGGTCCTGAGGAGGAAACGAGATGAACGACGAGACGCCAACTCCGAAGCCCTCCACCATACGCAACCTGCGTATCGCCATTGCCGCGGCTGCCGGCATTACGGGTTTGTTGGTGCTGTACATCATCAGCTATTACCCTCGCACCGACACGGCTGTAGTCCTCGCCAACTACATCGGGATTGCGCCGCAAGTGGATGGACCGATCATCCACTTCAACGTGCGCGACAACCAGTACGTGAAGTCGGGCGAACTGCTGTTCGAGATCGATGACCGGCTTTATCGCTACGCGCTGGAGCGTGCGCAATCTGAGCAGCAAATGCTGGAAGGGCAGATCACCGATACCGGCCGTACCATCGCTGCCCAACAGAGCGGGGTCTCTGTCTCGCAGGCCAACATGCACAGTGCGCAAGCTGACCTCCAGAGATATGCAGCCGCTGTGGATGAAGCAAAGGCCGATGTGGCCAACTCGGAGCAGGGGGTTGCGCGGGCCAAAGCGGAATGGTCATATGCCAGCAACAATCTGCATCGCGTAGAGCCGCTGCTGGCCAAGCAATTTGTTACCGCCGACCAGGTCGATCGCGCACGAACGGCGGAAGTGTCGCAGGCACAAGCGCTCAAACAGGCCGAGTCGCAGCTCAAACTCAGCCAGGCACGGCTGCTGTCAGCTCAAGCCCAATATGATCGCGCCAAGGCGGTGTACACGCAAAGCCAGGCACAGGTCGAGCAGTCCAAGCATGCGGTAACTACGCTCGATCCATTGACCGCGCAGCGCGGAGCACGACTGTCCGCTGTGCAAACCGCACGGTACAACCTGGACAATTGCAGGGTGTATGCACCGTTCGATGCGCGGGTCACTAATCTGGTCCTTTCAGAGGGCGCTTACGCACACACCGGGCAGCAGGTGTTTACGCTCATCGACGCACGCAACTGGTGGGCAATAGGGAATTTCCGGGAAACGCAACTCAAACACATTGCGCCCGGCATGAAGGCTGATGTTTACGTGCTTTCCCGGCCCAACGTACGCTTCGCCGGAATCGTTGACAGTATTGGTTTTGGAGTCACCCCTGCGACTGACGTCATCAGTAATCTCGGCAACGGGCTACCGTCGCTGGAGCGGACGCTGAACTGGGTACACCTCGCATCGCGCTATCCGGTGCGGGTGCGTATCACCGATGCACCTTCCGATACGCTGCGGCTGGGAGAGACGGCGATAGTCGTGGTTCGCGGGTTTTGAGTGGCTACCCTGGCGACACCGACCGTAGCGCCTCAATCGCGCCCAAACTGGTTTTGGGATTTTCTGCGCGAAGAGCTCGAGCCCTATCCGGAGCGTGTCCAGCTTGTCATGAGAATGGTTCTCGCTGCGACGCTCTGTATGCTGATCTGCAATGCCTACCGCGTGCCCTACGCCTTTCAGGCGGCAATTCTCGCGCTGTTTGTTTCCCGTGAGAACACTCAGGCAACGCTGAAAGCGGCGCTGGTAATGTGCCTTTCCTTGGCGGCCGGTGCGGTTTTTGTCATTTTCTCGGCGACATTCTTCACCATCAATCCAGCTCTTCACTTCCTATGGATCGGCTTCGCCCTTTTCCTCGTTTTCTTTGCGCTTTCCGCAGTCAATCTCTACGCGGGCATCCTGCTGTTCTCGGTAATTATCACCATCGGCCTTCCCTTGTGGGATCGGCCGGTTCCGGCCGAAGTCAATGTCGAAGACACACTCTGGCTCGTGTGGGCTGGAGTCGTTGGCGTGGGCAGCACTCTTCTGGTCGAACTCGCATTCGCGCGGTTGCGTCCAGGTGACAATGTCATTGGCCCTTTGGCCGATCGTCTCAACGCCGTGGAAGCAGTTTTCCGCTGTTACGCGGACGGCCGCGCACCCGACCACAATGTGATCCGCAACATTAACCGCTATGTAGTGTTA
>Ga0310914_10002655_pt1 | contig 12143 bp, 5 predicted proteins | sample GREbulkMGAN108_FD_203450 | JGI IMG/M metagenome (GOLD analysis project Ga0310914, IMG submission 203450) | Lab enrichment of tropical soil microbial communities from Luquillo Experimental Forest, Puerto Rico - GRE.bulkMG.AN108 | ecosystem: Environmental > Terrestrial > Soil > Tropical forest >...
CTATGCTTTTGCGCAGCTCCCGGCTGGGAAAATCAAGATCGGGATTACGCGTAAAGTCGCCCGTGATGATCTCGTGACTGTTTACGATGGCACGGCTGTGGCCGGGCTGGAGCTTCGAGAGCGCGTCGGCGCTCCCCGATACCACGAGATCGCAACCCAACAACAGGTGAGCGCCGCCGGAGGCGATGCGCACAGCGTGGATTTCCTCGGGTCTTTGGGCGATCCGCACATGGCTGTAGACGGCCCCGCCTTTCTGAGCGAGGCCGGTCATGTCGAGAACCGTGCATCCCTTTTGTTCGAGATGCGCCGCCATTCCAAGGAGCGCGCCGATCGTGACGACGCCGGTCCCACCCACTCCCGTCACGAGGATACCGTAAGGTTCGTCGAGAGTAGGTTGGGCTGGTTCCGGTAACGGCGGCAGTTCATCCTCCGCTAGATCCCCTCCATTTCGTTGCTTGAGCGTGCCGCCATGCACAGTGACAAAGCTCGGGCAGAACCCTTCGACGCAGGAATAGTCCTTGTTGCAGCTCGACTGATCGATTGCACGCTTGCGCCCGAACTCCGTTTCGACCGGCACCACCGAAACGCAATTCGAAGTTTTCGAGCAGTCGCCGCAGCCCTCGCAAACCAGGTCATTGATAAAGACCCGCTTGGGTGGATCGGGGAAGCGACCGCGCTTGCGTCGGCGGCGTTTTTCGGCGGCACAGGTCTGGTCGTAAACGATAGCGGTGACACCCGCGATTTCGCGCAGTTCGCGCTGAACCGCATCGAGGTCATCGCGGTGGCGCACTGTGGTGCCTTCGGCAAAATCAACGCCGGGAGGGTATTTATCCGGCTCGTCGGTAACCACGACGATCCGCTGCACACCCTCTGCAGCGAGCTGGCGAGTCAGCACCGGCACAGTCAAACCGCCATCGATCGGCTGACCCCCGGTCATCGCGACGGCGTCATTGAAAAGCAGCTTATAAGTAATATTGACCTTGGCTGCGACTGCAGCGCGGATCGCGAGCACGCCCGAATGCGTGTAAGTTCCGTCGCCGAGATTGGCGAAAATGTGTTGGGTCTCGGTAAAAGGCGCCTGGCCGATCCACGGTACGCCTTCGCCGCCCATCTGCGTAAAAGTTGCGGTCGAGCGGTCCATGAACTGAGAGAGGTAATGGCACCCGATGCCGGCAACGGCCCGGCTGCCCTCCGGCACCTTTGTCGAGGTATTGTGCGGGCAGCCAGAGCAGAAATAAGGCGTGCGGCTGAACGGTACGACATTGCCGCCGAGCTGACGTTCTTTTGCCTCAAGAAAGGCGAGGCGCTCGGCAATACGCGGCGAGGTATGGAACCGGGCAATCCGCTGCGCAATGACCCGGGCGATCTGGGCTGGCGTCAGCTCGCCATTTGAAGGCAGAATCCAATTGCGGTTCTCGTCGAATTTGCCGATGACGCGCGGCCGGACATCCTCGCGCCAGTTGTAGAGCTGTTCCTTAAACTGGTTCTCGATGACGGCACGTTTTTCTTCAACAACGAGGATCTCTTCGAGGCCCTCGGCAAAATGGCGAATGCCTTCGCGTTCGAGCGGCCAAGACATCGCGACCTTGTAAAGGCGGAAACCGATTTCAGCGGCATGCTGCTCGTCGATGCCCAGATCGTCGAGCGCTTGGCGGACATCGAGATAAGATTTTCCGGTCGTGACAATCCCGAAACGCGGCCGCGGGCTGTCGATGACGATCCGGTCGAGCCGGTTTGCTCGCGCGAATGCCAGCGCCGCGTAAAGCTTGAATTTGTGAAGCCGAAATTCCTGTTCCAGCGGCTGATCGGGCCAGCGAATATGGACCCCGCCGGGGGGCATTTCAAAATCATTGGGCAGCGCGATGTTGATCCGTTCCGTCCCGATCTCGACCGAGGCGGAGCTGTCGACGGTCTCCGCAATCGTCTTGAAGGCGATCCAGCACCCCGAGTAACGCGACATCGCCCAGCCATAGATGCCGAGGTCGAGGATTTCCTGCACCCCAGACGGGTTCAGTACCGGGATGCTGGCATCCATGAACGCGTATTCCGACTGGTGCGGTAACGTCGACGATTTGCACGTATGATCGTCCCCGGCCAAAAGGAGCACTCCGCCATGAGGAGAGGAGCCGGCGGCGTTGCCGTGCTTTAGTGCGTCGCCGCTCCGGTCGACCCCCGGCCCCTTGCCGTACCACATGGCGAATACGCCATCATATTTCGCGCCTGGGAAGAGACCAATTTGCTGGCTTCCCCAAACTGCGGTGGCGCCCAATTCCTCGTTGATCGCCGGCTGGAAGCGGATGTGATTGCGCTCGAGGAAGCGCCGGGCAGTCCACAGATTCTGGTCGAGACCACCCAAAGGCGAGCCGCGGTAGCCTGAAATAAAGCAGCCGGTGTTAAGTCCCGCAGCGACATCGCGCTGCCGCTGCATCATCGGCAGGCGCACTAGGGCCTGAGTACCGGTCAGATACACCCGTCCGCGGTCGAGGACATATTTGTCATCGAGGGTGACCGTCGCCAGCGCCATTCCGACCTCCCAAGTGAGCCGCCGCAACTGTGGAAACGTGGTGCTTCTACGGCACGTGCTCAACGACTGCCGCTACTGCCAATGGAAAAGGAAACGAATTGCCGCGGTTGCCCTGTTCTGAGAAATGATTTCGCAACCGGAAGCAAGCGAAACGACCAATTCGAAACTCTCCGCGGCGAGCGGGCAGCCCTCAGGATTCCGTTGCGGACCTTCGGGTCGAGGGAGTAATTCTCAGTCCCTGGAGTCCTTGCTCCCGATTTTCCTGGTCGCCGCTATGCTCACATCCGCCCTTCGCCGCGATCCCGTTGAGGCGTCGTTGCTTGCTTCCTTGCACCAACTGCTCGGAGAGCGGCTTTCGACGTCGGCGGCAGTTTGCGCCCAACACGGAAAAGATGAATCATACCACACCCCACATCCCCCCGATGCGGTTGCGTTTGCTCAAAGCACCCAAGAAGTCTCGGCAATCGTCAAACTCTGCGCGGATTATAGAACGCCGGTGATCGCGTTCGGGACGGGGACCTCGTTGGAAGGCCACGTTGCGGCACTCGCTGGTGGGGTGTGCATCGATCTGTCCCAAATGAACCGGATCATTCGTGTCAACAGCGAAGACCTGGATGCAAGTGTCGAGGCGGGAGTTACCCGCAAACAGCTCAACGAGCATCTGCGCGACACGGGGCTGTTTTTTCCGATTGATCCCGGTGCCGACGCCTCGCTTGGCGGGATGGCTGCGACACGTGCGTCGGGGACCAACGCTGTGCGATATGGGACGATGCGAGAAAACGTATTGGCCCTGACGGTAGTGCTGGCCGACGGCCGCATCATCCGAACTGCCCGGCGAGCGCGCAAATCAGCAGCAGGGTATGACCTGACGCGTCTTTTCGTCGGTTCGGAGGGTACTCTCGGCATCATTAGCGAACTGACCGTCAAGCTTTATGGTATTCCAGAAGCCACGTCAGCGGCAGTCTGTGCCTTCGCAAACATCGAGGGCGCGGTCGATACGGTCATCTTGACTATTCAGAGCGGCATACCTGTCGCTCGAATCGAGTTACTCGATGAAGCTCAAATGGCTGCGATCAACAAATATTCGAAGCTAGACCATAAAGTAGCTCCTACTCTGTTCTTTGAGTTCCATGGCACGCCGACTGGAGTAGCAGAGCAGGCCGAAGCAGTGAAAGAGATTGCTGGCGAATTTGGCGGTGATAGTTTCCGCTGGGCAACGACGCCCGAAGAGCGCGTAAAGCTCTGGCAGGCGCGACACGACGCCTACTACGCGGCGCTGGCACTCCGTCCCGGTTCCAAGGGCTTGGCGACGGACGTCTGCGTACCGATCTCACGGCTGGCCGAATGTATTACTGAAACCAAAAAGGACCTTTCGCAATCACCGATCCCATACGCATTAGTTGGCCATGTCGGTGATGGCAATTTTCACCTTGTCTTTATGATAGACCCGAACCGGCCCGAGGAAGTGGCCGAGGCCTGCCGTCTCAATGATCGTATGGTCGCCCGCGCCCTTGCTATGGAGGGCACATGCACCGGCGAGCATGGTGTCGGCTATGGCAAAATGGATTTTCTGATTGCTGAACATGGCGAAGCGATTGGAGTCATGCGCGCCATCAAAAAGGCGCTCGATCCCGATGGGATTTTAAACCCGGGCAAGATTGTTCGCGTCTGATACGGGTTAAAACGTCGGTTAGGCTGTTCAGAAAAGCCGTCTGTGACGATTGAACACCGATTTGCTGTTGACTGGGCAATCGGTATTATGAAGTATCCGACTAGGGCTCGGGTTGCGGTGCTCCCGCTAGGCTTCGGCGAGCTGCCCGGCTGCGATCGTCACTCTGGCCATTGCTTCTCTGACCCGCGTTGTTCAGTGATGCCCCTTCGGCATCGCGTCTGAATATTGGCGAGTTGGAGCCCAGAATACACAAACAAGAGCTGCAGCCGAAGGTCATAGGATGGAGAGATCAAGTAAAAGAGGAAAAATACCCCAGCACGACTGGCCCTCAATCATCAAGAGATATGAAGCTGGGGAAACACTGGCGAGCATCGCTCGGACCTATGGCTGTTCGCCACCCGCGATCAGTTACATCGTGAGCCGAAATCGGGCACGCGAGTCCACCGCAGATCACACGGTACCGGGTGTGGCCGAATTTTCTGCGCCGCAATTGTTAATGGAGAGCGCAGATGAGAACGGAACCGCGGAAGGGTCGGGTGGCGCACCGGGGGTTGACCAAACGAGGACCGAGAATATGGCGGCAGAAACATCGATCCCGGTTAACGGACTGCAGACCGACCCGAAGCAGACAGAGCCCGTTAATGCGGCGCAAGATCTTGATCGACAACAAGACACGCTTATGACCGAAGTCAACGGAGCAGCGGATAGAGCTCAACTAGACATCTTCAGTGAGCGTAACTCACCACCGAATCCCGCTTCCGCGGAATCTGGGCCGAGCGCACCGCGGCGCACGCTCCACCTCTCACTTGCCCAAGAGGGGGCCCACCGTCCCGAGGGGCAGGGCGAGCACTCACCCGGTGGCCCAGAGTCGTCTAGTTACGGCAAGGCTCCCGGAACCCGGCCGGCGGGAGCTCAACAGCAAGGACCGCTGCAGTCGGGCCACGCGAGCTCGACTCCGACAAATGACAGGTCTACTCCCGCCATTGGCGAACCCTACAGGGTAAAGGAAGCCGACGCATTTATTGATCAGGCGTTGCGGGAGCGAGTGGATGGCGACATCACGGCGTTCCTTGCTGCCTTTGACGCCGCCCTCGCCCATGACACATCCGAAAGCCGGACCGGCCTGCGCGACGCTACGGATCGGCTACTTCGTGCCGGCGCTCGCACACGAATCCAGCTCGAGCGGCTGGAAGCCCGTGTCCCGCTGCCGCCGAGAGATGGGCTCGCGGGCCCGGCCTGGCGCGCCCGCTGATTATTCTCCTCAGCAAAATCACCCCGCCAATAATCGCTCGGGAATGCCAGCCCCTGACCGGGGCTGGCACGGTTCTTCTCGCATTACCCCTGATTACTGCCCAGTGTTACGCCAACATACTGCGTAACGCCGCGGCGATTGAGAAGTATCAGGGCACTCTTCTTTGGTGAGGCGGCGATCTCTTTTAGCTTAGCAGCTGCCTCCTGTGGGGTTTTTACTGGCTGCTGGTCGATCGCGACGACAACATCGCCGGCACTGAGACCGACGTCATCGGCGGCGCTACTCGGGTCGACACGGGTGATTGCCACGCCATGTACATCTTTTCCGATATGGAGCTCTTGCCGAACCTGATTATTCAACGGAGCAAAATGCATTCCCATGGCGTCTGCGCGAGCCGATTGTTCCTCCTCCTGCTCGCTGGTAGCCGTTGCGACCTGTTCGTTATTGGGAAGCTCACCCACTGTTGTCTGCAATTCGACCACTTGACCATTTCGCCACACATTCATTTTGGCATGGCTATCGGGTGCAGTTTCAGCGACGAGCCGCGGCAGATCGTGCAACCGGCCGACTTCGCTGCCATTGAATGATAAGACGACGTCGCCCTGTTTTAGACCCGCCTTGGCACCGGGGCTGTTCGGGGTAACGACCGCTACGAGAGCGCCGTGCTCGTTCTGTAAGCCGAGGCTCGCAGCAATCGCGGGCGTCACTTCTTGAATCTGAACGCCGAGCCAACCGCGGCTGACTTTTCCATGATCCTCGAGTTGCGCAACAACGGTCTTCGCGACGTTCGACGGCACCGCAAAGCCGATGCCAACACTTCCGCCGTTTGGGGAATAAATTGCGGTATTGATTCCGACGACCTGCCCATCGAGGTTGAATGTGGGGCCACCGGAATTGCCGCGGTTGATCGGCGCATCAATCTGTAGAAAATCGTCGAAGGGACCCGAGTGGATATCACGCCCTCGTGCCGAGATGATCCCAGTCGTTACCGTGCCGCCGAGCCCGAAAGGGTTGCCCACAGCCATGACCCAATCGCCGACCTGCGCGGCCGCGCTGTCGCCGAAGGTGACGTAGGGCAGTGGTTTATCGGCATTGATCTTCAGCACTGCAATATCCGTTTTGGGGTCTCGACCGATGATTTTCGCGGTGTACTTGCTGTCGTCTTGAAGGGTGACTTCGACTTTGCCCGCGTTACCCACGACGTGATTATTCGTCACAACGTAACCCGAAGGGTCGATGATGAACCCGGAGCCCAGAGCAATTCGTCGCGATTGGACTTCGGGCGTCTGCGGAAAGGCATGCCGCTGCCCGCCGGGATTTTGCTGGTCGAAAAAGCGACGTAGCATTTCATCGAACGGCGAGTTTGGAAAGCCTGGGAGCGGCGTCTCTTCTTGCTCCTCGGACATAGCGTCCGGTGCAGAATTTTGCGTGACCGAGATATTCACCACTGCCGGCGACACCTTTTTGACGAGCGGCGCAAAGCTTTGATGCTGCATCAGTGCGATCGAGGAAGTCATCGTCTCGGGAGCCGCGTTCGTGGCTTGCGGAGGGGTGCTCACGGCGGGGGGATTCTCCGCCCAAACCATCGGGGTGAGCGCCAGCGTGGCCCCGAGGCCGAAGCCTAGAGCTGCTGCGCGGCTCCTGTTCAGCCATGGGTAGCGATTGCGATCGTGGTTTGCGTCAGCCAATTGGTTCTCCTGTCGATCGGGAGTGCTCAAACCGCTGCCAAGAACGCAACGAGCGAGAGCGGTTGCCAGAGAATGGGGTGGGCGGCGTAACAAGCGCCTTTCACGCGGATTAATTCGTTGTAACCCGGCCGACTGAGTCCAGATTGTCGGACCGGTTAGGCAGTCAGCTGCCGCCGAGAAAAGGAGTAATGGACAATCCCTGCTCGGGAGCGTTCAGGTGGTATGATAGCAACGTAAAATGTGTTACGCGACGTCTGCAAACCGGTACACGTCGCGGCCGTGACGGTCGACCAAAGCAATATTGACCTCGCTCGTTTTACGGCTATCCGTTGCCTTGTCCCCAACACTAAAGTGCTTCGAGATCGACTACCCGTTCCCGCCTCGCGAGAGATCGCAACGGACGCGCACTTGGCAGAGTCAGGAGGGAAGATGGCCCGGTATCGCGAGATCACACTCGATGAGATGACACCTCCCAGCGGCGCGTTCATGATCTGATTGTCGCTGGGCGACGCGGGCGATTCGGGGGCCCGCTCCAGCTTCTGATCCGGGCTCCCGAGATCTGCGAGCCGGCCGCAAAACTGGGCGAACATTTGCGCTGAGGCACCTCGCTGCCGGACCGCCTCTCCGAGCTTGCGATCATTACGACTGCGAGGTTCTGGCGCGCACAGTATGAATGGTACGCGCATGCCTCCTCGGCCGAGAAGACGGGTGTCCCGGCGGCTGCCGTCGAGGCAATCCGCCGCGGCGAAACGCCGAGTTTCGAGCAGAAAGACGAGGAGCTCGTCTACCGCGTCTGCACCGAGCTGTTCAAGACGCAGCGCCTCTCCGACGCAAGTTTCGAGGAGGCCGTTACAGTTTTGGGCGAAGCCGGCGTGATCGAGGTTGTCGCTATCATCGGTTACTATACTTTGATCGGGAACACCCTGAATGTCTTCCAGGTGCAGATGCCGGCGGGGACGACCCCGCCGTTTCCTGAATAGGCTATACTGCCTGTGGCAGCCCGCGTTCGAGCAGGGTCGCGAGCCGACGAGCAAAGGCCGGTGGGTCGGGGAGCTGCTCGCCTTCGACAATTCTAGCCTGGTCCAGCAGCAACCACGCGAACTCAGAAAGCTGGTCCGAGGCGCCAACCTCGCCCACTGTCGCAGCGAGCCGCTCGATGAGCTTGTGCCGCGGGTTGAGCTCAAGGATACGTTTGGCGGCCGTGTCCAGCTGGCGGTGCTGTTTTAGCAGCCGCTCGAGGTGCATATCCATGTCCCCTTCATCGGCGACAAGGCAAACAGCGCTGTCGGTCAGGCGTTCGGAACTGCGCACATCCTTCACCGCATCGCCGAGTGCCAGTTTGAAGATCGCGATCAAGCTGGAAAGCTTGGCCGGAGCCTCTGGCTTTGTCTCCTCCTGCTCTTCGGACGGCGTTATTTTCTCGAGATCGATGCCACCGCGGGTCGCAGATTTGAAGGGCTTTTCTTTGTAGGTACCGATCGCCGGGATCCAAAATTCGTCAATTGGATCGGTCATCAAGAGTACCTCAACTTCGCGCGCTCGAAAGCCTTCGAGTTGCGGGCTCTTTTTTATGACGTCGAGACTGTCGCCGTGGATGGTATAGATCGCGTCTTGCCCCGGCCGCATTGCCGCGATGTAGTCGTCGAGTGAGACAAGCCCATCACGGGTGGTCGAGCGAAACCGCGCGAGGGCCAGCACCTCGTCACGGTGGTCGCGATCTTCGTAAAGGCCCTCCTTTAGTACTGCACCGAAATTATCCCAGAATTTCGCGTATTCGTCGGCCGCCTCACCCGCTTTTTTCGTAAGTTCGCTCAGCGCCCGTCGAGTCAATTGCTGGCGCATTCTTGCGACCATGGGATTAGATTGCAGCATTTCCCGGCTGATGTTGAGCGGCAAATCTTCGCTGTCGACGATGCCACGCAAGAACCTGAGATAGGGTGGTAGAAGATCGGTCCCCTCGTCGGTGATGAATACTCGTCGAACATAAAGCTTCACCCGGCTCTTTCGCTCCGGATCGAACAAGTCAAAAGGCTTATTCGATGGTACAAAGAGTAAATTTGTGTATTCAAGAACACCTTCTGCCTTATTGTGCAGTGTCAGCCATGGATCGTCGAAGCTGTGGCCGACGTGGTGATAAAATTCTTTGTATTGCTCGGTGGTGATCTCCGATCGCGGGCGGGTCCATAAGGCTGAGGCCGTGTTGACCGTTTCTTCCTTGCCACCCGCGTTTAATACAATTGGCAGGGCGACGTGGTCCGAATATGTCTTGACGATAGTGCGCAGCCGAACCGGATCAACGTATTCATCCTCGCCTTCGCGCAAATGGACGACGATCTTTGCGCCGCGCGCGGCATCGCTCAGCGGCTCGATCGTGAAGTCGCCCTTGCCGTCGGAGACCCACCGCCATCCATCATTCTCACCGGCCTTCCGGGTGAACACCTCGACATTCTCCGCGACCATGAAAGCGGAGTAGAAGCCGACCCCGAATTGCCCAATGAGGTTCATGTCTTTGCGCGCATCGCCGGAAAGTTGGCTCATGAACGCGGCAGTACCCGATCGTGCGATCGTCCCGAGATTCTCGATCAGTTCCTCGCGATTCATACCGATGCCGTTGTCGGCAATCGTCAAGGTTCGCGCGGTCTTGTCGGGGGTAAGAACGACCCGATAATCTGTGTCGCCTTGGGCTAGAGCCGGCTCGGTCAGCACCGCGTAGCGCAACCGATCGCAAGCATCGGAGGCGTTTGAGATCAGCTCGCGCAGAAAGATCTCTTTCTGGCTGTAAAGCGAGTGAGCGACAATATCGAGTAGGCGGCTGACTTCCGCCTGGAAGCTTCTTGTTTCCTGGGTCATGATTGCCGTCGCGTGTTGGCGGAACGCGTCGACCATATGTGACGAAATTCGCTACTGTGCAAGACCAGCGGCAGCGAATGGCCGCGTTGCTATCGCACGCCGCGCCGCCAGCGCTCCACCGTGTGCTCAACAACCGAGCCATCCACCTCTTTCGACCATTCGCTCACAAAAGATGCGGTCGCGCTCTTTGGCCGGAACCCCTCGGGCGGTGGTGTGAAGCATATCCGCATTGGCATCGAGACACCCTCGCCGACCGCGATCGCCTCACCGTTGCGCAACGCCGGCAGGAAGTCCATAAGCCCATGAGAGGCCTCGGGGAGGGCGCCGCGCACGATGTCCTGGTCTTCCTGACCGGTCATCCGGAAGGCAAAAATGGTGTTGCATTCCGACAACAGGCCAGAGGCGAGGTCCGATGGCCGCTGACTGACTACGCACAATGAGACCCCGTATTTGCGTCCCTCCTTGGCGATTCGAAACAGTGCCCGCTTCGCTGCCTCGAAACCCTGCTGCTTATCGCGCGAGGCATAGCGGTGCGCCTCTTCGCAAACGATGGTGATCGGAACTGGCGTTTCGCTCCACAGGGCAAAGTCAAAGACAAGCCGGCAGAGCACGGACACGACAACGTTGACGACCTCCGAGGGGATCCCGGAGAGATCGATGATCGTAACCGGCTTACCGTCTACCGGGATGCGAAAGAGCTGAGCGAGAATCTCGGGGAGTTCGTCGCGCAAGGTCAGCCGGCTGCCAAATACAAATCCGTAACGAGTATCATTCTGAAGGGCGAGGATCCGTCCTTTAACCGACTGATAAGCCGCGACGCTGTCGGGCCGATTAAGACTACCCATCGCAGTGTCGAGGAAACGAAGCATGTCCGAAATCCGATACGGAGCCGGCGTGTCTACTGTCCCAAACTTGTCTAGACCGGCTTTGGCGAAATAGGATTGCTTAGCGGCAAGCACCGCTTCTCCAAGTATTTTGGTTTGCTCGGAGTTGCGATCCGATCCCACCACGATTTCTACCAATTCCTCAAAATTGAACAGCCAGTATGGCAAATATAAGCCGTTTCCGGGGTTTAGTACTAGAGCGCGATCGCCAAAGGTCTTGGCATATTCATTATGAGGATCCAGCAATATCACATGAGCATTCGGGCTGTGATTGATCACCGCCCGCAAGACCGTAGCGACACCGCAAGATTTTCCTGATCCGGTAGTGCCAACGATACTGAAGTGTTTGCCGAATAACTCATCGACTAGGATGTAAGCCGGTACTGCGTCGTCTTGATGGATCGTGCCGACCGGAGCGGTTGCGACCTTGGGGCGAGAATAGACTTGGGCGAGATCGTCAGCCGAAGCGAGATAGACGGGCTCATCGAGTGCCGGATAAGCCGAGACCCCGCGTTGAAAGCCGGCAACGGAGTCCGCGTCTCGGATTTCGCCGATGAGATCGAGCTCGACAAGCTTCAGATCCTTGTGAGACGGCTCCAAATTTGGCAGCGGCACACGCAGGCTGGTCACCATGCCATAGACAATCGAGGCTCGCGTGCGCGATTTGACCAGCGCACCCATTTCGAGCGGCAAATCGCCGACCGAATGACCAGCGGAATGTGAGCTGTCGAGCAATGCGACCGCTTGGCAGGCCGATACGGCTATGACCCGCCCAAGATAGAGATCTTCACATGAGGGAAGATCGCGACCGTCCATGTTGGTCCTCTCCGCAAGCCATTTATGGTTGGCGTCAGGGTCGGCTTCGTCCTGGTTCAGCCGGCAGAGGGTCGCCGCTTTTCTGGGTTGTGCCAGGAGCCGCGATATAGCGCACTCGGGCACCGGGTAGCCGAAGTCTCGCGCTCGTTCCAACCCCGACCTCGCTGCTCAAAAGTAGCTCACCACCGTGCAGCTCGGTCAGAACCTTGGCGATCGGTAGTCCAAGACCGGTTCCCCCCTGTTCACGGTTTAGATGATCTGCAACCTGCTCGAAAGGTTGGAAGACCTTTTCGATCTGCTCGGGAGGAATACCGATACCCGTATCGCTGATCAAAAGCACCAAATCCCCGTTTCTTTGAACGTCCAAGTCGATCAATACACGGCCTCGCGGGTCGGTGAATTTTACCGAATTGGACAGCAGATTTAGCAGGACTTGTTTTAGTTTAGTCGGGTCAAC
>Ga0310914_10002657_pt1 | contig 12140 bp, 17 predicted proteins | sample GREbulkMGAN108_FD_203450 | JGI IMG/M metagenome (GOLD analysis project Ga0310914, IMG submission 203450) | Lab enrichment of tropical soil microbial communities from Luquillo Experimental Forest, Puerto Rico - GRE.bulkMG.AN108 | ecosystem: Environmental > Terrestrial > Soil > Tropical forest >...
GGCGAGCGCCGCCCCCTGCGGCTCGGGCCGCTCCACCAGCTTCATCCCGGCCGTTCCCGCAGCCTGATCCGTCACCACAATCGCCTTCATCGGTCACCTCCCTGTGTCGAGTTCTTACCTGCAAGGTAGCCGCTCCACCCTTTGTTCCAATCGTGACCGGAGATGGCGAGCGGGAGTATCGTACACCAACTCTGGTCGCACCTCGTTGACGTGATATCGCCATTACGCAAGTAATCGGCTAGCAGGGGCCGTTTATGATATGCGCTGTTCGCAGTGGGGAAATACCGTTGGCTTCATAATCTTCATATGGCGCTCGTTGCTCTCCTTCGAGGTGTCAATGTTGGCGGACACAGGACGTTCCGCCCAAGCATACTCGCACGAGACCTAGGTAACTATGATGTGGTGAATGTGGGTACCGCGGGTACGTTTGTCGTTCGTAAACCCGGGTCTCGATCAAAGTTTCATACTGCACTACTTCGGAAACTGCCATTCGCAGCGGAACTCGTGTTGTGCGATGGCGGTGATTTTCTCCGTTTGGAAGCGGAGAATCCATTTGCAGCTGAGCCGTCATCCCCGGATGTTGTTCAGTTCGTGGGCATCCTGTCAAGAGCCGTTGGCGTCCGGGTATCACTTCCCATCACATTTCCGCCAGACGGGGAGTGGTTGGTACGAGTGATGGAGTCGGAGGGACAATTCGTGTTCGGGATGTACCGCCGTCACATGAAGACGATCGGGTATCTGGGGCAGATCGATAAGTTGTTCGGTGTGCCGGTGACCATACGGAATTGGAACACGATAGCGGCGGTCGTGCGGGTTTTGAAGACGCCAAGGCGATGAACCTCCCGCCTTTTCATGCTTGGTTGTGACGGTGAACCGTCATGCTGACCTCTTTGCACCAACTACGCTTCAGGCACCCGGGAAAGGGGAATCTGACTAATGAAGCGGGCTGCTCTCGGGTTTCGCGCACATTCCGGCTGGACTGCCATGGTTGCATTGTCGCTCGATAAGGACGGGCCGTCGGTTCTCCTTCGCGAACGACCCAGGCTGGTCGAAACGTTTACCTACGAGTTTCGGCAACCCTATCACACAGCAGAGAATATGCCCTTGGACAAAGCTCGTGAGTTCATCTCTCGAGTAGCGTCAAGCGCGAAGCACCTCGCCGAAGAAGCCATACACTCGGCTCACAGAACCCTTCGGGAACAGGGCTATCAACTCACACAATTCGGATTGCCCCTCACTTCTGCCAAACCGCTCCCGAGCCTGGAGAAAATCCTCTCCTCCCATGCGTTGATCCACACTGCTGACGGTGAGCTCTTTCGCCAAGCTCTGATCCACGCAGGCCAGCGCTGCAATCTTGTCGTATTTACCGGCGAAGAGCGTGAATTATTCGCGACCGCGTGCAAGTCTTTGGGCATGAAGACAGACAGTTTGGCCGCTGTACTCATTGCGATCGGGAAACCGATTGGCGCACCCTGGTCGCAGGACGAAAAGCTCGCTGCTCTTAGCGCATGGCTCGCTCTCACACGGCGCTGAGTCGTGCGGTAGACATAGCCCATTATTGGCGTAAGATCGGCATAATCATTGGTAATCTTCGTCGAACCCGCACGACACCCCAGGCTCGCGTCGAGCCAGCTATGTCCAAAAGGGAGGTGGAGCTGTTTTCGCGCCGCCACATCCTACCCCACAATCGAGTGAGTTATGGCTGCCTGCGCTACGAAGCTGCTAGCGGAGCCGAGCGGTCCGGGCCTGCCAGCCGTAGAACGCAAGATTCAGCGCGCAGATCAGTACTGCCGCAGTCGTTAACGTGGCCGGCGAAATATCTGGATAAACCAGCTTGTCCAAGTAATACAGCAGGAAACCGCCTTGTTCGGGCTCGACTCCGGCGCTGCGTTCGAGCCAGCTCTCCAGTACCGTCAAGGGACACGGCCAGGGGAGCAGCTCCGTAAGGACGCCCCAAACAAGAGAACTGATATGCAGCCAGCGAAGAACCGGGCGCGAGCGTGTCAGCAAGGCGCCGAAGATGACCCACACAATGAACAGCGTGTGCAAGAAGAGAACGAAGATCGCAAGCGCAGAATAGATGTTCGACACAAGAACGGCTGCATGCATCTATAAAAACCTACAGCAACGAGGACGGAGATCCATCCGACCCGGGCTTCACGTCTGTTCTGTGAATCGAGAATAGTATTGTCGGCAGACAACAGTGCGAAAAATCATCCATGTCGACATGGACGCGTTTTACGCCTCGGTGGAGCAGCGCGACAACCCGTCGTTGCGCGGTAAACCGGTCATTGTTGCTTGGCAGAGCAAGCGCTCGGTTGTTTGCGCTGCCTCGTACGAAGCGCGGAGCTTCGGTGTGCATTCGGCAATGCCTGCACTGCAAGCGGAACGCCTGTGTCCTACAGCGATCTTCGTTGCCCCGGATTTCCCTCGCTATCGCGAGGTCTCGCGCTGCGTAAGAGAGATCTTTAAGCGTCACACAGACCTGATAGAACCCCTGTCTCTCGACGAAGCGTACCTCGATGTCACCGAGAACAAGACTGGCCTGGCGACGGCCACGCTGGTGGCGCGCACCATCCGCCAGCAAATCCGCCATGAGTTGAGTCTGACAGCTTCGGCCGGAGTAGCACCGAACAAGTTCTTAGCCAAGCTCGCCTCCGACTGGCGTAAGCCTGACGGGCTGTTTGTCATCCAACCCGGAGATATAGACGGGTTTCTACTGCCATTGCCTGTTGGACGTATACCTGGCGTCGGCAAGGTCACAGGGGAGAAGCTGGCGAACCTTGGAGCACAGACGGTGCGGGATCTGCGAACTCTCGACTTGTCGGTACTCGACGATCACTTCGGCCGCTATGGACGGCGCCTTCACGAGCTTGCCCTCGGTATCGATGACAGCCCGGTTGTGCCGGACAGGCCGACAAAATCACTCTCCGTCGAGGATACGTTTGAGCGTGACGTGCTGCTGGCGGACACTGAGACAATGATTCGAAGTCTCGCAGCGAAACTTTGGTCGGTTTCGCGCAAGGAATCACGGACGCCACGCACGGTTGTCGATCGGCTCGCGGAATTCCTTAGAAATTGAGAACGTGATGCCGAGCGAATCGTTCACGAATAGGCCGTTTTAGTGTTTATCCGCCGGCGCCGGGCGCTGGCCTGCGCTGCATTGGATGCCGGTCCCGATCCCGCGCAAAACGATGCGTGTCCGAGTCGAAAGGACCTGCTGTTCACACCGCCCGCGTAATCGGTCGGTTTCGTTTTGCCGACGCTTTCCCATTTGGACCGGATGCCGAGCGCAGCGACTTAATCTCATTCGTGTTGCCCGCATCCTCCCAACCTCCGAGCTCCAGTGCCGCCGCGATACAAGACGGGCGCAATTCATCAGCATGGTCTCGCTGTACCAGCGTCCGCGCCACAACCATGCCTCCGATGCTGAGTGCGGCGATCGCCTGCGCTGTCTCGCGGCGAGGTCGCTTCTTGTGTCCGGCCCTTTTATCCGTACTAGCGCGGACAAGCAGCCTACCGTACCGGGTGTCTACGCTGCGGGCGATGCTGCCCGTCCGGGGCACAACAGCCTCGTGGGCCGCCGCTGATGGAGTTACAGCGGGAATTTCTGCCCACCAATCGCTTTCGCTTGCTCAGCCCGTATGTCGCTGACAGCCTGGCTTCAATTCCATCCGGAGCCCAGTTAAGTGTGCTGCTTTAGCCAAAACCATGTGATTCCGACACAGCAGGAGGTGTGTCAGGCGCTCTGTGCAGAATCAGAGCGTTACGCTGCCGAGTGCCGTAGCAGTTTTGGCACAGGAAGTCCACTGCCCGGATGTCCGTGCTCCGAGAACTAACAGGGTTAGCTGTGGTAAGACGATTTTTTGTCAAGTGAGAACGTCCCGGCTCCTCTTAACTTCCAGCTGGCCGTCCGCCCAGAATCTTTGTCTTTCGCTGCTTCAAATGCCATCTGCGAAATCGGCCCCGTCAACGTCCTACTTTCTCTGAATGAGCCTTTAGATGCTGTAAGGTTTCCTGCACAATTGCTTCAACCGTCTGACTGCTCCTTCTAATCTTGCCCATTAGCATTCCCCCTTGTATCGCGGCGATGCAAAAGTCTGCCAGGTGCTCGGGGTCGGCTCGCTTGGCAAGCCGTCCGGTTGCTTTCTCCTTAACGAAGAATGCAGCAAGCTTGTTCTTGATGACCTCAAAGATGAGACTGAGGTCCTGTCGAATTAATTCATCCCCATCGGTCACTTCGTTCCCTAAGGTTCCAAACGGACAGCCGCGAGTCATTTCATATTTCTTTTGCGAATCGATCTGGGTAGTGAACCACTTCTCCAAATCTCTCCAGGAATTGATTTCATAATTGACCCGCGAAGAATTTGTCTTGATCTCCTCGAGGTACGTCTGAAGCACTTCGTGGACCAGCCCTTCCTTGCTTCCGAAATAGTAATAAAACTGCCCCTTCCCGGTTCTCGAGGCTTCGATGATTTCATCGGGGCTGGTGGCCCGAGCCCCCTGCTTGTGAAACAGGTCGGCGGCAGTGCGAATCATTCGCTCCCTGGTTTCCGCTCCACGTAAGAACTTGGTTTTCATAATGAGTTTCCTTATTGTACCCCTGGGTACAGCATAACTATCTCACTGTGGACTGGGAACACTAGCTCGGCCTTCGCAACTTGTACTTGATTTCTGTTCCCTCAACGCCTATAAAGTGACTGCGTCTCGCATGGTTATCACTTGTGCTGCCACGCAGTGCTGGAACTGTGGGATGCGGCGCGCCGATCGTGATTGTACTTCGACGTACCGCTCATCATCGGCAGCAACAGAACAACTGCTTGGTGGAACCAAATCGACATCAAAGGAGGAGGCCATTTCATGCCAGTCCTGTTTATCGAAGCACCGCAAGGCATTCGTCCCGAGAAGAAAAGCGAAATGATGCGCAAGATCACGGAGGCTGTGGACGAGGCCTATCATATAGGCGACACACTGATTTTCCTGCGCGAGTATGCGGCAGAAGATGTTGCCATGGACGGAAAACTCCAGGCGGAGAATCCTAGAATCTTGGAGGCCCTGAAGAGGATAGAGGCAGGAGTGTAGGTCTGGTCCGTCGCTCGGAGCAGAAAAACGCATCTGTTGCCACTGCTGCCGATTCAAGCTTGATCATGTGTGCCCGAGAGCCGGTCTTTGTCCACGAGGCCGGTTGTTAGAAAGCGGAGACAGCGGACACGGCTATGTTGCAAGCGGATAAGACAGTTTTGGTGACCGGAGCGACGGGGCGGCAAGGCGGCGCGGTGATTCGTCACATGCTGCCGAAAGGATGGAAACTGAGGGCGTTGACCCGCAATCCCGATGGTCACGAAGCCGAGGCGTTAGCCAGACGGGGGATAGAGGTGATTGGTGGCGACCTTGAGGACCCAGACTCAATCGCCCGGGCCGCCATCGGGGTATACGGCATTTACAGCGTTCAAGATTTCTGGGCAGTTGGCGCGAAGCGTGAAGTCCAACAGGGCAAGAATGTAGCCAATGCGGCGAAAAAAGCCGACATAAGACACTGCGTCTATAGTTCTGTCGGCGGAGCGGAACGGAACACCAAAATTCCGCATTGGGAGAGCAAGTGGGAAGTCGAGAACTACATCCGCCAATTGGGACTGCCTGCGACGGTAATCCGACCTGTTTCATTCATGGAGACTTATTACATCGACCAGGTGGAAATCGGAATCCTGAAGGGCAAGCTGGCAGATCCCATCGGTGGAAACAAGTCTTACCAAACGATTGCGACCGATGACATTGGAGCGTTCGTGGCCCTGGCGTTCGAGCGCCCGAGCGAGTTCATTGGAAAGGCGCTGGAGATTGCCGGAAGCGAGTTGACAAACGTAGAGGCTGCGAAGGTTTTCAGCCGCGTATTGGGCAAGCCGGTAAAGTTCCAAAGAATTCCCCTTCCCGTCGTTCGCCTGCTGTTGGGGAAGGAGTTTCACGCGATGTTCCGATGGTTCAATGAAGCTGGATACCAGGCGGATATTCCTGGTTTGCGTCGAGCGTATCCGGAGATCCATCTGCACACGCTGGAGGAGTGGTTGCGTATGGAAGGCTGGCACAAGCGCGCTCGCCGGGTGAGAGCACCAAAAGGATGATACGTCTTCGAAGGTTTTCGGCGAGGGATTATCGGCGCAAGCCATGCTAGGTCTTCCGTCCAGATCTTTGGACTTGCTGTCCGAACGGCAATCGATTCAAGGCGTAAAGACATGCCTCAGTTTTTCGCATTCCTACGAGCCATTAACGCCGGTCCAGGGCGGGTGGTCAAAATGAGTGTGCTACACCGAACATTCGAATCCCTTGGTTTTTTCGGAGTTGCAACGTTTCTCGGAAGCGGAAACGTCGTGTTTGAAACGAGGGCTAAAGACGTCGGACGCCTCGCAAAAACGATCGAGCGTGGACTCAAGCAGGCCCTGGGTTATAGCGTGCCGCTGTTCATACGGACTCATGCGGAACTAAAGGAAATCGCGGCTTGGGAGCCCTTCGATAGACCAGCTATCGTTGATGCAGACGTCAATATCGTGCTTCTTGCACATAATCTTGATGAGAAGGCCACGGCGAAGCTCATGGCGCTTGCGACAGAAACCGATGGTTTTCGCGTCCATGGACGTGAGATTTACTGGTGGCGTCGTAAGATGCCGGGCACGTCATAGTTTTCGACCGTGCCGCTAACAAAGGTGCTCAGCGAGCCCTTCACAATCCGCAGCACCAACACCATCAGAAAGCTGGCCGCGAAATGGCCGTAGAGGTCACTCCGTAATTCTTTGTGACGTTCGGCAGATTCCGGCGTACTTCGTGATGTTGAATATGGGTACTCCTTCGGGGGTGGGGAGAAATACGCTGTTGTCGCCCGGAGCATTGAAGAAGACAGCCTTCGGGAATAGGAAACTGCCACTGTGAAAAAGAGTGCGCTCGCAGAACAGATCCCGATTAGAGTGGCGTCCGGCCCTACCTCCCACCGCCCTTGCATCTACGGGAGCCTCCCTGCATAATCCGAATCTGCCACGTTGGAATCGACCGGAGGCTGCCGATGACGAAAGCACAGCTTCAAAGTCATCTCGATGCCGCTGAGAAAAGCCCCAGGGACATTGCAACTGCCGTCTCAGGTTTGTCGGACGAGGTCCTACGCTACAAGCCTTCCTCTGACAAGTGGTGCGTGCTGGAAATTCTCGGTCATCTAGCGGATGTTGAGGTCATCTACGGATATCGACTGCGACAAATGCTGGCCGACAACAAGCCCGTTATCGCGCCGCTCGATCAGGATGCTTGGGCCCGCAACCTGAACTACTTGGATTCACTTCCCTCGGAACTCGTCGCGTTCTACGGGCTGGCACGGCATCACAACTTGCGTCTGCTGCGAGCTCTGAGGGTTTCCGATCTTTCCAAGTCGGCATTCCACCCAGAGATCCAACGAAACGTGACGGTCGCCGACCCAGTAGAGAGAATGGGCGGGCATGGTGCTGCTCACTTGCAGCAGATTGAAAGACTGAAAGCCGAAGCAGCGAGTTGTAGTTTCAGCTAAGGTGTCAATGGCTGACTTTATTCCTCCCACGCTGTGGCACTGCGCCAGCGGATCAGGTCCGTTGTCTCTTGCCAGCGGAGGTGAATTCAGTTCTCTAGGTCGTACTGCTGTTGCGCGATAAGGACCGCGGGCCATTCACCACGATCACCAGTACCGCCGCAGCCCAGAACGTAAGCACGAATGATCCGAACGGAATCGGGTGCTTATCGACCAAGTTTTGACCAAGGCTCAGACCAACATGCGACGCCCAAGCGATCGGCAGACTTCCAGCCGTGCTGTTGTATAGCCAGGCCATCATTACCGAGTTGGCTACCTCATACGCCAGCCAGGTTAAGACTGGAGCTTGGAGCAGTTCCGTAAGAGAACCCCCGGCCGGCGTTGCGACCGGCCAATAGTGCCACAAGGACCAGACAGTGCCGACCACCAAGCTTGCCCCGAGTGCACCCAAGCGTTTCTGCAGTGTTGGTTGCATATAGCCGCGCCAGCCCAGCTCTTCACCCCAAGGACCAGTTAACCACCCAGCAAAGTGCAGAGAGCGCGGAAGAGTGAACAAGTGCGCAGGCGTCGTCCCGCCGGAGAGCGCCGTAATTAGGAGTGCGATCAGCCCCAGGAAAGCGGGACCCAGGAAAGCTGTTACAAACCACATCGAGTGAACTCGCCAGCGCTGAAACTGCCTAAACAGCCGACCTACGCCCGCGTTCCCTGACCTCAACCTCGTGACGCTAACAGCGGCAAGAAACGGACCATAAGCGCCAATCACCATCAAAATGATGGCTAATGGCGTTGAGATTGGAATCGGATGCTGAACCGGGCGTGCTCCATTAACGAGGTTGGCATGGGTTGAAAGCACAACTACCATCCCCGTCCCCCATGTGATCAGGAAGGTAAGGACGATAAACAGAATCGTGTCGCATACCGGCCGTTCCGAGTAGCCACTGCAATTGAGCTCAATGCATTTCCGATCTCGTTTCCATGAAAGCTGCCGTCCAGTCGAGAGTGTAACGGCGATTCTTGACCAACAATCCGAAAATCTACTCAACACCGTCTTGGCACGGTTCTACGCAGAGTTCGCGGGTTCGTCCAGAGAAACACTCCTAAGGCCGTCACAAGATAGCTGCCAGCGACTATCAGATGCTGTCGACCTCCGTCAGCCGGTGTCGGTATAGACTGGCTGCAAGGTTGTGTCCGAGATGCGCAAGCACTTATCTGTGCAATCGGGGGTACTTCCGAATTGCACCGTGGCCTGGAATTGGCGCCACGTGCCAGAGACGTTCCTTGCGCCTCATGATTGAGGAGGTCAGAAGCTGCGCAAGAGAAAATCGCTCGCGCTCCCCAGCACTTTCTCTCGCATCGGGCGATCGGGTAGCATGCGAGCAATTTCAGTTGCCCCGATCATCGTTGAAAAAATCGCAAAGAAAGCACGTTCTTTATCCACGGTCCGCCGGCCAGGCATGAACGGCAGCATTCGGCTTTTGTAGTTTATGAGCTCCGCGACGATCTGAGGCTTCATATTCTTATCTGCCCGCGCTAATTCGGACGCAAGTGCCGCCAGCGGGCACCCCGCTCGGGATGTTCGCAAAATTCCGGGCGCAGGTAGGTTTTCACAATTGCCTTCCACGCCTCCCCACGGGGCGCCCGTTCAGCGGCACGAACCAGGGTTTGAACGATTTCCCGGAATGCCCCGCTCAGTGATTCCACGAGCAGGTCGTCCTTGCTCCCGAAATGCTTGTAAAAGCCTCCGTGGGTCAGGCCGGTGTCACGCATAACCGCGCCAACCGCCGCGCCATTCAAGCCTTCGGTGCGGACGCGCCGGGAGGCGTCTTTCACAATCTTCTGATGGATCTGGATTTTATGTTCGGGCCGGTAACGCATCACAAATAGGATGCTGCTGATCATCCAAAAGTGGAACTCAGCCCCAACAATGAGGGGAAAGAACAAATCCGGAATCCATAGGATGATTTGTATCATCCTATGTGACACGAAAGGAAAACTCCTATGTCTGATCCCATCTTGGTCACAGGTGCAGCTGGTGGAACGCAAGGGTCGACCGGAAGACGGGTCGCAAGTCTTTTGATGGAGCAAAGCATTCCGGTTCGCGCCTTAGTTCACAAGCTCGATGCCAGGTCCGATGAGCTCCGCAAACAGGGAGCGGAGGTGGTCGAGGGCGACCTCCTGAATTCGGCTTCAGTGCAGGCCGCCATGCGCAATATCAAGCGCGCGTACTTCACATATCCGGTGGCCGACGGCCTGCTTGAGGCAGCAGCAATCTTCGCCTCAGCCGCTCGCGACGCTGGCTTGGAGTTGGTAGTGAACAATTCGCAGTATCAAGGCAGGCCTGATGATCCCGGCTTTCGCGATCTACAACATGCTCCGAGCTTCCGCAATTTGCAGCATCGGCTCGCCGATCGCATCTTCGACTGGGCGCAGGTCGGCGCCGTTCATCTCCAGGCTCCGCCCTATTACGAAAACGTTCGCGCTCTTATCAGTCGGGGCGTCGCCGAGCAAAGCACCGTCTTCCTGCCGTGGGGCGAGGATAAGACCGTCATTCCACTCGTTGGCGCGGAAGACGTGTCCCGTGTAGCCACAACCCTGCTGGCTAATCCTGGCGTGCCGTCTCAGAGCGTCTACGCTCTGGTCAGCGAAACTCCAACGGTGATAGAGATCACCGAAGCTCTCAGGAGAGCAATCGGACGGCCGATTCGATACGTGGCAATTACGGACGAGCAGTGGGCAAATGCAGTGAAGGAGCGCGTCAACCCTCACGCGCTCGATCATCTGACACATCTCTGGCGGTACTTCCGAAGAGGTGGAGAACGCTTCCAGGCTACCGATGCGATCCGAGTCGTGACCGCACGAGATCCGCAGACACTGGAAGAATTTTTCAGGAAGAATGCCAAAGCAATCGGCGCAGGACCGCAATGAGCGCATCCCCCGGCAATCGGCGGGCGCCCCGACAAATCTTATAAGGAGATGATCATGCCCAAGCCAAGAATTATCGTGACTGGAGCGACCGGGAAAACGAGCAACGTTGTCGTTGCCGAACAGCTGAAAGCCGGCGGAACACGAGGATGGACTGGTCGCCTCGTCGTAGAGCGAAAGGAACGCGACAAAGCATGGAAAGCCTAAATAACAAATGGGCGCTCGTGACTGGAGCATCAAGTGGATTTGGCTTTCAGTTCGCCAAACTTCTCGCAGAGCGCAAGGCGAATCTCGTGCTCGTCGCGCGTCGCACGGAGCCCATGGAGAACCTTGCAAACGAGCTTAGGCACAAGCATTCCGTGCAGGTCCTAGTGGAAGGAATGGACCTATCACGGTCTGGGGCGGCAGCCGAGCTCAAGTCCCGCCTCGATGCACGTGGCATTTCGATCGACATCCTTGTGAATAATGCCGGTTACGGCCTTTACGGCGCATTCGTCAGTCAACCGCTTGAGAAAATCGCCGACATGCTGCAGTTGAACATCGTCGCCGTGACTGAGCTCACTCACATTTTTGCACGAGACATGATGCAGCGCCGGAATGGCCATATCCTTTTGACGGCCAGTCTTCTCGGATATCAGGCAGTTCCCGGTTTCGCAGCTTACGCGGCAACTAAGGCTTATGTTCTCCAGTTCGGAGAAGCGCTTCACCACGAACTGCAGCATTATGGTGTTACTGTGACCGCCTTGTGTCCGGGCGCTGCGGCGACCTCCTTTGGCGAGGTCGCCGGTCAGAAGATCTCGCCGCTGTTGAAACTCACGATGGTGAAGCCTGAGCTTGTCGCTAAGGCCGGTGTTCTGGCCATGCTGGGACGGAGAGCAACCGTGGTCCCTGGCTTCTTGAACAAGGCGACAGTGTTCCTCGATCGGCTCATGCCTCGTGCAATGCAACGCATGGTCGTTGGAAGGGTCGTCGCGGGTTCACGGACCGACTGATCGCAGACTCCGCATACCGGATGTGGAATCGGAACCGCCACCCGCTTTGGCCACATAGATCGGCTTGTGAGAATCAATCACAGCCACTCCTGGACGACTGGCCATCCTGAAGTCATCCTAGGTCCGATGTGGCGCAGGCCAGCGCCCGGCGACGGATAACCACTAAAACGGCCTATTCGTGAACGCGCCGTGTAACCTCACAGGATCCCCGTAGATGAATCTGTCTGCGTCGATTACTCGCGATTAACGGGGTAGTGACTACCAATCGGCTGCCGGCGGTTAGGTAAATCCTAGCCGACTTATCAGGACTAATCTTTTCCACGGGCGCAGTTTCGACTCAACCGGGTACCAAAAATGTGCCTAATGTACTCCGGAGAGAAGAAATTGTTGTCTGTTTGCATGTAGTCAAACGAGTATCCTCTTTCCATCTTTCCATCGCGCTTCGAGTCATCGCAGGAAAATGGAAACCGCTAATCCTTGCATAAACTCAGGAGCGGAACCCTTCGCTACGGCCAGCGCCAACGTCGTACGTGACTCAACCTTACCGCACAGATAAATTTGGTCAACGGGGCGATGCCGCGAATGAGCGTTGGAGGAAGAATTGTTTTTTGTAACCAGCCATCTTGCGCACTTTTATGGAACCGGATCATTCGCCGCTGGCATTCCACGCCGACATGCCAATTTACATC
>Ga0310914_10002661_pt1 | contig 12133 bp, 8 predicted proteins | sample GREbulkMGAN108_FD_203450 | JGI IMG/M metagenome (GOLD analysis project Ga0310914, IMG submission 203450) | Lab enrichment of tropical soil microbial communities from Luquillo Experimental Forest, Puerto Rico - GRE.bulkMG.AN108 | ecosystem: Environmental > Terrestrial > Soil > Tropical forest >...
GACGATCATCTCGGGGATGGCAGCGAGTGCCGCCTCCTGATCGATCAGCAGGATATTGTATTGCTCACGGACCAGAGCTTTAAAATCAGATAACGTTATATCAGTATGAGTTTCACGAATGCGGCGCAGCATTTCGAAACCGCGTTCATCAACCGCCTCGCGGCTCATGCCTGCGTACAACAGCCCACGGATCATGGCTGCGCGGAAGCCACCGACCGGAATGCGTGACTTGAGTTCAGCTATCCGTTGATTCAATAGCTGATAATGTAAAGGACTCTCCGCTGCTTTTCGCAGCGGCTCCGTTCCGGTTGGGTCAATGCCGACAGCTGCCTGTAGTATTGGCGAGCCATACACATCCAAAAAGGTCTGTTCAGCCCACTTCTCGTTCGTATCACGCCACCCATCAAGCATGGCAACAACTTGATCGGATACGCTCTGCTGAACTGCAATGAATGGATTATTTGGCTCTACAGGCTTTCGTTGCTTCCGCACCTCTTCCGCGAGGCCTTTAACCGCCTTCATCGCTGGATTCGCGTCAGAAAACATCTCATATGGCAGACGCAACGGGTGCATCTTCTGCATCCACTGTGCCAGCGGTGTACTGACCGAAGCGCGCACTATAGGCTGCACAAATGTTCGGTACATGGCGAGATTGATTTCGGAAACACGAGCAGCGGTCGCAAAGCGGCGCTCATCGGCCGCATCGTTACCACCAAGTGCCCGGATATCGTCGAGTGTTCTGGCCTCGCACCGCATGACCCAGTTCCCGCTCGCGAGATCTGGGTTCACCGTATCCTCGGTTTTGTTTTCGAAGACAGCTTCGTAAAGGCCCGGTGGCAGTGTATCGATCAAATCGATATTGCTTGAGAACTCCCCATGCTCTTTCTTCGCCACGCCCCCCGAGACAAAGATACCTAAATGACCGATGGTCTCATGAATGGTGTAGACGATAGTCTGACCATATGACCGGATTTCATCCACATCCTTATAAAGGTCGAGAATCCAGTCGAGTGCCTGCTGCGGAGGGGTAATGTTGTCGCCTTTCGAGCAGAAGGCCACAATGGGAGAGCGAATGTTGCGAAGGTCGATCGCAGTACCGTCTGATGTTTTGATTCTACCGGCAGCGAGATTGTTTCCGACGAACAATTCATCGACGATAAACTGAATTTCTTCAGCATTGAGATTGACGTGACCGCCCCACCAGCGTTCAAATTCTAAATAACGAGGAGCTTCGGTGTCTATTTTGGAGTAGAGGTTGTATTGTTTAGTCCAAAGAGTGTTAGCAGGATTCTGATTCTCAAAATTCTGGACCAACCACGCACCATCAAACTTGCCGGCGCCGAGGTCACCGGTCAGGGCGGTCAACCAACTGCCCCCCAACAATCCGCCGCTATAACGCATCGGATTTTTGCCTCGCACACCCGCCCAATACGACAGCGGGGACCCAGCAATGATGATAGGACCGAACAATTCAGGGCGGATCGCGGCTAACATCATGATCGCCCAGCCGGCCTGGCAGTTGCCGATAACGCACGGTTTGCCTTCGGCCTTTGGGTGCAATTCGGCCACCTTTTCAAGAAACACCGCTTCGGCGCGGGCGATATCCTCAATTGTCTGTCCCGGTACTGGATCCGGGAGGAAGCCCACAAAGTAACAAGGGTGTCCCGCCTTAAATGCCACGCCGATTTCGCTGTCCGCCTTAAAACCACCGATGCCCGGACCATGCCCAGCACGCGGATCAACAACCACGAACGGCCTGCGCGTCATGTCGAGTTCAACGCCCGGAGGAGGCACAACCCTCACAAGCGCATAGTTGACCGGCCGATCGAGCTTCCGCCCATCAATGAGGAGCTCTACTTCAAAGTTGAGCACATGCGGGGCGGTTTTTGCCACGTGTTCGCGATATTGATTTCCGCGCTGACGCATGACATCCCAGAACAGGACGGTGCGCTGGGCGGCATCAATAAAATAATCCGTTGCAGAAGCGAAAGGAGCGAGAAAGGTCGAATATGCACTGGTCGAGGTGGAAAGTTCTGCATTGGATGGCATCTTTGTGGCTCCTTCTCCCGTTACCTCTCAGCGACGCACGCACGTGCGAAATGCTTCGCCTTCAAAGAAGGCAATTTAACGCCAGTTCATGCATTGGCGTCCAGCAAGCAAACGTCTGTGCTATAAATAATTTCTCCACTGCGAGTGAAAATGCCTACCAGACACTTTGCCTTTTTGAAAGGTTAGTCAAAACAAGATCTTGGTCATTGACGCAGTATAACCTTGGGCCGCGGGATGTCCCTGCGATATAATGTCACAAATGTTACAAGAACATGAGCAGCTTATTTGGTCACCTAAAGTTGTAACGTGACATATACCACCTGACGGTCCCGTCTCTTTCTAAGTTCCAGCCCACATTTCTCAAATACCTTTAGCATGGCCCTATTGTCGGGCAGAACCTCGGCTATAAATCCTTTAAGCCCCGCGGCGCGCGCAAGCGTAACGAGATGGCGCATCAGCGCCAAACCAATACCCTGTCCCTGGTATTCGTCGATCACGGCGAAGGCCACTTCTGCAGTTCCGGGTCTTACGAGGACGTAGCGTCCACCGCCGACGATCTTGCCTTGACCACCCTCCTCTGCCACTGCGACCAATGCGACATGTTTTACGAAGTCGATATTCACGAAGAAAGCGATTTCCTTTTCTGAAAACTCTCTTCTTACACCGAAAAACCTGCGGTATAGCGACTGGGTACTTGCGCGGCCGACAGCTGCAATAAGGCCTGCTCGATCGTCCGACTTGAGCGCACGGATTTCGATTTTTCGTCCATCGCGCAATATTTCAACCGCTGAGAACTTGGATGCTTCTAACATCGCTTGCGACCCATGGCCGGAATATAACAAACGCGGGATGTAGGTTATGTCGTTTCTTTTCTTGGCAAATAATCAGGAGCCAAAGCAAATAGGTTGCGTGGATGCACGCCGCACAAACACAGCTCCAAACTCCGCTGCAGTGCAAAATCAACCAGCACTCCCCCAACGGGCCATATACGCTAGTATAGGAGCCTATTGTTGCGATGCAGAGTAAAATCAGGGGCCACGTTAGCGCGTCATAAACGAAGGCCCCAACATTATGGTCGCCGTTTATTGGTTTCGCAGCAGGTTATCTGATCGCGCTAACTCGTGCTGCCCCTTAGAACGAAATTTTTTTGACGCTGGCTTGTGTATGAGTGATTATTATTTTGCCTAACGACCCTGATGATGTCCGCGACACGATCTTGGGAGTCTAACCATGGAGCACCCCCTCAGAAGTCCGGAAGAAATTTTAGCCTATCGCTCCTTACATCAGATCCTGGAGTCAAAACCAAAAGCCTTGTGGACGGTCGGCCCCGCGGACAGCGCACTCACTGCGCTGCAGATGATGGCCGATAAAAATATTGGGCACCTCGTCGTTTTGGAGCGCGGTACGTTGGTCGGAGTCCTGTCAGAGCGCGATTGCGTGCGGCGGGTGCTGCTGGCGAGGAAACCCTTGGAGACGACACCGGTCAGAGACTTTATGGTCCGCGACGTCGTCACCGTGGATTTCTCACACAAATTCGCCGACTGCCTACGGCTAATGCATCAGCACAAAGTTCTCCACCTGGTAGTTATGGACAGCGGAAAGGCGGTGGCCGTCATCTCGATCCGCGACTTGCTAGGCGAAGCCGTAACACATCACGAAAAGATTATTGGGGAGCTTGAGCGCGAGCGTCTAACGATCTTCACGTCGACGGCCTGAAATTTCCGCTCTGCTGCGGCGTGTCGATACTCGGCAACGGGAGCGATCGTTATGAGCCTTCTGATTGTAATTGGTGCACTAGTATTTCTTATGTTCGTGGCCTATCGCGGCTACAGCGTAATTCTTTTCGCTCCAGTAGCTGCCCTTGGCGCCGTATTGCTAACCGACCCGGCGTTGGTTCCGCCGATGTTCTCCAGCGTTTTTATGGAGAAGACGGTTGGTTTCCTAAGAAACTATTTTCCGGTGTTCATGCTCGGAGCTGTTTTCGGCAAGGTCATCGAACTATCTGGATTCTCCAAATCGATCGTTTCCGCAGTGATCGGATTGCTAGGCCGCGAACGCGCAATTCTATCGATTGTCGTGGTGTGCGCGATCCTGACCTATGGCGGCGTGTCGTTGTTCGTAGTGGTGTTCGCAGTTTACCCGTTCGCGGCCGAGATGTTTCGCCAGAGCAATATTCCGAAGCGGCTCATACCTTGCACCATCGCTCTTGGCGCATTCAGCTTTACGATGGATGCCCTGCCGGGCACACCGCAGATTCAGAACATCATCCCTACCACGTTCTTTCAGACGACGACCTGGGCCGCTCCGTGGCTTGGGCTAATCGGCAGCGTGTTCGTTCTCGTCGGTGGTCTTGCTTACATCGAGAGTCGTCGGAGGGCCGCGCACGCGCATGGAGAGGGCTATGGCACCGACCTCAAGAACGAACCAGAGCCATTCGAAGCCGAAAAATTGCCCAACGCCTGGATCGCTCTCTTGCCGCTGGTTGTAGTGGGCGTCTCAAACTTTATTCTGACACACTTAATTCCCCGCACCTATGGTGCAACGCATGAAATCAATCTGGGTAGTCACCCGATCGTCACTAAAATTCCTCCCGTATCCGCTATCTGGGCGGTCGAGGGCGCGCTGTTGCTCGGTATCTTGATTGTGGTGGCTTTTGCTTGGCGTCCCGTGCTTGCGAAATTTGCGGATGGCAGCAAGGCGGCGGTTGCGGGCGCGCTCTTGGCTTCGCTCAACACCGCGTCGGAGTACGGATTTGGTGGCGTGATCGCTTTGCTACCAGGTTTCGTACTGATAGCGGACGCGCTTAGGGCGATTCCCAATACGCTCGTAAATGAAGCCGTTAGCGTGACTGTGCTTGCCGGAATAACAGGTTCGGCTTCCGGCGGGATGAGCATTGCCCTTGCTGCGATGGCCGATAATTTCGTCGCTGCTGCAGAGACGGCAAAAATTCCACTCGAGGTATTGCATCGTGTCGCGTCCATGGCAAGCGGCGGCATGGACACACTGCCGCATAATGGTGCGGTCATCACGTTGCTTGCTGTTACCGGCCTCACTCACAGGCAGGCCTATAAGGACATTTTCGTGATTACGCTGACGAAAACTGCGGCAGTCTTCTTTGTAATCGCAGTGTACTATTTGACCGGTATCTACTGATGAATCGATGACTTGGACTGAGCAAATCGCAAGGCTGCCGAACACGACTTGTTGCAGCCTTTAAGAAAATGAGGAGGGCTCTCGTCATGTCGGTGACCACCTCCCAACCAACCAATACCTCAGCGCGTTTGCCGGACACGGGAAAGATCGTCAGCGCCGAGGATGCAGTTCGTCTCATACGCACCGGTGACACGGTCGCGACCGGTGGTTTTGTCGGCATCGGTTTTGCTGAAGAAATCGCCATCGCGCTAGAGGCACTTTATCTCTCGACCGACGAACAAGATCTCAAGGCGGACAGTAAGCCGCGCAATCTCACGCTAGTTTACGCCGCGGGACAGGGCGACGGTAAGGAGCGTGGGCTCAACCATCTTGGGCATGACGGACTGGTGCGACGCGTTATTGGCGGACACTGGGGGCTGGTGCCGAAACTGCAGCGCCTTGCTATTGCCAACAAAATCGAGGCCTACAATCTCCCACAGGGCGTGATCACGCATCTGTTTCGCGATATTGCCGCCAAGCGGCCTGGCCATATCACACGCGTTGGACTCGGAACCTACGTCGATCCGCGCCATGGTGGCGGGAAGATAAACGAATGCACTAAGGATGATCTTGTAGAGCTAATCGATATCAAAGGTGAAGAGTTTCTATTTTATCAGGCTTTCCCGATCAATGTCGGCATCATCCGCGGGACGACCGCCGATCCTGATGGCAACGTTACCATGGAAAAAGAGGCGCTCACCCTCGAAGCGCTAGCAATCGCCATGGCGGTACGAAACTCCGACGGGGTGGTCATCGTGCAGGTCGAGCGAATAGCCGAACGTGGGTCACTCAATCCGAGACAGGTCAAAATACCCGGCGTCCTCGTGGACTGCGTGGTTGTAGCCAAGCCGGAAAACCACTGGCAGACATTTTCAGTCCAATACGACCCCGCCTTCAGCGGCGAGATCCGAGCGCGTACCGGTTCGATTCCACCAATGGAATTGGATGAGAGGAAAATTATTGCGCGACGCGCGGCCCTGAATCTCAATGCCAACAGCGTCGTAAACCTCGGCATCGGAATGCCCGAGGGCATTGCGAACGTCGCCAACGAGGAAAAAATAACCGACCTGCTGACGTTGACAGCTGAACCCGGGGTCATCGGCGGCATACCAGCGGGAGGACTCAATTTCGGTGCCGCCGTCAACGCGCAAACTATAATCGATCAGCCATATCAGTTTGACTATTACGATGGTGGTGGTCTCGACGCAGCATTTCTCGGTCTGGCCCAAGCAGATCAAGAGGGCAACCTGAACGTAAGTAAGTTCGGCCCGCGCCTCGCGGGGGCCGGCGGTTTTATAAATATCAGCCAAAATGCCAAGCAGGTGGTTTTCGTTGGAACCTTTACGGCTGGCCGTCTACAAGTAGCAGTTCAGGACGGTCGCCTGCGGGTCGTTAGTGAGGGCAACTTGCCGAAGTTCGTAAAGGAGGTTGAACACAGGACGTTTTCGGGCGGTCTCGCGGCAAAGCGCAGACAACCTGTACTTTATGTCACAGAACGCTGCGTATTCGATCTCACCGAGGAGGGCCTGGAGCTAATCGAGGTTGCGCCCGGCATAGATATTGAGCGGGATATTCTGGCAAGGATGGCGTTTCGTCCGATCATGCGTCGTGACCCTATGATTATGGATAAGCGGATATTTCTTGAAGAGCAGATGGGATTGAGAGACGACCTGCTGCGCATGCCGCTTGAGCGCCGCTTCACCTACCACCCTCAGCAAAACCAGTTCTTTGTCAATTTCGAAGGTCACGTAATTCGAAACCATAAAGACATCGAACAAGCTCGCCGTATCGTCGAAGACATGCTGTCGCCGTTGGGGCGCAAGGTCTACGTCATCGTCAACTACGACAATTTCAAAATCTACCCTGACATGATCGACGAATATACCGCAATGGTCCGTGATGTGGCCGACCGGTTTTACTACGCCGCTACCCGCTATACGACTAATGCATTTTTGCGCAAAAAGTTAGGCGCAGCTTTGAATCGGCGCGCTCTGGCACCGCACATTTACGAAAGCGCAGACGAAGCGCGCGCCCATCTGCGTGAGTTAGAAATTAAGACCGCAAGCTGACAACAGCGAAATATGAGCAACCATATGAACAAACCTGCAAAACCCATCGGCGCCGCAACTGCGAGTCCTCAGGAGATTACGAATCCTCAGGAAATTAGAAGCGGCGCGAAAAATGACACTAGCCCGACAGGCGGAGCATTGAGCCCGAAGGCCATCGACGCCTTGGCGGACATCGCCAAACGAAGCGATAGGCTTTTTCAACTATACATCGAAAAGCTCAAAACAGACGACGGTTATCAGGTGATTGACCCCAAAACCGTCGTAGCGACGTTCCAAGAATTAGTCCAAAGAGTTGAGGTTGATCCCGCGCCGATTGTTAAAGAGCAATTGGCGCTTTGGACCGATATGGCCACACTCTGGCAGCGAACGGCCTCCCGCATTCTTTTCAATACACCAGTCGAACCGGTCGTCGAACCGGCCAAACAAGACAACCGGTTTAAGAACAAATCCTGGGACGAAAATCCTCTGTTTGACTATATGAAGCAATCCTACCTTCTTTTGTCGCGGTATTTTCAGTCGTCAGTTCGTAACGTCAAAGGGCTCGATCCACACACGCTCCATCAGGCGGAATTCTATACCCGTCAGTTCGTCAACGCATTGTCACCGACCAACTTTGCCGCCACAAATCCGGATGTCATCAACAAGACAATGGAGACCCGGTGCGAAAACCTAATCGCAGGTCTAAGGAATTTCATTGAAGATCTCGAACGCGGCGGCGGCCGGCTAAGAGTGAAGATGGCCGACAATGAGGCTTTTCAATTCGGCAAGAACATTGCCAGTACACCTGGGAAGGTCGTTTTCCAAAACGAACTGATTCAACTTATTCAATACGAGCCATCGACCCCAACAGTTTATCGCCGGCCATTGCTTATTGTGCCGCCTTGGATCAACAAATTCTATATCTTGGATCTCAAGCCTAAGAACTCGTTTATCAAATGGTGTGTCGACCAAGGTCACTCAGTTTTTGTGATCTCTTGGGTCAATCCCGGTGCCGAACTCGCCAGCAAAGCATTTTCTGACTATCTCCTCGAGGGACCCCTAGCGGCTATCGATGCAATCAAGCGAGCAACTGGGGAAGCCGAGGTCAACGTTATTGGGTACTGCATCGGTGGTACCCTGACTGCGACCGCCCTCTCCTACATGGCTGCAAGAAACGATAGACGCGTCACCTCTGCCACTCTGTTTACAGCACTTTTGGACTTTGCCGACGTGGGCGATATTTCAGTATTCATTGACGACGCTCAGCTTAAACTTGCTGACGAGCACATGAATCGCCTCGGTTACCTTGAAGGTTATCAAATGGCTGAGGCATTCAATCTCATGCGCGAAAATGATCTAATCTGGTTCTTCATCGTAAATAATTATCTGCTCGGCCGCGATCCAGCTGCGTTTGATATTTTGTATTGGAATTCGGATTCGACGCGCATGCCGGCGACAATGCAGAGCTTCTACTTGCGCAATATGTATCATCGTAACGTTCTCAAGAACCCAGGCGGTATTACGCTAGCCAATGTCCCCATCGATCTGCGGAAGATCAATGTTCCGATTTATTTCCTGTCGACACGCGAGGACCACATTGCCCCTTGGCGTTCGACCTATGCAGGGACACCGTTGGTCTCAGGTCCGGTTCGTTTTGTACTCGGCGCTTCCGGGCATGTCGCCGGCGTGATCAATCCGCCAGCTGCCAATAAGTACGGCTATTGGACCAACGAGACTTTACCAGCGGATCCGGACGCCTGGTTGAACAGCGCCTCATTTCACCAAGGCTCCTGGTGGACCGATTGGGCGAAATGGATTGCCGGTCATGGCGGCGAAAAAGTTCCGTCGCGCCATCCCGGCGACCATGACCTTTCAGCAATTGAGGATGCGCCGGGATCGTACGTCAGAGTAAGACTCTAGGCACGTCGCCTGGAAGCTTAAATTTTCCGAAGTTGCTACCAACTCAGCGTAATTCCTATGTCGCCCGGCAGTCCGCCCGGCCAGTCAACAATCTCACACTTTAAATGGTAACCACGCGACTGCAGGTGTTTTTTCCAAAACTGGTAAAGCTCGAGCGGCAGTCCCGTAAGTGTATTTTCCCAACCTGGCTCTTGCTGATTAATCGCACGCCCACGATCAGTGAAAAGTTGATTTGAAAACTGGCCAACGCGAACTTCGGTAAGACCGTTGCTCACGGCTCGATTTATAATAGCGGCCGCCCGTTTAAGTCTCTCCTCGTCAGATACACCGGAAGGTTTTTCAAGCTTTTCGAGTAATGCTTGTTTCTCCGCATCAGCGGCAGCCTTTTTGCGCGTGAACTCCGCTGCTTTTTCTGCCTCAGCCACCGCAATTTTTTTCTTTAAATCCGCCGCGCTTGGAAGCAGTTCGTCAAGACTCGTTGTCATTGCTCACCTCCGGCCCTGATTAAGCCTTGCAGAGAAGCCCTTCCACATTTGTGCGCTTCGGTCGCCACCGCTACGCCAGAAATTACCGTAGCACAATACCAAATCGAGGCAAATCAATGCAGGCGCTGTATCGATCGCCTAATCCATGATGTGGTATCCGCCGTCAATATAAAGAGTTTCGCCTGTAATAAGGCGCGCCGCATCGTGCGCGAGAAAGGCGGTGGCAACACCAACGTCATCGATGCTGACGAGACTGCGCGTAGGTGCCTTTGATTTAGCTTTGTCCAGCAATGCGTCAAACTCAGGGATTCCTGATGCAGCCCTTGTCGCCAGGGGCCCAGGCGAAATCGCGTGAACGCGAATGCCCTTTGGGCCGAGTTCAGCTGCAATGTAACGGACCGCGCATTCTAGCGCCGCTTTGGCAACGCCCATAATGTTGTAATTCTTCACGACCATGTGGCTGCCGTAGTAACTCATTGTGAACAGGCAACCGCCCTTCTTCATCAAGGGTTCGGCTAGGTGTGCCATGCGAATGAATGTCCAACAGGACACATCCATAGTGGTGAGAAAACCATCTTTCGTTACATCCGTAACGCGTCCGCCGAGCGCATTTTTAGGCGAAAACGCGATGGAGTGAACGGCAAAATCTAGTCTGCCCCAATCCTTGGCGATCCGCTCAAAGACGGCCTCCATTTGGCCGGGAACATTGACGTCAAGCGGCATCACGATTGGGGCCTCTAGTGCGCGGGCGAGCGGGTCCACATATTTCTTTGCTTTGTCATTAAGGTATGTCACCGCAAGCTCAGCCCCGAATGCTCGAAAAGCTTTGGCGCAACCCCAGGCGATGGAATTTTCATTGGCAATGCCAACAACAAGTCCCCTCTTGCCTTCGAGGAGCTTGGCTTTCACAGCGGGAATCATCGACGAATTGCTTTTGGTATCGAGCTTAGGCATGTGCGTCTCCACGTAACGCTCTGCGATCTTTTTTATCTCACGAAAGGCCTGACGTCGATCTTTGGCATCGTCTACATGGGCAACTTCGCGACCGTTGACCTTAAAATGGCCCTCACCCCACGGGGCTACATCTATTTCTAAGCGATCATTCCCTACGTTCGCGACAAATTGTTGAATGGTAGCGCCCTTCCCGACGGCCAAAGCATCATTTGATCGCCAATCAAGCGTCATTGATATCATCTGCGGTCCTCATTTTAGATCAGGTCGCGTCCGCTAGAAATTAGTGGAGACCTGGCAAAAAAATCATTGTCCTAAGGTACAATATGGCCAGCGAAGTCGGTGTTTCAGGGTAGGTTAGGTCGAAACAGCGCTCGCCTTTGTAACACTCGGTGCTGATGTTGGCACGTGCTGATGGAGGAACGGTCTACAGCATCCGAAACCGGACCGGATGTTCAGTCTGGCGTACGGTCATTGTTGATTTGCGGGCTTGCCCAAGGGCTAATCTTCGTCACCACCCAACGCACTAATAATCCAATAAGACAACCAAAGATGACCTCTGCGACCTTATGCACACTATGTTCCCGTTTTTAACAGAATCGGCCATTAACAGACTCGTGCAGCGCAGCAAAATGGATCGTTATTCGATTCCCCAAACGACAATTTTGTGAGAAAATCAACAGTTCAATTTGACGTTTTGAAATCTAACTTGGGAGAACGGTTCATGCGTACCAGGCTCATAGTCTCAGGACTCTTTTTTGTTTTTGCTTCGGTGTCATCTGCTCAAGCGCAGACGTCAATCGACGTTGCGAAGATTAGTTGCGATGAATACGTTCATTCTAAAATTGCCACCCCTAAATTAATCGCCGCTTGGTTAAGCGGTTACTATAATGGCAAACGTAACAACACGGTCATTGACTTACAAAACATGCAAGAAAATGTGAATAAGGTCGATCATTATTGTGAGGGCGAGGCGAATTGGAAAGTGCCAGTCATGCAGGCAATCGAACAGGTGCTAGGCACGGCCAAATAGCAGACAGGGATCGGCGAAGGGTGCGATGTCCGCTTCTCTAATCGGCCGGTTTGGGTTAAGCGCTTGAGCAAAGTCGCACAACATTGTCCCAAGGGACAGTGCGGGCCTCGGGTACTACCGAAAAAAACAGGACATCGGCTGGCATTAGTTTCGAGCCAGCGCCCTCAATGAGTGGGGGGAATTACAAAAACTAAAAGGGACGCCAACCGGGGCGGCCCTTTGATTGTGTAGGTCCAATTTTAGAAGAACCTGTAGTTCACGCCAACCAGGACAGTAGACTCGTTCCGGTTGTTGGTGCTCCAAGCACAGCCGGTCGAACAGACGGCCAAGTTTGGGGTGACCACGCTACCTGAGTTCGAGCCCTGGCTCATGTAATTGCCTTCGACAAACGCCGACCAGTGCGGAGCGAACATCCATTCAACACCGCCACCGACCGTCCAGCCGCTCCTAGTGCT
>Ga0310914_10002664_pt1 | contig 12125 bp, 17 predicted proteins | sample GREbulkMGAN108_FD_203450 | JGI IMG/M metagenome (GOLD analysis project Ga0310914, IMG submission 203450) | Lab enrichment of tropical soil microbial communities from Luquillo Experimental Forest, Puerto Rico - GRE.bulkMG.AN108 | ecosystem: Environmental > Terrestrial > Soil > Tropical forest >...
TAGAACGATTGATTCACCCCCTCCGCGGGTCGGGTTCGAGTTCGCGGGCTTCGGGCGATTTCGCCTTGCGGCCATATACCTGGAGTTCGCTCTTTAGGCGCTCTTGGCTCAGGCGGTGACCGTAGCAGGGCGACCGCCTGTGAGATTGTAGCGCCATAATACGATCGCGAAGCCGACGATGGTCAACCCGGCTACAATTATTGCCCAAGGCTGGGCACCAAGCCGCTCAAACCATTGTGTGTAGAACTCGATCGCGCCGAAGACCGCCGCGGTGGTGACGACCCAACGGCGGTTGGTGTGCGCCGCCCAAACCCCAACGGCGATGATGACGATGGCCCATCCGACGATGAACGCGGTTTCCGGTATGTGTAGGTGGGCGGCGCGCCAAGCCTCCCGGTCAGACCAGAGCCGGTAGCCTTCGTCCTGCGCCCAAGTCTGGCCGGGATAGTCGCCCCACAGCGAGCCGATCCAGAAGCCGAAATTCACGAGTATCAGCGACACTCGGGCAAAAGTGATTGCCAACTGCTCATAGGCTTGCGCGACGTACTGCGAAATTAGGTAGGCTACCCCAGCGAGGAGCCCAAAGAACACGATCGTGATGGAGGGCTCGGTGACCGTCAGCATATAGACGGCGTGCATGTAGCCGGTACTGCTGCCTAGCGCACCGGCGAGCGCCAACGGCACCAGCGCCATCAAGAAATTGCTGCGGATCGGCAACTGCGAGCGCCAAGAATAGGAGGGCCGAGAAGGCGAGCCCGGCGAAATCGGCCTCAACAAACCCAATGACCCCGCCTGCCAGCAGCAGCGCGCCGATTATGGTAGTGGCGGTACCGAGAACGCTCCATTGCTCGGCGGTGAGGAACGAGATGCCAAGACCAAGTACCACGAGGGCGACACCAAGTGCCGCACCGGTCGTGAAGGCGGGTTCGAGGGCGATGATCCCGGCTGCCACCGCGACCGCGCCAAACGCCATCAGCACATTGATCGCCAGTGACCCGGTGTCCCGCTTGGCAAGCGCCTGGAGCCGCGCGGCCTCCGTGGTAAGTTTGCCCTCCTCCACCAACCGGGTGATGTCGAGAACGATTTTGATGGCTGGCACCTCCTTCCGCTCGGTATGCCCGACATATCTTGTGTCGGTTGAGCTACCTTTTGAGGATGTGCCGGAACCAGTCACCAGATCGTCAAAGGGTTCGACCCCGCTGCGGCCGGGGCCTCCCAACCTCTCAGGGATGCGGTCCCCACGGCGCTGCCTGAAGGAGCTTCACCTCTTGGGTCATCAGCAAGGGTCGGAACTTCGAGGCGAAACCTTCGACAAAATCCCTGTTTGCGTACACAGCGGCCCAATGCGCGCGACGGTCGGCGTCATCATCCCCTTCTGGAGCGCAGGGAAGCCGATCTCCTGATAAAGCTTCACCGCCTCTGCCATCTTACCGACATGCAACGTGTAGGTTCTCAGTTCGTAAAGGGCCATAGGAAATTCTCCCTTGGTTGCTGAGTGTTGTTAACTCAGAGTCCCGATCATCTGCGACGACTTCACCGTCCTCTCCGACATCCCCCTCGGCTTTCGGAAGCCGTCCGTCCGCGCTGCGGGCGACTTCGGCAAGGGCAAATCGAGGGGGCGTGCCCCCGCGAGCAATCCTTGCACCGAGCGAGCCCATCGGACAACCTCGGCCGAGCCCATCGGACTCCAGCGAGGACACCATGCCCGAGCAAACCAACGACAGTGACCTGTTCGAGATCATTAAGACCACCCGATCGATGCGGCGGTTGAAGCCGGACTCGGTACCAAATGAGTTGATCCGAAAGATCCTGGAGGCGGGCGTATGTGCGCCGAGCGGTGGAAACATGCAGCGCTGGCGGTTTCTCGTGATCCGCGACTCGAAAATCAAAGAGACGATCGGAGCCTTGTACAAACGCGCCTGGGATGAGCAGGTCGCGCCACGATATCGATCTGGTGAACCGGCCCCTGGCACCAACCGGGAGCGATTTGAGAGGATGCTGGCGGCGGCGGAATATTTGGCCGCACACATCCACGAGGCTCCAGTGTGGATTGTCCCTTGCCTCGAAGGCGCGACACCAACCCGCACTTCCGGTTCGTCGATATATCCAGCGGTTCAGAACATGCTGCTCGCGGCGCGAGCACTCGGCCTCGGTGCGACATTAACGACGCTTCACTTGCAGTTCGAGAAAGAAGCCGAGGCCGCGCTCGGCCTACCGTCAAACGTCCACTCATATGCTCTGCTGCCGATCGGCTACCCGATGGGCCGATTTGGGCCAGTTCGCCGTATTGCAGTCACCGATGTTGTCTTCGAAGATCGGTGGGGCCAGCCTTTCAGCGATTAGGGATGGGCCGACGTGTGATCTCGTGATTATTCGGGGGGCGCGATGACAGCCGATTACCCGCCTCTGACCCAGACTGAAATCCAAGAGCTATTCATCGATGTCGAGTCACCGGCTCCTAACACCTTCGAGTTCGCTCTCGTCCTGGGCGGCACGGTCTCTGCTGGAGCATTTACCGCTGGGGTGGTGGATTTCCTGATCGAGGCTCTCGATTCTTGGACTAACCTGCGGGATAAGAACGATGCCTCTGCACCTGGGCACAAGGTATTACTCAAGGTCATCGCGGGGACATCGGGCGGCGGCGTCAACGCTGCAATCGCAGCCCGAGCCTTGGCTTACGATTTCCCGCATGTCGTCCGGTCGACCGCTCATCCCGAACGGGATACAGGAAACCCGTTCTACGAAACCTGGATCAAACGCCTGACGCTGCGCGGCTTCCTCGGCACGACCGACATTGAACAGGGGACGCTTGTTTCGCTCCTGGATGGCAAGCCGATTGACCACGGAGCAGCCTACCTTGCGGAGTTCGCTCGGGGCGAGCCGGTCAAAAGGAACTACTTGGGCGACCCGCTCCGAGTCATCCTCACACTGACCAACCTGCGAGGCGTACCCTATCAGACTGCCTTCGGCAATGGTCCGCTCGCTGAGACCTTCGTCGATCATGCTGATTACGCGCGCTTTGCAGTCATTTATCGAGGCAGTACTCTGTCCCAGCCTCGCCCTGACGAATTCGTCATCGGCTTCGACGATGCCCGCCTGCCACAGGCCGTCGATTGGCAGACATTCAGCCTCTTCGCGAGTGCTACAAGCGCCTTTCCTCTCGGATTCCCGTTTCGCCAATTGAGCCGTCCGATGGAACATTATCGTTATCGAGTGGCTGTACTACCCCCAGGAAGTGGCGGCGAACCTGCGAGGGTAGTTGGGCGTCAGCCGGACTGGTCGGAACTATCTCAAGGGTCACCCAATTTGCCCTCGGATTACCACTTTCTGGCAGTCGATGGAGGCGCGACGGACAACGAGCCTATCGAACTCGGTCGTACCGCCCTTGCCGGAGTCCTCGGACGTAATCCCCGCGATCCCAAGGAGGCAAACCGAGCCGTTGTTCTGATCGACCCCTTTGCAGGCAAAACTGGTCTCGGGCCGAGTGGACCAACGGCACTCCCTGATCTTGTAGGTGCAATCGTGTCGACGTTCATGGAGCAGACCCGTTATGATACCGAAGACCTACTGCTCGCTGCCGATCCGAATGTCTTCAGCCGATTCATGATCACCCCGAAGCGAGATGGTCGCGTCGGCGGCGATGCTATTGCGAGCAATGGTCTTGGAGCCTTCCTGGGTTTTGCTTGCCCGGCATTCATGCGACACGACTACCTGCTTGGCCGCGCTAACTGCCAGAAATTCCTTTGTTCGAATTTCCTATTGCACGAGGATAACCCGGTATTCGAAAGTGCTTGGACCCCTGCCCAGAAACAGGCATTGGGCAAAGATGTGAAGGGAGAACGCTACCTCCCAATAATCCCTTTGCTGGGTAATGCCAGCGTCCCCGAGAGCCTTGACCCCTGGCCCGCCATTTACTCAACCCCGCTATCTATAGGGATGAGGTTGAAAGACGCTTTCGTAGGATAGCCGAATTTGAAGGCAGATCTGGGGTCTTATCGAGCGCCGTTGCCCTGATCATCGCCCATCTCGGAGAAGGGAAGGTCGGCGATCTTGTCGTCAATGCGATGAACAAGGCCCTCACCGATGCGGGCTTGAATTAAGCAAAAGCGACAAGACTTGGCTCAGAGGGAATCAATAAGACAGTCGGTTCAGGGATTCGGAGGCTTTATTTTGAAAAATCTTTGGGACCATCAACTTTCTAGCCTGACCGCTTAAGAGGCATGGCGCGGCGGCCACCTGGGTCCGCACGAAGCTTCGCGGACGTGCTCACTCGATCCCACCATCCGGCCAGCCGAGCGTGATGACTGAGAAGGCGCTCACCCTCGGGAGCCAGCCGAAAGAGCTCGAACATCGGAGAGGCGCGAAAAAATCGGCCAAGCATCCCACCCGCTTCTCGCGGTCAGCACGAAATGGAAACGATATGCCAGTCGAGTTTCCCGAATGGAATACCGCACGCTGATCGAAAAGGCGAAATTTCAAATTGAGGAGGCGTTCTCATGCCAATAGTGGTGCGGGCCGCTTCAGGGGCGGACTTCGATACGCTGATTACGCTCAATCAAGTGGTTCAAAGCCTCCATGCCGCCCTGTACCCCAGCGATTTCAAGCCCGTGGTCGATCCGGCTGCGGTTCGGGCCTTATTCGCCACACACATAGACGCTCCTGAGAGCGGAATCGGAATTGCAGAGATTGATCGTGCGCCGGTTGGTTATGTTTTCTTCGAGGTGCAGGCGCGCCCGGAAACCGGTTTCAGCCCCGCTCGACCTCGCATGTATGTACACCACCTTTCGGTCGCTGCGGAAGCTCGTCGCCAAGGGGTCGCCACCGCCTTGATGGAGTATATTGAACAGCGAGCCGATTCGGACGGTATCAACGAGATTGTTTTGGACGTGTGGGCGGCGAACCTCGATGCCCAGCACTTTTTTTGCTCACAGGGTTTTGTGGCGTTCAACGTGGTGCTTCGCAAAAAGCTCGCCGGTATTTCGTGAGGGCAAGCGGGGGCCAAGGGTTTGAATTCCGCGAAGTGCTCGACAGGCGGATCATTGCCGTAGAGGGCGCGTCCTCGATTCGTCGTGCGAGAAGGCGGATCGCTGGAATACTCCGCTCAAGCTGCCGAGCAAAGGTGGTCTTACCAGCACCGAGAAGGCCATGACTCAGGTGAGCCGTTGCCATTGGGCGAACCTAAGGCACCAAATCACAAATACACTAAACATGCGCGCAGCCAGCAGCGATCTTAGAGACGGGTCTGTTGCACTGAATGCTAATTTGCACGTTTTTGGTGGTCCAGCCAGTGAGGACCGGTTCCTATGACCAAGCCCGCTTCAATGCCGTGCGCAGCCCGTCGAGCCACGTCAAAAGCTGCGAGGGCGTGGTTGGGATATCAGTAAACCGAGCGTGCATATCCTGAAGTCCGGTCTGCTCCACCAACTTCTTCTCGTTGATTACCCACAGGTGCCGAGCGCAGGCCCGCGCATGAGCCATCTCGATGACTGCCTTAGCCGATTGCCCAACGGTGCCGGTGATGTCGCCACGCTCGGCCCGCATCTGTCCGTGGGCCAGACTGAACTCGGCGTCCAGGAGCCATCGGCGTAGGCCCGTTTGCGAAAGCTTCTCCGGGTACTCGCCGACCACCGGTAGATGGCCATGCACGGTTCGATTCAGCGCAAGCTCCGCCATCAAGGCATAGGTGGGGGCACCCGCTAGATAGCCCAAGAGCGCGTCTACCTCGTACACTCCCTGGCGCGCCTCGGCCGTCCAGTACAGGGCAACGTCGAGGTCGCGCAGTAGCACGTCGACCTTGATCCCCCCGAGGCTAAGCCATGCTCCTCCATTCATGATCCGCCCCCACGAGCCAGGTAGATGCACCTCGCCGTAGCTCGCAAGGGGTGCAAGATCAATATTGCCGCGGTAATAGACGCCAAGATCCCAGTCACTTTCCGCGTCGGCCGTCCCAGCCGCACGGGAGCCACCAATTGCCACCGCCTCGACGCCCTTTATCCGGGCCAGCACTGCGCACAACTCGACGACCGGACCAGGCTGCTCATTCATCGTCGAATACTCCCACCGCTGAACTCGGCTCCGTCCGCCACGCTACCCCAAAACCCCCAGTCTAATCCCAAACTTCCCTCGACAACGAAGTGGGCCAAACAGTGCGGCACGGATCGCATCAGCATAACCGGGAACACGAAGCTGAACGCCTCGATCGACGATGGTCGAATAGCGATGGACATCGACACTGGTCACGATGATCATGCTCGATCTCTCGATTTACGATTTCCCGCAATACGACCGACATCCCCTAATTCCAAGGAGTCAAAAGCGGGCGCATATTCAATCACCCCCTCCGTGGCAGGTAGCTCTCGGCCAAGAGCGAGGGCCATCAAGTGCGGTCCCGAATAACGGCACATGAAACCACCTGCGAGGTCTGGATCAAACCCGAAACGGCTGTAGAATTTCGGGTCGCCAAGAACAAACACCCCCTGCCACCCTGCTCCTCTTGCTTGGTCCAGGCCGGTACGGATCAACAAACTCCCGATCCCCGCGCATTGCCGGGTTGGATGCACTGAAACCGGCCCAAGGCCGAGCGCGCGAAACGGGGCGGTGATCTTGGAGAAGAGGACGTGTCCGACAGTCTCATTGCCCTCCACGGCGACAAGCGAGATAATGCATCCCCCGTCCGAGCGAAGGCGGTCTATGAGGACTGCTTCATCCGGTCGCTGGACTGCTGCGACAAGTTTATGGATGGCGTCCAAATCAGCCTGGTTCTCGTCTCTGATAATCACTGGGCCGACCTATCGTTCCCACCGGTAGCGGACATCCGGCATTCGCTCCTCGTTATCCCCACCGTCCGTAAAGCGGATGGCGTGAAAGCCTCGTGCTTCGTAAAAGCGTCTGGCGCGCTCATTTGCCTGGAAACACCACAATTCGAGTGCGCCGATCCCGCTGGCCTTTGCTGCATCGATTAACTGTGTGCCCGCACCCATACCGATCCGATCAGGGCGCGTATAGAGGAGCCGGACTTCCTCTCCCCGGCGCGCGAGAAAAGCGACGATCCCGACTTCATCTTCCGCAACCGTGACCTCGCATTCTTTTAGTGTCACGTTGGAAATGAACCATTGATACTCTTCGATGGTGTGCAACATCGGCAGAAAGTCAGAAGCCGAAATGAAGCATCATAAATATCGGCGATTGCATCCGCATCGGTGGCGGCGGCACGACGCAGCGTAAAACGCATTGTGGTCGCCTTTCGTCCTAATGAGCGATCATTCCGACCAGCGCTGCTTCTCGGCTTGGGTTACCGGGAGAGCAGAAGCATCGCAGCCGATTTTAGACCGGAGGAGCCGCCGCCCTGTCGAACGCGGCAAGGATCCCCCGAAAGCGTTCTTCGACGACGCCACGCATCACAGGGTGCGTGAACACGTAAAGTTCGTCATCGCGAATAGCGGCCAGGACTCGTCGCGCCACCTCCGCAGGGTCCATGCCAGTGCGGACCCGTTCGGCTTACGAAGCATACACCGGGTTTGCCGTGTCCACGGGCGTTGGCGGTCCATAACGTTCGGGGCGGTTGCGGGCGCTCTCCAGAATGTTGGTGCGGACGACTCCGGGACACGGGATGCTCACGCCAATGCCAAAGGGCTTCAACTCGACGGCCAGTCCCTCGGACATGCCGACGACGGCGAACTTGCTTGCGGGATAGGGCGCGAAGCCCTGACCCGCGGGCGGCTCCCGAATTCACCATCCCGGCCATCGACGCGGTGTTGACGATGTGCCCACCCTCGCCATGCGCTCGCATGTGCGGCAGGAAGGCACGCACTCCATTGACGACGCCGATCAGGTTCACATCCAGAACCCAGTGCCAGTTGTCGAGTGCGATATGGTCAATACCGCCCCGAGCACCAACCCCGGCGTTGTTGCATAGGATGTGGACTTTGCCGAAGGCCGAAAAACTCGCTTCCGCAGCGGCGTCGACGGAAGCAGAATCGGCGACATCGCAGACGATGCTCCGTATTTCCGGCCCGGAGCCCTGAGAGGCTCGCCACCGTCGCATCGAGCGCAGCCTTCTCTATATCGGCGAGCATAACCTTGCAGCCCGCTTCGGCAAGAGCCCGGCCCAACGCCAGTCCAATGCCACTCGCGCCGCCAGTCACAAAAGCAGCTTTACCAGCGAACTCCCGCATCACTTTGCCTCCTTGGTCGATATTCTGAATCGTGGCGACTCTTGTCCGCCGAAAATCCCGTGGCCGAAAACGTCGGGTGAACTGCATCAGCCCAGCACAACAGCGATGTCCCGCCGTCTTCGAATTCGAATGACGGACCACCCCCAACGTACCATATTCTTCGGCGGGGAATTGGAGATCCTGATGTCCAAGGTAGTCGAGCAGAACACACTCAAACGTCGGGGTGTCGGCCTGCGTGCCTGCGACCCTGAGCGCGCCTGTCCGGGTTTTACCCTTTTTGCCCCCGTTTTCGAGCAGAACAGGACGGTGTACCTGATCGACCTTCAGGGCGAGGTGGTCCACACTTGGCAATTGCCTTACGCGCCCGGCTTATCTGGCTATCTCACCGAGCGCGGGACGCTCCTCTACAACGGGCGCTCTTCAGAAGAAAACTTTCTCAGCCGGTTTCCGTTCAAGGGCGGCGTGATCCTGGAAGCCGACTGGAACGGCAAGATACTGTGGGAATTACGCCACCCAGACCACCATCACGTCGGCATCTTGCTGCGCAACGGAAACGTGCTGCTGAATTGTCTAGGTAGGGTTCCCACCGAAATTGCTCGGCAAGTCAAAGGGGGAATGGAAGACCACGATCTACCATCTGCCCTCTATGCGCCGCAGCCGCAGGAGGACGCAGGCGTGATGTACGCCGATTACTTGGCTGAAATGACCCTTGTGGGAGAGACCGTCTGGGAGTGGCGCAGTTGGGAGCATCTCGATCCAGTGGCGGACGCCATCGCCGAAGTCCAGGCGCTTCGGACGCTGTGGGCAATGGGCAATAGCATTCTGGAGCTACCTAATGGCGACATCCTCGCCAGTTATCGGCCCACCTCGACCGTCATCCGCATCGACCGCAAGACCAGCAACATCATCTGGAAACTCGGTCCCCCGACACTCGCGGGTCAGCACGCGCCAACCCCGTTAGAGAACGGCAGCATCCTGATTTTCGATAACGGCGTCCATCGTCTCGATGACCCGTTACCGTTTTCGAGGGTGATAGAAGTCAATCCAGCGACCAACGAAATCGGCTGGACGTATCAGGATAGACCGGTTTCGAACTTTTTCTCGCCCCGCATGGGCAATGCTCAACGCCTGCCAAACGGCAATACGTTAATCAACGAAGCTTCCTTTGGACGCTTTTTCGAAGTCACCAGAGACGGAGAGACTGTCTGGGAGTATGTCAATCCCTACTTTGGTGGACCGCCGCACGCTGAAACCAACGCGGTCTTCCGAGCGCTCCGTTATAGCGCAGAGGAATTCGCCCGTGCCGAAGCCACGGTTAGAGCTTGAATATTACCCGGAGTCCGCTCGCCGGAAGGTCTTCCAATGAATCGGAGGTGGCTCCGAACTGGTTCCGTCAATAGGTCTGGGAGTGGTTTCGGCCTTACCCCAACCACAATCGCAACAGGCTCGCGAGATTTGCCATAGCGATTGGGAGGTTAACGTCGAAGCGTTGGGGCGCTTCCTTGTCGGCGGCGTCGGTTATGGCGCGGATTTCGAGCGAGCCGATGCCGTTGAAGAGGGCCGCACGCGCTGCCCCGGTGCCTTCCCACGCAACGCACGCAGCACCCGTCTGACCGCGGATCGCCTGGGCGCGCTCCGACGTGACGACATCCTCGTCACCGCTCGCGATCACATCGAAGGCGACTTGGAAGCCGCTAATACCGTGCGCCAAGCCACGCAAGGCGTCAATCGATGGTCCATGACCTGGAAAACGCGGCGGCGGGCGGGAAGCAAACAGCAAGCGGTAATCATGCTCTACTGTCGCCGTCCCGACGACGACATCACCAACAGATAGCTGCGACGCAAGGCTACCGGCCGCACCGGCACAGATCACGAGTGCGGTCGACGGAAACCGGCCGATTAGGTATTGGGCCTGAACCGCGAATTGTGTCTTTCCATGGCCACCGGGTGCCACCAACGCGCGCCAATCGGGGATATATGCGGCCTCGACCTTGAGATCATGAAGGCGCTCGACCTGAATCGAAGGCTCGAACGTGCTCACCAGAAATGACCATTCCCTGGCCAATGGGCAAAGGATGAGAATTCGGGGTTCCGGGGCCGCTCGCATTCTGCACGCGCCTCTTATCTCCTTGCGGCCTGGAGTATGTGTCGTCGATGCCACGCTCGTCTCATGAAATACGAGCCTGATCCTTTCGGGCTCGATGGGCCTCCTGCTGCATCAAGACCGGCAATGGTCCGCCGCTGGCCAGATACACACCGGCAGAGATTAGTATGATGCCCAGCCAATCTGTGCTGTTCGGCCACTCTCCGACCAGCGGTACGGCGAGCAGCGCCGATAGCGCTGGCACCAACGCGCCAAATGCCGAGCCGCCTGAAGCGCCCAGGATCACCACCGCGCGGCCATACAGGACGAGAGAAACGATGCTGACCACCACGCCCTGAAAAAATATCTGAGGGGCAACATCGGCGAGCGGCAACTGGCCGAGTCGGCTTCCACGAAGCGCGAGATAAATGGGAGCATAGATTACCAACGACCCGGTGGAGACAAGCGCTGCTGCGTGGATCGGGTCGAGTTTCGCTTGTCGCATGATTACGGTGAAGCAGGCCGTTAAAAATGCTGCTATCAAGAAGGCCGCATCACCAAAGGTGCGAGAGACGTTCCAAGTTGAGCCGCGCCAGCCTATAATGATCAAAGCGCCGGTCAGTATAAGCGAGAAGCCGAATTTTTGCGCCGTTGAAGGTTTTTCCCCCACGATCGTCGCCGCGATCAGGGCGACGAAAAGCGGCATACAACCCGGACTAAGGGCACCTAGATCCGCGGTGGGGGCAAATTGCAATCCGAGCGCTGCGACTAGAACGTAAGGTACGCCTTGTCCGATTATGATCCCGGCCAATCCGAGCCGTCCAAGACGATCACGGGCGAGCCCGCGTCGGATTAGGATCGGCGACAAGAGCAGGCCCGCCACGCCGAAGCGGAGGGCCGGGATATCCCATGCGTCGAGACTGGTCGTGACGGCCAGCCGGGTCATAGCGCTCCAACCGGCCCAAATGGAAACCGCAGCGAGGCCGAATACCGCGCCTTTCAGATAGCTCGGGCTATCCGACTGCATCCTTTACATCGGCTTCGCCGATCCCGAAGGTTTCCAAGAAGCCGCGCCTTCCCAACGCGGTGATGATTACCGCGCGGCTGTGCTTCATCCTTTCGGTCCAGCCAAGATCGAAGTAGCGTTTGGTGAGCGCCGCCCCAACCGCGCCCGCAATGTGGGGCCGTCGTTCGGTCCAATCGAGGCACAACCGGCAGAAATGGCGACGGGTCGAACTCAGAGCGGAAAGGTCGACACCGAAGTCGGTGAGAAACCGCGTGCCCGCTGGCGTGATTTCCGCGGCTTCGTCGCCGAGCGCGATATACTCGTGCGCAGCGAAAAAATCGGTGAGGTCCACGCTGAGACGACCGGCAAGGTGGTCGTAGCAAATTCGCGCGGCACTGAGTTCTCGTGCTTGACGTGATAGCGGGCGGTAGCGCGGTCTCGTTTCGAGCGCCACGGCCACGATCCCATCAATCATCTCGACGACTTTTGGTGATGCAAGCCGGAAATAGCGATGCCGTCCGTCCCGGATCACTGACAGCAATCCTGCCTCGGTCAGCTTGGCGAGATGCGCGCTGGCGGTTTGGGGCGTAACCCGCGCCGCAAAAGCAAGCTCGCTGGCGGTCAGGGCTCGGCCATCGAGAAGCGCCGGGAGCATCGTAGCTCTCGCAGGCTCCCCGACCAGCGCCGCTATCTCGGCGATGAGAGGGCCTGTAATCATTCCGCCTATATAACATCCGATCTGGCCAGACCGGTGAACGAACAGTTCGACCGTGATCGAAGCGATGTTCTTCGTTGTTGAAGATCTATTTTGCCTGTGCCGATAACGGCTCCTCATCGAGCAGTAACTCGACTATCACGCAAT
>Ga0310914_10002667_pt1 | contig 12122 bp, 11 predicted proteins | sample GREbulkMGAN108_FD_203450 | JGI IMG/M metagenome (GOLD analysis project Ga0310914, IMG submission 203450) | Lab enrichment of tropical soil microbial communities from Luquillo Experimental Forest, Puerto Rico - GRE.bulkMG.AN108 | ecosystem: Environmental > Terrestrial > Soil > Tropical forest >...
CGCTCACCCAGCTCGCGGCCAGCACCACGACCGCGATCCGCTCGAGCGCGCACGACGCCGAGCGCGTGATCAGCGGCATGTCCACCGGCGTGAGCAACGTGCTCAAGCAGAACGCCGGCGAGGTCGAACGCACGCTGCTTTCGGTCAGTGCCGAGGTGGCGCGCAATTTCGTCGGCAAGGCCGAGGAGATTTCGACGGCGGTGGGCCAGCGCGCCGCCGAGATGACGAAGATCGTCGACGAGAAATCAAGCGGCCTGCTCGCCGCGCTCACCAACAAGAGCCAGGAGTTCGTGAGCGAGGTCAGCCGCGTCACCGATCACGCGGTCAAGGCGATCGAGGCCAAGGGTTTCAACTTCACCCAGACCATGATGGACAACAGCGAGCAGATCGCGCGGCTCATCAGCGAGGCGAGCGAGACTGCGACCGGCGCCGTCAATCAATCGCTCAAGGACCTGCAGACGAGCCATATCGCGGCGACCGAGACAACCGGCGAAGCCGTCAGTCGCTCGATCAAGGAATTGCGCGAAACCGCCGAAATGGCGACCCAAAGCGCGGCCAAGACCATCAGCCGCACGCTCAAAGAGCTGCAGGACACCACCCACGCGGCGGTCGAGCAGTCCAAGCAGACGGCGTCAGCCGCCGTCACCGAGATCCAGGAGACGCAAAGCATGCTGCGGTCGGATACGACCGCACTCTACGAGCGCCTGCGCGAGGCCAACATTCTCCTGCAGGAGGTGCTCAGCGGCGCGCACGAGAACATGAGCGACATCGAGAGCACGCTGGTCACGCGCGTCTCGGACTTCGTCGCGGCCATGAACGACGTCGCAGAGAAGGCCGGCACGGCGAACAGCGACGTGGAGCGCAACATCACGAGCTTCCAGGCGATGTCCGCGCAGACGCTCAACGATCTCAGCCAGGTCGCCGGCCAGTTCGACGCCCATGCGCGCTCGCTCGCGGAAGCGGTCGCGCTCATCGATGCCAGCAACGAGCGGACCGCAGGCGCGCTGACCGAGCGCAGCGCCTCGCTGGAGCAGCTCTCCGCCACGCTCGACGGCAAGGCCGGCGATCTGGAGCAGCGGCTCACGCGCTTTGCCGGCGTGCTCGACCAATCGCTCGAAGCCGCGGGCGAACGCGCGCGCGACATCGCCCGCCTGACCGCGGAATCGGCGAGCACGGGCGCCCAAACGATCACCGAGAATTTCGAAGCGATCCGCAGCGGCGCCGAGGAGGAACGGGCGCGCCTGAGCGAGGCGATGCACAGCATCTACGAGCAAGCGAGCGAAGAGTCGCATGCCATGCTCTCGCAGGCGGCGCAGCGCTTCGCGAACGTGCTCGACGAGTTGAAGCAGATGACCGCCGAGATGCGTCAAGAGCTGGAGGGGACGCGCGTCGAGCTGCGCAAGGGTATTCTCGAGCTGCCGCAGGAGACGGCGGACACCGCCTCCCACATGCGGCGCGTCATCGTCGATCAGATCGAGGCGCTGGCCGAGCTCAATCGCATCGTAGCGCGCCACAGCCGCAGCCTCGACGCCGTCGAGCCAGCCGCGCGCCGCCTGGAGCCGGTCGAGACCGTCGTGCGCCGGGCGGAGCCCGTGGAGACGGCTGCCCGCCGTGGCGTCGCACGGGAGGAGCCGCCGCGCACCAATGGCAGCCCGCGGCCGGAGCCTGCGCGCCAGCGCGCGGACATCACCGGCGTGGTTGCGCCGCCGGTCATGCCGACGCGGCGCGCCGAGGCGCCCGCGCTCAGTCCCGCGCAGGCCGGCGGCGGGCGCAGCGGCTGGCTCTCCGAGCTGCTCACGCGCGCCTCGCACGAGGCCGAGGCGCCTGCGCGCGAGGCTCCGCTGCCGCGCGAAGCTCCGCCGCCGCGCGAGGCGCCGCCCGAGGCCGCGCGCCCCGAGCGCCACACCATCGACTCGCTCGATTCGCTCGCCGTCGACATCGCCCGCATGATCGACCACGACGCGGCGGCCGAGTTGTGGGATCGCTACAAGCGCGGCGAACGCGGCGTGTTCACGCGCAAGCTCTACACCATGCAGGGCCAGAAGGCGTTCGAGGAAATCCGCAAGCGCTACCGCGGCGACGGCGATTTCAGGCGCACCGTCGACCGCTATATCGGCGAGTTCGAGCGGCTGCTCGAGGAGGTCTCGCGCGACGACCGTGGCCAGATGCTGGCGCGCAGCTATCTCACCTCGGAGACGGGCAAGGTCTACACCATGCTCGCCCACGCCGCCGGCCGTTTCGACTGACGAGCGCGCGCGGTCAACACGAGCGGGCGCGCCACGAGCGCGCCCGCTTCGTTTCGGTGAACGGTGAACCGACGACAGAGGCTACTTCAGGAACAGCTCGTTCCACAGCCCCTCCCATTTCGGCGCCTCGGCCAGCGATTTGATCGGATCGACCATGACGTGTTTGTGCGCGTCGAGCAGCGTCTTCTGCATCCGGCTCGAGGGCACGCGGCCCATGTCGCCGAGGAGCTTCTGCCCCTCGGGCGAGAGCACGAAGTCGGCGAACAGGAGCGCCGCATGCGGATGCGGCGCGTTCGCCGCCACCGCGATCGCCTGCGGGCGCCCGACCAGCGGCTCGACTGCGGCCCAATCGATCGGTCCGCCCTTCGCCTTGATCGAGTCGGCGTTGCCGCTGTAGATCGTCAGGCACAGCGGCAATTCGCCGGCGGCCACGAGCTGCGCCACCAGGACGTGGCCCTTGCGCATCTCGGGCTTCAAGGCTGCGAGCCTGCGGAAGAACTCAAGTCCGCGCGCCTCGCCCATGAAGCTGACGACGCCGTACATCCAGTCGCTGTCGGTCGCCTCGAGCGCGAGGCGCCCTTTCCATCGCGGATCGGCGAAGCCCTCGAGCATCGCGGGCAGCTCCTCGCGCTTGACCTTGCCGGTGTTGTAACCCACGACCCAGAGATTGGCGCGGTCGCCGAACCAGCGCCGATGCGGCGGGATCGCCCAGGGCGGCAGATCGGCGAGGGAGGGACTGTTGAACTCTCCCACCACCTCTTCGCGCGCGAGCGCCTCGACCTCGGGCGCGTTGGTCTCGACCACGTCCATGCTGCGGCGGCCGCCGCGCGCCTCGGTGAGCGCGCGCTGCAACACGTTCTCGCTGAGCGCGCGCCAGAGCTGGACCTTGGCGCCGTATTTCTTCTCGAAGGCTTGGGCGAGCGGTCCCGATTCGGTGGTTGCCATCGAGGTGTAGAACGTGAGCGTGCCCTCCTCGCGCGCCTTGGCGATCAGCCGCTCGCTGCGGTCGGCGCCCTGGTACAGGTAAATCGCGGAATTGTCGGCGGCGGCCGTTTGCGCACGCCCACGCGTTATGCCAAAGGCTACGCTCATGCAAAGCGCGACCGTCACGCAAAAACCAACCATGCGCGGCACGGGACGCTTCGTGCAAATGCCGACGCGCGGCATCGTTGCGGCTCCTGCTCGACGGCCGGTTGCTTTTAGCCTCATCGGCGCCGCCGAAGCAATGCGGCGCCATCACGCGTCGTGCCTGCCCAGGCTTCGCGATGACGCATGATACCACGCCGATGACCCCTCTCGCGCTTTCCGTTCGGGTGGAGCGCTGGCCGATCGCCGGCTCGTTTGCCATCAGCCGCGGCGCCAAGACCGAAGCCGTCGTCGTGGTCGCGGAGCTCTCCGATGGCATCCATCGCGGCCGCGGCGAATGCTTGCCCTATGCGCGCTACGGCGAGACGGTCGAGGGCGTGGCGGCCGCGATCGCCGCGATGGCCGCGGACATTGCCCGTGGGCTTGATCGCGAACGCCTGCAATCCGCCATGGCGGCGGGCGGGGCGCGCAACGCGCTCGACTGCGCGTTCTGGGACTTGGCGGCCAAGCGCGCCGGACGGCCGGTGCACGACCTTCTCGGGGTCGCCGCGCCCAAACCCGTCACGACCGCCTATACGATCTCGCTCGCCACGCCGGACGCGATGGCGCAAGCCGCCGCCGCGGCCGCCGCGCGCGCGCTCATAAAGGTCAAGCTCGGAGCCCCGGGGGACCCGGCGCGGATCGCGGCGGTGCGGCTTGCCGCGCCGCGGGCGGAGCTGATCGTCGACGCCAATGAAGGCTGGACGCCGGACGATCTCGCGGCGAACCTCGCCGCTTGCGCGCAAGCCGGCGTCACGCTCGTCGAGCAGCCGTTGCCCGCCGATCGCGACGATGCGCTCGCGCGCATGACGCGGCCGATTGCGATCTGCGCGGACGAGAGCGTGCACGCTCGCGCCTCGCTGCCCTCGCTCGTGGGCAAGTACGACGCCGTCAACATCAAGCTCGACAAGACCGGCGGCTTGACCGAGGCGCTCGTCATGGCCGGCGAAGCCGAGCGGCTTGGATTTACGCTCATGGTCGGCTGCATGGTCGCGACCTCGCTGGCGCTGGCGCCGGCGATGCTTGTTGCCCAGCGCGCGCGTGTCGTTGATCTGGACGGGGCGCTTTTGCTCGCGCGCGACCGGCCGGACGGGCTTCGCTACGACGGCAGCCAAGTTCACCCGCCGACGCCGGCGTTGTGGGGATGAAACGCGAGCAGCCTTCTGCTCACGCGGGCGCAGAGCTAGACTTCACACAGGCGGCCGAAGAAGCCGTCCTGCAACAGGGCGAGGAAACCGAGGACGGAATGCCGTGAGCGGCAAGCAATTCTTTTCGGCTCGCAAAATCTTGCTGGCGGTTTGCGTCGCGGCGGGCCTCGGCGCGCTCATCGCGCCCGCGGCGGCGCAAGTCTATCCCAACCGCCCGGTCAAGATCGTCGTGCCGTTCGTGCCGGGTGGGCCCACGGAGTTCATCATCCGCCTCCTTGCGGATCGGTTGACGGCCATGCTCGGGCAGCCCTTCGTCATCGAAAATCGTCCGGGCGGGGCGGGCGGCACCGTCGGCGCGAAGTCGGTCGCGAGCGCGGAGGCGGACGGCTACACGCTGCTGTTCAGCTCGCCGGGACCACTCGTCACCGCCGCCGCGGTGTACAAGACACTCGACTACGATCCGATCAAGAGTTTTGCGCCCATTGCCATGGTCATCTACGCGCCGCAAATGCTGGTCGTTCATCCGTCGGTTCCGGCGGATTCGCTCGAGGGGCTCGTTGCCTATGCGAAGCGCAATCCGGGGAAGATCACCTTCGGATCGTCCGGATACGGCACGCAGCCGCACATGCTCGGAGAAATGCTGAGGCTTGCAGCCGACATCAACATCATTCACGTGCCCTACCGCGGCGCGGGCCAGTCCGTCACCGACCTCCTGGCGGGCCAGGTGCAGATGATCTTCGAGACCACCGCCATTCTTCTGCCCCACGTGCAAGGCGGACGATTGCGGGCGCTGGCGGTAGCGACCGAGGCGCGCTCGCCGCTGCTGCCGGGCGTGCCGACCACGGCCGAGAGCGGATACCCCAAGCTCCTCGCCTCGTTCTGGTCGGGGCTGCTGGCGCCGGCGGGGACGCCCTCCCCCATCGTCGAGAAGCTCAACGCCGCGATCAACGAGATCCTTCGATCCAAGGACGCGCAAGCAGGCTTTGCGCGGTTGGGCGCGGAAGCGAAAATCGGCTCGCCGCAGGATTTTGCGGCCTTCATCGCCGCCGAGGCACCGCGCTGGACGGCGATTGCGAACGAGACCGGCATCAAGGTCGACTGAGAGCCGCCGGATCGCTGGAGAAGATCATGCTCGGCAAACGCATCGTTTGCTCGGCAATTCTCATGCTTGCCTGCGGTCTCGCGGCCGCCGGGGAGACGACGTCCTATCCCGCGCGGCCGATCAAGATGATCGTGCCCTTCCCGCCGGGAGGGCCGGTCGATGTCACGGCCCGCATCCTGACGCAGCACCTGCCGCAGACGCTCGGACAACCCGTCGTCGTCGAGAACCGCGCGGGCGCCGCGGGCAGCCTCGGCGCAAAGGCGGTGGCGAGCGCCGACCCCGACGGCTACACGTTGCTATGCGGAAACATCTCTACGCTCGTCGTGCTGCCTGCGGTCAGCAACAATCGCGACTACGACCCGAGCAAAGCCTTCGCCCCCATCGCGAAGGTTTCCCAAAATCATGAGGTGCTGGTCGTCCATCCCGCATTTGCGGCGAAGTCGGTGCCGGAGCTCGTCGCCTACGCCCAGGCGAACCCGGGCAAGCTCAATTACGGATCGGCCGGCCACGGCAATGCCACCCACCTCGCGGCCGAATTGTTCAAGCTGCGAACCGGCGTCGACATCGTACACGTTCCCTATAAGGGCGCTGCCGATGCCGTGACGGGCGTCTTGGGCGGGCAGGTGCAAATTTCGGGGATATCGGCGGCGTGCTTGCGCTGGTGCGCGAGGGAACGCTGCGCGCCCTGGCGGTGTCGAGCGAAACGCGCAACGCGTTTCTCCCCGATGTGCCCACCATGATGGAGAGCGGAGTGCCCGACTACGTCGTGTTGACCTATATCGGCGTGGTGGCGCCGGCCGGCACTCCCCAAGATATCGTCGTCAAGCTCAACTCCGCGATCAACGCGAGCTTGGCGTCGCCGCAGCTGGCGGCGGCCTTCGCCAAGCTCGGCGCCGAGGTGCGTCCCGCTCCGCCGCAGGCGTTCGCGGCTTTTCTCGCAGCGGAAACGCAGAAATGGTCGCAGGTTGCGAGGACAGCCAACATCAAGCTCGAATAGAGGGGCGCCACCGCGGCCCCGGCGCCCGCCGCCGGATCCGCGATATGGGTCCACCGGGTTGCCCATCGGTGGTTAACTAAGTCGGGCAGGTTCCATCCGATCGGCGCGGCTGTTCACATTTATCCCACATTTGATTTTCAAAGATTGCGCGAGGGCGGCGCCACCTCTGCCGGGCAGGCGCCGGGAGCACGGAGAGGGCAAGCATGAAAATTGCTGTTCTGGCCGGCGCCGTCGCGGCGGCGCTGACGGTTTCAACTGCGCATGCGGCGGTACGGATCAAAGCTGATCCCGGGGGTCAAATCGGGCCCTACCTTGAAAATCTGGTGGCGTTGCGGGGCTCGGGCGAGCGGGTCATTATCGACGGGCCGTGCCTGTCGGCGTGCACCATGTTGCTCGGCGTGATCCCGCGCAACCGCATCTGCGTCACGCCCCGCGCGCGGCTCGGCTTCCATGCGGCATGGCATCCCGGCAGCAATGGCCAGCAGGTGACGAGCCACGAGGCCACGCAGCTTTTGATGGACATTTATCCCGAGCACGTGCGCAGCTGGATCGCGCGGCGCGGCGGGCTCTCCCCGCGCATGATGTATCTCAGCGGCCGCGAACTCACGGCGATGTATCAGACCTGCGACTGATACCCTCTCCTGCCTTTGGGCTTTGGCGCGGCGCCCCGTCGGTGAGCCGATGGGCGGCCAGTGCGAACACGCCGCCGGCCGCCGCCGTGAGCGCCATGGCGCCATAGGCAAGGCCGCCCCAGCGCGCAAAGAGCACGCCTGAAATTCCCATGGCCGCGGCCATGACGAGCCCAAGCGCGACGGCAAGATAGCCCTGCGCGGTGGCACCGAGTTCGGCCGGCGCCGCGCGCGCCATGAAGCCGAGCGCGCCGAGATGGGTGGCGCCGAACGACAGTGCATGCAGGCATTGCAGCGGCGGCAGCAGCGCCGTGGGCGGATCGAACGCCATGGCGCTCCAGCGAACGACCGCGCCCGCGGCGCCGAGCATGATGAGCGTGGTGGGGGCGAGCGGCAGCCGCCCCGAGATCGCAAACAGCGCGATTTCGGCCACGACTGCGAGCGCCCAAAGCGCGCCGATCGCGCCGCCGTCGAGGCCCGCGGCCCGCCAGTCGAGCGCGGAGAAGCCGTAATAGATCGCGTGGCTCGCCTGGATGAGGCTCGCCGCGGCCGCCGCTGTGAGAAGGGCGGGATCGCGCAACAGGTCCCGCGCGGACGATAGCTGGGTTGCGGATGGATTTCCCTGGTGCGGGGGAAGTGGAGCGAGCGCGTAGGCCGCCGCTGCGGTGATCGTCAGCGCCGCCACGATGAGCCAAATAAGCTCACGCGCGGGGATGAGGTCGAGGAGGAGGCCGGCGCCGAAGCTGCCGACAATGAAGGCGGCGGACCCCCAAAGCCGCACCGGGCCGTAGGCGCGGCGGAGACGGCCGAGCCCGCGCAGCGCATAGGCGTCCGCCAGCGGCATGATCGGCGTGTAAAAGACGGACGCCAGCGCCAGCGCTATCGTGATGACGGCGGCGCCTTGCGCCATCCCCACCGCGCCATAGCCGAGCACTGCCATCCCCGCCGCGATCACGATCGCCATGCGCAGCGCGTCGTGCCGGTCGGCGCCGCGCGTTGCGAGCGGGATCGCGAAGACGCGCACGATCATGGGGAGCGCGAGCGCGATGCCGATCGCCCCGGCGTCGAGGCCCTTGGCCGCGAGCCAGAGCGGCAAGAACGGCAATTGCACGCCGAGCGCGACGAAGAGCGCGGCGTAGAAGATTGCGAGCCGCCACGCAAACGCGGATTCCGACGACAGCGGACGGACGATTGAGGACAGGAGATGCAACCCCAATGCCCGTTCTCTAGCTTGCGTCCTCTGTTGTCCGACTAGGCCACCAACCGGTAGAACAGGTCCGGATCGACATTGCCGCCGGAGAGAACCGCGACCGCGATCTTGCCCTTCACGTCGATCTTGCCCGATAGCAGCGCGGCGAGCGCGGCCGCGCCCCCCGGCTCCACCACGAGCTTGAGCTCGCGAAAGGCAAAGGCGACCGCGGCGGCGACCTCCTCGTCGCTCACGGCGACGCCGGCGCCGACCAGTTCGCGGTTGATGGCGAAGGTCATTTCGCCGGGCGTCTGCGCCATCAGCGCATCGCAGATGGTGCCGGTGAGCGCGGCATTCTTTTCCCGCCGTCCGCTTTTGAACGAACGGGCATGATCGTCGAAGCCCTCGGGCTCCGCGGTATAGAGGCGGGCCTGCGGCATTCGCGCCTTCACCGCGAGCGCGATTCCCGCGGTCAATCCGCCACCCGACGCCGTCACCGCGATGATGTCGGGCACGAGGGCCTGCGCCGCGAGATCCTCGACGATCTCGCGGCCGGTCGTGCCCTGTCCCGCGATGATCAGCGCATCGTCATAGGGCGGCACCAGCGCGGCGTGGCGCTTCTGCGCGATCTCCTGCGCGATGGCCTGGCGGTCTTCCCGCGCACGGTCGTAGAGCACGACCTCGGCGCCCAGCGCCGCGGTGCGCTCGCGCTTGGGGCGCGGCGCATCCGCCGGCATGACGATGACCGCCGGCATGCCGAGAAGCCGCGCCGCCGCCGCAACGCCCTGCGCGTGATTGCCCGAGGAAAACGCCACCACGCCGCCCGCGCGTTCCGCCTGCGGGATGGAGGAGAGCTTGTTGTAGGCGCCGCGGAACTTGAACGAGCCCGTGCGCTGCAGGGTCTCCGCCTTGAGGAACACCCGCGCGCCGGTGAGCGCATCGAGCACCGGCGACGTCACCAGCGGCGTGTGCAGGGCAACGCCCGCAAGCCGCCGCGCCGCGGCATCGACGTCGGCGGCGGTCGGCAAGGCGCGATCGGGCGAAGGTTGCATCGCGGGACGGTAACTCCGCGGCGCCCCGCCCGGCAAGGGCGCTCACGCGGCAATTTCGGCGCCGCGCCCCTCCCCTCGTACCAGTGCGCTCGCGCTCGGCCGGGCCCGGCGCATCTCGTCGGTCCAACTCATGACTTCGAGCCGGCCATCTAAATGTTCCACGATGACGCTGCAGCTCTCGACCCAATCGCCGCAATTCACGTAGCGAACGCCGAAATCGTCGTGAATGACGGCGTGATGGATATGGCCGCAAATCACTCCGTCAACCGCATGGCGACGTGCTTCGTCGGCGAGCGTGCGCTCGAACTCGCCGATATAGTTCACGGCGTTCTTCACCTTCAGCTTCGCCCATTGCGACAGCGACCAGTACGGAAAGCCAAACCGCCGGCGCAGCGCATTGAACAGGCGATTGACGGCGATGGCGACGTCGTAGGCCCGGCTGCCGAGCTGCGCGAGCCAGCGCGCCTGCGTGACCACGAGATCGAAATGGTCGCCGTGAATGACGAGATAGCGCCGTCCGTCTGCTCCCGTGTGGACGGCGTGCTCGACGACCTCGACGCCGCCGAAATGCACGCCGTAATAGTCGCGTAGGAACTCGTCGTGATTGCCGGGAACGTAGACGATGCGCACGCCCTTGCGCGCCTGGCGCAAGAGCTTCTGCACCACGTCGTTGTGCGCCTGCGGCCAATACCAACTCGACCTGAGCTGCCACCCGTCGACGATATCGCCGACGAGGTAAATCGTATCGGCGTCGTGGTGGCGCAGGAAGTCGAGCAGACGATCGGCCTGGCAGCCTTTGGTTCCCAGATGCACGTCGGAGATGAACAACGTGCGAAACGACCGTGCGCGCCCCGCGGTCACGATGTTGCAATCCTGTTGCGAATCACCACGCGCGAACGCCTAACAGCATTGTGTTGCGCAACCATGACGCCGGCAGCGTCGCGCGTCACATGACTGTCACGGCCCGCGTGACATAGCTCCGTCATGACGATTGCGATTTGGGCGGTTGCAACGTATTCCATTGTCGCGACCGCCACTCACATCGGCAGCATCGCGATCGCGATGAGCCGGTGCCGGAAGCGCAGCTCGATATCACGTCCCGCCAAATCAGAGACGGCTCTCGGCTTAGTCGGATTGACGCGTTATCTCCGGCGAGCCGGATTGCGCGCAAAGCGATCGGGGCATTGCACGAGCGCGCCGTCCGACGTCGCCGGCGTCAGTCTTGTGCGGCCGGTGTGCGGCATGGAAAACCATATCGAAGAGACGCTGCGTTCGGCGTTCCACCTCGACTATCCCCGCTATGAGATCATCTTCTGCGCGGCGGCCGCCAGCGACGCCGCCGCGCCGCTCGTGCGGCGCCTGATCGCGGCGCATCCGCATGTTCCCGCGCGGCTGCTCATCGGCAACGAGACGATCAGCGACAACCCGAAGCTCAACAACGTCTGCAAGGGCTGGCGTGCGGCCGCTTACGACTGGATCATCATGGCGGACAGCAACGTGTTGATGCCGCGCGACTACGTCGAGCGCTTGCGCGCGGCTTGGCGCGCGGATACGGGCGTCGTCAGCTCGCCGCCCGCCGGCTGCCGTCCGCAGGGATTCTGGGCGGAGCTCGAATGCGCGTTCCTCAATACGTATCAGTTGCGGTGGCAATACGCGGCAGCCGCGATCGGCTTGGGCTTTGCCCAGGGCAAGTCGATGCTCTATCGGCGCAGCCAGATCGAGCGGGCCGGCGGCATTCGATTGCTCACAACCGAGCCGGCGGAGGATGCGGCCACGACCAAGGCGGTGCGCGACTTGGGGCTACGCGTTCGCCTGGTCGACGCACCGTTCGAGCAGCCCCTCGGCTACCGCTCCGCCCGCGAAGTATGGGCGCGCCAACTGCGCTGGGCGCAGCTGCGGCAGGCCTCGTTCAGGCAGTATTACGCGCTGGAGATTTTGGCCGGCAGCCTCGGCCCTATCACCGCGGCGGCGTATGTCGTTGCGGCGCTGGGGCTGCCGTTGGGCAGTGTTCTTGCGGTCGCGGCGGCGTGGTATGGCGCCGAAGCCGCACTCGCGCGCGCAGCCGAATGGCACTTAAGCCTTCGATCGCCGGCGGCCTTTATCCTGCGCGACATCCTCTTGCCTGTGCTCTGGATCGGCGGCTGCCTCGGTCGCAGTTTCGTCTGGCGCGGAAACGAAATGCGGCCGCTCGAGTCGCGCGGAGCCATCTGACCCGCGACTGCGCCGCTCGCGTCTCAAGAGACTCCCTTATCCGCTCGTCCCCGCGAGGGGCACCCCGCGACAGCAAAAGCGCGTTTACGCGCGTCTGTGACGCGCTATGCGTCGCGGGGACCCCGTTGCGGGGACCCAGGGTCACGGTCTGCGGCCCCTGGATTCCCGCTTCCGCAGGGATGAGCGGAGTCTGCTGCGCGGTCGGTACTGTCTCACTTAGACTGAGACACGACCCAATGCGTGGCTCACCCTGGCCGCGCCCGTCGGCGGGCATTTGGCGCAGGCCGGACGTGGGATTAACGTTAATCATTCGTTAGCTCACGCTCCGGAGGACTAGCCATGGATCTCGGAATTGCCGGCCGCAAGGCGATTGTCTGTGCCTCGAGCCGCGGACTCGGCCGTGCCTGTGCCTTTGCGCTCGCG
>Ga0310914_10002670_pt1 | contig 12114 bp, 16 predicted proteins | sample GREbulkMGAN108_FD_203450 | JGI IMG/M metagenome (GOLD analysis project Ga0310914, IMG submission 203450) | Lab enrichment of tropical soil microbial communities from Luquillo Experimental Forest, Puerto Rico - GRE.bulkMG.AN108 | ecosystem: Environmental > Terrestrial > Soil > Tropical forest >...
GAAAGCGTGGAAAAACGATGAAGCTGTTTTTCTACCCTTCCCACCGACCTTGGAAATCGATCAAGCCGATTTCCACATTCCCACCGTCACGACGACTACGACGAGATGATGTAATCTCGAAAACCAAACGACCTAAGGGATACGCATTCTGAGGGCAAGTTCACGCCAGACAATTTCTCGGGTCGAAGCTCTAAGTTCTTGAGATTGTCGGAGGCTGCGCATCCACCTGCGAAACGAGAGAACTACAAACGGTCGACCGTCAATTGTCGGCTTCCATCAACCCGTTTCCGAGACAACAAGTATGGAGGAGAATGCTATGGCAACTGTGAGTGCGGCTACCAGACTCGCACAGATGAACACACCTGCGAAACCCGCACAGATTCGCCTGGCCCGGCGGTCGCCCGCCTATTGGCGTGTCACGATAGACAACCCCCCGATCAACGTCATGGGCCCGGAAATGGTCCGGCAGTTCCAGGAAGTGATCGATGCTCTCGAGAGCGACGAGCACGCGAGGGTCGTAGTTTTCGAGAGCGCGGTCGAAGACTACTTCCTGAATCACTCCGATTTCACGGCGAAGCTTGAGGACCTCACCTCATTGCCTGCCGGTCCCACAGGCTGCGAAACCGCGCCCTCGAGGTGCTCTTGAGCTCGGAAGACATCAGAGCAGACCAAGCCGAGACCCACGGCTACATAAATCGTGCCCTGCCCGATGCCGATCTCGATGCGTTTGTAGAGGCGCTCGCGACACGGATCGCCAGCTTTGACAAATGGGCCATTGCCCAGACCAAGCGCCTCGTCAACAGCAGCCTGCCGCCGGACGTCGAACTGGGTGCCGGATGGGATGCATGTATCGCTTCGCTCGGACGATCTGCCGCCCAGGAGGGGATTAAGGCGCTGATCGCGCGGGGTTTCCACAAGCCAGGGGATGTCGAAAATCGGCTCGGATATTACTTGGGCCAAATCGCTCGCTAGACGGGCGCGCCCGACGCAAGTGCACATCTTGCGGAGCTTGAAACCGCAGACTCCGCAATCTTCTTGTCGGGAAAATTCTCTCGGTCCAAACGGAGATAACGCTTCCCTGTCCGGCCATTCAGAGTGCGAAACAATCTCTGACCGCAAGGCTTGCTGCAATGTCAATAGACGAGTGCCCTGTGCTCAGAATCTGGTGGGCGGCAGTGTGCCGGAATTGAAGCTGTCGCGTCAGCGTAGCCCTTCAGGAACCATCCCCGGCTACGACGCAAGCCCCAGATCGCGCCAAGGCCCAGTGCAGGTATACACTCGTTGCCGCCTCTTGGCTGGGAAGGGGGAAGTCTTTAGTGAAGGCTCCTGACCGGTGGCTGCGGCGCGTATTGCCGCCGCTCGTTCGCGACGTCGGTTCACGCGCGATCATGGCGGCGCTTATCGTTGCCTGCCCTCCTCCTCAAGCGCAATTAGACTCGAGCTCGGGCTCCCAGAAGCCTCAGGAAACGCCATCCGCCACAACGTCGGTAACAAACGCGAGGGCCGAGATTTTACGCAACCCGGCGGTAGGACAGCGCGACTGGCCCATCTACGGCGGCTCACCGGAGAACGATCACTATTCCGACCTGGCGCAAATCAATCGCGGCAATGTCAAGCAGCTCACTGTGGCCTGGAGCTTCGATACTCAGGAAGAGGGTGGCTTGCAGACGAGCCCACTCGAGGTAGAGGGCGTGCTTTACGCACTTACCCCGTCGCAGAAAGTCTTTGCCATCGACGCCACCACGGGAAAACTCTTCTGGAAGTTCGATTCGGGTGTCAAAGGCACTCAGCCGGATCGTGGGCTTGCGTACTGGACCGACGGCAAGGACAAGCGCCTCCTGGTCGGCGTCATGAACTACCTGTATGCGCTAGATGCGGCGACGGGAGGGCCGATTCCAACCTTCGGAAAAAACGGCCGGATTGATCTGCGGGAGGACTTGGGACGGGATCCGACGAAACAGTCGATTTACTTAACCAGTCCGGGCGTAGTCTACAAAGACTTGATTGTAGTCGGGGGCCGCGAACCAGAGACGCTGCCGGCACCGCCCGGCGACATTCGCGCCTACGATGTGCGAACCGGAAAACTGCGGTGGTCGTTTCACACGATTCCCCATCCGGGGGAATTCGGATACGAGACTTGGCCGAAGGAAGCGTGGAAATCGAGTGGGGCGGCAAACAACTGGGCAGGCATGTCGGTCGACGTGACGCGTGGGATCGTCTTCGTTCCTACTGGATCGGCGGCGATGGATTTCTATGGGGCCGATCGTGTTGGCGATGATCTCTTCGCCGATTGTTTGCTGGCTCTGAATGCGGAAACCGGCGAGAGGGTTTGGCATTTTCAGGAGGTCCGGCACGACATCTGGGACCGCGATCTGCCGGCGCCACCTCTGCTTCTGACGGTGAAGCGTGAGGGAAAAGACGTCGAGGCTGTGGCGCAAACGACCAAGCAAGGATTTGTATATCTCTTCGACCGCAGCAACGGCCAACCGCTGTTTCCTGTGGAGTATCGGAAGTTCCCTTCCAGCACGGTGCCTGGAGAAGTTGCGGCGGCTGAGCAGCCGGTTCCGACACGTCCCGCGCCGTATGCACGCCAAAGATTGTCGAAAGACGGGCTGACAACGCGAACCGCGCAGGCTCATCAATGGGCCTTGGAGCAATTTCGCAAATTCCGCAGTGAAGGGCAGTTTGTACCCTTCAGCGTGGGGAAAGGCACGGTCATCTTCCCCGGGTTTGACGGAGGTGCGGAATGGGGAGGGCCGGCGATCGATCGGGAAACGGCCATCCTCTACGTGAACGCTAACGACGTCGCTTGGACGGGCGCTCTCGCCGAGAACACGGGCGAAAACACCGCCAAGTCGATCTATCTCAGCCAGTGCGGAGTTTGCCACGGCGAGAGGATGGCGGGCTCTCCACCTGCGATACCTTCGTTGGCTGGAGTGGGCGATCGTCTTCGGCCACAGCAACTGGTTACGACCATCAAGAACGGAAAAGGAAGGATGCCTGGTTTTCCCAACCTGACGGACGACCAGATGTTTGCTTTGGTGGACTATCTCACCAGCGGGGAGAGTAAGGAGTTGCCTGCATCCGGACCGTTTCCACCGACTACGAAATACCGGTTCACGGGATACAAGAAGTTCCTGGACCCGGATGGGTATCCCGCGGTTGCGCCGCCCTGGGGTACTTTGAATGCCATCAACCTCAATACCGGAGACTTCGTCTGGAAAATTCCTCTGGGCGAGTATCCGGAACTCGCTGCCAAAGGGCAGGGCAAAACTGGAACCGAGAATTACGGTGGTCCCGTCGTAACCGCGGGAGGGCTGGTGTTCATAGGGGCAACCAACTTTGACAGGAAATTTCGCGCCTTCGACAAGGCGACGGGAGAGTTGCTCTGGGAAACCTCGCTGCCCTTTTCGGGCAATGCGACGCCGATTACCTATGAAGTCGATGGGCGACAGTACGTCGTGATTGCAGCAGGCGGTGGCAAAGATCCAAAGTCGGCCTCGGGCGGGGTGTATGTGGCGTTTGCTTTGTTAGCGAAGGACGGCAAGCCAGCTTCAGCTCGTGAGCATTAGGGATCCGAACCTTCGCGATTGCGCGCGAGCATCAAGATGGGTGGTGAGTGTCAGCGTGACCGATTATAGTGAAGTACCTGCGCCCTAGGTTGCGAGCCGATAGCAGACGCAAGTGTGCCCACCTCTTCTCGCTCGTCGAGTCGAGTTCGACTGCACCGGAAAGGTATCTCGCGAATGCTACGTTCGCTAGGTGTCTCGATCTTGATGTGCGTGTTGTTGCAGGCACCAGTATCGGCTGCGCCCGAATATTCGCTGCGGGGAACCGTAACAGACCGATCGGGCGCCGCGGTTGCCAACGCCAACATCGCGCTTCGCACTGCGACGCAGGAATTCACCCAGACGACAAGACCAGACGGCACGTTCAGTTTCGTCGGACTCGACGTGAGCAGCGGGACACTGGTCATCTCGGCGAACGGCTTTGCGGTCAGTATGACGAATTGGCGGGCCGGTGATAACGATCTGGCGGTTACGCTGCAGCCCGCGATCGTGGAGCAGAGCCTCGATATAACGGCGACGCGAACCGCCATTCTTCCAGCTGACATCGACGACCTCCAGGCCCAACCCGATGCAACGAGCGTTAGCGACGAGCAACTCCAGCAATGGGGAGCGCTGGCGACTGACGATAAGCTGCGCAACGTGGCAGGATTTTCCTTGCTGCGCCGTTCCGGCAGCCAGACTGCGAATCCTACTTCGCAGGGTGTCTCTCTACGAGGCCTGGGAGCCAATGGTGCCAGCCGCGCGTTGGTGCTGGCTGATGGCATTCCGCTCAATGATCCCTTTGGCGGTTGGATCTACTGGGCGCGTGTGCCTCAATCATCCCTCAACCAGGTGCAACTGGTTCCTGGAGGCGTATCAGCTCTCTACGGTAATGACGCGTTGGGCGGGGTAATTAACCTCGAAACCAAATCGGCGATACAGACCAATGGGTTTGTTGAAGGATCGTATGGCAACGAGAGCTCGCCGTTCGGCTCGGGGTGGGGAGTGCTTCGCTTAGGCAAATGGGCGCTGGTCGGCGGTGGCGAGGGCTTCCGAACCGATGGGTACACTGCCGTCCCTGCAGACGTGCGTGGCTCCGTCGATACGCCTGTGAATTCCCAGTACGGCTCCGGTACGGCGCGCTTGGAACGCATCTTCAGTGACCGCGGCCGAATGTTCCTCAGCGGTTCGCTATATGGAGAAGATCGCAACAACGGGACGCCGTTACAGGTGAACAATACGACTGTACGCCAACTTGCGTTTGGTACGGATTGGAACAGTCCGGAAGCTGGCCTGTTTACGCTGCGCCTGTACGGCGGTACCCAAAGCTACCACCAGACGTTTTCGTCCATAGCAGCCGATCGCAACAGTGAATCTCTGACGAATATCCAGTACCTGCCCGTGCAGCAAATGGGCTTCATGGGACAGTGGTCAAGGCAGCTTGCTGCTCGATTCACACTGCTGGCTGGTCTTGATGGGCTGTATGTCGACGGGTTCAGCAACGAGACCAGTTTTTCTCACGGCAACCCCACAGCACTTCTTTCGAATGGAGGTACGCAGGAGTCGCTCGGGGCGTTCCTTGAGGGCATCGTGCAAATGACGCGAAGATGGTCGCTAACTCTGTCAGGACGCGAGGACCTCTGGAGCAACCTCGATGCCAGCTCGACGCACGCGCCGGTGAAGGGGAACTCCACCCATATCAATTACCCAGACCGTGGACAGAACGCGTTCAACCCAAGGTTAAGCACAGCCTATGTTATGAAGAACGGCATCACGCTGTATGCGGCTGTATACCGCTCATTTCGCGCGCCGACGCTCAATGAACTCTATCGCAGCTTCCGGGTGGGCAATGTGCAGACGCAAGCCAACCCATATCTAAAGGCTGAGCATTTCTCCGGAGCAGAGGGCGGCGTCAAGGCTACGCTGAGCCGTCGGGTTGCTGTGCGTGGAAGTTTGTTCTGGGGATACACCACGGATCCAGTCGAGAACGTCACCGTCAGCAGCACACACCAACTAATTACGCGAGTACGTCAGAACGTCGGCGAAACGCGGTCCTGCGGATTCCAGGCAGGAACGGACCTGCAACTTACGTCCGCCGTTCAACTGAGCGCGACGTATCAGTACACTCAATCGACCGTAGTCAGCTATCTGGGCAATCCAGCGCTGGTGGGAAACTGGGTGCCACTCGTGCCTCGGGACGAATTTGTGTTTCAGGGAACGTGGTCCGCTCCAAAGCGGTTCTTTGTTGCGGTGCAGGGACGCACGGCGGGCAACGAGTTCGACGATGACCAGAACCTGTTGCCGCTGGGTGGGTACTTCGTATTGAGTGCGACCGTGTCTTATCCGCTGCCCAAAGGCTTCGATCTCTTCTTCCAGGGGGAAAATCTCACCAACAACGAATATGAGATTGGACGCACGCCGGTAACGACGTTGGGGCAACCAATACTCGTGCGTGGCGGCTTCCGCTGGCATGGCAGGCGTTAGTCGGATGGGAGGCCTCTTAAAACGCTGCTGAGTTGGGGGCTGGGGTTTCGAACAACATTTGCCTCGTGCTCTGCTCCATGAGGTGCTCCATCACATCTTCTCAGTCGAATCCTAGGACTCGCCCTTAGCAATTTCTCGCACTCTGCGGGCCTATTCTTTGTCGGAACTCCGCTACTCGCCCCTGGCCGTCGGCGTCAACCACGTGCAACATCGTCGAGGGGGATACGCTCGCCCCATGTACGTGTCTATCTTTCTTTCTTGACGCTACGCTCGTTACCTAGTCCAATGCAGCGCCAGCCGTGGCGTTGACCACGGTGCCGGTCAGCATGCGCCCGCGATCAGAGGCGATGAGTACGGCCGCGTTCGCGGTGTCCTGGACAGTCGCGGGAACCTTCAGGAAGTTTGACTGTGCAACCTGCGCAATCGCTTGGTCCTTAGTAATGTTCAGTTGGCCGGCCAGAAACTCCGTGGTGTCCTGAATGGATCTGCTGTCAACATTGGCCACCGTTCGGATACAAACGACCCTGACGCCCAAAGGGCTGACTTCGAAGGCGAGGTTTGCGGTGAAATTCTCAATCGCGCCAAATGCCGCACCAATCGCAGTCGCGCCGGGCACGTGTGGCCGAGCTGGGCTGCCCGTCACGAAAATGATCACGCCAGAGTGCTGCTTAACCATGTAACGCGCTGCAGCGCGGGAGGTGATGAAACGCGACTTGACCATCGTCTCAAACGGCACCATGAACTGGTCGATCGGCAAGTTTACAGCCACGTTTCCATTTCCATACTCTTTGGCAAGCGGGCCTGCCGCATCGAGAACGATGTCGATCTTGCCTGTCTGTTTCACGATGCCGTCGACGTATTGGTTGACGGCCGCATCATCGAGGCTGTCAATTGCAGCCGGGTGCGCCCGTCCGCCCTTAGCCACGATTTCCTTTGCCACTACTTCAACACTCGACTTTCTACGGCCTGACAAGAAGACTTCTGCGCCTTCCGCCGCGAACTCTCTGGCGACGGCAGAGCCGATTGAGCCGCCCGCGCCGAATACGACCGCGTGCTTACCCTTCAAGATTGTGCTATTCATTTGATCCTTCTCGGTTTTCAATTCCTGATTTGTACTTTCAATCTCAAGACGCTTGAAAGGGTGTCGACCGGACAATTTTTCAAGGCATTTTGCGGCAATTCGTGAGGATCGGCGGGAGAACAAGCAATCGAGTGGGGGCGGAGTATCGATAGGAGCATCACCGGACCATCGAGTCTAACTCTGCACCTCTGCCAGTTCGCCAGCACGCCCTGCTGCTCTAGCGGACAATTGTGCGAATGCTGGATCACAATGACTTGCCCCAGGGCATCAACACCAGGAATTTTTGCGCGGTCAGCAAGCAGCTTTGGTGCCGTCAGTTACTGCGACGCGCTTGAACGTGGCCTGAACGAATTGGACGTCCGCGCCAGGGTGGAAGAATCTGCTCCGGTTAGATCGGACTTGAACGGAAAACGGGGGTTTTCGGAAAGCCCCGAAGCGACCGGCGCGAAGCAAGCGGCCCGTCATGTCCTCGCAAGCCAGAAGCCACAATTGCGCGAGACCTTGCCGAGCGGGCCTATTATAAGGTGTTCGACCAAGCTAAGTTTGACAGAACTACACGACGCCTTACCGGGGTGGGTCAAGGACTAAGAATCGGGGAGCATCACTAGATCATGCAGAACAATTCTGTCACGGGTGCGAGTTTCATTGACATCCCAGGTGTCCGGATCGCATATGAAATGGCCGGCCAAGGATCGCCCCTCATCTTGCTGCATGGTAGCCTGCTAGACAGACGCATGTGGGACGGCCAGTTGCATTCTTCGCCAGAAAGCATCGTCTGGTCCGTTACGATATGCGAAGTTCCGGGCAGAGCGAAACGAAACCGACGACCGAGCTGTTTACTCATCATGAAGATCTTCGTCAGTTTCTGAACGCTCTAGAAGTTAATCGCGCTTCATTGATAGGGCTGTCCAATTATGCGGTGGCTCTGGATTTCGCAATTGCCCATCCTGACTCAATTGAAAAACTCGTTCTCGTTTCACCAGGGTTGCGCGGCTATGATTTTCGCGACCCATGGGTTGAAACGAAATTTGGGGCCATGATGCAGGCTCTTAGCCAGCGAGACTTAAATGGCGCTGTCGAAGTGTTTTTGACAGTGTGGGTTGATGGACCCTTTCGCAGGCCCGCAGAAGTCAATCCTCTGGTCCGAGAACGGGTTCGCGAAATGGTAAGTCGATCTTTCGGTCTGAGCCGCATCGCTCCAAACTGTAAGGGGCTCGATCCACCGGCAGCAGGTCGACTTTCCGAACTCCGCGTGCCGACGCTGGTCGTTTTGGGCGAGAAGGATGCCCCTGACATCCTAGCGATTGGGAAACTGATCCACGAGGGCGTAGTGGGATCGCAAGTCGTAACCATCAGCGATGTAGGGCACTTACTGTCAATGGAAAAACCAAACGAGTTTAACCATACGGTGGAAGATTTCCTGCATGGTTGAAGTAATTGAGGCTCTTCCGAATCTCAACCGCGGCTCCGCTGGATTCATGCCCGCTATCCATTCTTGCTGCCGGGGGGTCACGTCGGCCTTCCGCGGCAAATTCGTCGCTGGCTACCGAAGAGGTTGCGAACCCAGCGTACGCCTTTGATTTTGCGGTACTCAACGCGAATCGAACCCGAGCTGTCGCCCTTCTCTTGGAATAACGTGGCCACATCACAGACCGGCCGGAAGGATTGGCCGCCCACCCAATCACCTGCCCATCTGTTCCATTCGATTCAAGATGTTTACACTATATCGGTTCATGCGCTCGAGCCCTCGTTTCAGCGGGCCGGGTAGGACCGCGGCGAGTCGCGCCGCCTCTTGCCTATCAATGTTCCGCGCGGGCCGATGCTCGGAGGTGGTTCATGAATCAGTTAGACGAGATCGCGCACGTTGTTCAGCTTTCGGTTGCTCCGGTCTTCCTTTTGACCGGTGTCGCCACTCTGCTAAACGTGCTGGGGGGCGGCTTGCGCGCATCGTTGATCGTGCCCGCGTGCTTAAAGACCGATTGGACAGGGCCGACGACACTCATGCAAACGCAATCGTAAGCGAGTCGCATATCTCGGAAAGACGGGGAAAGCTGATCTATTGGGCGATCACTCTCAGCACGATCTCGGCGCTGATGGTGTGCTTCGTCATTGCTTCACTTTTCGCGAGTTTTATGTTCCGCTACTCAGGACGCTTGTTTGTCAGCAGCCTGTTTATCGTCGCGATGTTCTCGTCAATCATCAGTCTCGTCCTGTTCCTTCGAGAGGTCTTCCTCGCGATCGAAACCTTCGAAATAGCTTTGCCAGCAAAAAAGCGAACAGCGACTGCCTGATCGCAGGATGGCGGGCCCAAGCGTCCTCGGTTGGGCCGATAAGTGTAATGCGATTTATCGCCAACGAGTCAACTCACTGCTTGTGCAATGACTGCGACAAGCTAATCAGATTCTGCGGGAGTACTCGAATCACTCCCGTGCGAGGACTGTCGATTTCGGCAATCAAAAAGAACGCCACCGACACCAGAAAAGGCACCACCGTAAACAGAACACCTTCCCTTCGACGTGCGCGATAACCAATCAGCAGACTGCAACAGATCGCAAGAAACACCTTCAGTCCCCATGCCGCAAGTGGAATGCGGTTCCACCAGGCAGCCTGTGTGTATCCCTGCCTATTCAACACATCGTTCATTCCCCAAACGACAAGCGTGACGGGTGGAGTTGGGTGCGCTTCAGAAACACTCTTTACAATGGACCACATTTCCGTCTGCAGTTTCGAGGTTTCGCTATCACTTTGCTCAAGCTGGTGTAAATCGTGCGTTGTATAGAACAATATGCGCTGTTCGAGGTACCGCTCTAGTAAGTTCCGGACTTTTGCGCCATCTGGGGCAGGCAGTAGGTCAGCCCGCGCATACTCCGTACCGATCGCATTGGCTTCTTCCTCCTCATAATTCTTACGCTGATCGTAACGACTGACAGCCATGGAAAAGCTAAACCCGATGATCAAGGCTAGCAGCGTCAGGCCGGCGTTGATCACCAGCGCGAAATCATCTCTCTCGTCCTCCGGCAACGGACGCTTTTTCCGAATGAAGGCGCCTATCTGTACAGAGAGCCACAGGATCAGCAGAGAAAGCACAAAAAATGCAAGCGGGCGGTCCAGTAGTGTCTTCACGTTTGTTCCTCCTGAATTTGTCTCTCTTTAGCCGTGGCTGTTGAAAAACTCTTTTGTCGGGCCTTTAGGCAAAAACGACGCGCTAGGATGCTCTATAAACGTTCTTCTCGAAATCTGGATATATTTACTACCATCCGCGACTGCCAAAAGCGGACTTTTTCAACACCCATGCGATGTTACAACAGTAACGGCAGTCGCTCCCCTTCAACAGGGACTCCTGCTCCTAAGTGTCATTGAAGCAGAACCCAACAAAGGAGACGACAAATGAGAAAAATCATAGCCTACTCCGTTGAGGACATAATCAAAAACGAAACAATCCCCAGTTCCAGCAGCGGGTATCTGCTACGTAACAATTGACTGTAGAGGGAGATATATGGAGCTGATGGGAGAGAGCAAAAAAATCTTCGACTCGCTTCAGTGATCATTGCCACAACTTGGTCTGTGGTCAGCGACTAGCGCGTCCCCTCTTCTTTCGCGCTGCTATGGGCTGGAACTGGTCGAGAAACTTCCATTGCGGCACCGTGCCAGCGAATGGGCCATCGACTGCAATGTAGGACACATCGCGGGGAGTCACGCGGGTGACCATGACTTCGCACTGGATGTGCTCACCCCACCAGTGGCTGTTGATAGTGGTGGATGGAGTCATGCGCCTTTGCTGCGTCGCCGCGCGTTCATTGCGGCCACTGACCTGTCAGCCGCCATGTCGCGATGTACAGGATGACGTAAATGGTGCCGATGACACCCCAGTATCCTGCACTGGCAATCGCCCACCACTTGAACAACATTCTGACCGCATAGTTTATCTCGATACCGTAACTTCCTTTTACTCCTGCTTGTGCGATCGCCGCTTGGGTCGCACGGGGTACTCCGTAGAATATGAGAAACAAACTCACGACTATTCCAATCAGCAACGCTAATCGCATGTTTTTGATTCTCCTTTTTATGGTGCGTTGTCCATGATGCGCGAGCGCACACTAGCTTAGCCATTAGCAATCCGCTGTCAAGGATAAAACTTTGCCGCCTGCTTACGGAGTTAGTATTATCGCGAAAGGAGTTGTCGCGCTGTTGGGCCATGACAAAAAAGGCGAATACCATGCTGTGAAATTCTGGGGAGGAATAGACAGGAACACTATCTCCTTTTGGAGATGTCGCCGAGAAGGCGACGCTTTTGTGTGCAGGGCACTCGATTAAGTTCAAAGACCCGCCTGCGCCTTAGATCATCGCCGCTCTTCAATTCACTCCGCTCAGTTGCCGGAAAATCTCCTCTACCTGCTGCTTGTGTTGCTTCTGGGTCTCTACCGTGCGCGATGTCACACCCAGCTGCTGAAAAGAGCCATCCTCGGTGCCTTCCTTGACGCCGTTCTTGGCCACCATGTAGGAGCAGCCGTCAGGAAACACGATCAGGTTGGCCACCTGCTTCAATTCATCCCAGCCGGTAATGATGGCGGCGTGCTGGTAGTAGGCTGCGGCGCCACTCAGCGGTGGTCGGGCTGGACAGTAGGGCAGCAATCTTTCCCAGGCGCTTACGCACTTCACCAGGCCTGTGGGCGGACAGCGTGGAGGACGAGGGGAGGATTTGGCGGGAATTGCTGGGCATCCTCGAAACCGTTGAGAAGGCAGTGATAATTCACTACGGGAGCTACGAGACGACTTTTCTAAGGCGAATGAGCGAACGTCACGGAAAACCGCCTAAAGGTTCTATTGTAGCCGAAACCATCGAAGTTACGGTAAACCTAGTCTTTTCCAATGCAAGATGAGCCTGAAGGAGGAGTCGGTTTCTAACACAAGATGAGCCTGAAGCAGGTGGCATGCTGAGGATTGACCACCAGCGTGCACGAAGCCGAGAAGCTGAGCCTGGAGCAAATCGCAGCTTTCTTA